>Ga0306923_10003517_pt1 | contig 14791 bp, 9 predicted proteins | sample sta12Can44000108_FD_203841 | JGI IMG/M metagenome (GOLD analysis project Ga0306923, IMG submission 203841) | Lab enrichment of tropical soil microbial communities from Luquillo Experimental Forest, Puerto Rico - statanox.12C.anox.44.000.108 (v2)... | ecosystem: Environmental > Terrestrial > Soil... | reverse complement strand
CTGCTGCGCGGGGCCCTGGTGCGCTTCGCCTTCGGCTCGCGCACCGTCCCGCAGCCGCTGCTTCGCAGCGCTGTTCAGAACGAGCCCGCGGCGGCGAGGCGAGGCTTCCGTCGTCATCGGCCGCCGGAGTCGGTCCCGGGCTGGCCCGTCCCGGGACTCGTCGTCGTGCCAGGTGACGATCCCGTGGTCGTGTCCGGCGTCGAACCGGTGGTGCTCGAGCCGGTCGTGCCGCTCGGGCTGGTCCCGGTCGCCGAGTTGTCGGTCGAGCCCGACGAGGGGTTGCGCGGCTCGATCCCTTCGGTCCCCGGAGCCGCCGCACTCGAGCCCGAGGCTCCAGTGTCGCCAGGATCGGTCGTGCCGGTGCCGGTGCTCCCGGTCGTCCCGCCCGTCGTGCCCGAGCTCGACCCGCTCGTCCCGCTGGATCCAGAGCCGGAGCTTCCGCCGTACTGCGCGAACGCGCTGCCCGTGGAGAGCATCGCGAGCGCCACACCTACGATGATCCGCTTCATTCCACTTTCCTCCTTTAAAAACTGCAAGGGCGGCGAAGCGCCGCCCCCCTGAGCGAGAGGTTCGCCACGCAGCGGGTCATCGGCACGCGACGGCCGCGGGACCGCACGCCCCGGTGACGGGCGAGCGGCGCCACCTCGCGGGCGTCCGTCAGGGCGCAGCGCGCTCCGCGGCGAGCGCCGCTCGGATGCCCTGCCGGTAGGACGGGAACCGGAGCGTCACCCCCAGCGCGCGACAGATCGCGCGCCCGTCCACCCGCCGCGCGCCATGCCGGGCCACGCCCGGCTCGAAGCGCGCCTCGGGGAGCCCGAGGGCCGCGCAGAGCGCCGCGACCTCGCGAGGCGTGGCCGGCTCCTCGTCGGCCACGGGGAACGCGCCGGTGATGCGCGCCTCGAGCGCGGCGTCGCACAGCGCGGCGAGGTCGTCCACGTGGATGCGCGAGCCCGGCTTGTCGGGATCGAGCGGCGGCAGCCGGCCCTCCCGCAGGAGCACGTGGAGCCCGCGCCCCGGGCCGTAGATCGCGGCCGGCCGGAGCACGAGCCCCGGCCACGGCCCGCCGAGCACCGCGGCCTCGGCGGCGAGCCGCAGCCGGTCCGCGGGCGTGCGCGGCGCGGGCGGCGTGCGCTCGTCGATCTCGAGGGCGTCGCCGTACACCGAGGTGGTCGAGAGATAGACGATGCGCCCGGCGCCCGGGAGCGCGGCGAGGAGCGGAGCGACCGGATCGCGATCCTGCTCCGGGCCGGGCGGCACCGAGCAGAGGACCGCGTACCCCGGCGCGAGACGACTCGCGCGCTCGCCCAGCGCGGCGACCGTGCCGGGATCCGAGGCGTCGAGCCGCAGCGCCTCGACCCCCGCGAGGCCGGAGGCTGGGCGCCGCGTGCTGGCGAGCACCCGGACCCCGCGTGCGACGAGGCGCTGCGCGACGAGCGTCGCGGTGTACCCACGGCCGAGCAGGATGGCATCCACCGTGGGTGACATAGCCCGCAGGCTGGCGGACCGCCCGATTCCGTGCTCAGCTTCCTTCGCGCGCATGGACGACCTCGCCAGACGGAAAGAGCGGCTCCTCCCGCGGCTCCTGCCGCCGGGGAGCGTCGGCTACCACCTGTTCCTCGCTGCGATCGCCATCTTCATCCTCGGCCCGCTCGGCGGCGTCACCGCCAGCTACATGAACTTCTCGCTCGGGTTCTTCGTGGGCGGGCAGGTCCTCGCCGGCATCCTCGGCTCCACCGTCACGTACTTCTACGGGCCCGAGGGGAAGCACGGCGCGAACTACATGCAGACCGCCGCCGCCTCGGTGGCGAGCATGGCCGCGATGGGCGTGCTCATCCAGGCGATGGTGTGGCTCGGGCTGCCCGAGCCGCCGGTGCTCCACCTCGTCCTCTACTTCCTCTGCATCGGCATGTTCGGCGTGGGCGTCGGCATGCTCTTCACGCCCATCGTCGTCGACCGGCTCCAGCTCACCTTCCCTTCGGGGCTCGCGGTCGCGAACATCCTCCGCGCGCTCACCGACCTGCGGCTCCTCAAGCGCTCGGTGGCGCAGCTCTTCACCGGCATCGGCATCGGCGCCGCCTTCCCCCTGCTCCTCGAGCGGCTCGCGGCGCACCCGATGGTCGCCTGGATCGCCGGCACCGGCATCTCCACCTCCACCCTCGGCGCCGGCATGCTGGTGGGCGCGCGCATCGGCGTCCCGGCGATCGCCTACGCGTTCCTGTGGCGCGGGCTCGAGCCGTGGTTCCGCGCGCAGGGCTGGCTCGGCCCGCACGACCCGTACCGCAAGTTCGCCTTCATCGTCGCGCTCGGGATGATCATGGGCGCCGCGGCCCTCGACGTGTCGCTCATCGTGATCCAGGCGGTGAAGCGGCTCCGCGCGGGCGTGCCGGCGCCGGAGCAGACCGAGGACTTCAAGAAGACGAACACGCGCCGGCTCCTCGCGTTCCTCGTGGTGTGGGCGGTGGCGCTCTTCGTCGTCGCGACCCGCCTCCTGCACGTGCCGGTGGGCTGGGTCCTCTTCGCGATCGCCTTCTCGTTCCTCATGGTGCTCGTGAACGGGATCTCGCTCGGCATCACCGACTCGAACCCGATCTCCTCGGCGTTCGTGCTCTCCGTCGTGCTCATGGCGGCGGTCGGCCTCGTGGACCCGGTGCACGGTCTCCTCGCCGCGGCGATCGTCTTCATCGCGTGCTCGATCGCCGGCGACATGCAGCAGGACCGCTCCACCGGCTGGCGCCTCGGCACGAGCCGCACGAACCAGTTCCGCTACCAGGTGGTGGGCGTGTTCCTCGGCGCGATCGTGGCGGTCGCGGCGGCGAAGCTGTTCATGAGCGCGTACCCCGTGCTCCGCGTGGACATCTTCGCCCACCCCGAGCAGCGCGTGGACCAGTGGCAGAGCGCGATGACCTACAAGTTCGTCGGCGCGCTCCGCGGCCTCACGAGCCCTCAGCGGTGGCAGATCCCGGCGATGCTCGTCGGCGTCGGCGCGGGGCTCGCGATCGAGGCGGCGCGCAAGGCGCTCCGCGCGAGCGCGCGGTGGCTCGCGTGGAGCCGGACGCCCGCGGGGAAGCCGGTGGAGTTCCTCGTGGACGCGGTGCTCCTCGCCTCCCCCTACGCCTCGTCGTTCGCCGGCTTCGTCGAGTTCGGCACGTCGATGTGGTTCGGCGGCGGCGGCGTCCTCTCCTCCGTCTGGAACGGCGTGGCGGATCGGCTGCGCCGCTCGCCGGGTGAAGGCGAAGAGGCTCTCCCCTCCGACATGTCCACGACCTCCCTCGTGGGCGGTGGACTGATCGCCGGAGACTCGCTCGCCGCGCTGGCGCTCGGCATCGTCGGGCTCTTGTCGCTCGTCAAGTGACGCCGCGCGGGCCGGTGACGCCCCGTTTCCCGCATGCTATCGGTCGACGTTCCATGACTCCGCCGCTCCCGGTCCTGCAGCTTCCGTTCGGCGCCTGGCACTCGCTGCCGGACGCGAAGCGCTCGACGCCCGAGGAGCTCGCGCGCGACGTGCGCGCGGCCGCGGCGAGCCCGGTCCTCTCGGCCCTGCTCGACGCCGTGGACGCGGTGCTGGTGGTGCTCGGCGGCCGCCGGGAGATCGTCGCCCACAACGGCAAGGCGGTCGACGCGGCCACCGTGTCCCAGGTGGTGGGCATCCGCCTCGGCGAGGCCATCGGCTGCGTGAACGCCAGCCCGGGCGGCTGCGCCACCGCGCGCGAGTGTGAGACCTGCGGCGCGCTCGGCTCGATCCTCCGCAGCCAGGAGCAGGAGCGGCCGGTCGAGTCGGAGTGCCTGATCCGGCGCACCGACGGCGCCGCGCTCGAGATCCTCGTCCGCGCGACGCCGATCGAGCTCTCCGGCGCGCCCTTCACGGCGGTGTCGCTGCGCGACATCTCGGCGGAGAAGCGCCGGGACGCCTACGAGCAGATCTTCTTCCACGACGTCCTGAACACCGTCGCCGGGCTGCGCGGCTGGTCCCTGCGGATGCAGCGCACGAGCGATCCGGAGAAGACGGTCACCGCGGCCGAGCGGATCGACGTCCTCTCCCGCCGCATCGAGCGCGACATCCAGGATCACCGGGCCCTCGTCCTCGCCGAGCGCGGCGCGCTCGTGGCGGAGTGCGTCCCGGTGGAGGTCGCCGCGGCGTTCGCGGAGCTGGAGACGGTGTTCGCGTCGGCCGCCTCCGCGGAAGGGCGGCTGCTCGAGATCCTCCCCCCGCCCGCCGGCGCGCGGCTCGAGACCGACCCCGCGCTCCTCCTCCGCGTCCTCGTGAACATGACCCGGAACGCGCTCGAGGCGGTGCCCGAGCGCGGGTGCGTGCGCGTGTCGTGCGACCGCGAGCCGGGCGCGCTCCGGCTGGCGGTGTGGAACGACGGCGTGATCCCGCCCGCGGTGCAGGCCCGGATCTTCCAGCGCTCCTTCAGCACGAAGGCCGCGCGGGGGCGCGGCCTCGGCACCTACTCGATGAAGCTCCTCGGGGAGAAGCACCTCGGCGGCGAGGTCGACTTCCTGTCCACCATCGAGGACGGCACGACGTTCTGGATCCGGCTCGCCGCCGGATAGTGCGAAACACAAAACCTCGGCGGCTCACCCGGTGGGCAGCCGCCGAGGTCGGTCACGGCGCGTTCTTCAACAGCCTGCTAGAGCCGCTTCAGCACTTCGTCGGTCATCGCCTTCGTGCCGAGCTTGCCGCCGAGGTCGCCGGTGCGGGCGCCCTCCGCCACCGCGCGGTGCACCGCGTCCTCGATCACGCGGGCCTCGGCCTCGAGGCCCAGCGAGTGGCGGAGCATCATCGCCGCCGAGAGGATCGTGCCGAGCGGGTTCGCGATCCCCTTGCCGGCGATGTCGGGCGCCGAGCCGTGGATCGGCTCGTAGAGCCCCGGCCCCTTGTCGCCGAGCGAGGCCGACGGCAGCATGCCCATCGAGCCGGCGAGCACCGCCGCCTCGTCGGTGAGGATGTCGCCGAACATGTTCTCGGTGACCACCACGTCGAGCGACGCCGGCGAGGTGACGAGCTTCATCGCCGCGGTGTCGACGAGCATGTGGTCGAGCGCGGTCCCCGGGTACTCCTGCCCGATGCGGGTCGCGATCTGGCGCCAGAGCCGCGACGACTCGAGGACGTTCGCCTTGTCCACCGAGGTGACCTTCTTCCGGCGCCCCGCGGCGAGCCGGAACGCGAGCTTCACGACCCGCTCCACCTCGAAGTCCTGGTACTCGAGGGTGTCCACCGCGCGCTCGTGGCCGTTCTTCACGTCGCGCCCCTTCGGCTGGCCGAAGTAGAGGCCGCCGGTGAGCTCGCGGATCACGAGGATGTCCACGCCGGCGAGCCGATCGGGCTTCAGCGGCGAGGCGTCGATCAGCGCCGGGTGGACCTTCACCGGGCGCAGGTTCGCGAAGACGCCGAGCCCCTTGCGCAGGCCCAGGAGCCCCTGCTCCGGCCGGACCTTCGCGCGCGGGTCGTCCCACTTCGGCCCGCCCACGGCCCCGAGGAGCACCGCGTCCGCGCGCTGGCAGTCCGCGAGCACCTCGTCGGTGAGCGCGGTCCCGTGGCGATCGATGGAGCAGCCGCCCATCAGCCGCTCGCTGAACGTGAACTCGTGCGAGCCCTTCGCGGCGACCGCGTCGAGGACGCGGAGCGCCTCCGCGGTGACCTCGGGGCCGATCCCGTCTCCGGGCAGGACGACGACGTGCGCCTTCATGCGTTCTCCCTCCGTGCGTGCGAGCTCAGGCGACCGTGAGGCCGTACTCCAGGCCGTCCACGAGCGCGCGCCAGCTCGCCTCGATGATGTTCCCGCTCGCGCCGACCGTGCTCCAGCGCTTCGCGCCCTTCTGCATGTCCACGAGCACGCGCGTGACCGCGGCCGTGCCCGCGCTCGTGTCGAGGATGCGGACCTTGTAGTCGGTGAGGTGCAGCTCGGCGACCGCCGGGTAGCGGGGCACGAGCGCCTTGCGGAGCGCGCGGTCCAGCGCGTCCACCGGCCCGTCCCCCTCCGCGGCGGTGTGGAGCTGCTCGCCGTCCACGCGCACCTTCACCATCGCCTCGCAGAAGATGCCGCGGCCGGTCCGGTGCTCCACGTTGACGAGGAAGTCCACGAGCTCGAACGGCGCCGCGTAGCTCTGCTCCTGCCGCTTCATGAGCATCGCCACGCTCGCCTCGGCGGCCTCGAACGAGAACCCCTTCGCCTCGAGCGCCTTGATCTCCTGCAGCACCATGCCCATGTCGGCGGACGGCGCGAGCCCCAGCTCCTCCGCCTTGGAGAGCAGGTTCCCGCGGCCCGACAGCTCGGAGACCACCACGCGCATCACGTTGCCCACGAGCTCCGGCACCACGTGCTGGTACGAGTCCTGGTTCCGGCGCATCGCGGCCACGTGGATGCCGCCCTTGTGCGCGAAGGCGCTCTTGCCCACGTACGGGAGGTGCTCGTCGGGCGCGAGGTTCGCCACCTCGGCCACGAAGTGGGCCACGTCGTAGAGCATCCGCAGGTGGCCCTCGGGGAGCGCGCGCCGCCCGAGCTTCAGCTCGAGCGCCGGGATGATCGAGCAGAGGTTCGCGTTGCCGCAGCGCTCCCCGTACCCGTTCACGGTCCCCTGCACCTGGATCGCCCCCTCGTGCACCGCCGCGAGCGCGTTCGACACCGCGCACTCGCCGTCGTTGTGCGTGTGGACGCCGAGCGGGGTCTTCACCTGCTCGCGCACCGCGCGGACGACCTCGGCGATCTGCCACGGCAGCGAGCCGCCGTTCGTGTCGCAGAGGACGAGGGTCTCGGCGCCGCCGCGCGCCGCCGCCTTCAGGGTCTCGATCGCGTAGGCGGGGTCGCTCCGGTAGCCGTCGAAGAAGTGCTCCGCGTCGTACACGACCCGGCGGCCCTGCGCGCGCAGATACGCGAGGCTCTGCTCCACGATGCGCAGGTTCTCGTCGAGCGTGGTCCGGAGCACGTCGGTGACGTGCATCGTCCAGGTCTTCCCCACCACGGTGCACACCGGGGCGAAGGAGTCGAGGAGGGCGCGGATGTTCGCGTCGTCCTCGGGGCCGCCGCCCACGCGGCAGGTGGCGCCGAACGCCGCGATCTTCGCGCGCTGCCACGGGATGTCCCGCGCGCGCTCGAAGAACTCGGCGTCCTTGGGGTTCGAGCCCGGCCAGCCGCCCTCGATGAACGCCACGCCCAGCTCGTCGAGCCGGCGGGCGATGCGGAGCTTGTCGTCGCAGGAGAGGGAGACGCCCTCGCGCTGCGTGCCGTCACGGAGGGTGGTGTCGTAGATCTGTATCATCGCCGGTCCCGGAACAGATGGACCGGCGACTATAGACGACGATCTCAGATCTCGTACAGCGATGCGCCCTTCCGTTCGAGGCCGCGGTCCTTCGCGAGCAGGTCGAGGTGCAGGGTGGTCCAGTCGGCGAGGAAGAGCGGCTCCTCGCCCTCCCCCACGTAGGTCTTCACGTACCCATTGCACTCCTTGCACGCGTCGATGCGGAGCCGCTCCTCGCCCTCGATCTCGAGCACGTCCATGCGATCGGGCACGTCGTTGTCGCAGTGCGGGCAGCCCACGCGGCGGAAGCGCCAGCGGGAGCGGCAGCACGGGCAGGACAGGAAGCGCTGCTTGCCGGTGGGGCTCTCGATGAGCTGGCTCATCGCGGGATCGGCGCCGCAGGTGGGGCAGTAGCCGCGGAACCAGCTGTCCTCGTCGCGGCGCCGGCCGAACGCGTCGACGGTGGGCGCCAGCAGCCGCGCGAGCGCCGTCCAGCCGGCGAAGCGGGCGAAGCCGGGCTCGGGGGGCGGCGTCCCCTCCCCACGCAGGAGCCAGGAGCCCAGCGCGCGCCGCACCTCCGGCCCGCCGCGGAGGTGATCCCGGAGCGCGCGCGCCGAGGCGGCGAGCTTCTCGGGGAACGGCACCTCGACGGCGCGCTCCACCATCCGAGCCACCGCCTCGCCGCCCAGGGCGCAGGCCTCGACCCGCGCGTTCGGGCTCGCGAGGAGCGGCACGCCGGCGCGGAAGTCCACGAGGTACGCGTCCCAGTTCGGCGCCGGGAGCGCGGGGTGCGTTTCGTCCGCGGCGCGCTCGACGGCGAACGCCACGCGCGACAGGGGCTCGAGGAACGGGTGATCGGCGATCCAGCGCTCGATGCTCATGGTGCTTCCCTCTTAAGGCAAAAAAAGGCTCCCGGCAGCACGAAGCCGCCGGGAGCCGGTGATTCCGTACGACCCCTTACGCCGTGTGCACGCCCGTCTCGTCCTTCTCGTCCTTCGGGAGCACCGGCATGAGCCGGGCGCCGAGGCCGAAGAGGAAGATCGTCGCGGCGATGAGGCCGATGCTGACGCCCCACTCCGCGACGCTCGGCGAGTACGCCTGCGGCGCGCCGCCCGGGGCGATGCCCGGGAGGTGCATCCCGCCGACGACCACGTTGATGCGGTTCAGCACGATGCCGGCCATCGACAGGAAGGCGCCGAGGCCGAGCATCTTCGGGTTCGCGCGGAGCTTCGCCGACGAGAGGAGCGCGAGGGCCACGAAGCCACCGACGCCCACCTCGAGGAGGAAGAGCGGCTTCGCGAACGCGCCGGCGAGCTCGCCGCGGACGGCGAGGTCGGCCAGGCGGAGCGCGAGGTAGGCCGCCAGCGAGAGGAACGCCACCTTGCCCATCGCCGCGAGCTGCGCGACGCGGAGCGTCCGGTTCCAGGCCTTCGCGATCCACATCTCCACGAGGACGACGAGGGCGGTGCCCGCGGCGATCGAGGAGACGAAGAACATGACCGGCATGATCGGCGACCACCACGCGTGGTTGAGCTTGTCGGGCATGAGGAGGAACAGCGACCCGAGCGAGCTCTGGTGCATCGTGGAGAGGGTCACCGCCGCGATGGCGAGCATCACCGGCACCGGCTTCTCACCGGGCTTGGTCTTGAACGCCACCGCGAGGACGGAGAACACCGCCGCTGCCGCCGCCGCGTACACGAGGTTGCGGCTCATGAGGTAGACGAACAGCGTCACCGCGAACACCACGTACCAGGGCGACCACTTCTTCCAGGTCTCCATGGCCGACTTCATGCCCCACCGCTCGAACGGCACCGGCAGGAACTCGAAGGCGAGGATGGTCACGTAGAGGCCGACGCACCAGGAGACCTCGAACATCGCCGAGTGGTGCGGCGCGTTCAGGGCCAGCTCGTAGAAGTGCCACGGCAGGCCGAGGTCGGCGAGCAGCGTCACCGTCACGAAGGAGTAGCTCAAGAGGCCCATGAGCACGGCGGACCGGCCCATGGAGTAGAGGTCCTTCCGCTGGAACACGTAGATGAGGCCCGCGGTGGCGAAGGCGCCGGCCGCGACCGCGATCCACACGAGGTCGAAGACGATCCAGAGACCCCAGGCGTACGTGTCGTTCAGGTTCGTCGCGCCGCCGAGGCCGAGCGCGAACCGGGCGAGGAACGACGCGCCGCCGAAGGCCATGAGCGCGGCGAGCAGCACGTTCGCCGGCGTCCAGAGCTTCTTCTCGAGCGGCGCGAACGACGGGTGCGGCTCGTGCTTCGGGGCCGGCTTCGACAGCTTCGGCTCGGCCTTCGCCACCTCCGCCTTGCGCTTCGACAGCGCGTACGCGCCGCCGAGCGCCGCGCCGACGCCGATGACGGCGGGCGGCACCGCACCGAGCGCGACGGCGCTGCGGCGCGGGTAGCTCGCCATCTCCACCTCGGGGAACCCGAGCTCGGAGAACGGCACCGCCGACAGGTACAGCGTGGCCGTACCGCCGGCCTCCTTCTCGCCGTAGATGTGGTTCACGTACTTGCCGGGGCTCGCCGCCATGCGCGCGCGCGCCTTCTTCAGCAGCTCCTCCCGGTCACCGTACTCCAGGGCGCCCGGGGGGCAGGCCTTCACGCACCCCGGCACGGCGTACTTCGCCGCGGCGTCCTTCTGCTCCGCTGCGGAGAGCGCGACGCCGTTCCGCTCGGCGGGCGCGTCGCCCGACGAGCAGCGCTCGAAGCACATGGAGCACTTCGAGATCTTCGGCGCGAGCGAGTCCCACTCCGCGGTGGGCACGCCGAACGGGCAGGCCCACATGCAGTAGCGGCAGCCGATGCACTTCTCGGCGTCGTACGTGACCGGGCCCTCGGCGGTCTTCTTCATCGCCGTGACCGGGCAGGCCGACGCGCACGCGGGCTCGTCGCAGTGCATGCACTGGCGCTTCGCCATCACGTAGCGGAGCCCGCCCGGCGCCTTCTCGTCCGCGATCTCGTTGAACGTCACGAGGCAGCGGTTGTTGGCGTCGAGGGTCGCGAGGTTCTGCAGGCTCTTCTTCTTGCCGTCGATCGACGTCTTGGTCGGCTTCAGGTCGTAGATCTGCTTGCAGCTGACCTGGCAGGACCGGCAGCCCACGCACTTCGTGGTGTCGATGAGGACGGCCTTGCTCTTCGCGAGGTTCACTTCGGCAGACGCGCTCACGCCACCACCCCCTCGGCCTTCTTCACGTTGACGAGGCAGGCCTTCGTCTCCTGCGTGGCCGTGTTCGCGTCACCGGCGTCGATCGTGAGGACGTTCGTGGACGGACCGGTCGAGAGTCCCTTGAAGCCCCAGTTGTAGGGCATCCAGACCACCGAGACCTCCTGGCCCGCGATCTTCATCGTCTGCATCCGCTTCGTCACCCGCGCCTTCACGGTGACCTCACCGCGCGCGCTGGTGACCTTCGTCCACTCGCCGGTCTTGATGCCGAGCTGCGCCGCGAGCTTCTCCGGGATCTCGACCCACGGTTCGGGCGAGAGCTCGTTCAGCCACGGCACGTTGCGCGTGACGGAGCCCGCGCACCAGTGCTCGGTCTGGCTTGCCGTGCAGAGCACGTACGGGAAGTCCTTCGCCGTACCGATCGGCATCTTCCCCTTGACGCGCGGGTACTTCAGCGCCGGGTTCGTCTGCACCTTCGGGTGGAGCAGGTTCGCGACCGGGCTCTCGATGGGCTCGTAGAACTCCGGGAACGGACCGTCGACGAGCACGCCCGAGGCGTCGCGCGGCAGCGGCTCCTTCGGATCCGACTTCGCGTCCGGGTGCTTGTAGACCACCGCCATGAGCCGGCCGATGCTCTCGCCGTTCATGCGGAACGGCCGCTGGCCGTTCTCGGTGTCCGGGCCGTCCGTCTTCACAGGCACGTCCGGGTTGTCGATGCCGGCCCACTCCTTCTTCTCCGCGTCCCACCACACGATCGCGTTCTTCGGATCGAACGGCTTGCCCTGCTCGTCGCAGGAGGCGCGGTTGTAGAGGATGTGGATGTTGCCGGGCCACGTCCACGCGAAGCCGGGGTAGATGCCGGTCTTGCCGCCACCAGGGAACGACTTGTCGGTCTTGTTGTCGCGGCGCTTCGAGAGGTTCTTCCCGCCGCCGAACACGCCCGCGTAGATCCAGCTGCCGCAGGCGGTGGAGCCGTCGGCCTGCAGGTCCGGGATCTTCGCGACGAACTCACCGGTCTTGGTGAACTTGCCGCTGATCTCCTTGAGGACCTCCTCCGCCTTCGACTTACCGTCGTACGCCCACACGGCCTTCTGGAGGAGCTGATCCTTCTCCTCGGTCGAGCCCTTGTAGAGGTCGCGGACCTTCTTGAAGACGGCGTCGAGGATCTCGATGTCCTCGCGCGCCTGGCCGGGCGGGTTGACCGCTTTGTACCGCCACTGCACGAGGCGGCCGGAGCCGGAGATCGTGCCCTCCTTCTCCATGAAGTACGACGCCGGGAGGAGGATGACCTCGGTCTGGACCGTCTTCGGATCGGTGCCCGGGCGCTGCCAGAACGAGGCAGTCTCGGTGTCCCAGAGATCCTGCACCACGACGAGCTCGAGCTTCGCGAGGCACTCGGCGACGTAGTTCAGGTTCGGGTTCGTGACGAGCGGGTTCTGCCCCATCACGTACAGCATCTTCAGCTTCCCGGCGTACATCTGGTCGAGCATCGTGTAGAGCTCGTACTTCTTCGTCCCGTTCTTCTTCAGCAGCTTGTCGAACAGGAAGTCGTTCTCGACCGTCGCCGCGTCGCCGAACCAGGACTTCATCGTGTTGACGACGAACTTCGACCGGAACGTGCCGTACTTGTGGCTGAAGTCCTTGATCGTCTGCTGCTCGTGCTCCGGCGCCTTCACGTAGCCCGTGAAGTAGTCGGCGAGGACGCTCATGTCGCAGGCGCCCTGCACGTTCGGCTCGCCGCGGAGCGCGTTCACGCCGCCGCCGGGCACGCCGATGTTGCCGAGGAGCATCTGGATGATCGCGTAGCAGCGGATGCCCTGCACGCCCGTGGTGTGCTGGGTCATGCCGAGCGCGTACAGGATCGTGCCCGGCCGGTTGTTCGCCAGCAGGTCGGCGATCTCCTTGATCTGCGCCGCGGGGATGCCGGAGATCTCCTCCGCCATCTGGAGCGTGTAGCGGGAGTAGTGCTCCTTCAGCTTCGCGAAGACCGTGTCCGGATCGTCGAGGCTCTTCGCCTTCACCGGCGTGTGCGTCTTCGGGTCGAGCTGGTACGACCACGACGCGTTGTCGTACTTGTGCTTCTCCGCGTCGTAGCCGGAGAAGAGCCCCTCCTCGAACTTGAAGTCCTTGCCGACCTTCAGGAGCGCGTTCGTGTTCGCGAGGACGTAGCGCTCGTCATACAGCTTGTTCTGGAGGACGTAGTTGACGATCGCGCCGAGGTACGCGATGTCCGCGCCCGGACGGATGCGCGCGTAGACGTCCGCGAGCGACGAGGTGCGGGTGAAGCGCGGGTCGACGTGGATGATCTTGGCGCCCTTCTCCTTCGCCTTCATCACCCACTTCATCGCCATGACGTGGTTCTCGGCCGCGTTGCTGCCCGCGATGAGGAACACCTTCGCGTGCTGCAGGTCGAGCCAGTGGTTCGTCATCGCGCCACGGCCGAACGAGGCGCCCAGACTGGGCACCGTGGGACCGTGTCAAAGCCGCGCCTGGTGCTCCACGTAGGCCGTGCCGAACAGGCGGGCCATCTTCGAGAAGAGGTAGCACTCCTCGTTCGTGTTCTGCGCGCCGCCGAGGAAGCCGATCGCGTCCGTGCGATTGACCTTCCACTCCTTCTCGCCGTCCTTGCCGGCGATCTTCTCGGTCGCGATCCAGTTCGCGTCGCGCGTCGCCTTCACCTTCTTGGCGATCTTGTCGAGCGCCTCGTCCCAGCTGATCTTCTGCCACTTGTCGGAGCCCGGCGCGCGGTACATCGGCTCCTGGATGCGCTGCGGGTTCTCGTGGGTCGCGCGCATCGCGGCGCCCTTCGAGCAGAGCGCGCCCTCGTTGACCACGTGGTCGGGATCGCCCTCGAGGTTCAGCAGCTTGCCGTCGCGGACGTGGCAAACCATGCCGCAGCCGCACGAGCAGAAGTTACAGGCGGTGGTGAACTCCTTGGCGCCCGCGATCTTCAGCTGCTTCGTCGCGGCGCGCGCCTCCGGCATCAGGACGAGCTCGCCCACGGCGAGACCGGCGGATGCGCCGGCTGTCCATTTCAACCAAGATCTACGGCTCAGGGTCATGAATCCGGTTCCTCTCGAGGGCTGTGGGACACAGCGGTCGGCGTCCCGCCGGAAGAGCAACTTTCCTGCCAGGGGTGCGCGGGGTCGCCGCAAGGCCGTTTCGACTGCAACGATTGCGTGAAGCCCGTCCGGGGTGGGGATTGCGGCCTACACCGCGCAACCGTCGCGCGAGACACATGTCACGCGTCCAGCGTGACATGTCACTCCGATGTGACAAATCGACTGAACCGAGCGATTTACGGAGGGCCGGCGCGCGGCGAGCTCAGCGCGTGATCCCGTGCTTCCGGAGCCGGCGGTAGAGCGTCATCCGCGAGACGCCGAGCGAGGTGGCGCAGCGGGCGATGTTCCAGCCGCAGCGATCGAGGGCCTCCACCAGCTCGTCGCGCTCGGGATCCGCCACTGCGGCCTCGTTTGCGGGGGCGACCGCATGGAGCTCGCTCGGCAGGCGCGGCGCGACGAAGGGCGCGGGGTGCGCCCGCATGCGCAGATCGACGAGCTGGAGGTCTCCGGGACCGATGAGCGAGCCGCGCGCGATGGCCACGGCCCGCATCATCACGTTGCGCAGCTCGCGGACGTTCCCGGGCCACGCGTGGCGCTCGAGCGCCTGCACCGCGGCCTCGGACAGCTCGAGGCCCTCGATCCCCATGCTCGCCCCGGCCTCGGAGAGGAACGTGCGCGCGAGGGTCGCCACGTCGCCCGTGCGCTCCCGCAGCGGCGGGATCTCGATCGCGAGCACGTTCAGCCGGAAGAAGAGGTCCTGCCGGAACCGCCCGGCGGCGACCTCCCCCGCGAGCCGCTTGTTCGTCGCCGCGACCACCCGCACGTCCACCTCGCGCGGCGAGATCCCGCCGAGCCGGATGACCTCCGACTCCTGGAGGACGCGCAGGAGCGCGGTCTGCCCCTGCGGCGAGAGCTCGCTCACCTCGTCGAGGAAGAGCGTGCCGCCGTGGGCTTCCTCGATCTTCCCGGCCCGCCCCTCCTTCTGCGCGCCGGTGAAGGTCCCCGCTTCGTAGCCGAACAGCTCGGCCTCGATGAGCGAGGCCGGGATCGCGCCGCAGTTCACGGCGACGAACGGCCCACCGGCGCGCGCGCCGTCGGAGTGGATCGCGTGGGCGAAGATCTCCTTGCCGGTGCCCGACTCGCCGTGGAGCACCACCGGCAGGTCGTTCCGCGCCGCCACCTGCGCGAGCTCCACGGCCGCGCGCAGCATGGGGGAGTGGCCGACGATGTGCTGGAAGCCGTAGCGCGCGCTCGGGAGCCCGCGGGCGCGCCCCGCCGCACGGACGCGTGGCCCACCAGGCGCGATGACCCGCAGCACC
>Ga0306923_10003507_pt1 | contig 14801 bp, 16 predicted proteins | sample sta12Can44000108_FD_203841 | JGI IMG/M metagenome (GOLD analysis project Ga0306923, IMG submission 203841) | Lab enrichment of tropical soil microbial communities from Luquillo Experimental Forest, Puerto Rico - statanox.12C.anox.44.000.108 (v2)... | ecosystem: Environmental > Terrestrial >... | reverse complement strand
TCGACAAGTACTTCGCATCCGAGCCTTTCGCACACGGACAAGATTGCTGCGACTTGGACCGATTTTCTGCTCCTGGTGGGCCGCGTATTTCTAGGTTGGCTTTTGCTGGCCTCAGGCTACGGCAAGCTTACGGGCATTGCCGGGACCACCGCCTACTTCACGAGCCTCGGCATGTCACCACCAGAATTTTGGGCTTGGTTCGCAGCCATTGCCGAAATCGTTCTTGGCGCTGCTTTGATCCTCGGTATCGCAACCCGGTATGCGGCGCTTGCAACATTTGTGTGGGTGCTGGTAGCGACTGCGATTGCGCACCGCTACTGGACATATCCAGCGGCGCAACAGGCCGGTCAGTATAACAACTGGCTGAAAAACATCGCGATCATGGGTGGTACGCTGTATGTCTTTGTGACTGGAGCGGGACGCTATTCAGTCGACGCGATGTTGGCAAAACGGTGAGTGTGTACGGCATCTCTGCTTTGACCCTGGGTTAATCGATTAGCGTCGATGTCTGCTTTTGGCCCAAAGCGGACATCCCTAGTTGCACCGCACATGTCCGCTTTTGGGGGGAAAGCGGACGTCGCGCGGGCGATGCGAAATGTCCGCTGGTTTCAATGAACGGCGGTGGACCTCTGTCCAGCTCGTTTCTCGCAGATCAAAACCGTACTCACATCGCTATCGCACTCGCGGGCACGGGCGTACAATAGCGAGGGTCCTCCGCAGCTGGTTTGGAGGCCGCTCATGAACGTCCTGCTCTTTTCGATGCCCGACTCGTTCGAGCACACGCCGTCCTTTGCGATGCGGTTTCCGAACGGGGCGCTGGCGTCGCTCGCCGGCAACGTGGACGCCCACCACGACGTTGCGATCGCGGACCTCGTGCTTGTCCAGCACGCTGTGCCGCAGACAGTCCGCGAGCTTGTGACCACGAGAGCGCCCGACATTGTCGGCCTCTCCGTGATGACGTTTCAGAGGAAGACGGCATACAAGGTCATCGCGTTCGTTCGAGCGCTCCGCCCCGAGGCGTGGATCGTCGTCGGTGGGTACGACCCGAGCCTCGCGCCCGAGACGTACGAGGATCCGGCGCTCGGGGTCGATTTCATCGTGCGTGGCGAAGGCGACATCACCTTCTGCAAGCTGCTGCGGACGATCGAGCATGGCGGCGACTTCGGCGGCGTCGCGGGTTTGTACTGGCGACGCGGCGACCGGTTCGTGCGCAATCCACGCCGGCCCGAGAGTCATTTGGCGGGCGAGGTCCTTCCGCCGAAGCGGGCGGCCCGCGTGCTTGACGGGTACACGCTGCTCGGACGGCCTATTGACATCGTCGAGACGTCTCGTGGCTGCACGTACGATTGTAGCTTCTGCTCGATCATCGAGATGCGCGGCCGCAACTTCCACACTTGGCCGATCGAACGCGTCGTCGCGGACATCCGCGACGCGCGCGATCGCGGCGCGCGTGCGATCTTCCTGGTGGACGACAACATCACACTGAACATCGCCCGGTTCAGGGCGCTTTGTGAAGCCATCACCGCCGCGACCCTCAACGACGTCGACTACATCGTCCAGGCGATGACGTCGGCCATCGCCTCGGCCGGCGACGAACTGGGAGCGGCGATGCGCCGCGCGGGCTTCCGCTACGTGTTCCTCGGCATCGAGAATGTCCTCGATCAGGACTTGGCGTATCTCAAGGCCAAGGCCAAGAACGCCCGCCGCGAAGGCGGCCGCACGATTGGCAGCGCAACCTACCGCGCGGTCGAATTGCTGCACCGGTACGGCTTGTTGGTGGTCGGCGGTCTCATCGTGGGCAATCCCGGCGATACCGAGGCGTCGATCCAGGCGAACCTGGACTTTGCGCGCAAGTACGTGGACTGGCCCTACATCCAGCATCCGACGCCATACCCGGGCACGCCGATGACGAAGGACTTCCGCGAGAAATCGCTCATCGTGAACGACGAAGTGGACGAATACGACGGCACGACCGCTGTCGTGCGGACCGAGCATCTATCGGCAGACGACATCGAGTTCATGCGGTGGAAGGCGGAGCGGTGGATGAAGGTGCGCCATCTGCCGGCGGCGCTGGCGCACGATCCCGGCTACGTCGCGAGGAACGGTCTCCGCATGCTACGCCACAACTTCCGCGGGACGACTCTCAAGACATGGCTCGGGCTCGAGAGCCAGCGCGACGCGTTCCGCCGCTACAAGGCGATTCGACGGGCCGAGCGTGAATTCTTTCCGGATATGAGCGTTAGCGGCGGTCCGGGTCTGACGATCGGCTGGCAGGCGTGGGCTGGCAAGCCCTCGGAGGTGGTGGCGCCGCAGACATGACCCGGCCGTCGCATTTCGGTGCCAACTGCTATTGGCATTAAGCGGCCATCCCAAGTTGCACAGCACATGTCCGCTTTCGAGGGTAAAATCGGACGTGGCTGTTTGCGATCGCCGCTTGCGCGAAAAGGGAAGCATGATGCCGGATGGATTGAAGTTCGTGGACAGTCGGGTAACGGCCGAGCTCGGCCGTGACGACATCACGTTGCTGCGACGCTGGATAGTCGGCTGGTCCGATCTGATGGCGTACGCAAAAACGAGCACAACCAGCTAAGGGCGTTCTATCAGGCTTTTCAAGCACTTCTGAAACACGCGTGGACGTCTGAGGACGCTTTTGCGTCGCTCTCACGGCGAAAACAGGGGTTCGAGTCCCCTAGGGAGCGCCAATAAAATCAGGCATTTTGAATCGGCGAATGTGAAGAATTTTGGTGATAAGTCCCCGCCGGCAACTCCGGGGAAACGCGATGCCCAAGCGCACAGCCACAAGCGCGTATGTCAAAGGTGAGTACTGGCGCGTTTAGGCCGACGACTACCGCGAACGAGTTTGGGAACGTGACGCGCGCGAAGCGGCCGACAACCGCAGCGAAGCCGAACGTTGGCTTGGCGATCCACCGCCGGGTCGTAGCGCGTTGGAAACGCGGGCGGCGCCGACGTCGCAACGAATGAAATTTTTCCGTAGTCAGGGCGTGGCTTATCGAAGCCAAAAAATGGCCGGAGATCACAAACACGAAAGGCAATATTTTCTTATCAGTTTCGGCACGGGGCTTGTGTTTATACCGTCGCTTACGATGACCGAAACCACCCTCGCTCTCGTCCACGCCTCGACATTGTCGGAAGGCGACTACAACGTTTACGATGGCGAGCGGATCATCGGGCAGATCAAGCTATATCCGCAGTCTGATCGGCCGTGGTTCTGGATTATCACCGCAAGTGAACGCGTACCAACGCTGTCGGATCTTGGTTACGCAGCAAGCCGCGAACAGGTGCTGGCAGATTTCAAGTCGCGATGGAAAATCAAATAGACGGGTATTGCGCCGCATATGACTGCGAGTGGTAAAATTTATAACGCCACCCCTTAAAAATTGACCGCTCAGGCTGCGCAAACAAAAGCCAAATAGCTGCCAGCCAAGTGGCTACCAGCACGGCAACAACCGCGCCAACGATTACCCGTCCCCACATGAATAGATTATAGCGTCAAAACGGCCCGCAACGGATGGTGGTCGTTACGGGCCGCTGTTGCCTCAAGCAGAAACGTGTTGTTCAACAAGCTTGGCAATACGTTCGTAGTCTTCGGCAATCCGCAGCATGATTGCCTTGGGTTCGCCAGTCTTCATGTCCTCAGTGATGGCCCGCACTTCCTCAGCGCGGAACCGCCAAAATTCCGGATTGTCCAAGTTCTTCGCGGGCACCGCCGAACCTTAACTGTTTGGTCGCCGCCCTAAGTCCGTGTGCCCGAATGGGAAAGCGTTGCCTCTCTATACTTTGACATAGTGCGGGCGACTTACGGCAAGTAATGAAGGGCCATGCCGACCACGAACAATGCAATGCCGAAGCACATTGCAATGAACCATCGGTGGGTCTGAGTATCCATAACATAAATCTACATCCTGTAGCGGATGCAGATGCAAGGATAACCTGATTCCTTGGCTAAATTCTGGTTAGGATTTCATAGACCAAAAAGAAAATTGCTATGAGAATAGCCAGTGCAATAAACACCGCGCGTAGATTTGCGTCCCCCATCTTTGCGCCTGTTTCTTCTTTGAAAGTTTCAGGCCCGGCGCATGTTCTTATCAGTTTTGACTGTTGTCCGGCGCGACTGTCCCGGAATACGATTCACAACTTTAAGTTCTTGCGTGTCCGTTTGCCGCATTAGGCCGCGTCGGTGTGTTTGAATCAGTCCGGCTAGTGCGAGGAAACGTCGTCATCAGAAAAGCGTCCGCGCATGTTCAGCATCGCGGCCACACGTTGCAAAAATTGTCGCGCGGTGACAGTGCGGCCGCAAGCGCGGCGTTGATTCTCGCTGGCCGCTCGGTTGCCGGCCTGATGATCACCCCCACTGAGCGACCTTGGCCTTTAGAAGGACTATGAAACTTGCACAGCTCGAATGTCCGCTTGTGGCCTTTAGCGGACATCAGCTTGTGCGCTGCGCATGTCTGCTTCTGACCCAAAGCGACTTCGCCCCCTTCCGAAGTCCGCGTAAAAGTTGCTACGATCGGTGGTCCAAGCCTCGGAGGCAGCAGTGAGGCGGCGGGAATTCATCACACTTCTGGGCAGTGCAGTCACGGCGCGGCCAATTGCCGTACGTGCGCAACAGTCAGCCATTCCGGTGATCGGATTTCTACGGAGCACGCCGCTCAATGCCTCAACGTCATTGGTGGCTGCATTCCGTCAGGGTCTGAAGGAATCAGGCTTTGATGAAGGCCATAATGTCGCGGTCGAATTTCGTTTTGCCGACAATCAGATTGATCGGCTTCCAGGGCTGTTGGATGAACTTGTTCGCCACCCTGTGAATGTCATCGTCACCAACGTGCTTGGGGCGCTTGCGGCCAAGAACGCGAGCACGTCGATACCAATTGTGTTCGTGACTGGAAGCGATCCGGTCAAGGACGGTCTTGTCGCCAGTCTGAACCGGCCGGGTGGCAACGTGACTGGCGTGAGCTTTGTCTCCGGCGCACTGGGGACGAAGCGGTTCGAGATTTTGGGCCAGCTCACACCCAATGCGAAGACCATTGCCATGTTGGTTCAACTGGACGCTGACGAAGCGGTGCTGGAACAGCGACAGGTGCAGGCGGTCGCACGAGCGACCGGGCAGCAATTGATCGTGTTCGATGTCAACAACGCAGCGGACATCGAAAGCGCCTTCGCAACGATGGCCACGCGTGGTGTCGGCGCGCTTTATGTCGGTACCGGTCCCTTTACAAACTCGCATCGTGAACAGCTGACCGGGTTGGCAGCTCGAAACGCCATTCCCGCGATGTATTCTCTACGTGAGTTCGTTGCCGCGGGTGGACTGATGAGCTATGGGGCGAGCATAACCGATGCCTATCGCCAAGCTGGTATCTGCGCCGCCCGAATTCTCAAGGGTGAAAAGCCAGCCGACCTGCCGGTCATGCAGTCCACCAAATTTGATTTTGTGCTCAACCTTAAGGTCGCCAAAGCGCTTGGACTAACGGTTCCCGAGCGCGTCCTTTCGCTTGCCGACGAGGTGATCGAATAAGACCGCGAAATGTCCGCTATTGACCCAAAGCGGACATGGGCTTTTCTACCGCAGGTTCGCGCGTCAGCGCTTGCCCTCTTGGAGTCGACGGCAGCGCTTGCAAACAGCGGCGCTCGTCGAGCGGAGATCCGAACCATGACGCAAAAATCGCCTAGCCCGAAATCGAGGGGCAAGATTGACAAGCAGATCGCGCTTGCGCTCCAGGGAGGTGGTGCGCTCGGCTCGTATCAGGCCGGGGTCTATGAAGCATTGGCCGAATACGACTATCAACCCGACTGGGTCGCTGGTATCTCGATCGGCGCAATCAACTGCGCAATCATCGCCGGAAACGCGCCCGAAGACCGCGTGGCAAGACTTCGGCAATTCTGGGAGCAGGTCTCATCGCCATCAAAGAACTGGCCCGATCTCCCGTTCGACATCTGGCGCGGCGCGATGCGGCAAACGGCAGCGATCTCGGCCCTCATGTTCGGTCAGCCGGGCTTTTTCCATCCCAACGTCTGGACAACGGGAGCCGCCCTGACCAGCTATTACGATACCTTCTATCTGAAGGCGACGCTGGAACGGCTCGTCGACTTTGATCGTATCAACGCCCGCAAAACCCGGTTCAGCGTCGGCGCCGTCAACGTGCGCACCGGCAACTTTGTGTGCTTCGACAATGTCCGCCAGATCATTCGTCCGGAGCACGTGATGGCGAGCGGCGCGCTCCCGCCTGGCTTCCCCGCGATCAAGATCGACGGCGAGTGCTATTGGGATGGCGGCCTCGTCTCAAACACGCCGCTGCGCTACATAATGGAGAGCGTTCCGCGGCACAGCACTCTCGCCTTCCAGGTCGATCTGTTCCCTGCGCGAGGCGATATTCCCGAGAACCTCGACGCCGTTTCAGAGCGAGACAAGGATATTCGCTACTCCAGCCGCAGCCGCATGGGGGTGGAGATGTTTCGATACGCTCATAACCTGCGCCGTAACATCAGCACGCTGCTTGCGAAGCTTCCCGACGCGTTAAAGAATGAGCCCGAGGTCGCATTTCTGCGACGCGCGGCCTGCCGGACAACGATGGATATCGTCGAACTGATCTACCGGCCGGAGTTGGCTCAAGGGCAAACCAAGGATTACGAGTTCTCGCGGACAACGATGGAACGCCGCTGGAAGCAGGGGCTGAACGACGCCCGCATGGCCCTTGCGAGCGCTCCCTGGCTATTGCCAGCGCCTCCAGATGTCGCGGTGCGGACGTTCGATGTTGCCGCCGACAAAGCGGTCGTGGCCTCCCGTCCGACCGCCCCTATGTCGACAGTCTTAGAGCCAGCGCAACAGAAAGGCGCAGCCCATGAATGAACGCGCCGCTGTCATAAATTTCAAGAGGCTGACGCCAACGGAGGTGCGATGTGAGCAACCGCATTCTGGTCTTCTATGGCTCCTATCGTTCCGATCGGATGGGTATCCGGCTCGCCCAGTTTGTGGTCGAGCGGCTGCGGCGCCTGGGCGAAGACGTCGAGTTGATCGACGCCAAGGCGATCAACCTCCCGATGCTCGACAGGATGTACAAGGAATATCCGAGTGGCGAAGCGCCGGAGCCCCTCGAGCGGCTCGCTCGCAAGATCCGTGACGCCGACGGGTTCGTGTTCGTCACCGGCGAGTATAATTGGGGCGTCCAGCCCGGATTGAAGAATCTCACCGATCATTTCCTCGAAGAGTGGTTTTGGCGTCCCGCCGCGATCGCGAGCTATTCGGGGGGACGTTTGTCTGGTGTGCGCGCGGCAACCGCCTGGCACGGTATACTCTCCGAGATGGGGATGGTGGTCGTCTCGAGCACGATCGCCGTTGGTCCGATCGGACAGACCTTATCGGCCGAGGGCGAACCCGTTGGCGAGAGTGGTGCCACACTCGAGCGGGCATTCCCACGCTTTGCAAACGATCTCCTGTGGTGGGTGGAAGCGGCGAAAGCACAGCGACAACGCAAAGTGCAACCGTATTAGTCCGCGAAGTCGCCTTATCCCATTTATGTCCGCTATTGGCCCAAAGCGGACATTCCCATTTGTACCGCACATGTCCGCTCTTGGGGCTAAAGCGGACATGGGCTCGCGATGGCCTAAAATGTTTTGACACTCCCTGGGGGACCGAAAACGTTTTAAGACCACAGTCGCGCGGAAAGCCAGCCACCGAGGGCTCACAGATGCGGGATTTTTTACTTGCGATCGTATTTCTCGTCGGCACAGTTTTTCTTCTCGGCGGATGCCTTTATCACGACAAACTACTTAGCGCCGAAGGCGCGGCCATCGGGTTTGGTGCTGTGCTGTGCGTTCTGGCCGCAATCGCGAAGGATCGATTTGACCGCGATACGACCGTGTGATGTCCGCTTTTAGGGCTAAACGGACATGGCCTATTGCACTGCAAATGTCTGCTTTCGACCCAAAGCAGACATCAGGCATGCCTTAACGACCTTCATGTGAACCGCTACGATCCCCTTGTCCAAAACGTCGCGGGGACGGCAAGAGCGAGCGAAAGCTGCGACACGGTGAGGCTGAGCGCCCTGACGGTCTCGCGCGTGCCAGCGAGGTAATGTCCGCTTACAAATGGCAACTCTTGGCGTTCTTGTGCTCGCCTTCTAAACTTCCACCGCGACGAAAATCCGTTGTTCAAGACGAGGTATGAATGCCAGTTCGCCGCATAGACCACATTTTGATTGCGATGCCGCCCGGGCGGGAAGACGAGGCGAGGGCGTTCTACCAGGGCATCCTCGGGCTCGCGGAAAAAGTGAAGCCGCCGCAGCTTGCTGCGCGTGGGGGTTGCTGGTTCGAAAGCGAAACCTTGCAGGTCCATTTGGGAGTCGAAAAAAATTTCACGCCGGCGCGCAAGGCCCACCCGGCTTTCATTGTCGATGACCTTGCCGGCATGGTGACGAAAGCACAGCAGGCCGGTTACAAGGTCACGGCAGACGAGCCAATCGAGGGTTGCGATCGGCGTCATGTCGACGATCCATTCGGCAATCGGATCGAACTTATCGAGCCGTACGTCAAATGAGTTATGCGATAAGCGATAATAACAAGACACAGGGAGAGCAACTATGGCCGAACTCAGGCACGGTAATTTGACGCGGCGCCGAATGCTGAAAGCCGGTACGGGTGCAATTGCACTGCCATTTCTCGGGATTGCGGCGCCCAATCTGTTGGCGCAGGGCGTGTCGAAGTCGCCGACCAACGTGCTCGACTTCACTACTAATGCCGACGTAGCGAAGGCCGAACAGGAAGGGCAGTTGGTGTTCTACTGCCATGAAAATGAGGCTGGCACCGCCGGCATCATGGAAGGCTTCAACAAGGACTTCCCGAAGATCAAGACCAGCTACGTCCGCGCGCAGACCGGCGCGCTCTATAACAAGATCTTGTCGGAGCGCGCGGCCGGACGTTTCGATGTCGATGTCATCCAGTTGTCCGACATTGCTCCGGCTTTCGATTTCCGAAGAAAAGGTGGTTACGAGCACTACGTGTCGCCAGAATCATCCGCCTACAAGAAGGATCATCTCAGCGAGCCGAATGGCTATTTCTTCTGGACCGGCGTCGATCCGGCCGGCATTGCCTACAACAGCGAGAAGGTCGCCGTCTCCGATGCGCCAAAGGGTTGGAAGGACATTCTCGATCCGCGCTGGAAGGGCAAGATCAGCTGCAAGATCTCCGCATCCGGTCTGCAGTTCGTACAGTGGTATACGCTACGGAAGATTTACGGTGACGGTTACTGGAAGGAATTCGCCAAGCTCCAGCCGCGTGCGTTTGATTCGCGTGTGCAATTGTTCGATCGCCTGTCCAAGGGCGACGACATGATCACCGCGATCGGCGAATATCCCGCCTACATCCTTTTCAAGAGCAAGGGCGCCAAGGTGGAATTCGTCGCACCGCCTGATGGTTTGGTGAGCACACCGCTCGTTGTCGGCGCGGTCAGCAGGGCGCCGCATCCTGAAGCGTCTAAACTGTTCGTCGACTGGGCGATGTCGAAGCGTGGCCAAGCCTGGTACCAGTCCAATCCGAATCTCTACTACGGTTCGGTGCGCACGGACGCGCCAGCCATGCCGACCGGAGTGAAACTTAGCGATTTCAAGTTACTCTATCCTTCCGACTGGGATGAATACGCGTCGCAGAGCGCGACGTTCCTGAAGGAATGGAACAGTATGCTCGGCCTGTGACGGGGGCCGTTTGTGGGATCGATGGGATCCTGGTTCTCTGCGCAGAAAGTGGCCGGATATGGAGTCGCGGCGATTGCCGCTGTGTTGGTCCTCTATCCGGTTTATTTTCTATTGCAGGCCGCCTTTGATGTCGGTGACCCGCAAATTCGGCCGCCGACCGCCTACGGCCTCGATAATTTTAGCAGCCTGCTGCAATACCCGCAGATCATGCTCAACACGCTCATGGTGTCGCTTGCCGCAACCGTGATGGCCCTGATGTTCGGCTCGTTGATGGCGTGGATCCTCACGCGCACCAACGTGCCCGGGCGGCGCTTATTCGAGCAACTCATGGCCGTGCCGTATTACCTGACGCCGCTCCTGGGCGCACTAGCCTGGAGTCTGCTCGGTCAGCCTGAAAGCGGCTTCATCAACGGAATCTGGCGGGCGTTTGGCGGAGAGGGCCACCTCATTGACATCAATACACCGTACGGCATCGCTTGGGTCATGGCGTTGTTCGAGGGCTCGGTCGCCTTCGTCATGATCGCGGCGCTGATGAAATCGATGGACCCCTCGCTCGAAGAGGCTTCGCAGGTCATCGGAGCGAGCCGAATTCGCACGATCATGCAGATAACCTTGCCGCTGGTGACACCGGGCATTCTCGGCGCCGCCATCTTTGTCTTTGCAGAGATGCTCGGCTCGTTTGCCGTCGCGCTCGTGCTTGGCCTGCCCACACGCTATTACGTCATCACCACAGCAATCTACCAAATGATCCAACAATACCCGCCTAAGATACAAGTCGCGGCGGCCATGGGCGCGTCGCTGTTCGCGGTGATGTGGGCCATGCTCTACGCGTATCGGCGCGTCGTGATGTCTGGAAGCTATGTGACGATCACCGGGAAGGCGTTTCGGCCTCGGCTGCTAGACGTCGGGCGACTGCGTTATGTCCTGCTCAGCATTTGCTTACTCTATTTATTTGTTGCCGTGATCCTACCACTGGGCACCCTGTTTTTTGCTTCGCTACAGAAAATCGCAGTGGTTTTTCCCACCGCCGAAAACTTTACCCTCGACAACTTCCGCACGGCCATGGCGATGAATGCCGTACGCTCCGCGCTCAGCAACAGTCTGCTGCTTGCGTTTGGTACCGCCACGATCGGCATCGTCTTGATGGGGCTTTTGGCGTGGCTGATTTACCGCTCACGGCTACCTGGCAGCGGCTTGATTGAATATATCGTCATGTTTCCACAAGCAGTGCCGCGCCTGGTGTTCGCGTTTGGGCTGATGTGGGCTTGGGTGGTTTTCCCCATCCCTATCTATGCCACGCTGTGGTTGTTATTAATCGCCTATCTCACGGTATTCCTGCCGCTCGGTGTGCGCACCATCGCCGGCGTCATACTGCAGATCGACAAAAGCCTAGAGGAATGTGCGCAGATGTGCGGCGCGTCATGGGCGTTCCGCGCGCGTACGGTGACGATCCCGCTGCTTAGGCCCGGTCTGGTCGCCGCCTGGTTGTTGTTGTTCATCGCCAGCGTGCGTGAGCTCGGCGCCTCTATATTGCTGATGGGCCCGCATTCCAAGGTAATTACACCCTCGATCGTCGAATCCTGGTTCGGCACCAGTTCCGAACTGACTGCTGCTTTGGCACTGATCCAGACGCTGGTGGTGGCGCTTGCCATTATCGTCCTTGTTGTTGTCACGCGTCGAGTTGGCGCACTATCCGTCGACTAGCGACTTAGGGACAAGCATGCCAGCATCACCGCAGGGATCGCCCCCATCACTCTCGACACCGCGCCCACATATCGAGGTCGAGGGCCTCGAGCTCTATTACGGTAGCGTGCCGGCGGTGCGCGGGGTGAACTTCAACGTTATGCCGGGTGAACAATTGACGCTGCTCGGACCGTCCGGTTGCGGCAAGACCACGACGCTGCGTGCGGTCGCCGGACTCGAACAGCCGACGGCCGGTGAGATTCGTATCGACGGTCTGCCGGTCTTCTCGTCCGCACGAAAGATTAACGTTCGCGCCGAAAAACGCGGCCTCTCGATGGTGTTCCAGTCCTATGCGATCTGGCCGCACATGACAGTATTCGACAACGTCGCCTACGGGCTACAGGTGCGCAAAGTCGGCGGCCCGGAAATCAAGGACAAAGTAGATCGCGCGCTCGAAATGGTGCAGATGCGGGAATTTGGTGGCCGGCGTGCGTCGCAGCTCTCTGGCGGTCAACAGCAACGCGTGGCGCTGGCGCGTGCTTTCGTATTCCAGCCGTCGGTGCTGCTGTTCGACGAGCCGTTGTCGAATCTAGATGCCAAGCTGCGCGCCGACATGCGTATTGAGCTTCGCGACCTCCAGCATCGGCTGGGCATCACCTCGCTTTATGTCACCCATGACTTGGAGGAAGCGCTGGCGATGTCGGATCGAATCGTGGTGATGCGCGACGGGCTGGTCGAACAGACTGGCACGCCCGACGAGATTTACAGCTTGCCGCATAGCGAGTTCGTTGCTGACTTCATTGGTTCCGCTAATTTGATCCGTGGGCACCATCGGCCCGATCTAGACTGCGACGGACTCACGGCGCTGGAAACGGCGACCGGACAGCTCATTTACGGTATGGCTTATGGGCGCAAGGCCGGCCCTGAGATGACAGTTTCGGTGCGCACGGTGCATCTGCGGATTTCGCAGGAGCGGCCGGCCGGGGAACGAAACGTTTGGCCGGTGAAGATTGAAAAGACAGTCTTCCAAGGCGACTTCAGTCAGATTCATCTCTATTGGGGTGATCAACGCCTTGTCGCCCGGTGTGCTGCGATGGAGCCGATTGCGGCTGGCCGCGACGTCTACATGGCTGTCGAACCGCGGCGTGTCGTGCTCCTAAGCCCAGGAAACCGTTAGCAATTGAGTGGACTAAACCCGCCGCCATAAACCCTCATTGGGGTGTTGCGTCCCTTCACTGATGGTCGCGGGCAACGAGTGAAACTGTCCGACAACCGCTATTGGTCCTTTGAGCCAAAGCGGACATGCCTTTAAAACCAGCTAGGACCCCGTGCACCCGCACGCCGCGCACGCCGGCTTCAGCAATAGCCTTCTGCACCGTGCCGTTGGACCGAATTCCGCTTTTGGCCTTTAGCGTACATTCCAATTTCCTAGCTGGGCAGCGCTCACCTTCTTATGCGAACCGATTGTATGAATAGCCGACGTGACCGAGAGTGGCACCGCTTGCAACCAGTAGTCCCTTCATCTTCTCAATTGTACTTGCAATCGCGCTGCGCGGCTCGCCCACCTCAATCTGATTTGTTAATTCGACGAGGGTCTGATTGGTCCTGTCAAGACGCCGCGCCAGGATTGCCGCGACATAAAAGAGAGCGGCCGGGTCTTGCAAAGCGGCCGGGTGCGCGACGTGAAACTGTGAGGTTGTCAAGGCACGCACGTCGGCGGTATGCGGGCAGTCTAGCAGCGCGGAGATTTCGCCGAATATAGCGCCAGGGTCCGTTACCCTCGCAACCTCGATGCCTTGCCTGACAACTGCGACACTGCCATTTTTGAGAATTAGCAGCTCGTTCGTTCTCGAGCCGTTGGCAAGTACCGTCTCGCCGGCCTGGTAGGTTTTTAGTGGTAGGGCGGTAAGGCCTTTTTGGAATTGGCCGGCAAAATTGATCCACATAGCGTGTCCCCCTCGGTGCAATAAAATTGCAACGCATAGCTTTGAGATTGGTTCTGTCAGTTTAGCGGCTTCGCCAGGCGATCAAGGCAGGTTACTAGCTCCACCGGAAAAGGCCTTCATGTCAGTTAGTAGGCGACGTAAAGATCATGGATGGTTTTGCGTCCATCTTGGCGGGCGACGTGCTCGGCGATGCCGTCACGCCGACGAAGCTGCCGCTCAGGACCAACGCAGCATTTAATATTCTTCGCATGTGGGCCTCGCGCGGAAATGCTCTCAATGCGGATAATTGCGTTGTCCGAACAAAACGTTTGTGAGCCCGCTCACACAACTTTTCTATGAAATCTCTTACGAACCCCTAAGGCTGCGGCCGGCAGACCGCGCCGACGAAGTAATTGAGTACACGAAATGTCCCCTATTGGCCCAAAGCGGATATACCGATGGTAGTTCCAATTACCTCTGTGGGCTGTCTTACGTTCCGTCGCGCAACGCGCAAATCTTGATGCCGCCTTTATGGATTACAAGAGCGATTCACATCACTTCTTTATCGTTCGCCTGCTGCTTCATCGGAACAGCCTTCCGGTTGATTGGGTTGATTCAGGTGGAGACATCCATGATTGGCGACTCGACAACTCATGAATGGAATTTGCTCAAAGAGCAGTTCGCAGTGCTCGTGCGTGCCGGAGCTGTGCGCGCTGACGACGCTGAAGTGCTACTTGATGTTGAATTTCAGCGACGCTTAGCAGAAGTAATAGAACAAGTTCTGAAGCGAAGACGCGGATATGTCCGTCGCTTCCGCTGACGCGCAGATCATGTCCGCTTTTGGCGCATAGCAGACATGCCGTGTTGCACTGCATATGTCTGCTTCTGACCCAAAGCGGTGATCTAACTCCGGCGGATACGGGGATTGACGCTAACTTGCCATACCCTTTGGTAGCTTCCGCGTGTCGACAGTCATCGCGTCCCAATGCCAAGCACTATCCGTAAAGACGTCCATCGCCGGCTTGTATAGCGACGGATCGTCGAGGCTGGTGGCTGGCAGTACGAGAAGATCGGGCTTTCGCTCCAACTTGGACATCACCGGGCTTCCACAGACCGCACAAAATCCGCGCTCGACCGCCTGGCCAGCATTACCAACCGTCTTGTAATAGCGCGGTTGGCCCTGGACACGGACCGTCGCTTTCGGAACCACTAGGATAGCGGCATAGCCGCTGCCGCTTGCCCGCTGACAGTCGCGGCAATGACAATTAAACATCGCTACGGGAGTGGCGTCGGTCTCATATCGGATCGCGCCGCAGGCGCAGCCGCCGACAATGGTCTGGCTCATGATTTTACCCCTGCATGCACAGTCTTGTTTGCGGCTCTTGCAAAACGCACATTAGTTGATTATCGGGCGCTATTTGGCCCCCCAGTTTTGCAGCGCATATGTCTGCTTTTGACCCAAGGCGGACCCCGTCACTCTGCAATCCCA
>Ga0306923_10003506_pt1 | contig 14802 bp, 4 predicted proteins | sample sta12Can44000108_FD_203841 | JGI IMG/M metagenome (GOLD analysis project Ga0306923, IMG submission 203841) | Lab enrichment of tropical soil microbial communities from Luquillo Experimental Forest, Puerto Rico - statanox.12C.anox.44.000.108 (v2)... | ecosystem: Environmental > Terrestrial > Soil... | reverse complement strand
AATTTCCTCCCCTTTGATGGGGGAGGGATAGGGAGGGGGTGAACTCTCCGCTGAGCTTCTTTACCCGACGACTTCATGGATTCCCGACTGCAGGCGGTGGAGCGAGGCGTAGCGGCCGCCGGTGCGGATCAGCTCGTCATGGCTGCCGTCCTCAACGAGCCGGCCGCGCTCGATGGTCAGGATGCGGTCGCAGCGCCGCACCGTCGACAGCCGGTGAGCGATGATGACGACCGTGCGGCCGCGGGCGATGCGCTCCATGTTTTGCTGGATGATGCGCTCGCTCTCGTAATCGAGCTGGCTCGTCGCCTCGTCGAAGATCACGATCCGCGGGTTCGTCACCAAAGCGCGGGCGATGGCGATGCGCTGACGCTGCCCGCCCGACAAGGTGGCGCCGCGTTCGCCGACAATCGTGTCGTAGCCCTCGGGCAGTTCGAGGATGAAGTCGTGCGCGCCCGCGAGGTCGGCGGCGGCGATGACGCGCTCCATCGGCATGCCTGGGTCGGCCAAAGCGATGTTGTCGCGCACGGTGCGATTGAACAGCACATTCTCCTGCAACACGATGCCGATCTGCCGGCGCAGCCACGCCGGGTCGACCATGGCGAGATCGACGCCGTCGACCAGCACCCGCCCAGTCTCCGGCACAAACAGGCGCTGGACCAGCTTGGCCAATGTGCTCTTGCCCGAGCCTGACGGCCCGACGATGCCGACCACCTGCCCGGCCGGCACATGGAAGCTGACGTCGTGCAACACCTCCGGGCCGTCGATGCGGTAGCGAAAGCCGACATGCTCAAAGGCGATATCGCCGCGGATCTGCGGCAAGGCCGCGCGCCCCGGCTGGTAGGCCGGCTCGGTCGTGGTGTTGAGGATGTCGCCCAAGCGCAATACGGAAAGCCGGGCCTGGTGAAAATCCTGCCAGATCTGTGCAATGCGCAGGACCGGCGCGCTGACCCGGCCTGCCAGCATGTTGAAGGCGACGAGCTCGCCGACGGTCAGGCTCTGGTCGATGACCAGCTTGGCGCCCCAGAACAGGATCGCGACGGTCACTAGCTTGCTGACCAGCTGGACAGCATTGCTCGCCATATTGCCCAATGACAGCACGCTGAAGCTGGCGCCAACATAACCCGCCAGCTGCTCCTCCCAGCGGCGCTGCATCTGCGGCTCGACCGCCATCGCTTTGAGGGTCTCAACGCCGTTGACGTTCTCGACGAGAAACGCCTGGTTTTCGGCGCCGCGGCGGAACTTCTCGTCGAGCCGCGCGCGAAAGGCCGGTGTCACTCCCGCCGAGATCGCGATGTAGACCGGCACCGAGCCGAGCACGATCATCGTCAATAATGGCGAGTAGAGAAACATCACGCCGAGGAAGACGAACGTAAAGAACAGGTCGATGACCAGGGTTAAGGCCGAGCTCGTCAGAAAATTGCGGATGTTTTCGAGCTCGCGCACGCGCGCCACCGAATCGCCGGTGCGCCGCGCCTGGAAATAGGCGAGCGGCAAGGTCAGCAGGTGGCGGAATAATCTTCCGCCCAATTCGGCGTCGATGCGGTTGGTGGTGTGGGCGAAGAGATAGGTCCTCAGCGTCCCGAGAACCGCTTCGAAGATCGCGATCGTCACCATCCCGGTGACGAGCACGGTGAGGGTGCTGATGCCGCGATGGACCAATACCTTGTCGATGATGACCTGGAAAAAGATCGGCGTGACCAGTGCGAAGACCTGAAGGAAAAACGAGGCGAGCAGCACCTCGGAGAGCAGGCCGCGGTATTTCCTGATGGCGCCGAGAAACCATGAAATATTGAAACGGCGGTCGAGGTCGCCCAATGCCGCGCGCCGCGTCATTAACACGATGTGCCCGTCCCAGACCGCTTCGAACTCGGCCTGAGCCATGATCGCAGGCTTGGGATTTCCCGGCGACTGGACCAGGACCTTGCCGTCGCCGACTTTTCCGACGATCAGAAAATTCCCGTCCTTCAGCGCAGCAATGCCGGGAAGCGCGGTATTGGTGAGCCGCGCCCAGTCGGCCGCGTAGACCCGCGCCCGCAGCCCGAACTCCTTGGCGCAGCGCAATACCTCGGCGACGCCAAAGCTGGCCCCGCCAAACCGGTGCCGGATCTGCCCGGCATCAGCGCCGATGCCGTGAAACCGCAGCAGCATCAACACCGCACCGAGCCCGCTGTCGACCGCCGCAGTGGCCTGGGATTCACGTTGCTCAGACATTTCTGATCCCGTCACCTCGCCGGCCCGCGCTGCCGGCGCTTGCGAATCTTCCCTCTCCGCCCCCAGGGGGCGGAGAGGGCAAGGTGAGGTGGGGGGTACGGTGTCAACCCCCTCACCCTCCCCGTCACCGGCGCGACGGTCCCCTCCTCTCCCCCCCGCAAGCGGGCGGAGAGGCTCCTGGTGCCCGGGTGCATAAGGGCAGCCGCGTCATTGGACTGATCAGCGGATCTGGAAGTTGTTGGCGGTGAGCTGAGTTTTCGCGATACCCACAAAATCGATCGACCCGTAAATGGTACCGTTTTTGGTGAACTGACCAGGCAGCCGTTACCTCCGTCCGACCTAACCGCGGCGGCGATCTGTGCCGGGGTCGTCCAGCCCTCAACGCTCGCCAATGCCGGCACCAGGCTGACCACGGCGTTCGACACGCCGAAATTGGTAATGCCGACCGTGCCGCCCTGCGCCCGATACTGAGCTGCAGTTTGTCACCGCCGCCCGGCGTGTCTACGAGCGTATCGGTGCCGGCGTTCACCGAAACTTTGTCCTGCAGACCCTGCATCATCAGCCTCGTTATGCTGGCGTCGAGCGTGAAGGCGTCATTCCCCGCTCCCGGCGCCGGTGCTCGAAGCGAGCTGCCGGGGTCCGTATCAGTGATGAGGGATGGTTATGAACGGAGACTCAGCAGGCGGAGGCGATGTCGTCGCATTGTCGATCGAGGCGGCACCCTGGCCAGACCCGCCGCCAAAACCGGCAGCAGCGTATTGCATCAACAGAGCTGCGCTTTGGGCCTGATTTGACTGAGTCAGCGTATCGCCGCCGTTCAGCTGCATGTCGCCGCTGCCGCCGCCCCACAAGCGGCCGTCGAGATTGGCGCTGACCATCGACAGATTGTCGCCCGGAGCCAGAATCACGCCCTGGAAAGCGAGGGGCAGTGGATAACTCGACTCGTTGTTATTGAGATTGATATTCTTCCCGCTGGTCGTGAAATTCCACAGCACCTGGTCATCTCTGAGGCCGCCGGTGAGCGCGACATCGCCACCGAGGTTCACATTGGAATTGAACCCAAAGTTCAGCACAACCGAGCCGCCGAGCCCATCGCCATTGATGGTCACGACATTGCCGTTGCCTTCATTGTACGACGTGACGTTGAAGACATAATTGCCGTTGCTGTCCAATACCCCCGCTGAGGCATTAATCGTCATATTGCCGCTGATCGCGATATTGTTTCCGTTCTCCTTGCCCAGGGTTGTCGACAGCGAATTGATCTCGCTGAGCGCGCTCGTCACCGTAGCGGTACTATAGTTTACCGCAGTGGGACCGACATTCTTGCCGTTGGCATCGTGGTATTGGCCGGTATTGGCTGCGGAGAAATCGAGATGGCCGTTGATCGTGCCTGGGCCGCTGTATTGGACCACGCCAGTGCCGCCGACCCCGACATTGCCGTTGATCGTGACGTTGGCGATCGACAGATTATGGCCGCCCGTCCCTTCGTAGAGGATACCGTAACCCCCCGCATCGGGCACCGAGGACATAAACCCGCCTGGCTTGACCGTAATCGGCGCGGTTTGCGTAGCGCTCTTCCCGTCGGCGGTATCGGTCGCGGTGACCGACAGGCTGTCGCTGCCGTAATAATTCGTGGTCGGGGTGTCGCTGGCCGTCGCCAGCGCCTTGTCGATGTCGGTCGCGGTGCCGGTCAAAGTAAGGCTCGCCGTGCCCGACCCTGCGATCCCGGCACTGCCGCCGCCGGCGGTTGCCGTCAGCGTGCCGTGCGCGACGCTGACCACCACGGACAGCGGGTCGCCCGCATTGGGGCTCGCCGACGCCGAGGCCCCGCCGACCGCAAACGAGCTGTTCTCGCTGCCGCCGTACGGCCCACCCGCGCTGACGCTGGGCGTTGTCGTGTCGGCGATCGTGATCGTCGCCGAGCCCGTCGCGTGCTGCCCGTCGGCGGTGTCGGTCGTGGTGACCGACAGGCTGTCGCTGCCGTAATAATTCGTGGTCGGGGTGTCGCTGGCCGTCGCCAGCGCCTTGTCGATGTCGGCGGCGGTGCCGGTCAGAGTAAGGCTCGCCGTGCCCGACCCAGCGATCATCGCACTGCCGCCGCCGGCCGATGCCGTCGGGACGCCCTGCGAAACGCTGACCACCACCGACAGCGGGTCACCCGCATTGGGGCTCGCCGAAACCGAGGCTCCGCCGACCGCAAACGAGCTGTTCTCGCTGCCGCCGTAGGGACCGCCGGCCGAGACGCTCGGCAACGTCGTGTCGGCGATCGTGATCGTCGCCGCACCGCTCGCCGACTGCCCGTCGGCGGTGTCGGTCGCGGTGACCGACAGGTTGTCGCTGCCGTAATAATTCGTGGTCGGGGTGTCGCTGGCCGTCGCCAGCGCCTTGTCGATGTCGGCGGCGGTGCCGGTCAGAGTGAGGCGCGCCGTGCCCGACCCCGCGATCATCGCACTGCCGCCGCCGGCGCTTGCAGTCAGAGTCCCTTGCGCGACGCTGACTACCACCGACAGCGGGTCACCCGCATTGGGGCTCGCCAAAACCGAGGCTCCGCCGACCGCAAACGGCGCGTTTTCGCTGCCGCTGTAGGGCCCACCCGCGTTGACGCTGGGCGCCGTCGTGTCGGCGATCGTAATCGCCGCCGAGCCCGTCGCCTGCTGATTGTCGGCGGTGTCGGTCGCGGTCACCGACAGGCTGTCGCTGCCGTAATAATTTGTGGTCGGGGCGTCGCTGGCTGTGGCCAGCGCCTTGTCGATGTCGGCGGCGGTGCCGGTCAGGGTGAGGCTCGCCGTGCCCGACCCCGAGATCCCGGCACTGCCGCCGCCGGCCGATGCCGTCAGCTTGCCGTTCGCGACGCTGACCACCACCGACAGCGGGTCGCCCGCATTGGGGCTTGCCGAGACCGAGGCTCCGCCGACCGCAAGCGGCGCGTTCTCGCTGCCGCTGTAGAGCCCACCCGCGCTGACGCTGGGCGCCGTCGTGTCGGCGATCGTGATCGTCGCCGCGCCACTCGCGTTTTGCCCGTCGACCGTGTCGGTCGCCATGACCGACAGGCTGTCGCTGCCGTAATAATTTGTGCTCGGGGCGTCGCTGGCCGTCGCCAGCGCCTTGTCGATGTTGGCGGCGGTTCCGGTCAGAGTGAGGCTCGCCGTGCCCGACCCGGAGATCACGGCACTACCGCCGCCGGCCGCCGCCGTCAGCGTGCCGTGCGCGACGCTGACTACCACCGACAGCGGGTCACCGGCATTGGGGCTCGCCGAAACCGAGGCCCCGCCGACCGCAAACGGCGTGTTTTCGGCGCCGGCGTAAGGCCCGCCCGCCGCGACGCTCGGCACCGACGTGTCGTTGACCGTGATCTGCGCCGTGGCCGACACTTGCGCATTTGTGTCGCTCGTCGTCATGGTCAGCGTGAATTGACCATAACCGCCAGGGTTGGGAAGAAACTCCGCAAAGCGGATTGCACTGCTGATCGCCGTGGCGGTGCCGCTCAAAGTCACCGTTGAGCCGGAACTGCCGCCGACCTGAATAACCCCCGAAGGCACGCTCAGCACCGTCGTCAGCACGTCTGAGTTGTTGACGCCGTTCGATAGCGACAGGGTGAGCGCGATCGGGGGCCCGAAGCTGGAGGACTCGTTGCCGCTATACGGTCCGCCAACCATCTCCGATGGCGGGAGGCTAAACAGAACGGGGTTGATAGAATCCTCGAACACTGTGCCGTCGCCGAACCCGCCGGAGTATGTCGTTCCGAAGAGGTTTCCAGCCGAGTCGACGATCAGAGGGGTGCCATCCGGAACTGCCCCGTTGGTGCCGTTGAATGCGTCAATTAAAAGCGGTGCGCTGGTATAGCCGCTGGCGGTCTTCGTGATCTCGAACACCGTGCCGTTGTTGTCGCCGCCAGCCGTGAGGTTTGTTGTCGTGCCGAAGAGGTCACCGCGGGCGTCCGCGATCAAACCGGACAACGAGTCTGAATAGCCGCCGCTGAAGCTGACAAGCACGGTCGGCGTGGCGGCGTAGCGGCCGGGGTTAAAGGGGACGATTGTGTTGGCGATCTCGAACACGGTGCCGTTGCCGCTAGCCCCGCCCGCTGCTGTCGTGCCGAAGAGGTCGCCGGCGGTGTCCATGATCACACCGCCAAATGGCTGTGCCCCGTCGGAGCCGTTGAAGCTGACGAGCGTGGTAGGCGTGCTGGCGTAGCTGCCGAAACCGCCCGTATTGGCGATCTCGAACACGGTGCCGTCGTTGTAAGCCCCGCCCTGTGCTGTTGTGCTGTAGAGGTCGTAGAAGCGGTCGAAGATTAGAGGGCGCGTTGGGTCTGCCCCGTTGGTGCCGTTGAAGCTGACAAGCACGGTCGGCGTGCTGGCGTAACCGCCGGCGGTCTTCGCGATCTCGAACACTGTGCCCTTGCCGTAAGCCCCGCCCTCTTGTGTCACGCCGAAGAGGTCGCCCGCGGGGTCGGCGAGCAGTTCGCCCTCCGGCGACGCCCCGTCGGTGCCGTTGAATGTGACAAGCACGGTCGGCGTGGCGGCGTAGCCGCTGCCCGTCTTGACGATCTCGTATACCGTGCCGCTCTGTGTCACGCCGAAGAGGTCGCCGGCGGCATCGGCGATCAGCCCGCCATATGGGTCTGCCCCATCGGTCCCGTTGAAGCTGACGAGCGTGGTCGGCGTGCTGGCGTAGCCGGCGCCCGTCTTGACGAGCTCGAACACGGTGCCGTAGCCGGTGGGCCCGCCGTAGGCCCCGCCGTGTTGTGTCGTTCCGAAGAGGTCGCCGGCGGCGTCGAAGAGCAGAGGGGCGTGGGGGTTTGCCCCGTTGGTGCCGGCGAACTTGACGAGCGTCGTGAGGCCTGGATCGACCACGGTGGTGCCGCCGTGCCCGTCGCTGGCGAGGGCAAAGCTGTGCCCGGAGAAGCTCTGCGTCGGTTCGAGCTGGAGGCCGACGGTCTCGCCGCCCTCGCTGATCTGCAGCAGTTGCCGCTGGTCAGCACCGCGTTGCCGGCAGGGTCGAAGGCGACGCCGGTCAGGTCGACCGTCCCGGCCGTGCCAAACCCAGAGATGGCGGCGGCCGGCATCGTCGTGCCGTCGATCTGCAAGGTGCCGCCGCCGGCGAAGGCGACCGAGCCGGCGAACGCGCCGCCCGCCTGCAGGTCGAGTGTGCCGCCCTGTTGAATGACTGTGCCGCTCGCCGTGGCGCCGGTGCCGAGCACCAGCGTGCCTCCCCGCACCACCGCGTTCGCGACCGTCACATTCTCGACCGTGACGGTCCCGGTGGAGACCATGAGGCCCGCGTCGGTGCCGTCGCCGAGTGTCTCGACTTGCGCGCTGCCGGTCCCGTCGGTCCCGGCGATGGTCAGCGACGAGCCGCTGTCCAGATTGATCGCCGGTCGGCCGGCGTCGAGGCTGATCGGCCCGGTCACGTCGATCGTGCAGGCGGTGTCCGGCGCTGCATCGGCGCCGCCCGCATCGATCGCGGTGATCGCATTGTCGAGATCAGTCCCGTCCGCGACAGTGAACGTGGTCTGGATTGCCATCAGCATGCTCCCTATTTTGCCCGCCTCACGAGAGGCCTCTCACCCCGCCCCCGCCTTCGCCAACGGCGCGGGAGCGCGTCGACAACCTCTCCGTCTCGATGGAGGAGCGCGCGCTAAGCCGCGGGCGGTTGTGCCGGCGGGCAGCCCGCGGGTGGGAGGGTGACCGCGCGTTCCCTGACAATCTCCCAGCCCCTCGACGCTTACAACCCAGGGTTGGGGAGAGGCCGTTCACGAGCCGGCGAGAGCTATGAAAACGATTTGCAGTTGTATCAGTTTGTAACATTTTTTGTTTCAAACTGTAACGGATGAAAACGGAAGATGACAGGCCTCGTGACGGAAGACTTTAGCGGCTGCTTAATTTACCATCCGCGTTTCGTCCGCTTTTTGTCAGCGACCGCGGGGCGGCCGCTGGCCATGTGGGGGTGGTTTGCGCCTCTTCTTCGGGAAGCATCGGCTCGATATCGGCCGCCGAGAATTATGGCATGGTGGCGAGCTGGTCGCCGTCCCGCCCCAGATCTTCGATTTGATCATCTATCTGGTCCGCCATCGCGACCGCGTTGTCGGCAAGGATGAACTGCTCGAGACGGTTTGGCGCGGGCGGATCGTATCCGATTCGGCGATGACCACCGCGATCAATGGCGCGCGCCAAGCGATCGGCGACAGCGGGGCCGCGCAAGCCTTGATCCGCACGTTCCAGCGCAAGGGCTTCCGCTTCATTGGCGCGGTGCAGGAGGACGAAACCACCTTTGGGGCGCCGCCGCACGATGCCACGACGGCGTCGCCGGCGGTGTCGTTCGCCGCTAGCGCAGGCGCGTCCGAGATTAAAGATGCCTCGCAAGGCCCAGCGCCGATCCTGCACGCCCAACCCGAGCGCCGACAGATCACGGCTCTTTTTTGCGAACTCCTCGGCCCGGCGGGAGCCGGCGGCATCGATCTCGAAGACTGGCGCGAGGCGGTCGGCGAGTTTCAGAGCTGCGTCTCGGAGACCGCCGGTCGCCACAATGGGGTCATCAACGGCCATCTCGGGAATAACGTGCTCGTCCTGTTCGGTCACCCCGAGGCGCACGAACACGACGCGGAGCAGGCGGTCCGCGCGGGCCTCGAATTGTGTGCAACGGTCAGGGCCCTGAAACCTCATGCGGATGCGCCGATGCGGTGCCGCGTCGGCGTCGCGACGGGCACGGTCATCATCGGCGATCCTGTCGTGGACGGATTTGAGGCCCTATCACCCCCACCGCAGCCCGCCCCCATCAAGGGGGCGGGAGCGCGCGGGCAAACCCTCCCCCTTGATGGGGGAGGGTTGGGAGGGGGTGAGCCTGCTTCTGTTGCGGTCATACCTACCCTTGTCAGCCGGTCTACGCCGCAAACGCACCCCAACATCGCCGTCGTCGGTGACTCACCCAACCTGGCCGCGCGGCTGGCGATATTGACGCCACCGGACACAGTGGCGATCGACCGGGCGACGCGGCACCTGATCGGCAACCTGTTCGACTGCCGCGATCTCGGCGCATTCGAGGCGAACAGGGGCACCGAGCCGCTCCGCGCTTGGCGGGTTGTGGGAGAGAACCTCGCCACGAGCCGGTTCGAGGCGTTGCGCGGATCGACGCTGAACCCGCTGATCGGCCGCGACGACGAGATCAATCTGCTGTTGCGGTGCTGGGCCCGCGCCCAAGCGGGGGACGGGCAGATCGTGCTGGTTTCGGGCGAGGCCGGCATCGGCAAGTCGCGGCTCGGCGCTCAGCTCGCCGCCGAGATCGCGAGCGAGCCGCATACGCGGTGGCGCTATCAATGCTCGCCCTATCACCGCGACAGCGTCTTGCACCCCTTTGTCGGGGCGCTGGGGCGCGCCGCCCGCCTCGCCCTCGACGACCCTGCCGAGACGCAGCTCGACAAGCTCGAAGCCATATTGGTGCCCTCGCCCATCGCGGAAACTGCACCGCTCTTTGCTTCCCTGCTGTCGATTCCGACGGGCGACCGCTATCCGCCGCTCGCACTGAGTGCCGCACAGCAGCGGCGGCTGACCCTGGCGGCCTTACTCGACCAGCTCGAAGGATTGGCGCGGAAAAAACCCGTATTGATCCTGTTCGAGGACGCCCACTGGGCCGATGCGACCTCGCTCGAAGTGCTCGATCTGACGGTCGAGCGAATCCGCGCCCTGCCGGCATTAATGCTGATCACCTTCCGGCCGGAATACGAGGCGCCCTGGACCGGCCTCTCGTACGTCACCAGCATCGCGCTCGACCGCCTAACTCGCGCCGAGGTTGAGACCCTGGCCGAGTGCGTCGCCGGTCGGCTGCTGCCCCCCGGAGTGACCGCGCAGATCGTCGCCAAGGCGGACGGGGTGCCGCTTTTTGTCGAGGAATTGACCCGCGCGGTCATCGAAGCCGGCGTTGGCCATGGAGGCGAGGCGCTGGCCGACACGGCGCAACTGCCGTCCTCCGCTGGTTCCCGGGGCCAGGCCTTCGGCGTGCCGGCCGCATTGCACGCCTCGCTGATCGCGCGGCTCGACCGTCTCGGCACAGCGGCGCGCGAAGTGGCGCAGATCGGGGCGGTGCTCGGCCGCGAATTCCGCTATGAGCTGATCGCGCACGTCGCGCAGCCGCAGCGGGCGGAGGCCGATCTGCAAGCGGCGCTGGGCGCGCTGACCGACGCCGGACTGTTGTTTTGCCACGGCGCCGCGCCGCGGTCCTCCTATCTATTTAAGCACGCGCTGATCCAGGACGCGGCCTACGAAACGCTGGTGCGGGCGCGCCGCCAGGAATTGCATCGCACCGCGGCGCAAGCGATTGCCGCCGAGTTCCCGGCGCTCGCCGAAGCCCAGCCGGAATTGATCGCCCGTCACTGGAGCGGGGCCGGCGACGCCGAGCGCGCTTTCGCGGCCTGGCGCAAGACCGGCGATGTCGCCCGCGCGCGCAATGCTTTTTCGGAAGCGCGGGCCGCCTATCGGCACGCGCTCGACAGGCTTGCCGTGACGCCGCCTTCGCCGGAACGCGATGCGAGCGAGCTCGAGCTGCTGTTGGCCACGAGCCAGATGATCGCCGCAACCCGAGGGTCCACCTCGCCCGATCGGCTCGAAATCACTGCGCGGGCAGCAGACCTCGCGGCAAAGACCGGCAATCTCGGCCGGCTCGCCGAGCATATTTATGGTTCATGGCGGGCGGCAGGCGTCGCTGGCGACCATCCTTCCGCGATGGTCTTGGCCGATCGAGTGCTGGATATCGCGCGGCGGGACGGCGGCGCGTTCACGCGCGGTCTGGCGACCTACGCGCAGTTGTGGACGCGACTCTACATTGGCGATCTACTGGGGGCCGAGGACCATTTCGTCACCGGTCAAGCGTTCCTCTCGGACTGGGATCTACGCCGGTATTTTGTCGCTACCTGGACGCTCTCTACTGCCGGCTTCAATGCCTGGATCATGGGTCGGGCCGATGAGGCGCGGGCGCGAATGCGTCGCGCCGTCGCCACGGTCGAGGGCGATGCATTCGCTAGAATAATTGTACAGTGGAGCTCCTCGTTCCTCCATGTGATGCTCAGAGAGCCCGAGCAGGCGGCGCTGCTGGCGGCGCAAGCCATCGCGACCGCCGATGAGCACGGATTTCACCAATTCGGCTTGGGGCCTCGGATGTCCCATGGCTGGGCGCAGGCACAGCTGGGTCATGCCGATGATGGAGCAAGCCTCATTCGCGAGGCGTTGACGGCCTACCGCGCAAACGGCTCGCTCGTCAGTGTCCCAACGCGCCTGACCTGGCTGGCGGAGGCGCAAGCGCTGGGCAGCGCGCCGGCCGACGGGTTGCGAACGATCAAGGAAGCGCTGAGCGTCAACCCCGACGAGCGGTACTGGCGTCCCGAGACGCTGCGGCTGCGCGGCGACATCCGCCGCCGGCAAAGTGAGGAGGAACTGGCCGAAGCCGACTTTCGCGACGCCATCGCGCTGGCGCGGGAGATGTCGGCCAGGGCCTGGGAATTGCGCGCCGCGACCAGTCTCGCCCGGCTGTGGCGCGACCAGGGCAAGCGCGCCAAAGCCCGCGACCTGCTCGCCCCGATCTACGGCTGGTTCACCGAAGGCTTCGCGACACCCGACCTCAAAGAGGCGAAGGCCCTGCTCAACGAGTTCGCTTGATCTGTCTGCTTGCGATCATATGCACCAGGCGGAGATCCTACTGATTGCTGTGATGTTCGGTTGACCACAGCGCCCGGTGTTGGATCGTAATTGCGATCGCGATGACTTGAGCTCCCAGGGTGATCGACAGCCCGGACCACCGTTCCGCGGCGCCTGACACCGGCGCAACGCGAGGCGTTCCGTCTCGGCGCGCCACCGCCGCCGTGGTGTTACCAACGCAATCTGTTGCCCTTCGCCGATCACGGTCAGCTATATACCGAGATCGGCAGCCCGCCCTGTGGCCCGCCGGTATCAAGCCAGAATGAAAAGCTCGTCGCAGCTTGGGATTGGATCGGTTCGCGGTTTGGCGGAGCTGCAAGCAAGCGGACCGATAGCCGCCAATCCGCGCGGCGGCTGCCCAGGCCCGGGGAGGGCTCTCTTTACCTTAATCCAAACCGCAGGCAGGATCGCCGGGAGGACAATTCTAAGCGGCGAGCGGCCTCGGCATCCGGGAGGAGGCGAATATGGAAGCGCGGGTTATCAGCAAGGTCAGCCGGAGGCTCGTGCCGTTTGTCGCGCTCTGCTACTTTCTCTGCTATCTGGATCGGGTCAATGTCGGCTTTGCCGCATTGCAGATGAACAATGATTTGGGCTTCACTGCGACAATGTTCGGGTGGGGTGCCGGGATCTTTTTCTTTGGTTATTTCATCTTTGAGGTGCCCAGCAATTTGGCACTCGAACGATTCGGAGCGCGGCTGTGGATCGCGCGGATCATGGTGACTTGGGGATTGTTGTCTGCCGGCATGGCATTAATTTGGAACGAAGCGAGCTTTCTCGTCATGCGCTTTCTGCTCGGCGCGGCCGAAGCCGGTTTCTTTCCGGGGATCATCCTATTCCTGACCTACTGGTTCCCTTCTTATTACCGGGCGCGCATGGTCGGGCGCTTTATGGCGGCGATCCCGATTTCGACGGTGATCGGCGCCCCATTATCAGGCTGGATACTCGGGTTGGACGGGGTGTGGGGGCTGGCGGGCTGGCAATGGTTGTTTATCGTCGAGGGCGTTCCCACGGTTCTGCTTGGACTCGTGGTGATGTTCTACCTGACCGATGGCCCCGAGAAGGCAGATTGGCTCACAGCCGATGAGCGCGACTGGCTGATTGACCGACTGCGACGTGAGCGGATGGTCCGCGAGGCGCACGGCAGACATTCCCTATGGGAGGCGTTGCGGCGCCCCCGTGTTCTTGTGCTCGGCCTCGTCTATTTCGGCACCGCGGCGGCAGGCTATGGGCTCGGCTTTTGGCTGCCGACGATCGTCAAGGAATTTGGCGTCACCGATCTCCAGACCGGGTTCATCACGGCGATACCCTACGTTGTCGGCGTCGCTGCCGTTGTGATCTGGCCGCTTCTTTCCGACCGGATGCATGAACGGAAATGGAATACCGCGCTGGCCTTCCTGGTTGCCGCGAGCGGGCTGGCCCTGTCGACCCTGTTCCCGGACCCGGTGCACAAGATGGCCATGCTGTGCATCGCTGCGGTCGGGATGTTTGCGATAGCGCCGCTGTTCTGGACGTTGCCAACCGCGTTTCTCAGCGGCACCGCCGCCGCCGGCGGCATCGCCTGATCAATTCGATCGGCAACCTTGCCGGGTTTGCCGCACCCTACGCGATGGGCTATTTGAAGGACGCGACAGGCGGCTTCACCGCCGGCCTTCTGGTCGTCGCGTTCTTTCCGTTCTTGTCGGCCGTCCTTGTGTTGATCCTCGGGCATAACCCGGCGCTCGAACGCGGCCTCGTACCCGAGGGCGCCCATTAGCGACCCGCATTAGCTGACCCGCCATCTTGGCGACAAGATCGGGACGTATGCCGCTTTGCATTGATCGGATGCCGGGGTCCCGTCTGCCCCAGTTGCGCCCGGGAAATGCCATATTTCGAAGCCGCGCCAATTCTCCCCTGCCAAACCGTCATTTCCAGGGTTTTGGACGTCAGAACGCTGTCAAAGTTCCCCTGAGAAGGGGTCTGAGAACCGCCCCAACCTTATCGTAAGCGGATGATAAAAATGGTATTTTGTCCCATGACGAGTTGCCGGCAAAAATTCTTTCCCTAAAAGAGCGCTCCGAGCATCGTTCCTCTGCCACAATTGCCGTCGTGAATACGGAACCGGGGTCTCTGACAGAAACCCGCTCGACAGCATGGCCCGGGATGACGGCACGGCAATGGCTGCGGCTCGGGCTGATCGGCCTCGGCACGTCGGTCGTCCCGCTCGACAGCGCGGTCAACATCGCGTTCCCCAGCATCACCGGCAGCTTTGGCCTGCCGATCGAGATGATCCAGTGGGTCGTCATCTGCTACGTCCTGACCCATGCCAGCTTGATGCTCGCCTTCGGGCGGCTCGGCGACGTGTTCGGCTACGGCCGTGTGTTTCGCGCCGGGCTGTTGTGGAATAGCGCGGCATTCCTCCTCTGCGCGGCTGCGGCGAGCTTTGGCTGGCTGCTCTTTTGCCGGTTCCTGCAAGGGATCGGGGCCGCGCTGATCCTCAGCTGCGCCCCGGCGCTGGTGACCGGCTTGTTCCCTGAAGATCGGCGCAGCCGAGCGCTTGCCATGTTCACGATGATGCACGCGCTGGGCTCCGCGGGCGGGCCGTTGCTCGGCGGGCTCCTGGTCGATTTCTGGGGCTGGCCCTCGGTATTCTGGTTCCGCGCCCCGATCGCCGTGACCGCACTCGTGTTCCTCAGGGGGCTTTCCGCGCCGCCGCGTCGCGGCCGCCGCGAGCCGGTCGACATCGTCGGCGCCGGCTTGCTCGCGCTCGCGATCAGCACCTTCCTGCTGACCCTCAATCAGCTCCAGCTCCAGCAGCTGGAGCGACATCTTTTGCCGGTGATTGCGCTCGGCGGGATCACCGCTGCGAGCTTCTTCGGGTTTGTGCGTTGGGAGCGCCGGGTCGCTCAGCCGATCGTCAACCTCGATTTCT
>Ga0306923_10003503_pt1 | contig 14803 bp, 7 predicted proteins | sample sta12Can44000108_FD_203841 | JGI IMG/M metagenome (GOLD analysis project Ga0306923, IMG submission 203841) | Lab enrichment of tropical soil microbial communities from Luquillo Experimental Forest, Puerto Rico - statanox.12C.anox.44.000.108 (v2)... | ecosystem: Environmental > Terrestrial > Soil... | reverse complement strand
GCGCGCGCGGATCTCGTCCCGCACGATGCGCGCCGCGATCAGCACCAGGACGAACAGGATCGCCTGCGCGCCGTGGAAGACGGTCTTCGACACCGCCTCCGTCCGCGTGAGGGCGTACTGCCTGCTCGCGATCTCCTGCTGCTCGTGCCGCTCGAGCGCCTCGAGCGCGTCGTGCGCCTGATCCAGCGCGGGGCCGGTGCCGACCTGCCGCCGCAGCGCGCGCGCCGCGTCGCGATCGCCGCGGTCGGCGAGGGCGAGCACGCGGTCCTGCTCGTCGAGGACGCCGCCGAGCTGCGGCAGCAGGCGATCGAGGACCGTGCGCTCCGGCGGCTCGTCTCCCGAGATCGCCAGCAGGTGCGCGAGCGCGGGCTTGAGCTTCCCCCGGGCCCGCAGGTGGCGGGCGCGGTGCCGACGGTTCCCCCCGTCGACGTAGGCATCGAGGGACATGTCGGACTCGAGAAGCGCCGATTCGGCCTCCTGCAGGGCGAGCTGTTTCTCCATCGCGCGCCCGATCGCCTTTCCGGCGTCCGAGCGGGCGGAAATGGCGAGCATCGACGCCGTCGCGGTGGCGACGAGACTCAGGACGGCGAGGACGAACCCGGCCGCGACGCGGCGAGGGAGGCCGAGCCAGCGCTGCTTCGCGGACTCAGGGTACGTCATGCCTCCATCCGAGCACACACGCCCTGAAGTTCCCAGTGCGCTCGTATGCCGCACCCGTTCTGCGGGGTCCGGTTTGCGACCGCGGGGTCGCTCAGCGCACGCCGGCCCCGGGCTGGGACCCGGCAGGCGGTGGAGCCCCGCTCGGCGCGCGTCGAGAGGGCATCGCCGCCGGCGGAGCGGGCTTGCGGACCTCGACGGGACCGAGCGTCAACCCCGCGAGCTGCGCCCGGATCTCGGCGGGGTTCCCGACCAGCACCAGCGTCAGGCGCGACGGATCGAGGTACTTCTGGGCGATCCGACGGACCGCAGCCGCGTCGACGGCACGCACGGCGTCCGCGTACCGGTTCCAGTAGTCGTCGGGCAGGCCGTGGACCGCGAGCTCGCCCACGTGCGCGGCGATGCCTCCGACGGAGGCGAACTCGGCGGGCAGCGAGCGGACGAGCGCCTCCTTGGCGTCCCCGAGCTCCTGCTCCGGGACGGGCTCGGTGCGGAGCCGCTCCACCTCCTTGACGAGATCGGCGAGCGCCGGACCGGTCACGTCGGCCTTGACGCTCCCTGCGATGACGCTCGCGCCGGCGAGCTTCCGCGACTCGCCCATCGCGTAGATGCCGTACGTGTACCCCTTCTCCTCCCGGAGCGTCCGGAACAGGCGCGAGGCGGTGCCGCCGCCGAGCACCTGGAACGCGACGGTCGCGGCGACGTAGTCCGGCGAGCTGCGCGGGATGCCCGGCATGCCGAGGAGGAGGTAGGACTGCGGCGCGTCCGGCCGCTCGATGACGAGCACGCGCCGCGGGGCCGCGGGCGGCGCCGGCGATAGCGGCGCCGGCTTTGCGGCGCCGTCCCACTTGCCGAGCGTCTGCTCCAGCATGGGGCGGAGCTCCCCCTCGGTCACGTCGCCCACCACGACGAGCTCCGCGTTGTTCGGGTGGTAGTACCGAGCGTGGAACGCCGCGAGCTGCTTCGGCGTGGTCGCCTTCACCGCCGCCTCGTCGCCGAGCAGGTAGTGGCCGTACGGGTGCTTGCCCCAGAAGATGGGGATGAACGCGCGCGAGGCGACCGTCTGCGGCTGGTCGCGCTGCTGGAGGAGGGTGACGAGCCGCTGGTCCTGGACCCGCTCGAAGTCCGCGCGCGGGAACGCCGGGTTCATCGTGACGTCCGCGAAGAGCGCGAGGTAGGCCGCGAGGTGCTTCGAGAGCACGCCCCCGGCGATCGACGCGGCGTCCGGGCCGGCCGAGGCCCGGATCGAGGCGCCGAGGAACCCGACCTCGTCCGAGAGCTCCGTCGCGCTCCGCGTCTTCGTGCCCTCGGTCAGCATCGCCGCCGTGAAGCTCGCGAGCCCCGGCGCCTTGGCCGGATCGCGCGAGGCGCCCGCGAGCACCACGAGGTTCACGGCCACGATCGGCAGCTGCCGGTACTCGACGAGTCGCACGGCGAGGCCGTTCGAGAGCGTGAAGTGGCGCTGGGCGGGGAGCCGGAGCTCCGGCGACGGCCCGAGCGGCGGCACCTGGGAGCGGTCCGGCGCGATCGGCGCGGCCGGAGTCGCCGTCGGCGGCACGGCGGGCTGCGGCGCGGCGGCGGCCGGAGCGGCCGGCGGGGCGTGGGCCCGGGGCGCGGCGCAGGACAGCGCGGCGACCGCCGCGGCGACGGCGAGAGCGAGGGGGCGGCGGGTCATCGGTCGGCTCCGGAGGCTTCGGCGGCGGGGGCCCCGCCCGGCACGACGGTGAGGACGACGCGGGCGTCCTTGCGCAGCCACGTGCGCGCGGCGGCGGAGACGTCGGCGGGCGTGACGGCGCGGTAGCGCGCGAGGTCCTTCGGGAGGAAGCCCGGGTCGCCCGCGCGGAGGTAGTAGTCGGCGAGCGTCGCGGCGCGACCGCCGAACCCGCCGACGGGCTCGAGCGAGAAGATCGCCCCCGACTCGACCTTGTTCTTCGCGCGCTGGACCTCGACGTCGGTGGGCGGCGTCGCCTGGAGGCGCGCGATCTCCTCGTCGATCTCGGCCAGGATCCGCTCCACCGGCACGCCCGGCTTCGGGGTCGCCACGACGAGGAACATCCCCGCGAGCGCCTGCGCGTCCTGCCCCGCGGAGACGGTCTGCGCGATCCGCTCGTCCATGACGAGCCGCTTCTGGAGGCGGGCGCTCTTCCCGTCGGCGAGCACCTGCCCCGCGATGCCGAGCGCGGCGTCGCCCTCGGCGAAGACCTTGGGCGTCTGCCACGCGACGTAGACGCGCGGGAGCTGCACGCGGTCCTCCATGGTGACCCGCTTCTCGCCCTCGAGCGGCTTCGGGGCGGGCTCGGGCGCGACGGGCTTCTTCCCGCCCGGGATCGCGCCGAACCACTTCTCGGCGAGCGCGCGCGCGCCGGCGAGGTCGATGTCGCCGGCGATGGCCAGCACCGCGTTCTCCGGCCCGTACCACCGCTCGAAGAACTGCTTCACGTCGTCCAGCGTCGCCCGCTCGAGATCCTCGTGGGACCCGATCGTCATCCAGTGATAGGGGAACTCCGGGCTCCAGAGGTTCGCCAGGATCTTGTCGAAGGCGAGGCCGTACGGCTGCATCTCGAAGCTCTGGCGCCGCTCGTTCCTCACCACGTCGCGCTGGTTGTCGAGCTTCGCCTGCGTGAGCGTCGGCAGGAGGAAGCCCATCCGGTCGGACTCGATGAACAGCATCTGCTCGAGCGCGTTCGACGGGACCTGCTCCCAGTACTGCGTGGTGTCCTGGGACGTCGACCCGTTGGAGCTGCCCCCCGCGGCGTCGATGAGCCGGTCGGCCTCGCCCTTCGGCAGGTGCTCGGTGCCCTGGAACATGAGGTGCTCGAAGAGGTGCGCGAACCCGGTCCGCCCCTCGCGCTCGTTCTTCGAGCCGACGTCGTACTGGACGTGGACGCCGACGAGCGGCGCCGTGTGGTCCTCGTGCAGGATCACGGTCAGGCCGTTCTGGAGCCTGAAGAGCTGGTAGGGGATCTGCGGCTCGTCTGCGGCTGCGGCCTGCGCGGCGGGGGACGCGGCGCGCGGCGCGATGGGAGCTGCGAGCGCGGCGACGGCGAGGAGCGCGAGGGGTCTCGGCATCATGGCGGGTCGCGTTATAAGCCCCCGCTCGCCCGGCGTCACGGACGACGTCGCGCTCTCTCTTCTCGGGGCGCACCGCGGCGCAGGTTCGCGCCCACCGCCAGGGACGGCAGCCTGGACGGAGAGTACGTGTCCGTCGGTGCGCGCCGCGGCGGGCCGGCGGCGCTCCGCATCGAGGGGTCGTACCTCCGGAACGGTTGGGCGACGGGCGCGCACGCGCGCCGACCGCGCGCGGTCGCGCGGGTTCATGGGCGGCGTTGCGCCCGCCACCCCGCGCGATATCCTCGGGGACGCCATGGCGCCCCCTCCCTCGCGCGCGCTCCGCATCCTCGTCGCCGAGGACGACGTCGCGGTCGCGAAGCTCTACGCGAAGTACGCCTCCGGGCGGGGCCACTCCGTGCTGTTCGCGCACGACGGGGCCGAGACGCTCGTGACCGCCACGGCGGAGCTCCCGGACCTGATCCTGCTCGACATCGCGATGCCCAAGCTCGACGGCCGCGACGTCCTGAAGCAGCTCAAGGCGAACCCCCGGACCGCCTCGATCCCGGTGCTGGTCGTGTCCGCGTTCGGCGGCGATCAGCACATGCGGGACGTGCTCGTGGACCTCGGCGCCTCCGACGTCATGGAGAAGCCGGTGGATCTGCACATCGCCTTCAACAAGGCCGAGCGGCTCGCCGCCGGGTAGCCGGCCGCGGCGTCCTCGGCTTTGCCCACCGCGCTCGCGCTCACCGGTCCGGATCGATCCGCATCCCCTTCGGGATGACGACGATGCCGCTCTCGGTGACGTGGAACCGCTTGCGGTCCTGCTCGAGGTCGTAGCCGATCGTGGTGTGAGCGGGGATGTCGACGTGCTTGTCGATGATCGCCCGCCGGATCCGGCAGTGGCGACCGATGTTCACGTTCTCGAACAGGATCGACGCCTCGACGTAGGCGTAGCTGTTGATGCGCACCTTCGGCGAGAGGATGCACTGGTGCGCTTGGCCGCCGGAGATGATGCACCCCTCGCCCACGAGCGAGTCGGTGGCGCGCCCGACCCGGTTCTCCTTCTCGTTGTTGAAGACGAACTTCACCGGTGGGAAGTTGTTCTGCACCGTGAAGATCGGCCACTTGTCGTTGTACAGCGAGAAGACGGGGTCCACCGCGACGAGGTCCATGTTGGACTGGAAGTAGGCGTCGAGGCTCCCGACGTCCCGCCAGTAGCCGCGCTCCTTCTCGCTCTGCCCCGGGACCTCGTTCTTCGCGAAGTCGTACACGTAGACGCGCTTGCGCTGGTACATCGAGGCGACGATCGACTTCCCGAAATCGTGCGCGCTGCTCGGATCTCCCGCGTCGCGCACGATCTCCTGGACGAGCGCGTCGGTGCCGAAGAGGTAATTCCCCATGGACGCGAGGCAGCGGGTGGGATCGCCCGGCATCGTCTTCGGGTCGCTCTTCGGCTTCTCCGTGAAGCCGATCATCCGCCCATCCGCGTCCACCTCGATGATCCCGAACTCGGACGCCTCGTTCACCGGGATGGGGATCGCCGCGACCGTGAGCTCCGCCTTCTTCTCCTGGTGGAACTCGAGCATCTGCCGGACGTCCATCCGGTAGACGTGGTCGGCGCCGAACACGAACGTGAACTCCGGCTCCTCGTCGGTGATGATGTTCAGGTTCTGGTAGATGGCGTCCGCCGAGCCCTCGAACCACTTCGGGCCGACGCGCATCTGGGCGGGCACGATCTCGACGTACTGGTCGAGCAGCGAGGTGAGCCGCCAGCCCCGCTGGATGTGGGCGTTCAGCGACTCCGACTTGTACTGCACCAGCACCTTCATCTTGAGGATGCCGGAGTTCGCGAAGTTGGAGAGGACGAAGTCGACGATCCGGTACCGCCCGCCGAACGGCACGGCTGGCTTCGCGCGCTCGCGCGTGAGCGGGTCGAGGCGCCGGCCCTCGCCGCCGGCGAGGATCATCGCGAGGAGCTTCGCCATGGGTTCACACCCGGGTGAGATGGGACGCCATCGATCTACGCACCTCCCCCGCGAGCAGCAAGCGAGCGGCGCTGCGTGCGGGAGAGGCGCGGGGACGACATCGCTTTACCGCGCGGCGGCGCGCCGCGGCGAGCGACAACCGGCGGCGGACCCCTCGGGGACACCCGCTTCGGGCCAGAGGCGCCGGCCCTGGATCGATCAGGTCCGCATCGCCCGCGCCCGCGGCGGCGATCCCGGCGCGAGCCGGAGCGCGTCCGCGTGGGCGGTCTCGTGGGCGAGCAGCCAGCGCTTGATCTCGAGCCCACCGGCGTAGCCGCCGAGCGCACCGCCCGCCCGGACGACGCGGTGGCACGGGACCAGGATCGCCACGGGATTCTCGTGGTTCGCTCCGCCGATGGCGCGCGCCGCGCCCGGGGCGCCGACCGCTTCCGCCAGCTCGCCGTACGTGCGGACCTCGCCCCACGGGATCGCGACGAGCGCTGTCCAGACGGCGCGCTGGAACGGCGTGCCGCGGAGGTCCAGCGCAGGCAGCGTCGGCGGGCGGCCGGCGAAGTACGCGTCGAGCGCCGCGACCGCGGCGTCGACGTGGGCCCGGGCGCGCGCCGACGGGCCGGGCCGCGAGGGCCCGCGGTCGCCGAACGTCACGCCGAGGATGCCGTCGTCGCTCGCCTCGATGGCGAGGACGCCGATGGGGGAGCGGTAGCGGAGGCGGGCGGTCATGCTTCGAGTCTAGCGCGCCGCTGCCGCCGCGGGATCGCGCACCGGCGCGCCGGGGAGGCGCGCCGGTGCGCTCGGCGACGGTGTCAGTGACAGTGGAAGCAGGTGCTGGTGAACTGGGCAGTGACCTCGACGGTGCCGTTGACGTGCAGCGACGGGTTCGTGATCGCCGTCCCGGCCGCGTCGGCGTCAGGATGGCAGAGGTTGCAGTTGGACCCGCCGCCGTGCGATCCGGAGTGCCAGACGCCGTTCGCGGGCGGGTTTCCGTGGCACGACGCGCAGCTCGTCGGTCCGTCGCTCCACCGCGGAGCGGCCTTCGCCCCCGTGTAGCTGACGTAGACGGTCGCGTACGTGTCGCTTCCCCAGTCGTACACCTCGTACGTGTAAACGCCCGAGTAATTGCCGTGGCAGTAGGTGCTCGAGCACTTCCCCGTCGCGCTGTCCCACGCCGGCGCCGCTCCGCCGCTCGCCGCGAGCGCGCCCCACACCATCTGCGCCGCGCCGTCGACGTGCCCGGCCGAGAGCGCGTCTGCCGGCTTGGCGTGGCAGGCGGTGCAGTCGAGGGCGCTCGTCTTCGTCGCCTGGACGTGCGCCGTGTGCGCTCCGACGCGGAGCGCATCGGTCGCGTGGCCCCAGGTCCCCTTGGGCGGCGCGCCCGTCGGGTTCGCCACGCCGCCGTGGCACATGGTGCAGTTCGTCCGCCAGGCGGTGCCGTGGCAGGTCGCGCACGACGTCGTCGCCGTCCCGCCCACGCCGTCGAGGTTCGCGCCGTGACAGCTCCGGCATGCCTCGATCCCCGCGTTCACCGAGTAGGCGTGGAACCCATCGCTCGCCTGGTCCATCCAGCCGCCGGAGTGGCCCCCGGTCGCCTCGACGATGCCGTCGAGGTGCTTGCCGCCCGAGGCGGGCGGGATGACGTTCCCGCCCGCGTCCATCGTCTCCGCGTGGCACGAGACGCAGCCGGTGAGACCGGCCGACGTGCTCGGGTGCGGCGCAGGCGGCGGGACGTCGTGGCACTTCCCGCAGGCCGCCTCGCCCGCGCCGCCCGTCCAGACCGGCGGCGGACGCGCGGCGTTGCCGATGAGCGTCGCGCCGTGACAGTAGACGTTCGCGCAGGTCGCGGTCGCGCGGTCCCAGCGGGGCTGCGCGTTCGCCGTGAGGGCGACGCCGCCGAACGGCACCTCGGCCGTGCCGCCGTCGACGTGCCCGCCGGAGAGCGCGTCGGCCGGCTTCACGTGGCAGACGTCGCAGTCGTACGCAGGCGCGATCGCGCTCCCCTTCGCGTGCGCGTCATGCGCGCCGACGCGGACCGGATCGGCCTCGTTCCCCCACGTCGCGCGCGGCGGATAGCTCAGGTTCGCCACCTTGTCGCCGTGGCACATCGTGCAGCTCACCTTCCAGCTCGCGACGCCGGCCGGCAGGTTCACGTCGTGGCAGCTCGCACAGCTCTTCTTGGAGGCGCCGCCGGCGAGGTCCGCGCCGTGGCAGCTCTCGCAGGCCGCGAGCCCCGCGTTCGCGCTCACCGCGTGGAACGTCGGGCTCGCCTGATCCATCCAGGCGGCGTCGTGCGCGACGAGCAACACCGTCCCGTCGAGGTGGCCGCTCGTCACGTGACACCGCTGGCAGTCCGCGCGCGTCGCGTTCGCCGCGACCGCCGGGTGGTCCTGCGGCAGCGCCGACGCCGCGTGGCAGTCGACGCAGGCCTGCGGGCCGGCGTCCCAGGCGACCGTCTTCGCCGGCGCGCCCTTCGGGAAGTGGCAGGCGACGGTGCAGGTCGTGGCCACGCCGGCGCCGGCGAGCGCGATCGTACCGCCCGTCGTCGTCGTCCCGCCCGCGAACGTGTACGGCTTGTCGAACCCGAACGCCGCGCCCGTCGGATGGCACGTCGAGCAGGCGAAGAGGTTCAGGTGCCTCGAGTGGACGCCCGTGTCGGGGCAATTCGCCCCGGACGAGAGCGCGTGCGACGCCTTCCTCGGCGCGCCCGCCGCGGGCGCCGGCTGGCCCCCGCCGCACGCCGACGCGAAGAGCACCAGCGCCGCGACCGCGAGCGCCGACACGGACGTGCTCACCCTGGTTCCGCGCGTACGCATCATCGACGTCACCTCGTGACGGAGCTCCGGAGAGCTGCTCTCGATCTGGATCGGCATCGCGTCCCTCACCACGTCTGGCTCCCGTGGCAGCTCGAGGTGCAAGTCCGCGTCGACGGGTTGTACGTCCGCAAGCTGTTGCCGATCTGCTTGATGCCGTCGACGTGCGTCGCCTTCACCACGGCGCTGTTCGTGTACCCGACCCCGTGGCAGTCGCCGCATGGCCGGCTCGAGTGCGAGCCGACGCTGGTGTGCTTCCCGGTCGCCGGCGGGTTGCCGTGGCACGAGGTGCAGCCGACCTGCGTCGTGCTGGTCCAGCTCACGGTCGCGCTCGTCCCGCCCGTGAACTTGCCGTGGCAGTACGTCGACGCGCAGGTCGCCGATGTCGCGCTCGAGCGCGTGTAGACGGGGGTCACGCCCCCGGTCTTCGCCAGCGCGCCGAAGGCCACCTCGGCGATCCCGTTGCCGTCGATGTGCGCGGCGTCGGTGATGACGCTCGCGGTCCGGGCCGGATGGCACTGCCCGCAGGCGATCGCGTTCGCGATGGTGGTCGTCTGGTGCGAGGCGTGGACGCCGACCGACACGTTCGTCGTCACCGTCCGTCCCTGGATGTCGACCGGCGGGCTCTGCACCCCCGTCGTCCGGTTGCCGTGGCAGAACGTGCAGTTCGTGTCCCAGGTCGCGAATCCCGCGGTCGCATGGCACGTCTTGCAGGACTGGGCGGTCCCGCCGACGCCGTCGAGGTTCGCGCCGTGACAGCTCTTGCAGCCGGAGAGGCCGGTGAGGTTCACCTGGTACCCGTGCTGCGCCTTGTCGGCGAAGCCGGCCGGGTGCGGGCTCTTCGCCTCGACCTTGCCATTCACGTGGAGCGCGAGGTTGACGCTCGTCGACGTGTAGCCGTCGTGGCAGCTCCCGCACGCCGTGCTCGAGGAGTGAGGGGCCGGCGGCGGGTTCCCGTGGCAGGTGCCGCAGGCGTCCTGCGTGCCGTCGACCTTCGTCCAGCTCGGGGCGGTGAGCGTGCCGCCGGCGGCCAGCGTCGCGCCGTGGCAGTAGGTGGATGCGCAGGTCGTGCCGTTCCAGACCGGGACCGCGCCGCCGGTGCGGGCGAGCGTCCCCCAGGCGAGCTCGACGACGCCGCTCTCGTGGCTGGTCGAGGCCGGGACGACGTGGCACTCGCTGCACGCGACCGGGCCGGCGAGCGTGCCGCCCTGGAGGTGCGCCTGGTGCGCGCCGACCGCGCGGGTCGTCGTGGCGGTCTCACCGTGCGTGCCGGCCGGCGGAGCCGCGTTCGTGCCCGTGCCGTGGCAGGACGTGCACGTGAGGATGACGTCGACCGTGCCGTTCACGTGCGAGGCGAGATCGACGCTCGTCCCGGTGTAGCCGGGGTGGCAGGCGCCGCAGTCCGCGCTCTGCGCGTGCGGCGCGGGCGGCGGCACGCCGTGGCAGCTGCCGCACGCCGCCTGCGTGCCGTCGACCTTCGTCCAGGTCGGCGCGTTGAGCAGGTTCCCGCCCACGAACTGGCCGTGGCAGTACGTCGCCGAGCACGTCGCGGTGGCGCGATTCCAGGCGGGGGCCGCGCCGCCCGTCGTGGCGACGCCGCCGAACGCGACCTGGGCGGTCCCGTCCTCGTGGCTCGCGGACGTCGGGACCACGTGGCACGAGGCGCACGCGACCGGGCCGGCGAGGGCGCCGCCCTGGAGGTGCTGCTGGTGCGCGCCGACCGCGAGCTCGGTGGTGAGCGACTCACCGCGGGTGCCGGAGGGCGGCGCCGCGTTCTGGGCCGAGCCGTGGCAGGCGTTGCAGGCGGCCGGGGAGATCTGGACCTGGCCGTCGACGTGCGCGGCGAGGTTCACGGTCGTCGCCGTGTAGCCGTCGTGGCAGCCGCCGCAGTTCGCGCTCTGCGAGTGCGGCGCCGGCGGCGGGACGCCGTGGCAGGTGCCGCAGGTGGCCTGGGACGGGCCCTCGTTCCAGCTCGGCGCGTGGTTCGTGCCCCCCGCCCCGAGCGTCGCGCCGTGGCAGTAGGTGTTCTGGCAGGTGAAGGTCGCGAGCTCGAACACCGGGCTCGCGCCCTGGAGGACGGCGCGGCCGGAGAACGTGTTCACCACGACGCCGTTCGCGTGGTCCAGCGTCGTCGGGACGACGTGGCACTCGGCGCAGGCCGCGGGCCTGGCGATCGCGCCCGCCGAGGCGTCCTTGTTCAGGTGCATGACGTGCGCGCCGACCGCGCGCGTGGTCTCCTCGGTCTCGCCGCGCGTCCCGAGCGGCGGCGCGGACTTCGCCTGCGGGTCCGCGTTCGCGAGGAGCGTACGGGCCTGGTCGCCGTGGCAGCTCTGGCAGCCGTAGGTGCCCACCCCGCCGCCGCCGACCTGGACGGCGCCGTCGTTGTGCGTGCCGTCCGAGACGACCTGGTTCTGCGCGTTCACGGTCGTCGAGTGGCAGCCGCAACAGTTCTGGTCCTGCGGGTGCGTGCCGCCGGCGCGCGTCGAGCTCGGCGGGAATCCGTGGCAGCTCTCGCAGCCGTGGCCGGAGATGTCGAGCGTACCGTTGTTGTGCGTGGCGGTGAGGACGCCGCTCGAGGTCATGCTGGGGTGGCAGTCCTGGCAGGAGCTCTGCTGCGGGTGCGGGAGGGGCGGCGGGTAGCCGTGGCAGTTCCCGCAGTTCGGGGTCACCGGGCTCCGCTGGCCCCAGCGCTCGCTCCCGTGGCACGAGCCGGTGCCGCCGCCGCACGTCGCCGTCGCCCGGTTGTAGAAGGCGAACGGCACGTCCACGACGCCGCTCATGTGCGTCGCCGTGTTGACCGTCGTCGTCGAGTAGCCCGTCCCGTGGCAGCGGCTGCAGGCGTACTCCTTGTGCTCGTAGTGCTCACCCGACGCGGGCGGCACGCCGTGGCACTGGTTGCAGCTCTGCCGGGCCGCGGAGCCGCTCCGGCCCCAGTACTCGGAGCCGTGGCAGCCGACGTTGCTGCACGTGTGCGTCGACGCGTTCCAGCCGTTGAGCGTCACGTCGATGACGGCGTTCCGGTGGAGGGCCTTGTTCTCGCTCGTGGACGTGTAGCCGGCGTGGCACTTGTCGCAGGTGATGTGCTCGTAGAGGTGCTCGTAGTGCGCGCCCGTGTTCGGCGGATCGTCGTGGCAGCTGTTGCAGCCCGAGGGGAAGTCGGAGATCCCGTTCACGTGCGTCCACTTCCGGACGCTCGTCTGCGTGTAGCCCGGGTGGCAGCGGATGCAGTCCGCGTCCTGCGGGTGCGGCGCCGGCGGCGGCACGCCGTGGCAGCTCCCGCACGTCACCGGCTTCGGGTTCACCCAGTTCGGCTCGTGATCCGTGCCGCCGCGGTTCAGCGTCGCGCCGTGGCAGTAGGTGTTCTTGCAGGTGTTCCCGTCGAAGGTCGGGTTCGCGCCGCCCATCTTCGCGAGGCTGCCGAACGTGAGCTCGGTCACGCCGTTCGAGTGGTCGGTCGTGGTGGGGACGACGTGGCAGTACTTGCACTTCGCGGGGAGGGAGAGGCTGTTCCCGCGGTTCACGTGGGCCTGGTGCGAGCCGACCGAGCGCGAGGCGACGTCGGTCTCGCCTCGCGACCCGTACGGCGGGGCGGCGATGGCGTTCGGATCCGCGCCCATCGTGAGCACGCGGCTGTCATCGCCGTGGCAGGACGAGCAGGTGAGGTTCTCGGACTCCACCTTCCCGTTGATGTGCGTCGCGAGGTTGACGCTGGTCATCGTGTAGCCGGGATGGCAGTTCTCGCAGATCGCCGTGTGCGGGTGTGGCGCCGGCGGCGGCGTGGTGTGGCAGCTGCCGCAGGTGACCTGCGAGACGCCGCCGGTCCAGAGCGGGGCGGTGTTGAGGCCCCCGCCGCGGAGCGTCGCGCCGTGGCAGTAGGTGTTCTGGCAGGTCGCCGTGGTCGCGTCGTAGGCCGGCACCGCGCCGCCCGTCGCGGCCTTGCCCGTGAGCGCGACCTGGACCGTGCCGTCGGCGTGCGTCATGTCCGTCGGGACCACGTGGCACTCGGCGCACGCGACCGCCGGGCCGAGCGTGCCGCCCGCGAGGTGGGCCTGGTGCGCGCCGACGGCGCGCGCGCTCGGGTCCTGCTCGCCATGCGTCCCGGAGGGCGGCGCGGCGTTCGTCGCCGAGCCGTGGCAGGAGGAGCAGGTGAGCGCCTTCACGTCGGGGACGCCGTTCACGTGCGTCGCGAGGTTCACGCTCGTCTGCGTGTAGCCGTCGTGGCAGCTGCCGCAGGCGGGGTTCTGCGGGTGCGGGGCCGCGGGCGGGAGGCCGTGGCAGGTGCCGCAGGCGGCCTGCGTGCCGTCCACCTTCGTCCACTTGACCGCGTTGAGCGCGGCGCCGCCCGGGAACTGGCCGTGGCAGTAGTTCGTGCAGGTCGCCGTCGCGCGATCCCAGCTCGCCTGCGCGCCGCGCGCGGTCGTGAGGGGCCCGTACGCGATCGAGGCCACGCCGTCCGAGTGAGTCATGACCGTCGGGACGACGTGGCACTCCGCGCAGGCGATCGGGTTGGACAGCGCGCCGGCGGCGAGGTGCGCCTGGTGGGCGCCGACGGCGAGCTCGGTCGTGAGCTGCTCGTTGCGCGTCCCGCGCGGCGGCGCGTCGTTCGCGGCCGAGCCGTGGCAGGAGCTGCACGTGGGGTTCGCGACGTCGAGCTTGCCGTCGATGTGGATCGCCGGGTCGACGGAGGTCGGGCCGTAGCCGGGGTGGCACTGGCCGCAGTCCGGGTTCTGGGCGTGCGGCGCGGGCGGCGGAGAGCCGTGGCAGGCGTTGCAGGCGCGGTCGGTCCCGTCCGCGCGCGTCCAGATCGGCGCCTTCGCGGCCCCGCCCCCGAGGGTCCCGCCGTGGCAATAGGTGCCGTTGCAGGTGGCGGTGGCGCGATCCCAGGCGGGCGGCAGCGCCACGCGCGCGCCGAGGCCGGTGATCTTCACCGTCGCGGTGGTCCCATCCGCGTGGCCGGGTGAGAGCGCGTCGGTCGGGACGACGTGGCAGTCCACGCACGCGACCGGCTTCGCGAGCCCATGCGTCGCGCCGAGGTGCGCCGCATGCGCGCCGACGCGAACGGCGTCCGCGGAGTTGCCCCAAGTGGCCTTGGGGGGCGCGCCGTTCGAGCCCGCCGCCCCGTGGCACATCGTGCAGTCGGACTTCCAGCCCGCGCCGTGGCACGGCGCGCACGAGACGGAGACGCCGCCGCCGACGCCGTCGAGCGCCGCGCCGTGGCAGGCGGCGCAGCCGGCGAGGTTCCGGTTCGCGGCGATCGCGTGGAACCCGGCGCTCGCCTGATCCATCCACTCGACGGCGTGTCCGTCGGCCGACCTCGTGCCGCACGGATGGCAGACATCACAGGTGAAGCCCTTCGACTCGTAGAGGGCGTGCGCGGGCGAGCCCGGGCCGGCGACCAGCCCCGCTGCCGCAGTGCGCGGCGCGTCCGTGTGCGCGCGCTCGCCGCGCTGCGCCCTCGAGTCGCAGGCGGACGCGACGAGCACGAGCGCCAGGACCGCGAGCGGCGCGACCCTGCTGCGGAGGGCGGACGGAGAGTGCAGCGAAGACGCCGCCGCGCGGGTGCGTCGCGTCGTGTGGGGCACGGGTACGCCTCCTGGCGCGGAGGCGGACCCGCCCCCGCGTCAATCACCGAAGGTGAGGATGTGTGCGCCCGCACTCTAAGGAGATCGAAGCAGGGGAGCTTGATGATTGTCACAATCGCACGCGGCAAAGCGCCGCCGGACCCATTTTGCGGATCCGTGAACTGCACCGTTCGTGCGGTTGACCTATCGTGACGTGGCCGTGGAAGTGCGCGTCTCCGCCGCACCCTCCCGGCCCGCGAACCGCGCGAGCACCTCGGCGATCTCCGCGTTCACCTGGCGGAGCAGATCCTGCTTCTCGCGGAACGGGAGGAACGCGCTCTTGAAGCCCTGCACCAGCACGGTGCAGAGGTCCTCGAGCGTGAAGCCCATCCGCTGGTGCGCGATGCGGAGCTCCTTCGTGATGGTCGTGTCCGTGATGAGCCGGTTGTCCGTGTTGATCGTCACCCGGAGCCCGAAGTCGAAGTAGAACTTGAGGGGGTGGTTCTCGAAGTCGGTCACCGAGCGCGTCTGCACGTTGGACGACGGGCAGAGCTCGAGCGGGATGCGGTGGTCGTTCACGTAGTTCAGCAGGTCGCCGTTCTCGCGCAGCCGGACGCCGTGGCCGATCCGGTGCGCGCCGCACTTGTGGACCGCCTGGGCGATCGAGTCGGGGCCGTACGCCTCGCCCGCGTGGATCGTCACGTTGACGTTGTTGTCGAGGATGAGCTGGATCGCCTCGCGGTGC
>Ga0306923_10003500_pt1 | contig 14806 bp, 13 predicted proteins | sample sta12Can44000108_FD_203841 | JGI IMG/M metagenome (GOLD analysis project Ga0306923, IMG submission 203841) | Lab enrichment of tropical soil microbial communities from Luquillo Experimental Forest, Puerto Rico - statanox.12C.anox.44.000.108 (v2)... | ecosystem: Environmental > Terrestrial >... | reverse complement strand
TCCTTTTCGAAGTAGTTGCGGTATTCCTTGTAGGTGGTCGAACCGATGCAGCGCAGGCTGCCCGAGGCCAGCGCCGGCTTAAGCAGGTTCGACGCGTCCATGGAGCCGCCCGAGGTGGCGCCGGCGCCGATCACCGTATGAATCTCGTCGATGAACAGGATGGCGCCTTCGTAATTCTCCAGCTCGCTCACCACCGCCTTCAGGCGTTCCTCGAAATCGCCACGATAGCGGGTGCCGGCCAGCAGGGTGCCCATGTCCAGCGAGAAGATGGTGGCGCCCTTCAGCACCTCGGGCACCTCGCCCTTGACGATGCGGCGCGCCAGGCCCTCGGCGATGGCGGTCTTGCCCACGCCGGGGTCGCCCACGTAAAGCGGGTTGTTCTTCGAGCGCCGGCACAGGATCTGGATGGTCCGCTCGATCTCCAGGTCGCGGCCGATCAGGGGATCGATCTTGCCCTGCAGGGCCTTCTTGTTGAGGTTGACGCAATAGGCGTTGAGCGCGTCCTGGCCCTTCTTCACCACCTTCTCCGCCGTCGCCTCGTCATCGGCTCCGTGCACCGTCCGGTTCTGGCTGCGGCCGGGCGCCTTGGCGACGCCGTGGCTGATGTAGTTGACCGCGTCCAGCCGGGTCATGTCCTGCAATTGCAGGAAATAGACGGCATGGCTTTCCCGTTCCGAGAACAGGGCGACGATGACGTTGGCGCCGGTGACCTCCTCGCGGCCCGAGCTCTGGACGTGGATGGCGGCGCGCTGCACCACCCGCTGGAAGCCGGCGGTGGGTTTAGGTTCGGCGGTGCGGGGGCTGACCAGGTCGGCCAGCGAGTTATCGACGAATTCGGTTAGATCGCGGCGCAACCGGTCGATGTCGACGTTGCACGCACGCAGGACGGCAACCGCATCCTGATCTTCCGATAGGGCCAACAGCAGATGTTCCAACGTCGCGTATTCGTGGCGGCGTTCGGAAGCATAAGCCAGGGCTCGGTGAAGGCTTTGCTCCAGGTTACGCGACAGCATGCGGGCTCCTTCCGAAGGCTATTCCTTCTCTATGGTGCACTGAAGCGGATGCTGGTTCTGCCGGGCCAAATCCATGACCTGGGTCACCTTGGTTTCCGCCACTTCGTATGTGTACACGCCGCAGATCCCCACCCCGCGGGTGTGGACGTGCAGCATGATGCGCGTCGCCTCCTCGCGGTTCTTGTTAAAAAAGCGCTCGAGCACATGGACGACGAACTCCATCGGGGTGTAGTCGTCGTTCAGCATCAGCACCTTGTACATGGCCGGCTTTTTTGTCTTCGGGCGGGTCTTGATGACCACGCCGGTCTGGCCGCCGTCATCGTTGCGCTGGTCGTCTCGATGGTCGCTCATTTTCTCGCATGCACGGGTGTTGCCCACAGGTACACGCCTATAATATTGGGCGGAAGGGCCCGGCGAAAAGAGCCTCGTGGGGGGATACGAAGGTATCAGGCCGATTTCCGGGCAAAAAAATGACCCGGCGGGGGCTGCCGGGCCATTGGTCGTGGCTTGCACACGCAAAAGACATTGTGCCTTAGCGCTTGTGCAACTTCGTCAGCTTCTCGACGGTGTGGTGGACGCGCGCCTGGATGGGGGCCAGGGCCTCCTCGAACAGCTTGACCGTGGTGTTGGTCAGCTTCGAGCCCTCGGCCATCATGCGGTCCATCTGGCTTTTCACCAGGCTGGAATGCAGTTCGACGGCCTCGTGCAGGGTCTTGGCGGCGAGCAGCTTCTTGGTGGAGGCCAGGCTTTCCTCGACGGTCTCGTGGGTCAGCGCCATCACCGACTTGGACAGGTCGGTCAAGCCCCTGGTCAGCATCTGGCTGGCCTTGATGACGGCGTCCAGGTTCTCCTTGGCGGCGGCCAGCGCTTCCTCGGAGGACTTGATGGCCTGGGCCTGGGCCTTCTGGGCGGCTTCGACCTGCTCCTTGCCCAGGGCAACGGCCTTGGTGGCGGCTTGGCTCGACACCTTCACCACCTGCTCGACGGTCTCGGCGCCGGCGGCGACGGCTTCCTTGACGGCCTTGGTGGGCGCCTCGACGGCGGCTTCGGCCTTAGCGGCGGCCGGCTTGGTGACGGCCGGCTTGGCAGCGGCCGGCTTGGCCTTGGCGGCGGCCGGCTTGGCCTTGGGGGTGGCGGTGGCGGCGGTGGTCATGACGGCTGCGACTCCTTCGGCGCCCGGAGCCTCGCTCCGGGGAATGGGGGCTGATCGGAAGACGCCGCGTGCCTCATGTTGCGGCGCAACATTCGGTACTATGATCCTCGATCAATGGAGGAGTCAATAATACTTTGTTGCAGTGCAGCATGACTGTAGGCGAGTGCTTCAGCGGACCAGGCCGTGCTTGCCGACAGTCAGCTGGAATACCGGCACTTGTAACAAGCGCGCCTTGCTCTCCCACACCGGGTCCACGTTCCTGGGCCTGGCTTCGTTGACGGGAATTCCCGTGGTGTCGAGGGCGAACAACTGGCTGTCGAAGCCCATGGCGGCGAAGGCGGGCGAGGGGTACTTCCAGGCGGTGAGGCCGTAGGAGCCGTTCTTGCAGAACGCCGCCGTCCAGAAATAGGAGTGCGACGGCAGGTCCATGCCCACCGGCGGCGGGGCGAACATGCCGCCCTCGGTGAAGGCCGCCACCAGCTTGGCGTAGCTCGCGTCGTCCAGTTGCACCTTGGCCTCCACCGCGCGCCACGGCGCCAGCAGGTCCTCGCTGGTCAGCCGCGCCGCACTGCCCTGGTTGACCACCCGAATCACCAGAAGCTTGCGCAGGGAATCCAGCTCGTAGATGCGCAGCTGCTCGTCATAGACGGCGTTGAACACCAGCCGGTAGCGGTCGGGGACGCTGGTGTCGCAGGTGGATCGGATGTCCTCGCCTTCCACGAACGAGAACCAGTGGGTCTTGCGCTCCAGCGGGTCACCGATGTCGCCGCCGCGCCATGTGCAGCTGATAAGCGAAGCAACAACCAGAGCAACGGCCGATAGGCGCGACAACAGACCGGTCATGACATTATCCTTTGGGCGGTCATGGTTGAGCATTCGGATAGGAATTTGGTGGAATATCGTTGGTTAACCTGTCGTCAACCTGTCTAGGCCGAAAAACCCTTCCGGACAGCTGGGCAAACTGGACACGGACTGGCAATTTCTTTATCGTGTCCAGCTACCCACATATCGATACCAGTTGCAAAACGGAAGGTCGAGGAATTGAGCGCGGCCCGCAGCCTATTCGGATTCGTCTCGCGGTTTCCCCTGGTCTGCCTTGCCGTGCTGTTAATGGCCACGGCGCTATCCCATCCCGCCTCGGCGCGCGAAAGCCGCTATGGGGCCATCGTTCTCGACCATGACAGCGGTAACGTGCTGTATGCGGTCAATCCCGATCGCCGCTCGTACCCGGCGTCGCTCACCAAGGTGATGACGCTCTATCTGTTGTTCGACGCGTTGAACCAGGGCAAGCTGCGTCTGGACAGTACGCTGCCGGTGTCGGCGCACGCCTCGGCCCAGGCGCCGTCCAAGCTGGGTCTGGTGCCCGGCGACCGCATCAGCGTCGAGGACGCGGTGCTGGCGCTGGTGACCAAGTCGGCCAACGACGTGGCGGTGGTCATTGCCGAGGGGCTGGGCGGCACGGAAGAGGATTTTGCCGAGATGATGACGCGCAAGGCGCATCAGATCGGCATGGCCAGCACCACCTATCGCAATGCTTCGGGCCTGCCCAATCTGGGCCAGGTTTCGACGCCGCGCGACCAGGCGACGCTGGCTCGCTCGCTGATTCGCAACCACGGCGACTACTACCACTATTTCTCGACCCGCCAGTTCCGCTGGCGCGGCCAGCCCATCTCGAGCCATAACCGCCTGATGCTGCGCTATCCGGGCGCCGACGGCATTAAGACCGGTTATATCAACGCCTCGGGCTTCAACCTTATCGCCTCGGCCAAGCGCGACGGCCGCCGCCTGATCGGCGTGGTGTTCGGCGGCGACACCGCCGCCTGGCGCGATCGCAATATGGCTCAGATCCTGGATAAGGGCTTTGCCCGCGCCGGCAACGGCGGTGGTGCTCCCGACATCCGTACCGCCAAGGCCGAGGAAGAGGACCGCGCCGATCTCGACAACCTGATCGCCTCGGTCAAGCAGCCCTCGGCCAAGGTGGCCAAGGCCAAGGCCGCCAAGCTGAAGGTCGCCGCGCGCCGCAAGGCGGTGGAAGAGGAGGACGACGAGGGCGACGAGGATCCCGTTACCTTCGCCATCCAGGTGGGCGCCTTCTCCGACTACAAGCCCGCCCATCAGGCTGCCAGCGCCGCCGCCAAGAAGCTGGGCGGCTTGGTCAGCCGTGCCACCATCGACGTGGACAAGGCCAAGCAGGGCAAGCAGATGATGTACCGGGCGCGGTTGTCCGGCTTCACCGAGGACCAGGCCCGTGCCGCCTGCAAGCGATTGAGCCGGGCCCGCAAGGACTGCAAGGTGGTCCAGGCCAGCTAGAACGGCGCGAGGCGCAATACGTGATGCAGATGTTCTGCATCACGGTCTAATACGAAAGGGCGCCCGCGGGCGCCCTTTCTGTTTCATCCCTTCCGTACCGGCCTAGGCGCCAGCCCGGGCCGGGGACGTTGGCCCGAGGCGGCGCCGGGCATTCGGCCGGTCTTCAGCGCCTTGTCCATGAGTTGCTGGGTCTTGGGCAGGAAGGTGCGCTTGTGGCGCAACTGCCACTGCTCCAGCCGCCAACTCTTCTTCTGTGGCGCGATGTGGGGTGGACACAGGAACACATGCGCCATCACCGTGTGTCCCGACGCGGCACGCACCTTGATGGGATGCAGGCCGTATTCCCAGCCTTCGTAAACCTGCAGGCGATGCACCGTCTGCGCGTCGATTCCGGTCACCAGGGTTCCCTCGACCCAGCCCGAGGCGTGGGGCAGCAGCATGGGGTAGTGGCGGCCGGCAACGTAGACGCGACGAAAGCCCTGGGCGATGGCCGGCTCTACCGCATCCAGCGGCTTGCCGCACACCAGTTCCCGCACTTCGGGGTCCATCAAGGTGCCGTAGAAGAAAAGCTTCATCTATTGTCCGCCTTACCACACCGCCCCGCCAAACTCATGGTAGGGCGTAAGGCATATTATATCATCCTCTCGATCAGGTGCGCGCCCCGCGCGCCAATTCCCCCTTCCCCCGTGCCCGCCTCGCAGCAGAGCGGGCAGGGTGACTGGTTTGTCAGGGATATGAATGTCGAGGACGGCCGGGATGGGGCGGCCAGCGGCATGTATGTGGGCGCCAGATGCGCGGTGGCGCCCAAGGCGGCGACAGCGTTGGGCCATGGAGCAATGAGGCCAGCTAGGTGCGGCGCTCCGTCTTCTCGCTCAGTGGATGAAACGGATCCAGCGCCTCTTCCACCCTCAGTGGTGGGTTCAGGCGGTGGTGAATCTCGCCCACATGCTCGGTGGCGCGCCGGAACTCCTCCTCGATGTCCTGGCGTGCACGCTTCAGGTAATCGTCGAACTTGTCGGCGGGACGGCCCTCGGCATCCCAGGTGCGAAAGGCGCGGCGGCGGATGGCGTCCTCATCGAGTTCCATGGCGAAATCCTCCTAGTAAGATAGGAACAACGCCGCCATGGACCGGGTTCCACCATCAGGTGGGCGAAGTCACTCCGCTGGCGGCCAATTGGCCTTCCAGCGTTTGGCGCAGACGCTTTAGGCCTTCCGCCGTGGTCGCCTCGCAGCGGGCCACCAGCACCGCCTGGGTGTTGGAGGCGCGCAACAGCCACCAGCCGTCCTCGGTGTCCACCCGCACGCCATCGATGGCGTTGACCTTGGCGCCCGACGCGGCCAGGCGCGCCTTCACCTCGGCCACCACCTGGAACTTGCGGTCCTCGGGGCAGTCGAAGCGCATCTCGGGGGTGTTGACCATGTGGGGCAGGCGGTCCTTGCGTTGCGCCAGGGTCTGCCCCTCCCAGCGGGCGACGATGCCCAGCAGGCGGATGGCGGCATAGAGCGCGTCATCATAACCGTAATAGCGGTCGGCGAAGAAGATGTGGCCGCTCATCTCGCCGGCCAGCGGTGCGCCGGTCTCGGCCATCTGGGTCTTGATCAGCGAGTGGCCGGTGCGTCCCATGATCGGGTGGCCGCCCAGGCGCGCCACCTCGTCGAAGAACACCTTCGACGCCTTGACGTCGGCGATGATCGAGGCGCCCGGCCGGGTCTTCAGCAAATCCTCGGCCAGGATGACCAGAATCTGGTCACCCCACAGGATGCGCCCTTCCGCGTCCACCACGCCGATGCGGTCGCCATCGCCGTCGAAGGCCAAGCCAAGATGGTTCTTGCCCAGCAGCACCTCGTCCATCAGGGCCTGCAGGTTGTGCGGCTCGGTGGGGTCGGGGTGGTGGTTGGGAAAATTGCCGTCGATGTCACCGAACAGCACGGTGTGGGTGCCGGGCAGGCGCTTGGCCAGGGCCTGGGCTACCTCACCGGCGGCGCCGTTGCCGCAATCCCACACCACCTTCAGCGGATGCGTGCCGTCGTAATCGGCTGCCAAGCGGTCCACATAGGTGTCGAACACCAGATCGTCGGCGGCCGAGCCTTCGCCCGCCAGCCAGTCGCCTTCGGCGGCGATGCGACCCAGATCCTTGATGTCCTGGGCGAAGAACGGCTTACCCTGGAACACCATCTTGAAGCCGTTATGGGTGGGCGGGTTGTGGCTGCCGGTCACCATGATGCCGCCATCGGCATTGCGGTGTTTGGTGGCGAAATACAGCATGGGTGTCGGCCCGCGCCCCACCTTGGCGACCTGGCAGCCGGTCGAGACCAGGCCATCCACCAACGCGGCGGCCAAATCGGGGCTGGACAGGCGCCCGTCCCAACCCACGCATACCGTGCGCCCCCCGGCCCGGCGGATGCGGGTGCCGAAGGCCTTGCCAATGGCGAAGGCATCCTCGGCGAACAGCGTCTCACCGACGATGCCGCGGATGTCGTATTCGCGCAGGATGGTGGGGTGGAAGGTGTGGGTCATGGGGGTGTCTCCAAATTAACCCTCTCCCGCGAGCGGGAGAGGGAGGGGCCCGCCAAAGGCGGGAGGGTGAGGGAGCCGAGGAACGCCGAGTCTCCGGCTCCCTCACCCGACGCTTCGCGCCACCCTCTCCCGCCGGGCGGGAGAGGGAAGTTTTTTACGTAATCACCGTCGGCTCTTTGCGCCCGGTGCGCTTTTCAATCTCGGCCACCTCGCGGGCGATCAAAATCAAATCGGCCAGGGCGTCCTGCGGGTCAAGGCCGTGCTTGGCGGCGTCGGGTTCGTAGCGCTCGATGTAAACACGCAAGGTGGCGCCTTCGGTGCCGGTGCCCGACAGGCGGAACACGACGCGGCTGCCGTCCTCGAAGACGACGCGGATGCCCTGCTTGGTGCTGACCGAGCCGTCCACCGGGTCGGTGTAGGCGAAATCGTCGTTGAAGGCGACGGTGTAGGCGCCCAGCTTCTTGCCCTTCAGGTCAAGGCCACGCAGATGGTCCATCAGGCCGTTGGCGGCGGCGGTGTCGATGCCTTCGTAGTCGTGGCGGGAATAGTAGTTCCGCCCGTACTTGGCCCAGTGCTCGCGGACGATGTCGGCCACCGGCTGCTGGCGCTTGGCCAGCACGTTCAGCCACAGCAGCACGGCCCACAGGCCGTCCTTCTCGCGCACGTGGTCGGAGCCGGTGCCGAAGCTCTCCTCGCCGCACAGGGTTGCCAGGCCGGCATCCAGCAGGGTGCCGAAGAACTTCCAGCCGGTGGGGGTCTCATACGACTTGATGCCCAGGGCGACGGCCACACGGTCGGCGGCGGCCGAGGTCGGCATGGACCGCGCGATGCCCTTCAGGCCCTTGGCGTAGCCGGGCGCCAGGGTGGCGTTGGCGGCCAGCACCGCGAGGCTGTCCGAGGGGGTGACATAGAAATTACGGCCGAGCACCATGTTGCGGTCGCCGTCGCCGTCCGAGGCGGCGCCGAAATCGGGCGCATCGGCGCCGAACAGTGCCTCGACCAGATCGTGGGCATGCACCAAATTGGGGTCGGGATGGCCGTGGCCGAAATCTTCCAGCGGCACGCCGTTCATCACGGTGCCCTTGGGCGCGCCCAGCAGCCCCTCCAGGATGGCGGTGGCGTAGGGGCCGGTGACCGCGTGCATGGCGTCGAACTTCATGCGGAAGCCGCCAGCGAACAACGCGCGGATGGTGCCGAAGTCGAACAATTGGCCCATCAACTCGGCATAATCGGCGACGGGATCGAACACCTCGACCACCATGCCGCCCAGCTTGCGGGTGCCGATGCTCTCGATGTCCACGTCGGCGGCGTCGAGGATGCGATATTCGGTGATTTCCTTGGTGTGGGCGTAGATGGCCTCGGTGACGCCCTCGGGCGCCGGGCCGCCGGCGGGGATGTTGTACTTGATGCCGAAATCCTCGTCGGGGCCGCCGGGATTGTGGCTGGCCGACAGGATGATGCCGCCGAAGGTCTTGTACTTGCGTATGACGCACGAGGCGGCGGGCGTCGACAGGATGCCCGACTTGCCCACCATCACCTTGGCAAAGCCGTTGGCGGCGGCCAGCTTCAGGATAGTCTGGATGGCGGCCCGATTATGGAAGCGGCCGTCGCCGCCCACCGCCAGGGTCTTGCCCGCAACGTCGCCGATGCTGTCGAAGATGGCCTGGACGAAGTTCTCCAGGTAGTGGGGCTGCTGGAACACCTTGACCTTCTTGCGCAGGCCCGACGTGCCCGGCTTCTGTCCGTCAAACGGCGTGGTGGCGACGGTCTTCACGGCGGTCATGCGGATGTTCTCCCCTCTCGCATTCGTTGCCTTTGGTCATGGCCCAGGACCGGCCGGCTGTCAATGTGGGGAAGGATGACAGCTGTCCCAAGCTTTTTGCCGCTTGACCGGCTCTGGCCCCCCTATCCGAAAGAATCCGAGCGCGGAGCCAGGACGTAGCGGAACTCTGGGCGAAAGAAAGTGGAACATATGCGAACATTCCCGTTGTGTTCCGGAACGGAGTGTGTACTCTTGGCTTCAGAACCGCGTTGCATCCGGTCCTGGATCGGGATAGATGAGGGGAACTGCCATGTCGCAGGCTGTGTTGCGTCTCGTGGACAAGGACACCATGGATAGACAAAAGGCTTTGGAAGCCGCCGTCAGCCAGATCGAGCGGGCGTTCGGCAAGGGCTCCATCATGAAGATGGGCCAGAAGGAAACGGTCGAAACCGAGGTGGTCTCCACCGGGTCGCTGGGCCTGGACATCGCGCTCGGCATCGGCGGCCTGCCGCGTGGACGCATCATCGAGGTGTACGGCCCGGAAAGCTCGGGCAAGACCACGCTGGCGCTGCACGTCATCGCCGAAGCCCAGAAGAAGGGCGGCACCTGCGCCTTCGTCGACGCCGAGCATGCCCTCGACCCGACGTACGCCAAGAAGTTGGGCGTCAATCTGGATGAGCTGCTGATCAGCCAGCCCGACGCTGGCGAGCAGGCGCTGGAGATTGCCGACACCCTGGTGCGTTCGGGCGCCGTCGACGTGCTGGTGGTGGACTCGGTGGCCGCCCTGGTGCCGCGCGCCGAACTGGAAGGCGAGATGGGCGACAGCCATGTCGGCCTGCACGCCCGCCTGATGAGCCAGGCGCTGCGCAAGCTGACCGGTTCGGTGTCCAAGTCCAAGACCATCGTCATCTTCATCAACCAGATCCGCATGAAGATCGGCGTGATGTTCGGCAACCCCGAGACCACCACCGGCGGCAACGCGCTGAAGTTCTATGCCTCGGTGCGCATGGAAATCCGCCGCGTCGGCGCCATCAAGGATCGCGACGAGGTGGTGGGCAACCAGACCCGCGTCAAGGTGGTGAAGAACAAGCTGGCGCCGCCGTTCAAGGTGGTCGATTTCGACATCATGTACGGCGAGGGCGTGTCCAAAATGGGCGAGCTGATCGACCTGGGCGTCAAGGCCGGCGTGGTCGAGAAGTCGGGGGCCTGGCTGTCCTACAACTCCACCCGCATCGGCCAGGGGCGCGAGAACGCCAAGCAGTATCTGCGCGACAATCCGGCCGTGGCGGCCGAGATCGAGAACGCCATTCGCACCAATTCCGGCCTGGTGGCGGACGCCCTGGCCGGCAGCCCGGGCGACCTGGACGGCAATACCGTCGAGGAATAAGCGGGCCGAACAGGCTGGATACGGAAAGGGCCGCTCCCATCGGGGCGGCCCCTAATCCCGCTCGGCCTTGCGCCGCAGCGTCTCCCATTCCTTCGGCGGCACGACGTCTGCGGCCCACAATCCCTTGCGGGCGGCCAAAGCCGATGCCTGATCGGCTTCATAGGGGCCGTCCTTGACCGAGCGCACCACGCCCGACGCCACCAGCAGCCGGCCCAAATCGCCATCCGCCACCTTGCAGCGGCCGTACAGGGTGTCACCGGCCATGTCGAACAGGTCGCAGGCGACGCCCTTGGCCACCAGTTCGGCCATGCGCTTGCGGGCGGGGCGGTTGCAGGCGAATTCGTCCTTGGCGGTCTTGTTGGTGCACAGGTCGCGCGCCCCCGGTGCGGCGATTCCCATCAGCTGGACGCGTAGGCCGCGCACCTGCACCGAATCGGCTTCGAAACCCTCGGCCTTGCCCCACACGCAGGCTCCGCCGTCGCCGTCCTCGGCGCAGCGCAAGGAGCCCGCCCCGGCGATGGTCGGTGCCAGCAACAGCGGTAACGTCGAAAGCAAGGCGCGTATTACATGCATGAGGCCAGCATAACGGACCTCAGGAAAGACGCCAACTGGACACGGAGGTTTGCGGCGGGTTAAAAAGCCGGTTCGCCCCGGAAACCCCCGGCTTGAATACGGTAGAGGCCATGCAGACCGCCAACGACATCCGCCGCACCTTCCTGGACTTCTTCGCGAAGAACGGCCACGAGGTCGTGCAATCCAGTCCCCTGGTGCCGCGCAACGACCCCACGCTGATGTTCACCAACGCTGGCATGGTTCAGTTCAAGAACGTCTTCACCGGTGTGGAAAAGCGCGACTATGTGCGCGCCACCACCGCCCAGAAGTGCGTTCGCGCCGGCGGCAAGCACAACGACCTGGACAACGTGGGCTACACCGCCCGGCATCACACCTTCTTCGAGATGCTCGGCAATTTCTCGTTCGGCGATTACTTCAAGGACGACGCCATCGCGCTGGCCTGGAACCTGATCACCAAGGAATTCGGCCTGTCCAAGGACAAGCTGCTGGTCACCGTCTACCACGACGACGACCACGCCTTTAACGTCTGGAAGAAGGTGGCTGGGTTCTCGGACGACCGTATCATCCGCATCCCCACCTCCGACAATTTCTGGGCCATGGGCGACACCGGCCCGTGCGGCCCGTGCTCGGAAATCTTCTACGATCACGGCGAGCATATTCCCGGCGGCCCGCCCGGCAGCCCGGACCAGGACGGTGATCGTTTCATCGAGATCTGGAACCTGGTGTTCATGCAGTTCGAGCAGGTGGACAAGGACACCCGCGTTCCCCTGCCCAAGCCCTCCATCGACACCGGCATGGGCCTCGAGCGCCTGGCCGCCGTGCTGCAGGGCAAGCACGACAATTACGACATCGACCTGATGCGCGCCCTGATCGAAGCCTCGGCCCAGTTCTCGGGCGCCGATGTCGACGGTCCGCACAAGATCAGCCATCGCGTGGTCGCCGACCATCTGCGCTCGTCCTGCTTCCTCATCGCCGACGGCGTGCTGCCCTCCAACGAGGGCCGTGGCTATGTGCTGCGTCGCATCATGCGCCGCGCCATGCGCCACGCCCACCTGATGGGCTGCGATCAGCCGCTGCTGTGGAAGCTGGTCCCCGCGCTCGCCGCCGAGATGGGCCAGGCCTACCCCGAGCTGCTCCGCGCCCAGGCCCTGATCACCGAGACCCTGAAGCTGGAAGAGACCCGCTTCAAGGCCACCCTCGACAAGGGCCTGAAGCTGCTGGACGAGGAAGTGGGCAAGCTGTCCACCGGCGCGCCGCTGGCCGGCGAGGTGGCGTTCAAGCTGTACGACACCTATGGCTTCCCGCTCGACCTGACCCAGGACGCCCTGAAGTCCAAGGGCTTGGGCGTCGACACCGACGGCTTCAACGCCGCCATGGAGCGCCAGCGCGTCGAGGCTCGCAAGGCCTGGTCCGGCTCGGGTGAGGCCGCCACCGAAACCCTGTGGTTCGAGATCAAGGAAGCCCACGGCGCCAGCGAGTTCCTGGGCTACGACGCGGTCGAGGCCGAGGGCAAGATCGTCGCCCTGGTCGAGAACGGCAAGTCGGTGGAAGCCGTCCATCCCGGCCACGAGGTCATGCTGGTCGTCAACCAGACCCCGTTCTATGGCGAATCGGGCGGTCAGATGGGCGATGCGGGCGTCATCACCGTGGGCAAGGCCCGCATGGTGGTGACCGACACCCAGAAGAAGCTGGGCGAACTGATCGTCCACACCGGCACCGTCGAGGGCGGTCCCATTGCCGTGGGCGAGGACGCCCATCTGGCCGTGGATGCGGAACGCCGCGACGCCACCCGCGGCCATCACTCGGCCACCCATCTGCTGCATGCCGCGCTGCGCAACGCGCTGGGCGAACACGTGACCCAGAAGGGCAGCCAGGTCGGCTCCGACCGCCTGCGCTTCGACTTCGCCCATCCCAAGGCCATGAGCCTGGATGAGATCCGCGCCGTCGAGCGCGCGGTTAATCGCGAGGTCCGCAAGAACCTGGACGTCACCACCAAGCTGATGGGCCAGGAGGAGGCCATCAAGGCCGGCGCCATGGCGCTGTTCGGCGAGAAGTACGGCGACGAGGTGCGCGTTGTCTCCATGGGCGACAACGGCGTGAACTTCTCGGTGGAATTGTGCGGCGGCACCCATGTGCGCCGTACCGGTGACATCGGCGGCTTCAAGATCGTCGGCGAAAGCGCGGTGGCGGCCGGCGTGCGCCGCATCGAGGCAGTGACCGGTGGCGCCTTCCTGGCCTGGGCGGAAGAGCAGGAGGAGCTGGTGGCCCGTGCCGCCGGTGCCCTCAAGGTGGCTCCTGCCGACCTGCCGGCCCGTATCGCCCAGTTGCAGGACGATCGCCGCAAGCTGGAGCGCGAGCTGGCCGAGACCCGCAAGCAGCTGGCCACCGGCGGTGGCGGCGGCGGTGGTGCGGCGACGAAGTCCGTCAACGGCATCACCTTCTCGGGCCGCGTGCTCGACGGCGTGCCGGCCAAGGACCTCAAGGGCATGGCCGACGAAATCAAGAAGCAGATCGGCTCGGGCGTGGTCGCCCTGCTGTCCACCGATGGCGGCAAGGCCAGCCTGGTGGTGGCGGTGACCGAGGACCTGACCGCCAAGCTCTCCGCCGTGGACCTGGTCCGCGTCGGTTCGGAAGCGGTGGGCGGCAAGGGCGGCGGCGGCCGCCCCGACATGGCCCAGGCCGGCGGCCCCGACGCCTCGGCGGCGCAGGCGGCCATCGACAAGATTGAAGCCGCTTTGGCCGGCTAAGAAAAAAAGGGGAGGCCTCGGCCTCCCCTTGTTGTTTGTGGTGAATAAAACCCTACGGCTTCATTCCCAGGCTCTCGATGAAGCTGCGGTACGCCGCCGGGTTGGGCTCGGGAAAGCCGGATTTGGCGTACTTGGCGACGGCGGGCGAGGCCAGCATCTGGTCGGCGGCCGATTTCAGGCACAGGCGATAGGACGGTTCCAGGGCGTCCTTGTAATCCACGCCGTCCCTGGGCTCGAAGCGGGCGAAGAAGCTGCCCAGCATGGCGCCGTCGGCCAGATAGGCGTCCAAGGTGCAGCCCACCTTCAGCATGTTGTCCAGGCGCGAGAACTTGGCGCTGCCCTGCACCTTCAGCACCAGCTGCGGGCGGATGGCCGGATTGTTGGTGTCCAGGGTGGCGAAGGCCTGGGACAGGGTGGTGCGGGCGGCGGCCTCCAGCATGCGGCCGTCCTTGGTCGAGGTTTCCTCGTTGCGGTAGCGGGTGGCCTGGATGACCAGCGGACGGTCCAGGTCGCGGGTGGACATGTAGATCATGGCGCGGGCGGGCATGGGCAGGCTCACGCCAGCGGGCGCGCTTACCTTGGCGTTCTCCTTGGACAGGTCCTGTCCACACCCCGCCAGCAACAGCGCCGCCAGACCGGCAGCCAACAGCCTGAACCGCATTCCTTGTCCCCTTGCTGAACACTCCGACCGGATCATAGCCCAGCCTTGGCTTTTGACGAAGGGGCTAGGGGTGGGCGAGAATGGATGGGACCGGGATCCAACGGAGGAAACCTTGATGAAGCGAATTCTTGCCGCTGCGGTCGCGCTGGCCGCTCTTTCCGTCAGTTCTTCGGCCATGGCCCAATCCGCCGCCGATACCCTGAAGGCTGCGGCGACCCAGACCGCCACCCAGGCGGCCACCGACCAGATCAACAAGGCCGCCGGGACCTCTGCTGCCAAGCAGGGCGAGCATAAGGCGAAGAAGGCCAAGGACGACAACGAGCCCAATTACGGCCGATCCGAGGAGCATCGTCAGGACGGCGAGCACGGCCACAAGGGCAAGCACAAGGGGCAGGATTAGACCCCGCCTATAAGGAAAGGGCCCGGCATTGCCGGGCCCTTTTGCTTTAGAACTCTTCCCACTCCTTGCCGCCGGGCTTGGACGAGGTCGCCGGGGTGGGGCGTTTCATGACCAATTTGGGTGCCGGCTTGGCGGCAGGCTTTACCGCGGGCTTGCGAGCATCGCTGCGGATCGCCTGGGCGGAGGGGGCCGCGGCTGCCGCCCCGGTGTTGAAGAAGCCCATCAGGCGGTTCAGTTCGCGCGACTGGTCTTCCAGCGCATGGGCGGCGGCGGCGGATTCCT
>Ga0306923_10003497_pt1 | contig 14810 bp, 5 predicted proteins | sample sta12Can44000108_FD_203841 | JGI IMG/M metagenome (GOLD analysis project Ga0306923, IMG submission 203841) | Lab enrichment of tropical soil microbial communities from Luquillo Experimental Forest, Puerto Rico - statanox.12C.anox.44.000.108 (v2)... | ecosystem: Environmental > Terrestrial > Soil... | reverse complement strand
GGCGGCACTTGCCTACGATCCCCAGCCCAAGGGGCTTCTATCGGCGCGTGAGGAGGTGGCGCGCTACTACCGTGACGACCATCAGGCCGCCGTCGATCCGGAATCCCTGGTCCTCACCGCTAGCACCAGCGAGGCCTATTCTTATGTCTTTCGGCTGCTTTGCAATCCGCACGACGAAATCCTGGTACCCAAGCCGAGCTATCCTCTTTTTGACTTCCTGGCCGGCCTCGAGGATGTGGCACTGATTCCCTACGCACTCCAGTATGCCGGCGGCTGGTTCGTCGATTTTCACTCGGTTGTGCAGGCGCTGACACCCCGCACGCGAGCGATTCTGCTGGTCCATCCGAATAATCCCACAGGCTCGTACCTGCGCGAGGAGGAGTTGCGGCAGTTCAATGAACTGTGTCAGGAACGAAATCTCGCCCTGATTGTGGACGAAGTTTTTCTCGATTTTGCCTTTAATGGTTCGCCCCGCAGAACCCTTGCCACGAACCACGATTCTTTGACCTTCACGCTGAGCGGACTCTCGAAAATCGCCGCGTTGCCCCAAATGAAGGCCGCCTGGGTGGCGACAACCGGGTCAGAGGCCCTGGTGCGCGCGGCTCTTGATCGCCTCGAGGTGATTGCGGACACATTCCTTTCCCTGAACGCTGCAACACAGCTGGCGTTTCCCTCGCTTCTCGCGCAACGTCACTTCCTTCGACCGCAACTGCTCGAACGCATTCGGAGCAATCGGTCGTTTTTGCAATCCGCCATTGCCCGGGGAAACTCAACACAACTGCTCGACGCCGAGGGCGGCTGGTATGCGGTGCTGAAAATAGACGAGGATCGCCCCGACGAAGACCTGGCAGTCGGACTTCTCGAGCAACACCGGGTCATCGTGCATCCCGGTCATTTCTACGATTTTCCTTCAGAAGGCCATCTGGTGCTGAGCCTGATCCCGCCGGCGTTGGCATTCGAGCAGGGCGTCGAGCGGTTGTTCGGCTCGTTACGAAGAAGCTAGGTGCCCTAGCATCCGCAAGATGCGGCTGTCCCTCCGGAGTCGACAACCGTCAGCAGGCGCGCAGAGCGTTTCATTCCTCGCGTAAAGCGACGAGAGGGTCCACCCGGGTGGCACGCCGTGCCGGAATGAAACAAGCGAAAAACGCAACGGCAGCAAGAATGGCCGCAACAGAAACGAAGGTGGCGGGATCGCTTGGTGTAACCTCGAAAAGCATGGACCGAAAGACTCGCGTGACGATCGCAGCTCCGACGAGACCAGCTGCCAATCCGATTACAACGATCCGCATGCCTTCTCCGAGCGCCAAGCGCAGAATATCGAGGCGCTGCGCGCCGAGAGCGACGCGGATTCCGACTTCGTGGGCACGCTGGCTAAAGGAATAGGACATCACACCGTAAATGCCGACGGCGGCGAGTATCAGCGCCACTGCCGCAAAGACAGCCAGAAGCTCGAGAGCAAACAGCCGTCCGGCGACCGACCGGGCGATGATCTGATCCATGGAGCTGATACTGTGCACCGGAACGTAGGGATCAACACTTTCTACCTCGTGCCGCACCGCTTCACCCAGGTGCTCGGCATCGTTCCTGCTCCGCAGAAAAACTACTGCGTTGACTGGAGCGAACTGCCCTAGGGCAACGTAAATATGGGGAACGCTGGGAGCCTCAAAACCGTCCGACTTGATGTCTCCAACCACACCGACAATCACAACCCCTTCGACACCTCGTCCAAAAGCAAACTTGACCTGTTGCCCGAGCGGATTTTCGTCCGGCCAATACCGCCGCGCGAGCGTTTGGTCGATCACGGCGACAGGTTGCGTCTTATAAGTGTCGGATTCCGTAAAATTTCGTCCCGTTATCAAAGGAACTTCCATGGTCCGGAAATATTTCGTATCGACCACAGCGATGTCCGCAATCGGACCGCGTTCGGATTCCGCTGGATGCCGTTGGATGGAAAAAGGAGAGTAGTTCCTGCCAGAGTTCATGGGCAGGGTGTCGTTTCCTGAAATCGATGCCTGCTCCACACCGGGCAGCGCGGACACGCGGCGGAACACCTCGAGAAGAAAGTCGGCGCGCTTCTCCTCGATGCTATAAGGGTCAGCGGCTGGGTTGTTGGATATCGGAATCCAGATTTGTACGGTAGCAAGATGGGCGGGATTGAATCCCGGACGCACGTCGAGCACGCGCCAAAAGCTTCGCAGCAGAAGGCCGGTGCCTGCCAGCAAAACAATTGATAGCGCCAGCTCGGAAACCGCAAGAACCCTTGAAAGTCGACTGTGCCGTCTTCCATGCCCCGACCCGCGGCCACCTTCCCTCAGGTTCTCAACCTGGTTAGGATTCGCCGCTTGAAGCGCTGGCACGAGTCCGAAGAGGACGCCTGTAAGCATCGAGAGCAGCAGCGCGAAAAAAAGCACCCCGGTACTGATATCGACCTCGTTGAGCCGTGGGGTATCCGCGGGCGCGAGGCGAATGATCGCGTTTTTCAAGAAGAAAACGGTAAGCAGGGCGAAAACGCCAGAAATCAGGGACAAGAGCACGCTCTCGGTCAAGAGTTGCCCTACCAGGCGTGCTTGGCTCGCCCCCATTGCCAACCGAATCCCAATCTCGCGCCGCCGCCCGGAAGAGCGGGCCAGAAGAAGGTTGGCAATGTTGACGCAAGCGATGAGCAACACAAGTCCCACCGCTCCCAGCAGGAGAAGCAACTCTGTGCGCTGCGGACCCACCAGGTCTTCTTTTAGCGGAACAAGCCGTACTCCCCATTTAGCAGCTGAAGGATACTCGGTGGGATACTCCCGAGTGAGTTCCGATACATACGCGTCGAGTCGCGCTTGCGCTTGCTCAATGGTCAGGCCAGGCTTCAAACGGCCAATTGCCCCGGGAATCATCCTCTGTGACCTTGCAGCCGGAACCGGAAACGGAAGACCGTTGAAGCCGGTAGCAACCCAGACTTCCACATCGGTATCTAGCGTCGGGCCTGGATGACGAAAGCCCGCGGGCATGACTCCCACAATCGTGTACATGTCACTGTCGAGGCGCATCTTCCGTCCGATGATGTTCGCGTCCGCCCCGTAGTAGCGGCGCCAAAAGCCGTTGCTGATCACGACCGGCTCCATGAATCCCGGGGCGGCATCCTCGGGCGTATAGACGCGGCCAAGTTCCGGCTTCGTTCCGAGCAACACAAAGTAGTCGGGGCTGGTTACGAGACTTTCGGCGCGAACCGTTCGGTCGCCACCGCCGACTGCCGAACTGCTCGGGGCCACCGCCGAGACGTTCTGAAACACGCCCGAGCGATCCTGTAAATCCCAAAGCTCAGGTGCTGACATGCCTACATCCCGCTCATTCGGGCTGCGAAGGTCGTCAAAGACGCGCACGAGTTGTCGAGCATGGGAGAAGGGCAACGGCCGCAACAGGACGGAATACACTACGCCGAAAGTGGCGACATTGGCTCCGATTCCGAGTGCCAGAGTCAGCACCGCGACGATCGTAAACCCTTGGCTTTTAAGCAAGGTTCGGAGCGCGTAGCGTAGGTCTCGGACAAATCCGAACACGGGTCCCCCGGCGCGCGCCCTCGTCATGGGACACACGCGATTCTTCCTTGCATTATATGGACGAGGCGACCCCAGCGTTGTTAGCAGCAGCCAAGGCTCCCGATCGATGAAACATCCCTGCGATGCTGACAGTTTGCGCCAGAGCAAGGATCCATACGAAAATCCGCACACCTACAATCCCCTTGACTTTGCCATCTAGCTGGGCGCAGACTTCCGGCAAAGTATTTTGATCGGTGACAGGCGACTCCCCGCTTTTGCGCTGTACGGTGCGGGAATTTGTACTGGAGCTACAGAAAGCCCTGACCATTTGAAGCGATCGACGGACGAAGTCTTGTACGGCGAGAAATTTTCCCGCTCAAAAGAAAGCAACTGTCGACCATTGATCCGGGCAGATCGTGCGTAGTGGTCCGGACTCAATTCTGGCCGAGGCACGCGCGGCCCAAAGGAAAAAGTTCAGCCATGTCGCGAAAAATCCAATTTGCATTTCTTCTGTTGCATGCCTCTCGATTTCTACATTGGCTTGCGTCCAAGGCCGGTCAAATCCTTTGTTCAACAAACGCACGTGTTAAACCGCTGACGCTCGCCCATGAGTTCCGGGACCTGCACAGGACCAGGAGAACCGGTATGCGAAGGATTCTTCTTTCGGCGACGGCATCGGTAGCGATCATTGCGATGGGATTGTTTGTGGCCCTGCAGTTTCCGCAACCTGCAGCGGCGCAACTTGCGGCCGCAGGAGATCCGCCGCTCAATTTCGGCAACAATTTTTTTGTTACAGGCGACTACGTGGTCGGTGGCGCCTACGGCCTGAATACAAACTTTGCCAACGACGGCACGAGCAAGGGAACGATCACAATCCCTGACGGAAACCCTGGTATTACCGGCGCAAAGTCCGTCCCAACGGGGGCCCAGATCGTTGCCGCCCTGCTTTACTGGCAAACGGTCGAGAAGGTCGGTCAGCCCGGATCCGGCCAGAATGGATTTTTCAGAGCGGTGTTCGGTGGCGGACCGGCGACCGGTTATCCCATAACCGGTGTGCCCTTGAACAGCCATGCCACGGTGTCCTACAGTTTTGGCGGTTGCACGGGCACTTCGACAGGGAAGATGCTACAGACCTATCGCGCTGATGTCCGAGCCTTTTTGCCGCAAGATGCGAACGGAAACGTCGTGGCTAATGGCACCTACGAAGTCCGCCTGCCGAGCGTCGGCCCCAATACGCCTCTTACTCTTGGCGCAACTCTTGTCTTCATCTATAGGGTCCTCGACCCAAATGTTCCGTTGAACTCGATTGTGATCTACGACGGCGCCTTTGCTCCCAACAACAGCACCTCCTTAGTCATGACCCAAACGATGCAGGGATTCTATGACGCTGCGGAAAGCCCGGTATCCAGACTGACGCACATCGTCGGCGGCGGTAAGAGCAACAAATTTCAAACTGTTTACCTAAATAACGTGGCGCTTCCTAACATGTATGCAACCGGCCAGCCATTTCCCGGCTACTACAACGGCTCGACTGCTTACGGCTGGGATAATACGACCTGGACCTTCGGGCCGAATTCAAATCCAGTGCACGACGACGACGCTTCGGCAACAACCAAGGTCGTGCCGAGCGCCAGCAACCAGGGATGCGTGTCCTGGGGAGCGATCATCTTCAGCACCACGGTTCAGAACACTGACAAGGATGGCATTCTGGACGTGTGGAAGGTACCTGCAGCTCCTAACGCCAGTACACCTGGATACTGCGATGCCTCGGTGAATGAGGGTAAGTGCAATGGCCCCGGAGATCCCGCCTGGGTGGATCTGCCCGGAGCAGCGCTGCACCAACAGGACGTTTTCGTTCAACTCGATTATATGTGCAGCAGCCCAAGCGGCGTTGACAAATGTACTACTGGAAATGGTACGGATTATTCGTTCGACCCGCGCCTGACGGGCGCTGATGTCATGATGACCAACGCGTTCTCTGCGCATGGCATCCACCTTCACATCAACCCGGTCAACCCGATGGGCACTACCCAACCCATCCACGCTATTCAAGAGCAAACGTGCACGGACAATTCCATCAACCCAATCTGCTCGAGTGTCGCGACAAACGGTCTGACGCCATTCCCCGGTCAACCCGGCGTGGTTGGATGGAAGGCTGGTTTAGAGTTCTTTAAGAGCCAGCCGCTGAATTATCCGGACGAGATTTCCTGCGACCAGGCACTAAACGGACCTTGCATACGGCGTTTCCAAAACGGGCGAAAGGACAGCTATCACTACGCGTTGTTTGCCCATGCGATAGGGAGGACGAATTGGGGTCTGCAAGGCGGAAGCCTGGCCAGCGTGGTGGCCTTGCACAACACGGTTACGTTCACCACCTCAGCGCCCCACGGGCTTGTTGTGGACCCCCATCTCGGCAATGGCCGGGTGACCATCGCCGATGCGATCACAAATCCCAATCTCAATGGGACCTACTTGGTCCAGAGTGTCAGCCCCCCAGCCGCCGTTCTTGCGATCACGCAGACGAGCATGTCGGCTCTAGGCTTCGCGACATACAAGTTCACGCAAGTTAGCGGGCCCGCTCCCGCCGTCAATGATCTCGTCACGGTTCAGAATACGACGAACGGAAACGCCGTCTTCAACGTGGGCAACGCGACGATTGCAAGCGTATCCGGTTCGACGTTCACCGTAAACTTCAACGTGAACGGTTTCGTGCCGAAGGCGATACCGGCGCAAAACGAAACGGGCGGCTGCGCCCCGGCCGTCCCAACGGGCGCCTGCGCTCACACCAATAGACCTCCCTTCTCTTTCTCGATAAACATCACCACCCCGGTAAGCCCGCAGACATCTTATACCGAATTGACCGACCCGAACCTTACCGTTACCTCCGGCCAGGCCACCACAGGATCCGGGTTTTCCGATATTGGAGGCGCAGACACGCTGGTAACGCTGGGTCTCTGGGGGAATCCAGCGTTCAATGGTTCATCGCCTGCCACATCGCCTGTATCGGACGGACAGAAGGAGACGGTGCAAGCGGGCACGTTCATGCATGAGCTGGGGCATACGCTGGGGTTAACCCACGGTGGTTTATTTTTCGACAATCGGGCCCAAAACCCTCAGGATTACACGCCCACATTCGATGCCAACTGCAAATCTAACTACCAGAGCGTGATGAACTACATGTTCCAATCTGACTTGTTGGGGACAAATAGCGACGTTCTGGACTTCTCGAGCCAGCAGCTAAAAACCTTAAACGAAACCTTACTCCTCTCCATAGCAACAACGGATGGGTCGGCGGTCGCGTTCCCAACTACGACCTGGTACGACCTCACGCCGAATCTTGTTGGAAGTAAGGCCAAGCATCACTGCGACGGCTCGCCGATGTTCTTCAATGCCAACGTCCCCCCCTTCAGTGCTGACTTCACCCCCATTATGTACCCACATTTAAATCAGGCTCTACCCAGTCCTTGGCCAGCTAATTCTCTGGACATCAATTTCGACGGCATGATCGATACGGGCCCACACGGGTACCGCGGGTACAACGACTGGGCGAACATTGACCTGCGTCAAATCGGCGCGACCGGCAGTGACACTGCGGGCGGCGGCCATTTGGGGGGTGGCCCCGGCCATTTGGGGGGTGGCCCCGGCCATTTGGGGGGCGGCCCCGGCCATTTGGGGGGTGGCCCCGGCAAAGAGGAGGAGATTGATTTCGATACGGCCAACGGAGTCACGCGACCTCCCAGGAACCTGATGGCATCCGAGGACGTGTCCCCGCGCTTCATACATCTGAGCTGGAAGGCCCCGAGTTTCGGCCAGATCGGCGCGTACCGTATTTACCGCTCTGCTGACGGTGGGGTTACGTTCGCTCTAATTGCTACTGTTCCCGGCAGTCAGATCACATACCGGGATGGTGTCACTACCCCGCCCCTCTGCAATCCCATCGGTTACCAGTATTTCGTAACCGCAGTCCTGGCAGGCACGTTTGCAGCGTTTCCGCCTGGGCCAACAGAAGGGCAAGAGAGCGAACCCTCGAACACCGTCTCCACCGGTCAGAACGGGGGACTACTAACGGCCTGCTATGCACCCGCAGGGTTCTTACTCTTGTCACCGCCTAACCCGGTTATTCAGGGGGGCATCGTTTCTGTCACATTCACCGTTCTGGATGACTTCAACGCCACGAACTCCCCCGTGAACACTACGGACAATCAGGCACTCGTCACGCTGGTAGCGAACGGCCCCCTTCCCGGTAACTGTGGAACTGTGGGTCCCACCACCTTATTGAATAACGGACAGCTAACGGAACAGAGCGGCGCGGCGAGCGCGTTCCCCGCGTCCGGCGGGGGCAATTACACGTTTAACTGGGACACGGACGGCTTCTGCGCTGGTCAATACACTCTCAAACTCATTCTGGATAGCACCCAAAATCAGACGACTCTAGTGCAGCTCCAGATAGACGTAACCGATACTGACAGCACTCCACACGTCACCACCACCGCCATCCCGAATGGAGTTGTGGGGACCTCCTACACGACTACAATTTCCGAACACGGCGGGGTAACTGGATTGAATCCTTTTACATGGACCCTGGCGAACGGTTCCAATCTGCTCCCGGCCGGCCTTTCGCTGGGAACGGCACAAGACAGAGTTTCCGGCTTGCTCTCCGGCATACCAAGTGCCGCCGGCATGTTCAGTTTCACCGTGCAAGTCACCGACTCGGCAGGGAACATCGGGACGCAAACGCTGACGATGACTGTGACAACACCAGTCGCCCAGATTAACCAAGCTTTGGTGCCGGATAGCTCGGCTCCAGGCGGGGCGGGATTTGCTGCCCTGACGCTCAACGGTACAGGATTTGGCCCCGGTTCCGTGGTGCAGTGGAACGGCACCCCTCTTGTCACAACTTTCATCAGCAACCGACAACTGACGGCGGCAATTCCCGCGGCAGATGTTGCAGCCTTGGGTACCGCCTCCGTCAGTGTTTCCAATCCGGTGACTGTTGGCAATAAGGCTGTCCCCAACTCGAATATAGACTTTTTCCAAATCAGTCCCACAACCTCAGCTTCTTTGAGCCGGACGGACTATCCCACAGGAATGAACCCCAGCGGGCTGATCGCCTCGGATTTCAACGGTGATAGAAAGATAGACTTGGCCACTGCGAACAGCGCGGATGGTACCGTATCTATCCTGCTTGGCAACGGCGACGGAACATTTACAGCGCAACCTCCTCTCGCCATCGGCGCAGGCAGCGCTCCTAATTCGCTGACTGCAGGCGATTTCAATGCTGACGGAATACTCGACCTGGCTGTGGCCAACTTCTCTGCTAATAATGTTTCGATATTTTTGGGCAACGGCGATGGCACTTTCAAAGCGCCTGTCACCTATTCCGTCGCCAATGGACCATTTTTTGTGATCACTGGCGACTTCAATAGAGATGGAATACTCGACCTAGCGGTCGCCAACCAAAACGGCCAATCGGCTTCTATTCTTCTGGGCAACGGCGATGGCACCTTCCAAGCCCACGTGGACTATGCAGCCGGCGGCACCGCGGCGGCAACCGTCGCTGCCGTGGCGCTGGGTGATTTCGATCGTGATGGCAAGCTGGACTTAGCTGTGACGAATCCTGCTAACGACACCGTTTCCGTTCTCCGCGGCAATGGGGATGGCACCTTCCAAGCTCCCGTGGCTTATTCCACAGGGAATGCGGGAGATCAGCCCCTCGCAGTGAGCGCGGTCGACTTAAGAGGTACGGGGATTCTCGATCTCGCTGTGACGAACGTAAACGCCAAGACGGTCGCCATTCTGCTCGGCAATGGCGACGGCACCTTCCAACCGAGAGTGACGTATAGCACGACCAGCAGCGCGTCCATGGGACCTGGCGCGATAATCACAGGCGACTTCAACGCCGATGGCAAAGTTGACTTGGCTATTACAAACGAGAGCGCCAACACCGTTTCGATTCTGCTCGGCAACGGTGATGGTACGCTGCAAAAGCCACTTGAGTCCACGACAGGTACCTTCGCAGCAGGTGTGGCGGCAGGTGACTTCAACGGAGATGGAAGATTGGATCTGGCGGTTGCCGATTTGCAGGCCAACACAGTTTCCGTGATGTTGCAGCGACCGGAACCAGCTACCAACCTGGCCGTGTCTGGTGCGACGGCGTCGCAGGTGAGTTTGACCTGGGCTGCCAGCGCGTCAACGACCGTTATTGGCTACAACGTGTACCGGGGCACGACGTCAGGCGGACCCTACACAAAGGTGAATCAGGCAATCGTGTTGGCGCCTACGTTCACAGACATGACGGTTGGATCGGCGACGACGTACTTCTACGTGGTGAGGGCCGTCGATCCAAACAACCTCGAGAGCGTCAATTCAAATGAGGTGTCTGTGACAACGCCTCCGCCGCCACCACCGGCCAATCTAAACGCTGTAGTCCAAGGCACTGCGCCCAACGAAACTGTCTTGCTTACTTGGAACCCGAGTGCGAGCAACAACGTGGCGAGCTATAACGTGTATCGCGCAACAGCGCAAGCGGGTCCGTTCAACAACCTCATCGGATCCGTGACAACTAATCTCGCTAATCCCAGCTTTACGGATGCTACCGTCAGCTCCGGCACCACGTATTATTATGTTGTGACAGCCGTGGCGAACAACGTTGAGGGCACGGCTTCGAACGTAGTACAGGCCGTGGTTCCCTAGAGCCGTCGTGGAATAAATCGCGCGCGGCGGCAGCGCATCTAGGATTGTCCCGGGCTAGCGCGGATCACGCGTACCAGTCCGGAACTCTCGCGACAAGAATTATTGACCGAGGCGCTTGCGGATTTCGGGAAGGAGGGGATCTTCGTTGGCTTGGCCGCGGATGCTCAGATAGGCGCGATAAGATTCCGCATACCCGGGGCTCTTGAGACCTTCCCGCGCACGTCCCTGGAGGTAATAGACGGGCGGAAAATAGGCGAAAGTGGGGACATTATCCATGAAGATTTCGAGGGCTTCGCCGCGCCGGGTGGCACATCGGTCGAACTCTGAATCGGCCTCGACGAAGAGCCCCGCGTCCAAATAGGCCCGGCCAAGCTCGTAGTGACCCAGCCATGTGTCCAGGAGGTTGTTAGCATCTGTTAATGCCTTGGCGGCCGAGGGTGCGTCTCCGCGCTTCAAAAGCAAATCGCCTTCAATTATTTTGGCAAAGGCCTGAGGCTCGGGTAACAACTCCGAGGCCAGGCCGGAGGCCAGTTTTTGCGCTTTGGCGATTTCTCCAGCCTCGACAAAGGTTTGCGCCGCCAGCACCCTGACTGGTACGACCTGACTCATAGTCGACGCCTTGTTTGCGCTGGCAACAGCCGGTCCCTTCTGTCCGCGCAAGAGCTGTATATGAGCGAGACCAGCAAACTTCTCGGCAGCGTTGTCAGGGTTCTTAGCGGCCAGATCGGCAGCTGCGCCCCGCTCAAGAATTCGCATCGCATCCGCGTACCGGCCTTCAAAAGAAGCTACATCTGCGAGACCCGAAGCCGCTATGGAAGCACCTGTCGCGCTGAGCCGCTCGACTTTGTGATAGGTTTCGGTGGCTTGCGACAACCGGCCCTGTCCGAGTTGGGCCTCAGCCAGAGCCATATAGCTCACTTCCGAGGCCGGGTTCAGTGCTAGAGCCGCCTGAGCCTCCTGCTCACCGGTGTGGAAGTCCCCCGCGTAGGAACTGTAGAACGACAGAATGGTCCGCTGAAGGACGCCTTTCGGGACGATTTCGACTGCGCGTCGCGCGGCCGCGACCGCTTTGGGGATGTTGCGCAAACCTAAATAGCAACCGGCGAGATCGATCTGTCCGAAATTGTCGGCGGGGAATTGGCTGACGAGCTCACCGAGTTCCTCAACGCATTTCGGCCAATTCTCGATGGTGTAGTAATAAGCGCCGCGCATCCGGTAGCGTTCCCGGTCGGTGAGCCGATCCAGGTGTTGCATCGCCAGCTTCACGTCCGTTTCGGCATCCTGTGTTTTGCCCAGGTTTCCGTTTGCCGCGGCCATACTGCCGTAGGCACGGGCGAAGTTCGGGTCCAAGGCTACGGCATTGGAAAAGGACCGCACGGCTTCCTCCATATTCCCCGCGTTCAACTGGTCAATCCCGACGCCATACTGGTGGACGGCCTCCAACGACCCCGCCGTGAGCGCTCCGCGAGCTTTCTCGACCTGAACAGATTCCGGGGTGGTGTCGCCCAACGCCTTGCGGATGGGGGCGGCGAGCTTTGGGATGGTGAGGAGAACCTCGTCTTTATTGGCGGCGGTGACCTCTTTTTCGGCGATAACATTGCCGCTTACTGCGTCCAAGGCTGTCGCCGAAAGGCTGTATTTTTCGCCGCGCCGGCCGAGCTCGCCTATGACCACGACACCAATGCCCTGACTGACCGCCACCAGGCGCGCCGCCTGCTCATCGAGCTTGTCCGTGGGGTGCGGAAGTTTCTGGGCGAACTTACGCGCACTGCCGCGGTTGTAAGCATTGATAAAACTTGCGCCCTCGAGCGCCACATTGAACATCGGTTCCAGGGTATCCTCGAAAATCGGGTCGCCCGTGTGGTTGGTGAAGTCCGCCACAAGAACGCTCACGGGAGGGTGTGCTGGTTTCGGCTTGGCATTGTAAAGGCGAAACGCGACGACCGATGCCACCAGTAATACCGCCAGGCCGCCCGAGGCCCATTTCCAATAGGCCGCTGTGCGTGTCGCCGGTAAAAAGATTGTCGAGCTCTCCGCGGAAGGCCCCAGCCAGATTTCCAGTTGCTGCGCCATTTCGCGCGCGCTGGCCCAACGGTCTTCCGGCTCGATTTCCAAAGCCCTCATCACGATGTCGTTCAGAGGTTTCGGGATTGCTGGATCAACTTCCGTCGGAGGTTTTGGCTTTTCCTGAAGGCGCTTCCACAAAGTCGCCAACGGTGCGTCTCCGGGATACGGGGACTGACCGGTTAGCAGTTCGTAGAAAATAACGCCTAGAGAGAAAAGATCAGATTGCGCGGTGAGCTTTTCGCCGCGCGCTTGTTCCGGCGACATATATTCTGGAGTGCCGATCAGCGCACCGGTTTGCGTCATTCCGGGCAGGTAGGCGGACCGCGCGATGCCGAAGTCCATCACGTACACGCGTCCGGTTTTGTCCAGCATGATGTTGTGCGGCTTCAGGTCGCGGTGAATGACTCCCTCGGTGTGGGCTGCTTCCAAAGCGCGACAAATCTGGAGCATCATCCGGGCTGCCTGTTCAGGGGGGAATTTGCCTTGTTCAACGAGCAGGTGACGAAGATCCTGGCCCTCCACAAAGTCCATGGTGATGAACTTGGTACCGCCAGATTCCCCCAGATCAAAAATGCGAATCACGTTCTTGTGCGTGACTTGGCGCGCCAGAATCAATTCCTGCTTGAAGCGCCGCAGAATTTCGGGATTTTTGGCTAATTCTCGGCGGATGAGTTTGAGGGCGACGAGACGATCTAGCTCGGTGTCGCGTGCCTTGTAGACGGCGCCCATCCCACCTTGACCGAGCAACTCGAGGATTTCGTAACGGCCCGCCAGGACGGTCCCTGGTTGCAGGTCCCCACCCGCTCCCACGCCGGCCTCGGGTTGCGGAGTAACCGCCACTGACCAGTTCGTCGGCACCCCTGTAGCCAGAGTCTGATCACCGATGGGAAGAGGAGTCCCACATTTTTCGCACTGAGCAGATGTATCTGCATTTTTGTAGCTGCACTGTGGGCAGACCATAGATGTCCCGCCTTGGTAGCGTGGACGCGTTCATTATGGAGCCGTTGCGCGCGGAAATTCAAATAATCAAGGGCTCGGTGTCTCAATCCATTGCAAAATGATGCACCACGCATTGCAAACGGCGGAATGACCGGCAAGGAAGAAGGTTCTGTGGTGGTGACCAGGTTGACGGCGGCGGCGTTGGCAGAAGAATGCCAGAGGGACAACGAAAAGTTGAGAGGTAAGGACAGCGAATGTTGATGGTGGTGGGAAGGCTCTAGTCGGAGTGCTAGCGGTTATGCTGATGACTCAGGACAGTGCGGGTGTCTCAGCTAGGAAAGACAGTATTCGATTTCTCACGGGTACAGAGAATTTTTTAGCGCCTTCTAGCAAACGATTTCGGTCTAACCCATCAATGCGAAACTCGTCCATTTCTATAGGAAGGCCTTCTACACTCTTGAAGTAAATCCAGTCCAACAGTGCCTTCTCTGGCTCAGCGAGATTGTAGGTTCCGTATCGAGTCTTCCTTGTTGTGAAGCCCCAATACAAATCCTTTTTCAACCTTCGAAAGGTTATCTGTATGGTTTTAGTTTTGATGTTTCTGACGTATTTGGAGCTGACGCAGGTCAAAGCATAAGTAACCTGAGTCGTAACGCCGAAATCTGACAGTGCCGAATCCAGGGAAACATAAGAGTCAGGACGTAGTGTGCTCAGCAAATCCCTTGGCGTAAAATCCCGCGCTAGCTTATTGATGTAGATTTTGTTCGAAACTCGCTCCACCAACCCTTTTGTTTCTTGTCGCCGTAGTGCGGCATTCACGGCTCGCCTGGACAGGCTATATCGTCGGGCGTAGTCGTCGACTTGGATGACCGCGCTCGTCTTTGACTCCGAAGCAATTGCTTTTGGCCAATCCATTCATTTCTCCTCACAGCCATTCATCAAATAATCTCAGGAGCGCATCGCGTATTGGCTGAAAATCCGCCTGTTCGAGTTTCTTGTAGACAGTTTCGGGGAGCCTATCCTTTAACTCGGCCTGACACCGTCTCGCGTCAACTTGGTTGATTCTCTTGAGAATTCTGTCAGACTCAAATTCGTCATACAGCACATCTTCTAGGTGATTCTTCAAATTGCCTTGCAGAGTTGCGCCCCTGTCCATCAAGTCCATGGCGTCGTATGCGTCGCGTGCTTTAACCGTCTTTCGTAAAAGAAAGGCTTCTGCTTTCTGTAGCAACATTCGGTCCCGCGATACAAATTTTATGCTCGCAGCACGGTCGACTCCGGTTGCCGCCAAGGTGAGAAGGGCGACAACCGCCGGTACACCGGCTTGCACCCCCACGACTTTCGCCGTTCCGCATCACGCTATCTGATTAAGGCTGGCGTGCCTCGCAGCACGGCGATGCTCATCACCGAACACAAGACTGAATCCATCTTCGAGCGCTACAACATCAAGGAAACTTCGGACGCGAAAGCGGCGTTGCTCAAGGTCAGGCAGTATTCGTCGGGTAAGGTTGCGGCTATCAAGTAAGTCACGGTAAAATTTCTTTGGCGCTATCGTCTAGGGGTCTAGGACGCAGCCCTCTCACGGCT
>Ga0306923_10003495_pt1 | contig 14813 bp, 16 predicted proteins | sample sta12Can44000108_FD_203841 | JGI IMG/M metagenome (GOLD analysis project Ga0306923, IMG submission 203841) | Lab enrichment of tropical soil microbial communities from Luquillo Experimental Forest, Puerto Rico - statanox.12C.anox.44.000.108 (v2)... | ecosystem: Environmental > Terrestrial >... | reverse complement strand
AGGGCGCGGACCTGAAGGCGGTGACCTGGCACGCGGCGCGGTTCGAGCGCGACGGCGCGCGCTGGCGCGCCCAGGTCGTGTTCGACATCTGATCCGCCTCCTGCGAGGAGGCGCGCGCGGAGGGCGCGATGCAGCTCCGGCACCTCGAGGGCGACCTGTACGAGATCCCGCGCGAGGGCGGGATGAAGGTTCCCGGCCGCGTGTACCTGGCCGAGGCCCCCTCGCCCGACGAGCCCGCGCTCCGGCAGGTGGCGAACGTCGCCCACCTGCCCGGCATCCTGAGGTTCTCGCTCGCGATGCCCGACATCCACTGGGGGTATGGGTTCCCGATCGGCGGCGTCGCGGCGGTGGACGCCGACCACGGGGCGATCTCTCCCGGGGGCGTGGGCTACGACATCAACTGCGGCGTGCGCGTGGTGACGACGCGGCTCGAGGCCGACGAGCTCAGGCCGCGCCTCCACGCCGCGGTGGCCCAGCTCTACCGCGACATCCCCACCGGCGTGGGCGCGAGCCACGCGATCCCCAGGCTCGACGACCGCGAGCTGGACGGGGTGCTCGCGGAGGGCGCGCGCTGGGCGGCGCGGCGCGGCTACCAGGCCGCTTCGGACGACACGGAGCGCTGCGAGGAGGGCGGCCGGCTCGCCGGCGCCGATCCCTCGGCGGTGAGCGCGCGGGCGCGGGAGCGCGGACGCGATCAGGTGGGGACGCTGGGCTCGGGGAACCACTTCGCCGAGCTCGACGTGGTGGAGGAGGTGTACGACGCCGAGGCGGCCGAGGCGTTCGGGCTCGTGGAGGGCCAGGTGGCGCTCCAGATCCACTCCGGCTCGCGCGGCCTCGGCTACCAGGTGTGCGACGAGTTCCTCGCCGCGATCGGGCCGCGGCTCTCGTCGTTCGGGAGCGACTACGCCGCCCTCCCCGATCGGCAGCTCGCGTGCGCCCCGGCGACGAGCCCGCTCGGCCGCGCCTACCTCGGCGCGATGCAGGCCGCGGCGAACTTCGCCTGGGCGAACCGGCAGGTGATGACGGGGCTCGCGGTGCGCGCGCTCCGCCACGCGCTCGGGCTCTCCGAGCGCGAGCTGGGCGCCCGCCTCCTCTACGACGTGTGCCACAACGTGGCGAAGCACGAGGAGCACCTCCTGGAGGGCGCGCGGCGGCGCGTGCTCGTGCACCGCAAGGGCGCGACGCGCGCCTTCGGCCCCGGTGACCCGCGCGTGTCGGCGGCGTACCGCGCGGTGGGCCAGCCGGTGCTCGTCCCCGGCGACATGGGCCGCGCCTCGTACATCCTCGCCGGGACCGCGAAGGCGATGGAGGACACCTTCGGCAGCTCGTGCCACGGCGCCGGCCGGCTCCTCTCCCGCAGCGAGGCGATGCGCCGCGCCCGCGGCCGCGACATCGCCGCGGAGCTCGCGGCGCGCGGCGTGGAGGTGATCTCGCGCGGCCGGAAGACGCTCGCCGAGGAGATGAGCGAGGCCTACAAGGACGTCGCCGGCGTGGTGGGCGTGATGGACCGCAGCGGGATCTCGCGGCTCGTCGCGCGGCTGGTCCCGATGGGCGTCGTCAAGGGTTGACGAGCCGACAGGGATGCGCCGCCGCGCCTGGCCGGGGCCTGCACGCGACCGGAGACGTCGCCACCTTGTCTCCATGGAGCGGAGATTCCGGCCGGTCGTGCTCAGGGGCGGGAGGCCGTGGGACGCACCCACGCGGCGCCGGCTCGCCCGCTCGGCGCTCCGGGTGGTGCCCGGCGGGTTGAGCCCAGAGGTGGAGCGGGCGCTCGCCGAGGCGGTCGCGGCGGCGCGGCAGATGCGCGAGGAGATCGAGGAGCGGATCGCCCGCGCGCTCGACGGCCACGACGGCAAGGGTGCCTGACCGGGGCGGCTCCGGGGGTTCACGCGCCGCGCGCGCGTGCCCAGGGTTTCGGCCAGGAGGCATCCATGGCGACAGGCGACGAGGACAAGGCCAAGGGCATGTGGGAGAAGGCCAAAGGCAAGGTGAAGAAGGCGGTCGGGGAGCTCACGGACGACAAGGGGCTGAAGCGCGAGGGCTCCATGGACAAGGCGAAGGGGGCCGTCCGGGAGGCGGAGGGGAACATCAAGAACCGGATCGACGAGGAGCTCGACAAGACCTAGTCGTCTTCACGCAGGGTGATGCGCGCGGCGCCGGTCCAGTCCGATCGGCGCCGCGCGCTTCGTGCGGTTAGAGTGCCGAGGTGACGCCCCGTCACCTCGACGACGCCGGCCGCCCGCGGTTCACGAACCGCCTCGCGCAGGAGACGAGCCCGTACCTCCTGCAGCACGCCCACAACCCGGTGGACTGGCGCCCCTGGGGCGACGCGGCGTTCGAGGAGGCGCGCCGGACGAACCGTCCGGTGTTCCTCTCCGTGGGCTACTCCACGTGCCACTGGTGCCACGTGATGGAGGAGGAGTCGTTCGAGGACCTCGAGGTCGCCCGGACGCTGAACGAGCTCTACGTGCCGGTGAAGGTGGACCGCGAGGAGCGGCCGGACGTGGACGCGGTGTACATGGCGGCGGTGCAGGCGCTGCAGGGCGGTGGCGGCTGGCCGATGAGCGTGTGGCTCGACGCCGACCGGCGGCCGTTCTTCGGCGGCACCTACTTCCCGGCGCGCGACGGCGACCGCGGCGCACCGCGCGGCTTCCTCACGATCCTGCGCGAGCTGCGCGGGCTGTGGGACGAGGATCCGGCGCGCGTGGGTGGGGCGGCCTCGTCGCTCGCCGACGCGGTGCGGGTCGCGCTCGCGAGCTGGGGGTCGCCGGGCGCCGAGCTGCCGGGGGACACCGTGCTCGCCGCGGCCGTGCGCTCGTTCGAGGCGGCGTTCGACCCGCGCCACGGCGGGGTGCGCCGCGCGCCGAAGTTCCCGTCCTCGTTCCCGGTGCGGCTGATGCTGCGCTGGCACCGCCGCGCGCGCGACGCGAGCGCGCTCGAGATGGCCGCGTTCACCCTGGAGCGCATGGCGGCGGGCGGCCTCATGGACCAGGTGGGCGGCGGGTTCCACCGCTACGCCGTGGACGAGCGGTGGCTCGTGCCGCACTTCGAGAAGATGCTGTACGACAACGCGCTCCTCGCGGCGGCGTACACGGAGGCCTGGCAGGTCACGCGGCGGCACGACTTCGCGCGCGTGGTGCGGCAGACGCTCGAGTACCTCCTGCGGGAGATGACCTCGCCCCAGGGCGCGTTCTACTCGGCGACCGACGCCGACTCCGAGGGCGAGGAAGGGAAGTTCTTCGTCTGGAAGGAGGCGGAGCTCCGCGCCTTGCTCGGCGCCGAGGCCGACCGGTTCATCCGGTTCCACGGGGTGACGGCCGACGGGAACTTCGAGGGCGCGAACGTGCTGCACGTGCCGGCGCCCGACGAGGAGGAATGGCAGGCGCTCGCGCCGGCGCGGGCGAAGCTGTACGCGGCGCGCGAGGCGCGGCCGCGGCCGCACCGCGACGAGAAGATCCTCGCCGCGTGGAACGGCCTCGCCATCGGCGCGTTCGCGCTCGCCGGGCGCGTGTTCGGCGAGGAGCGCTGGGTGGAGGCGGCGCGGCGCGCGGCGCGCTTCGTCCTCGATCGGATGCGGCCCGGGGGCGTGCTCCAGCGGACGTGGAAGGACGGCCAGGCCCGCGTGCCCGGGTTCCTCGAGGACCACGCGTTCCTCGCGCAGGGGCTCCTCGAGCTGTTCGAGGCGACGTTCGAGCCGGCGTGGCTCGCCGAGGCCCGCGCGCTCGCAAGCGCGGTGGAGCACCACTTCGCGGACCCGGCCGGCGGCTGGTTCTCGACGAGCGATCGGCACGAGAAGCTCCTCGCGCGGCAGAAGCCGAGCCAGGACGGCGCCGAGCCGTCCGGCGCCTCGGTGGCGACGGCCGTCGCGCTGCGGCTCCACGCGTTCACCGGGGAGGACCGCTGGCGCCGCGCCGGCGAGGGCGCGCTGCGCGCGTATGCGGAGGCGCTCGCGGCGTACCCCGCGGCGTTCGGCGAGATGCTCCTCGCGGCGGACTACGCGGCCGACGTCGCGCGCGAGGTGGTGCTCGTGTGGCGCGAGCGCGAGGAGGCGGAGCCGTTCCTGCGCGTGCTCCGCGAGACGTTCCTGCCGAGCCGCGCCCTCCTCGGCGCGGAGGAAGGCGAGGCCCTCGACGCGCTCGCGCACGTCGCGCCCGTGGCCCGCGGCCGCGTGGCGGTGGGCGGCAAGCCGACGGCCTACGTGTGCGAGAAGGGCCAGTGCCAGCTCCCCGCGATCTCCCCCGAGAAGCTCGCCGGGAACCTCGCGACCGTGAGGCCGCCGAGGGTGAGGTGAGAGGCGCGGCGGCGGGCACGGGGCCTGGGAGCTACTTGCCCGAAGGGATCTTCCCCTCGATGCCCTTCACGAGGAAGTTCACCTTCGCCTTCCACGCGTCGTCGGCCACCACGCCGGCCGCGAGCACCTCGGCCCCGGCGTTGTCGACGAGCGGGCCCTTGAACACGGCGCCCGGGCTCGCGACGAGGTACGCCTTCGCGTCCTCGAGCTTCTTCTTCACGTCCGCCGGGACGGCGTCTGAGACCTTCACGAAGCCGATCACGCCCTCCTTCACGCCCCACCTCGTGACCTCGGTCTTCCAGGTCTTGTCGAGGACGTCGTGGAGCGCCTTCTCGTAGTACGGCGCCCAGTTCAGCGCGCAGGAGCCGAGGTGCGCCTTGGGCGCGAACGCGCTCATGTCGCTGTTCCAGCCGAACCCGTACTTGCCGCGCTTCTCGGCGGCCTGGAGCACCGCGGTCGAGTCGGTGTTCTGGAGGAGCACGTCGACGCCTTCGTCCATGAGCGTCATCGCCGCCTCGGTCTCCTTCGGCGGATCGAACCACGTGCTCACCCACACCACCTTCGTCTTGACCTTCGGGTTCACGCTCTGCGCACCGAGGGTGTAGGCGTTGATGTTCCGGAGCACCTCGGGGATCGGGAACGAGCCCACGAAGCCGAGGACGTTCGTCTTCGTGATGCCGCCCGCCACGACGCCGGCGAGGTAGGCGCCCTCGTAGATGCGGGCATCGTACACGCGGAGGTTCGGCGCGGTCTTGAAGCCCGTCGCGTGCTCGAAGAAGACGTCCGGGTAGTCCTGCGCGACCTTGGCCATCGCGTCGCCGAAGCCGAACGACGTCCCGAAGATGATCTTGTTCCCCTGGGCGACGAGGTCGCGCATCACGCGCTCGGCGTCGGGGCCCTCGGGCACCTTCTCCACGAACGAGGTCAGCACCTTGCCGCCGAGCTTCGCCTCGGCCGCCTTGCGGCCGAGGTCGTGCGAGTAGGTCCAGCCGGCTTCGCCGATCGGGTCCACGTAGATGAACGCGGCCTTCAGCGGCTCGGCCTTCGCCTCCGCGGCAGGCGCGGCGGGAGCCTCGGCCTTCTTCGGCTCCTCCTTCTTCGTGCAGGCGGCGGCGATCGCGCCGAGCGCCAGGATTGCGACCAGGACATGCTTGGACATGAGCGAGTCTCTCTTCGCTGCGAGTGAAGGCGCTGCGCCGACTGAGCGTCTAGCGTGTGGCGCGGAGGGCCGCATCGCGTCCGAGTGCTTACAGTCGTTGCCGACGACCACACGAAAGGGTCCGGACATGATGGAGCGGACGTTGACGCTGACCTTTCCGAAGCTCGGGATGATCGCAGCGACCCGCGCAGCCGCCGGCGCGGGCCTCGCCCTCCTGCTTGCAGACCGCCTCGCACGTCCCCAGAGGCGCATCGTCGGATGGACGCTCCTCGCATTCGGAGCAATCAGCACGATTCCGCTCCTCGCGGGGGCGGTGCTCCGTGCGCGACGGGAGGCGACGGAGCGCTCATCGTGGGAGCGTGAGGCGGAGGTGGCGAGGCACTGAACCTGCGCGCCGAGGTCGGCTCGCAGCAGCGCGCTCCACAGCAGGCCGGGGCCGGCTTCGGCGCGCGCACGCATTGCAGCGGTTTCCCCCCGAGACATCGAAGGCCCGACATCCTGGTCGGCATCGAGAAGGGCACCGGGGTGTTGTCGCAGGGCGTACTGACGCTTTCCGTGGACTACGTGCTCACCAACGACGGGCAGGGCTACCCCGTGACGTTCGTGCTCCACGCGACCCAGTATTGCGCCGCAAGCGCGTGCCCGCCGACTCTCGTCGGCGCGGCCGCCTTACGGTGAGTCGCCGCGCGGTGCCGCCTCACCGCTCGCGGACGGCGGGGGGCTCCGGCTTCGCGGGCTCCCTCCACTCGTCCGCGTGCAGCCGGCGAAGCGCGCCGGACACGCACGCGCTGGCAAGGACCTCCAACTCTTTCCGCGCCCCCTCGCAATCCGACTGCAGCGCCGTCCGGTCGCGCGGTGGCGCGAGCTGGTCACACGCGTCGATCCAGGAGCTGCCGGCGAGGCGAAGCGCCAGCTCCCCGTGCCAGCGGAGCCCCGCGCTGTGCGTGAACTCGAGGGTGCGGATCTCGAGGACGAGCGCTTCCCCGGGCGCCCCCGCCGGGCCGGCTGGTGCCGCAGCGAGCTCGAAGTCGCGGGTGAGCCCGGCGGCGAGGCCCTCGGCCACGCGGGAGGCCGGATCGGGCAAGCCGCAGGCCTCGGCGATCTCCTGGAGCTCATGCCGGTCGGCCCAGCGAGAGACCGCCTGCACCGGGAGGATCACCGCATCGACGGCGCCTGCCACGCAGATGCAGCCGAAGCCGATCATGGCGCAGAGCCAGTCGCCGCTCTGGCAGTGAAGGGCGAAGCACGCGAGCGGGTCCAGCCACTGGAGCTCCTTGGCGGCCGGGCCGAGCTCGGCGCGCTCGTGGTGTACGACGAGCGTCGTGCCGGGGGTCACGTGGAACGCGCGCGTGGGCGAGGCGCTCGACCACGCGGAGGTGGCGCAGCCCGACCAGACGGTCAGGACGACGAGCAGCGACGTGGCTCGAATCAGGGCTGCTCCCGCACCCGCCGCTCGGCTCACGTGGTCCCCCCGATGATTGCGCCGTCATATCAGACGCAACCGGGGCAGACCTCCCTCGAACGCGCGTTGCTCACTCCACGAGCGCCGCCTTCGTCGAGCTGATGGTCACCGTGACAATGTCCGCGCAATCGAAGGCCGCGAGCCTGCTCGGGCGCGCGGGGATCGCCGCGCGACGACGCTCACCCTGCCCGCGGCCTGCGATCGATCATCGAGAACGCCCGCTGGCCCTTGAACACCCGGAACAGGAGATACAGGCACGGGAAGAGGAGCAGCGACCCGCCGGCGAGCGCGAGGATCAAGAGGTGCTGCGTGCGGGCCGGCGCGCTCGCCGAGGCGAGCGTGACGTCGGGCACGACGATGAACGGGTACTGCGAGGCGCCCCACCCGGCCACGATGAGCGCGGCCTGCGCGACCACCGCGGCGCGGGCGAGCCGCACGCGCCTCGTGGCGAGCGCCCAGAAGGCGAGCACCGCGGCGGCGCCGGTGGCGAGGTGGAACGGCAGCGACCAGCCGCGGCGCGTGAGCCCCTCGAACACGATCGGCGCCTCGAGCCACGAGAGGCCGAGCGCGACCGCGGCGGCGAGGAACACCGCGACCGCCGCCCCGATCGCGCGCTTGCGGAAGTCCTCGCGCAGCGCGCCCTCGGTCTCCACCGCGAGGTACGCTGCCGCCACGAGCGCGAAGAGCGCCGCCGCGTACACGCCGATCGCGAGCGGGAACGGCGCGAGCCACGCGAACCAGCCGCCCTCGGGGACGCCGCCGGAACCGGGCTGCAGGCGCAGGCGGCCCGACGCGAGCGCGCCCACCGAGGCGCCGAGCGCGAGCGGCGCGAGCACGCTCGACACCGAGAACGCGACGCCCCAGGCGCTCTGCATCGGCGCGTTCCCCGCGTGGTAGACGCGGAACGTGAACGCCGCGCCGCGCAGCACGATGCCGACGAGCAGCAGGACGAGCGGCACGAACAGCGCGATCGAGATCGCGGCGAACGCCGGCGGGAACCCGGTGAAGAGCACGACGATCACGAGGATCAGCCAGACGTGGTTCGCCTCCCAGATCGGCCCGATGGCGTGCTCGATCGCCGCGCGCTGCTCCCTCGCGCGCGGGCCCGAGGCGAGGAGGTCCCAGATGCCGCCGCCGAAGTCCGCGCCGCCGAGGAGCACGTAGAAGACGAGCGCGGCGAGCATCGCGGCGCCGAGGATGTCGGCCGCGGCCATCTACGCCCCCTCCCCGCGCGCCGCGGCGGCTGCGTCCGGGCTCGCCGGCGCGTGCGCGATCTGCGCGCGCAGGAGCGCGATCACCACCACCCCGAGGAACAGGTAGATCGAGGTGAAGATCCAGAACGGCGCGGCGAGGTTCGGCACCGGCGTCACCGCCTGCGCGGTCCGGAGCACGCCCCAGGCCGTGTACGGCTGCCGCCCGAGCTCGGTGACGAGCCAGCCGGCCTCGAGCGCCAGGAACCCGGCGGGCGCGGAGATCGCGACGGCGAGCAGGAAGCGCCGGTCGGTGGGCACCTTCCACCCCCCGCGCCAGGCGAGGACCAGGAAGAGGACCGCGACCGCCGCGAGGAGCGTCCCGAGCCCCACCATCACCTGGAAGGCGAAGTGCACGGGCAGGACCGGCGGCCAGACGTCGCGCGGGAAGTCGAGCAGTCCCTTCACCTCGGCGCGGGGGTCGTGGAACGCCAGGATGGAGAGGCCGAACGGGATCTCGATCGCGAACCGCGTCTCGGCGGCTTCGACGTCGGGGATCCCTCCGATGCGGAGCGGCGCGCCGCGCTCGGTGTGGAAGTGCCCCTCGAGCGCGGCGAGCTTCACCGGCTGCGTCGCGGCGATCTGGCGCGCGGAGAAGTCGCCGGAGAGCGGCTGCAGCAGCGCGGCCACGGCGCCCACCGAGAGGACCACCGCGAGCGCGGCACGGTGGAACCGGTTCACGGGATCCCGCCGCAACGCCCAGGCGTGGATGCCGGCCACCGCGAAGGCGGTCGCGACGTAGCAGGAGAGCACGACGTGTACGACCTCGTGCGCCCAGCCGGGCGGGAACATCGCGACGATGGGATCGATGCCGGTGGCCGCGCCGTCCACGAGATCGAAGCCCGCCGGCCGGTTCATCCAGGCGTTCGCGAGCGTGACGAAGAACGCCGAGGCCGCGCCGCTCGCGGCGACCACGGCGCCCGACGCGAGGTGGAGGCGCGGCGACACGCGCTCCCATCCGTAGAGGTAGATGCCGAGGAAGATCGCCTCGGTGAAGAACGCGAAGCCCTCCAGCGAGAACGGCATCCCGATGATGGGCCCGGCGAGCGCCATGAACCGCGGCCAGAGGAGGCCGAGCTCGAACGAGATCACGGTCCCCGACACCGCGCCGACCGCGAACAGGATCGCGGTGCCCTTCGCCCAGCGGCGCGCGAGGTCCTCCCACACCGGATCTCCCGTGCGGCGCCAGCGCCACTCCGCGAGCACCATGAAGAGGGGCATCGCGACGCCCACCGCCGCGAACACGATGTGGAACGCGAGGGAGGTGCCCATGAGCCAGCGCGCGTAGAGCAGGTCGGACATCGGGGCCTCCCTATAATCTCAGCAGCCCAGCGGGCAACCGCACCGATCGTCGCCCCCACGCACCCCACGCACGGCGCCGCGGCGCGGACTACGCGCGATCGATCACCGGCCCGTCGCGCGCAGCACCGCCTCGCGGACGACCTCCGGGCGGTTCGTGATGACCGAGTCCACCTCCATCGCGCACAGCGCCTCCGCGGCCGCCGGGTCGTCCACGGTCCACACGTGGACGGCGTGGCCCGACTCGCGCCAGCTCGCGGAGCGCTCCGGAGTCACGAGCGTGCGCTCGGGGTGGAGGGCCGTTCCGAGGAAGCGGCCGAAGGCCGCGCGCACGCGCCAGTGCTGATCGGCGGCGAAGAGCATGCCGGCGGCGACGCGCGGCGAGGCGGCACGGAACGCGGCGACGAGCAGCGGGTTGAAGGAGGACACCAGCACGCGATCGCGCGCGCCCGCGGCCCGGACGATCCGCGCGACCTCGAGGGCGAGGAGCGGGTCGCCCACGTCCTCGCTCTTCAGCTCCACGTTCACGATCGCGCGCGGGAACGCCTCCAGCACCTCGCTGAGGAGCGGGATCCCCTGGCCCGCGTGCGCCTCACCGCGCCAGGCGCCGGCGTCGAGCCGCTGGAGCTGCGACCACGGGGTGCGCGGGACGGAGAAGCGCACCCCGGTGGTGCGCACGGTGTCCGCGTCGTGCACGACCACCACCTCGCCCGAGCGGCACCGCCACGCGTCGAGCTCGAACCCGTCGGCGCCCTGCTCGAGGGCGAGGCGGAACGCCGCCATCGTGTTCTCGGGCGCGTCGGCGCTCGCGCCGCGGTGCCCGAGGACGAGCGGGCGGCCTTCCGGCCGGGTGGAGGTTTTGCTCACGTCGGTGTTCGCCTGCACGGCGCCCGGTATGCTACGGTTCGCGCCGCATGGGAATGGGTGAAATCCTCGTCGTCCTCGTGGTCATCGTGCTCGTCTTCGGCGCGAACAAGATCCCGCAGCTCGGCGACGCGCTCGGGAAGGGCATCCGCAACTTCAAGAAGGCCCAGACCGAGGACGACACGATCGACGTGACTCCTCCGAAGCAGTCCCAGCTGCCGAACGGCGGCGCGGCGACGCCCGCGAGCGGCGCCAAGTCCGAGTCGAAGAAGGCCTGAGCCGCCGGACGCGGCTCCCCTCAACGGAGCACGTTGAGCCGGCGCGCGAGCGCCCGGACCGCGGTGCTCATCTCCCGATCCGCGGCCACCTCCTGCAGGTCGCGTGGGCCTAGCGAGGGCAGGAGCTGCAGCGCGATCGCGGGATCGAGGTACGGGTTCTTCGCGAGCGCAGCTTGCACGCCCGGCCGCACGCGCCAGCGCCGCTCCTCCCACACGCAGCGGAGCGTCTCCGGCCGGCAGGGCCGCCGCGCGGCGATCCGGATCACCAGCCGCTCGGTGAGCCGCGGGTTCTGGAGCAGCTCGCGCACGACCGATGGCTCTCCGTCCGCGGCGAGGCGCGCGAGCAGGTCGGGATCGCGGTGACCGCGCGCGAGCGTCTTCCGGTGACCGAGCGACAGCGCCTCGAGCAGCGGGTCGGGGCGCTCCGCCGCGTCCTCTCGCGCGCGGCGCGCGGGCGGCTGGACGAGGAGCACCTGCACCTCGAGGAACCCGCGACGGGCCGCCTCCGCGTACAGCCCGGCGGTGAAGTCGTAGGAGAGCAGCCCCGGCTCGGCGAGCGCGCGGCCCACCGCCCCCATCGCCGCGCGGTGCGCGGACGCGCCCTCGCGGACGAGCTCGGCGAGCACTCCGGCCGCGAGCCCGAGCGGCAGCGCCGCGAGCGCGGCCGCAGCGGCGCGGGTCCGCATCGGCCCCTCCTCCAGCGCCACGAGCCGCCGCGCGAGGCGCCTCGCCTCGTCCTGCGGAGTCGCGGCCGTCGAGCGCACGGGCCTCAGGGATTGGCGGTGACCCGCAGCGTGAGCCGCTCGGCCCCGGGGGGCACGTCGGCGAGAACCACGCCGAAGGGCGCCGACTCACCGGGCGCGAGGCGCGGCACTCCGCGCGCCGCCAGCTCCGCCGCGAGCTTGGCGGCGGCCGGGGCGCCATCCACCGCCCATGCCTCCTCGGGGGTGGGCACCGCGCCGGGTGCGCCCACGGCCTGCGCGACCACGCGGCCCCCATCGAGCAGCTCCACGCGAACGCGCGCGGCGACCGGTTCGGCGGCGCGGGAGCGCACGTCGCCCCGGACGACCAGCACAGGCCGTCCGCCCGCGGTGTCGTAGAGCCCGCTCGAGGTGGCCCGCGCGGCGAGCGGCGTCGCGGCGCCCCCGGCGAACCCACCGGACCGATCGCGCCAGGAGCTGAACATCGCGGCGGCGACGATCACGAGCGCGGCGAGCGAGAGCGCGTTCACCCCCACGGCGCCGAGCCGCAGCGGGCGCCGCGACGGACGCTCCGCCTGCCGCGCCTCGATCCCCGTCTCGCGGGCGATGCTCGGGGCGGCGGGGAGCGGAGTGCCTCCCACGGGGGTCTTCCCCACCTCGGGCGCAGGAGCCTCCACCGGTGCGAAGACGGGCGGCGAGTGCCGATCGAGGTCGTCGACGGAGAGGCCGGCGAGCGGGTCCACCTCGCCGTCCGGCACGGGAGCCGGGGTGGCGGCGGCGACAGGCGGCGGGGGCGGCTCGTCGGCCGGATCACCGAAGTCGAAGGAGCCGAAGTCGAGGAGCCCCGGTGCGGTCGGCGGCGGGGTCGGCTCGGCGAACGCGGCCGGCGCTGCGGGGGGCACGCGCCGGTCAGACTCCTCGAGCGCGAGGCCCATCTCCTGTGAAACAGCCGGTTCGGCCGGGGACGGCTCGGCGACCTCCGGCGGGGTCACGTACGGCGCGGACGTGGCGACCGCAGCGATGCCCGGAGCAGGCGCCTGGAGCCGGACCTCGGCCACCGCCGAGTTCCCGGCGGACGGCTCGTCGGGGAAGCTGGCGAGGGCGAACGGATCGTCGTCCGCGGGGGCCGGGGGCGGAGGCGGAGGCTGCGCAGGAGCCTCGGCCGAGACGGCGGCGGCGAAGAACGGGTCGTCCGGCCTCGTGGCGAACGGATCCTGGGGGAGCGCCGAAGGAGTGATCGCCGGGACGGGCGTGGCCGGCGGCGGTGTGGCCGGCGACGGGGTCGGGCTGGCGGGGGCGATCTCCCCCGGTCCGGGGACGCTGAACACGGCCTTGCAGCGCGTGCAGCGAAGGCGCGCCCCTTTGGGACCCACCTTCTCATCCGCGACCCTGAAGCGCGTCCGGCAACCAGTGCAGGTGACGATCATCGACGCCGCGGTGCGGCGGGCCTGACTCTACACCGGTATACGCTTGACAGTAAGAGGAGCCGAACCAAGATCGCCGCGTCGCGGCACCTACACCTTCGACGAGGACGACGCCATGGCCGACGAGCAGACGCCGCAGAGCGCACCGACGCCGCAGGAAGGGCCGCGCGAGCCGAAGATCATCAAGCGCTACACGAACCGGAAGCTCTACGACACGGTCGAGTCGCGCTACGTCACGCTCGAGGAGATCGCCGAGATGATCAAGGCGGGCGCCGACGTGAAGATCGTCGACAACCGCACGAAGGAAGACCTCACGAGCGTGACGCTCGCGCAGATCATCTTCGAGGAGGAGAAGAAGACCTCGAAGATGAGCCTGAAGACGTTGCTCGACCTCATCCGGTCCAACGTCGGGGAGCGCGCGGCGCAGATCGTCGAGGGGACGCAGAACGAGATCCGCGAGCGCGTGGAGGCGGTGAAGCAGGCCGCCGAGCAGCGCGTGCAGACGCTCCTGCACAAGGGGCAGCAGACGAGCGATCGCGCGAAGGAGCTGGTGGCCACCTCCCAGGAGGCCGTCGTGCAGTTCCAGAAGCGGATCGACGAGCGCGTGAAGGCGGCGATGGAGGGGATGTCCTCGATCGCCGACGTGCAGCGCGAGCTCGGCGAGCTCTCGCGCAAGCTCTCGGAGCTCGAGCGGCGGCTCGACGAGGCGGAGAAGAAGTAGGCGTCCGTCAGGCCGCTGCGGAGTCGCGCGCGGGGTCGCGCGCGAGCAGCTCCTCGGCGATCGACGCGAGCGCGCCCGCGCCGGGCGACGACGGCGCGTACTCGAAGATCGTGAGGCCGTGGCTCTGCGCCTCGTCGATCTTCACGGAGTAGCCGAGCACCGTCCGCGACACCTCGCTCGCGAACCGCTCGCGGAGCTTCGCGAGGATCTCGTCGGCGAGCTGCGTCTTCCGGTAGAGCGCCGGCACCACCATCGCGAGCCGCGGCGCGTCGCCGCGCGCCTCCCGCTCGCGCGCGAGGCTCTGCACGATCTCCGCGCAGCCGTCGAGCGCGAGGTAGGTGAGCGCCACCGGGACCACGATCTCGGTGGCGGCGCGCAGGACGTTGGCGGTGACGAGCGAGAGAGACGGCGGCGAGTCGACGAGGACGACGTCCCAGCGCTCCGCCGGGAGCGCGTCGAGCGCGAGCCGCAGCTTCTCGGCGCGGTCGGGGTACGCCGCCGCCTCCTCGGGGAAGCTCGCGAGGTCCTTGTTGGCGGGGAGGAGATCGAGGTTCGGCACCGCGGTGTGGCGCACCACCTCGTCGATGCCGGCCGAGCCCAGCAGGAGATCCTTCACCGTGGGAGAGAGGCCGCGGACGTCGACGCCGAGCGACTTCCCGGCGTGGCCCTGCGTGTCGAGGTCGGCGACGAGGACGCGCAGCCCCCGCCGGCGCGCGAGCCAGGCGCCGACGTTCACGCAAAGGGTGGTCTTGCAGCTCCCGCCCTTCTCGTTGATGAAGGCGATGCGGCGCACGCTATGTGCCGCTGTTGCCGTTCTTCGTCTGCCGCTCGAGCTTCTCCGTGAGGCCGTCGACCACCGACTCCAGCTCGGAGAGCTTCCGGCGCAGCTCGTCCACGTCCTCGGTGGACGGGAGGTTCACGGCGCCCATGGCAGTCTTCACGCCCCGGTCGAACGTGGACTTCGCGTTGAGGGCGGACGAGACCACGGTCTGGACACCGTGCATCACCCGCTCGTTCGAGAGGAGCTGGGTGACGAGGCGCCCCATCCGCTCCTCGCCCTTCTCGAGCGCCTTCTTCACCGTGGGGTTCTTCAGGATCCCTGCCATCATGTGTGGACTTTGTTCTCTCCCTTCCTTAGCTTGTCAAGCGCCGTGACTGGCCCTGCGCTGCTCGACAGACGACTCCTCGTCGTGACGGGCAAGGGAGGCGTGGGGAAGTCCACCGTCGCCGCCGCGCTCGGGCTGCTCGCGGTGCGCCGCGGGAAGAAGGTCCTCGTCTGCGAGCTGAACGCGCACGAGCGCGTCGCGCCGATGCTGGGCGCGCCGCCGTCGGGGACCGCCATCCGCGAGGTCCTCCCCGGGCTC
>Ga0306923_10003494_pt1 | contig 14814 bp, 13 predicted proteins | sample sta12Can44000108_FD_203841 | JGI IMG/M metagenome (GOLD analysis project Ga0306923, IMG submission 203841) | Lab enrichment of tropical soil microbial communities from Luquillo Experimental Forest, Puerto Rico - statanox.12C.anox.44.000.108 (v2)... | ecosystem: Environmental > Terrestrial >... | reverse complement strand
GCCGAAGAACGAGCCCGAGCTGGACCCGATCCTGCTGTCGGTGCCGCTGCAGCTGCTCGCGTACCACGCGGCGGTCACGCTCGGTAACGACGTCGACAAGCCCAGGAACCTGGCCAAGAGCGTGACCGTGGAGTGAACTGACCGGTGGCATCCCTTCCGCCCGAGCCGCTGCCCGCGCAGCTGGGTGCTGCCCTGGAGGCGTTCCGGCGCCACATCGAGGCCGAGCGGGGATTGTCCCGGCACACCGTGCGGGCCTACCTCGGGGACGTCACCTCACTGCTTGAGCATGCCGCCGTGGCCGGGGCCACCGCCCCAGTGGATCTCGGCATCGGGGCCCTGCGGGCCTGGCTGGCCGGGCAACACGGCAACGGTCATTCCCGCGCCACGCTGGCCCGCCGCGCCGCAGCGGTCCGGACGTTCACCGCCTTCGCCCATGCCCGCGGCCTGCTCGCCGCCGACCCGGGGCCGTTGCTCGGCATGCCGCGGATCCCGCGCAGGCTACCTGAAGTGCTCCGGCAGGACCAGGTGGCCGCGGTGCTCGACGCGCCCAGCACGCTCATGGCCGCCAGGCCCGGCGGCACCCCGTCCCGCCGGGACGCGGCAGTGGTCCTGCGGGACACAGCGATCGTCGAACTGCTCTACGCGAGCGGCATCCGCGTCAGCGAGCTGTGCGGACTCGACATCGGCGACCTCGACGCCGAACGGCGCACGGTCCGGGTCCTCGGTAAGGGCAACCGGGAGCGGACCGTTCCGGTCGGCATCCCGGCCGCCCAGGCGGTGGACGCTTGGGCGCGGTCCGGGCGCCCGGTCCTGGTCACCGCCGCCAGCGCGCATGCGCTGTTCCTGGGGGCGAGGGGCAAGCGCCTAGACCCGAGGACCGCGCGGCGCGTGGTGCACGCACGCCTCGCCGCGGTGCCCGGAACTCCCGACTCGGGCCCGCACGGGCTGCGTCACGCGGCCGCAACCCACCTGCTCGAAGGCGGCGCCGATCTGCGCAGCGTGCAGGAGATCCTGGGGCACGCGTCGCTGACAAGCACGCAGATCTACACGCACGTCACGGTGGAACGGCTCCAGTCCGCTTACCGGCAGGCGCACCCGCGCGCGTGAGGCGGCCGGCGGAGGGCTGGCCGGGAAGCGCGAGGCGAGGGCTGGCCGGGAAGCGCGAGGCGGCGGGGGCGGGAAGTGCGCGCGGGAGCGCGGCCGGGGCGGGACCGGGTAGACTACTCCCCGGTCGGCGAGTCCGCACGCCTCGTGGTTACGGGCCTTCCGGCCAAATTCGCGCGTCCGCTCGCCGCCGGGCCCTCCCTGCGGTGCGCACTCTTCGGTCCGTGGCCATTGCCGCCACGGTGCGTGCGCACGGGCGCCAGGACCAACCGAACGCGCCGCTCCATGAGGACCCGGCGCACGAGCAGGAAGGGGACACCGGTATGGCACCGGTCGTCACCATGCGGCAGCTGCTGGAGAGCGGCGTTCACTTCGGTCACCAGACCCGGCGTTGGAACCCGAAGATGAAGCGGTTCATTCTCGCTGAGCGCAATGGGATCTACATCATCGATCTCCAGCAGTCCCTGGACTACATCGACAAGGCGTACGAGTTCATCAGGGAGACCGTGGCGCACGGCGGCACGGTTCTGTATGTCGGCACCAAGAAGCAGGCCCAGGAAGCGATCGCGGACCAGGCCCGCCGGGTCGGCATGCCGTTCGTCAACCAGCGGTGGCTGGGCGGGATGCTGACCAACTTCTCCACGGTGCACAAGCGCCTGCAGCGGCTCAAGGAGCTCGAGGAGATCGACTTCGAGGATGTGGCCGGGTCCGGCATGACCAAGAAGGAGCTGCTGCACCTGCGCCGCGAGCGCGACAAGCTAGACCGCTCGCTCGGCGGGATCAAGGACATGGCCCGGGTGCCCAGTGCGCTGTGGGTGGTGGACACCAAGAAGGAACACATCGCCGTCAGCGAGGCGCGCAAGCTTGGCATCCCGGTGATCGCCGTCCTCGACACCAACTGCGACCCCGACGAGGTGGACTACCCCATCCCCGGCAACGACGACGCGATCCGCAGCGTGTCGCTGCTGACCCGGGTCGTCGCCGACGCGGTCGCCGACGGACTGATGGCCCGCGGCGGTGAGGCGGACGGTGAGGACAAGCCGTCACCCGCGGGTGAGCTGGGTGCCGAGGAGCCGCTGGCCGAATGGGAGCGCGAGCTTCTCGAGCACAAAGGCCCCGAGGACAGCGCACCGGCTGCGGGAAGCGCCGGGAGCGCGGCGCCCGCCGAGGCTGCTCCCGCCGAGGCTGTTCCCGCCGTCGCAGCTGCTCCAGCGGAGGCTGCTGCTCCAGCGGAGGCTGCTGCTCCAGCGGAGGCTGCTGCTCCGGCAGAGACGGCTGCTCCCGCCGAGGCTGTTCCCGCCGTCGCAGCTGCTCCAGTGGAGGCTGCTGCTCCGGCAGAGACGGCTGCTCCCGCCGAGGCTGCTCCCGCCGTCGCAGCTGCTCCAGTGGAGGCTGCTGCTCCGGCAGAGACGGCTGCTCCCGCCGCTGCGGACAGCACCCCAGCCGCTAACGGCACCCCTGTCACGGCCAGCGTTCCGGCGGTGGACGGGGCGGATGTCTCCGCCGCGGATGGCGCGAATGCCTCCGCGGATGGCGCGGATGCCTCCGCCGGAGAAGCCGCGGCCGCAGGCACCACTGCGAGCGCCTCCGCTCGGGACGGCGCCACCACGGACGCCTCCGCTGAGGACGCCTCCACCGAGGACGCCTCTGCCAAGGACGGCGCCCCGGCAGGTGACACCGCCGGCGCGAAGTGAGCAACCGGATGGCCGGGGCCGCCCGCCACAAGGCCAGCCACCCGAGACTGATCAGAAGCTCAGATCAGACAGTGAGAGATGAGGACATGGCAAACCCCACCAGCGCGGATGTGAAGCGGCTTCGTGACGCAACCGGCGCAGGGATCATGGATTGTAAGAACGCGCTGACGGATGCGGACGGCGATTTCGAGAAGGCAGTGGAACTGCTGCGCCTCAAGGGCGTCAAGGACGTGGCCAAGCGGGCCACGCGGACGGCAACCAACGGGCTCATCGCGGCGGCGCTCGATGGCAACAGCGCCGGGGTCCTTGTCGAGTTGAACTGCGAGACCGACTTCGTCGCGAAGACCGACGTGTTCCAGGCGGTGGCGGCGGACATCACGGCCGCGGCGCTGGCGCGACGGCCCGCCGACCGGCTGGCCTTGCTGGGGCTGGAGGTGCGCCCGGGGGTGACCGCCCAGCAGGTGATCGACGAGGCCGGCGCCTCGCTCAAGGAGAAGCTCGAACTCGGCCGGTACGCGCTGCTGGAAGGGGGTTACGTCACCAGCTACCTGCACCGGTCCGACCGGGCATTGCCGCCGACCGTGGGCGTGCTGGTTCAGTTGGCGGGGCCGAACGAGCAGGCTGGCAAGGACATTGCCCAGCAGATCGCGGCGATGCGCCCGCAGTACGTGACCCGCGACCAGGTGCCAGCCGACATCGTCGAGAACGAGCGCCGCATCGCGGAGCAGATCACCCGGGAGGAGGGCAAGCCGGAGCAGGCGATCCCCAAGATCGTCGAAGGCCGGCTCGGCTCGTTCTTCAAGGATGTCGCGCTTAACGATCAGCCGTTCGTCAAGGATCCCAAGAAGACGATCAAGCAGATGCTCAGCGAGCAGGGCGCCACGGTCAAGGCGTTTGCGCGCTTCCAGATCGGCCAGGCAGGCTGAGGGGCGTTACAAGAACGCGACAAATGGAGGAGGCCGCCTCGTGGACGACACCGCCGACAGGGGGGACGGCGCGGCACGCCCGGCCGGTTCTGCCGTGCAAGAGGGTGCCGCAACCACGAGCAACGGCATTGCCGTAGCGGAAGAGGGCAATAGCGAGGCTGCCCCTACGGCCGCGGCCATCGCCGATTGGGTGCACAGTCCGTGGCGGCGGGTCGTGGTCAAGCTGTCCGGCGAGGCTTTCTCCGGGGATGAGCCGCTGGGCATCTCCCCCGCCGTCGTGCAGCGTATCGCGCGAGAGATCGTCGCCGTCGTCAAGGACGGGGTCCAGGTCGCGGCGGTCGTCGGCGGCGGAAACATGTTCCGCGGGCGGGAGCTCGCCGAAAGCGGGATCGACCGTGCGCGGGCCGACTACATGGGCATGCTCGGCACCGTGATCAACTGCCTCGCGCTGCAGGACGTGCTCGAGAAGCTGGGCGTGGACACGCGGGTTCAGACCGCCATCACGATGGGGCAGGTGGCCGAGCCCTACATCCCACGCCGCGCGATCCGCCACCTGGAGAAGGGACGGATCGTCATTTTCGGCGCGGGCCTCGGTGCCCCGTTCTTCTCCACCGACACGTGCGCGGCGCAGCGCGCGCTGGAGATCGGGGCCGAGGCGCTGCTCAAGGGAACGCAGGTAGACGGGGTCTACGATGCGGATCCGCGTGTCTTTCCGAGCGCGGTGCGGTTCAATCAGCTGGACTACGGTGACGTTCTCCGCCTGGAGCTGAAGGTCATGGACACGACGGCGGTGAGCCTGTGCATGGACAATGGGCTGCCCATTGTCGTCTTTGACCTGATGGAAAAGGGTAACGTCGTGCGCGCGGTGCGCGGGGAGAGGATCGGCACGCTGATCAGCAGGCCTGGCGGGGCCGATGCACGCGGCTAGCCGCCGGACAGGCACGTGATGGACAGGAGCCCGCTGTGATTGACGAGACCCTCTTCGAAGCCGAGGAGAAAATGGAGAAGGCCGTCGCGGTGGCCAAGGAGGAGTTCGCAGTCATCCGCACCGGCCGGGCGCACCCCGCCATGTTCGGCAAGATCACGGCTGAGTATTACGGCACCCAGACGCCGGTGAACCAGCTGGCCTCGTTCCACATTCCCGAGCCGCGGATGGTGGTCATCCAGCCGTTCGACAAGTCGTCATTGCCGGCCATCGAAAAGGCGATCCGCAACAGTGACCTGGGTGTGAACCCGGCCAATGACGGGACGATCATCCGGGTCGTCTTCCCGGAACTCTCCGAGGAGCGGCGCCGGGAATACATCAAGGTCGCCCGGCACAAAGCTGAGGACGGCCGGGTCTCGATCCGCAACATCCGCAGGCACGCAAAAGACTCGCTCGACAAGCTCGTCAAGGGCGGCGAAGCGGGCGAAGATGAGGTACGCCGGGCCGAGCGGGAACTGGAAGACCTGACGCACACTTACGTCGCCCAGGTGGATGAGCTGCTCAAGCATAAGGAAGCCGAACTGCTTGAAGTCTGACTTGCCTGCTGACATCCCGGGGGAGTCGGCGCCAGGGAAGCCAGAGCGACGCACCGGGCGGAACCTGCCTGCCGCCATTGGCGTGGGCGCAGGGTTGGGTGGGCTCGCCATCCTCACGCTGTTCACGGTGAAGGCCACCTTCCTCCTGTACATGGCCGTGGTTGTGGGAATCGCGCTGTGGGAGCTGTCCCGCGCCGTGGCCGCACGACAGATCCGGCTGCCGGTCCCGCCGGTGGCGGCCGGCGGCGCGCTCGTGCTGGCCCTGGCGTACTGGAAGGGCGAGCGCCCGCTGGTGGCGTGTTTCGCGATCACGGTGATGGTGATCGTTGCCTGGCGGCTGGCCGGCGGGGTGGACGGTTACCTACGCGACGTGACGACCGGGGTCTTCGCCCTCGCCTACCTGCCGCTGCCGGCCTGCTTCGTCGCGCTCATGCTCGCTGCCCCTGACGGCCCGCGGCGCACGCTGGTGCTGCTCATCCTGACCGTATGCAACGACGTCGGCGGCTACGTCGCTGGCATCACGATCGGGCGCCATCTCATGGCCCCCGCGATCAGCCCGAAGAAGACCTGGGAAGGGTTCGCCGGCTCGGCGTTCGCCTGCATGCTGGGCGGCGCAATCTCGCTGGCGTTGCTGCTGCACGGTGCCATTTGGCAGGGGGTCCTGCTCGGTGTCGCGGCTCTCGTTTCGGCCACTCTCGGCGACCTGGCCGAGTCCATGATCAAGCGGGACCTGCAGATCAAGGACATGGGCACGGTGCTGCCCGGCCACGGCGGGATCCTGGACCGGATCGATTCCCTGCTCATCGCTGCGCCGGTCGTCTGGGTGCTGCTGCTGGTCTTTATCCCGGTGCCCCCGCACTGACGCCGGCGGGCCACCAGAACCGCTCAGCCCGCGCCGTACCCCGTGTTTGCTTTCCGATCACCGGGGGAGTTGGGGGTCCATCTCGGACTCACCCACCAGCGGACGGGAGCGGAGCAGCAATGTTGAAGCGACCGATCGGCATTGTCCTTCTCGTTTACCTGATTATCGGCGTGATTGTTGCGTGGTCCCGGGGCTACCTGCACCTCAGCCTGCTCAAGGCCATGGGTTCCGCGATTCTCGCCATACTTCTATGGTGGCTGCCGCTGCTGGGGATCAGCCTGCACATCCACTGAGGAAACGCTTAGACGCTGGTCACCCAGCTATGGCGCTGCGCGGCGAGCTGGGTAACCAGGCTGGCCGCCCCGCGCTCCTTGGCGATCAGGCGCTCCCGCTCGGTGATCGGGATGATCCACAGCCACCGGGCCGGATCGCCGACGACCGAGAAGCCGGTCAAGTCGGGGACCTCGGGGCCGAGCAGCGCGGAGGGGTCGTCGAGCAGCAGCACCGCCTCCTTGCCGCCGCCGAGCGGGAAGGTGGCCGGCTCGTGATACCAGCGCACTGTGTGCCCCGTGCCGAACCAGGTCACCGCCCGCCACGGATACTGGGCAAGCCAGAGAAACACGCGCGCGGCGTGGCGGCTGGGCATGGTCGTCGCGATGGCGAGCTCGATCCGCGCGCAGGCGCTCGGGTCCTCCATCGCCTGCTCCACCACGGGCATCCGCTGGCAGCTCATGCCGATCGTGGACAGTACCGTGTAGGGCCGCTGCGGGGTCGGCGGCCGCTCCGAGACGCCGACTATCGGCTGCTTGCCACCGCTGACGTCCCAGTACCTGGCGCCGGGCCCGAGCCGGGCCAGCAGGTGGCCGAGCATGGACCGTTGGAACGAGGCCCAGGAGTCGTCCCGCTGCCGCCACCGCCAGAACGCCGTCGCCCGGTCGGCCCGGGGACCGAGGCCCTCCATCGCGTCATCGAGCGACCAGCCGAAAGGTGTCTGCCCGATCACGTCCCTGCTGTAACCGGGCATGCCCCGGGCCATGTCAGACCAGCCGGGGATGACCGCGAGCAATTGCCCGCCCTCGATGATCGCGACCCCGTCGCCTTCCTCGAACCACAGCGCGCGCAGCGTCCTGGCGTCCAACGGTGGCCTGCCCGCCGGGTGCTTGGTATGCGCGGCGGGCATCAGCGGCGCCTGGCCCGCGGTCAGCCGGGACATGTCCGCGCTCTGCGGTGCCTGCTCGTGGTTGGCAATCCACGCTGCGCCCAGCACCGCGCCGGCGTCGTGCAGGTACGCGGCGGTGGTCGCGCCGTCGTACTCGACCACGAGCCGGCGGCTGCCGTAGGGGCTCTCACTTTCGAGCACCGTTCCCGGCCGGCCGGCGAACGCGGCGGGCCGGGGGGCTCGCGACCCCCTGCGCATCGAAGACATGCCAGAAATCTACAGGCCAGACCCCGGGGCATCCGGGCATCTGTGCGATGCCCGCTGGCAGTTCGGGGCGTCTTGTGGCAACTCTTCAGTCCGGACGTGCGGCAGGACCGTCCTGCCACTCGGCGGCAGGGATGCCGCGAGCGAACGGCCGCGGTGGCGGAGTCTTGGGTGCTGTCCATGGCGTGTGCTGGCCGGCGGTACAACTTTGGTATGGCTGATGCGCCCGGGATGCGGGTGGTTGCGCCGCCGCCGGAGCGCATTCTCGTCGCCGGAGACTGGCACGGGGATCAGGCGTGGGCGGTGAACGTGATCAAGCGCGTGCCTGAGCTGCTGGCGGCGGAGCGCACCCGGCTGGTGCTGCAGTTGGGCGACTTCGGGATCTGGCCGGGCCAGGTAGGGCGGCGGTATCTGGCCGCGGTCGGGTGGGCGCTGGATCAGGTGGGCGCGCAGCTGTGGTTCATCGACGGCAACCACGAGGATTTCACGCTGCTGGACGTTGCGGCCGGCGCCGTGGGCGGCGATGGCCGGGTCCGGGTGGCGCCGGGCATCTCCTACCTGCCGCGCGGGCACCGGTGGACCTGGCACGGGCGCTCCTGGCTGGCGTGCGGCGGCGGGGTGAGCCTGGACCGCGCGGCCCGCACTGAGGGGCGGGACTGGTGGCCCGAGGAAGAGATCACCCCGGCGCAGGCGGCGGCTCTGATCCGCGGCGGCCGCGCCGACGTGATGGCATGCCATGACTGCCCGTCCGGCGTGCGGCACACGTTCGGCAGCCCGCCGCGGTGGTGGGCACCGGCCGACCTGGCCCGCAACGACGCCCACCGCCAGCGGCTCCAGCAGATCGTGGACGCCGTACAGCCCGCGCACGTTCTACACGGCCACCTGCACCGCGCCTACCAGCGTGACTGCGACTTCGGCTACGGGCCGGTCCAGGTCACCGGGCTTGCCGCTGACGGCAAGCTCGCCAATTTCGCGGTGCTCGATGTGGCCACTATGACCTGGCCACACCGCCGGCGGCGAAAAATGGCCCGCTCCGCGCGGATATGGCCGCGCCGACGAGGCTAGGCCCTGGGCCCCCGCTCTTCCCCTGGACCGGTGGGGGCCCGACGCTTCCATTCGGACGCGGAGCAGGACCTCTAGCTGTGCGTGAGCGTTACCATCTTCTGATGCTGCCGTTCTCGGCCCAGACCCGGGCGGCGAATCTCGCCAGGATGGCGGAGGGCGGGTTCGACGTGCTGGTGATCGGGGGCGGGATCACTGGTGTGGGTATTGCCCTGGACGCCGCCGCGCGCGGCCTTTCGGTGGCGCTGGTAGAGAAGGACGACTTCGCGTCGGGAACCTCCGGGCGTTCCTCGCGGTTGATTCACGGCGGTATCCGTTACCTTCAGCACGGCGAATTCGGTCTAGTGCATGAAGCCCTGCGGGAACGCGGGATTCTGCTCCGGCTCGCTCCTCACCTGGTCCGCCCGGTACCGATGTACATGCTCGTGGATTCGCTGGGTAGCCGGGCCTTTTACCGGCTCGGGCTGGCCGGGTATGACTTGCTCGCGGCGGGGCGCAACGTCGGCTTCCACCGGCCGGTCAGCGCGGAGCAGGTCGCCGACGCGATTCCCGGTCTCGGCGGGCAGTCCCGCGGCTTCCGGTATTTCGAGTGCCAGGCTGACGACGCCAGGCTGACGATCGAGGTGGCTCGCACCGCGCAGGCCTTCGGCGCGGTTCTGGCGAACCATGCCCGGGCCACGGAATTGCTCGGCGGCGCCCGGGTGGCAGGCGCGGTCGCCGTGGATGAGATGACCGGGCAGAGTTTCGAGATCCGGGCCCGGGCCACAGTCAACGCCGGCGGCGTGTGGGCCGATCGGATCGAGGGCTTGACCGCGCCGGGACGGGAGCGCCTGGTTCCCAGCAAGGGCGTTCACCTGGTGTTCGCTCCGGGAACGGTCAAAACGAACGTGGGCCTTGTTGTCCCCTCGGCTGCCCGCGACGGGCGCTTCGTCTTCGTCGTCCCATGGGAGGACCGGGTGTATGCCGGGACCACCGATACCCCTTACTCGGGTGGCCTGGAGAACCCGGTAGTTGACGGCTCCGACCGCGACTACATCCTGTCAGCGGTGGCGCGTTATTTCCCGCACGTGTCCGAAGGCGATGTGGTTGCTTCCTGGGCGGGACTGCGCCCGCTCCTGGGCCAGGAGCGGGCGCCGTCGGGCGTGATGACGCGTGACCTGTCGCGGAAGCACGCGATCTTCGAGGACCGGCCGGGTCTCTTCACCATCACCGGAGGCAAGCTGACTACCTACCGCGTTATGGCGGAAGGCCTGGTGGACCGGATCGCTGGCCGGCTCGGCGCGGCCGGGCGGTGCCGGACCCGGAACATCCCACTCGGTCTGCACGGTTCGGCAGGCCACGCGCTGCACCTCGCGACTGCCGAAGTGGCACGCATGGGCCTGCCGCCCCGCGCCGGGGCCCGGCTGGTGCGGTGTTACGGCGATGACTGGCTGGACGCGGTACGCAGGATCGGCGCTGACCGGTCCCTCGGTGAACCGGTTGTCCCGGGCCTTCCCGTGCTGAACGTCGAACTGGAACTGGCCCGCAGCCGCGAGATGGCCATAACAGCCGAGGACATATTCGTGCGGAGAACCCGGCTCACCACCCGCGATGCGTCGGTCCAGCTGCGGGCGGGCTGACCCGCGGCTGCAGGTGATCACACCTTCAGCCGAATCGGTGTGCGGATGACCTCGAAGCTGGCCGGTGTCGTGCCCAGGGTTTCCCCGTCCGCCTCGATCGGGAACGGCGGGTCCGCTTCCACCCGCACACGGTCACCGCGGAGTTCCGCAATGTTGCGGTGGGGCAGGTGGGTCCCGCCGTAGATCTTCGGCAGCATGGTGAACGCGTCGGATTTCGGCCCCGTCATGACTAGCACGTCAAGGGCGCCATCGTCCGGTTCGGACCCCGGTGAGATGCACATGCCGCCGCCATAGAACCGGCAGTTCGCCACCACCACGTTATGGGCCCGCCACTGGAACGCCTGGCCGTCGGCGTCGAGCCGCACCGTGCCTGGGCGGAAGCCGGGCAGCGCCAGCCAGAAACCGCAGAAGTACTTCGCGGATCCAAGGAACCCGGGAAGCCTGGCTGCCCGGGCTACCACCGCGCCGCCCAGGCCGGCCTCGGCAACGTTCGGGAAATACCTGGTTATCTCGGCTGTTCCGGCGGTGCAGGTGACCTTGCCCACGTCGATGGGGCGCACGCCGTCACCGGCAAGGTGATAGGCGGCCTGGACGGCGTCCCCAGGCAGGCCGAACGATCTCACAAAGTCACACCCCGAGCCGGCGGCGACGACCCCGAGCACGGCGTCTGGCGCGATCGGCTGATCGCCGGCGAGCATCCCGTTGACCACCTCGTGGACCGTTCCATCCCCGCCGACCGCGACCAGATAGCGTTCCCCGTCGAGCAGCGCGTCCCGGGCGGCCTGCGTGGCGTGGCCGGGGTGGGTCGTCCGCACGATGCGGTAGCCGAGCCCCGCCTCGGTGAGGATGCGCTCGATCTTGGGGAGTGCCGCCTCGACTTTCCCGCGCCCGGCCCGTGGGTTAGCGATCAGGACAAGCGGGCCGAACGGGCTGCTCACGGCCGGCTCCGGTAGGTGGTCACGGCAGTAGGACCCCCGGGTTCATGATTCTCTGTGGGTCGAGGGCGGCTTTGATCCTGGTCAACACATCGACCCCGGTCTCGCCAAGCTCCGCGGCCAGGAAGGCGGACTTCAGCCGCCCGACCCCGTGATGGTGGGTAAGAGTCCCGCCCATGGCGGCACAGCTTCGCACCGCCTGGTCCCACGCCGCAAGGTAGCGCACTTGCGCATCACGGTCGTCGGCTCCGTGGATCAGGAACGTGAAGTACAGCGACGAGCCGGACGAATAAAGGTGAGACAGGTGGCAGCCCACGGCCTGGGCGTATTCCGCCAGAGACGCGCGGACGCCCGCGTAGAGCGCGGGAACCGCCGACCACAGGCCAGCGACCTCGATGGTGTCCACGACCACCCCGGCGCCGAATGCGCGCTCGGGTCCCATGATCGCTAGGTAGGTGCCGACGGCGTCGTTGCGGTGCTCCCACCAGTGCTCCCCGTACTGGGAGCCGAGTTCGCCAGCCGCACCCGCCTGGTGCATTACGTCGAAGGCCAGGCGTTTCCGGTCATCCAGCCCGGCAAGCCCGGCCGGGAAGCCAAGGATCCCCACACACCCGCCCGGATGACCAAGCCCCTCGAAACTGAACGCGGCATCGGCCTCGTCGTAACCCCTGATGATGCCCGCCCCCGTTTCCGCGCGCACCGCCTCGCGAAGGCCCTCCGCCAGTGCCGCGAACGACGGGAACCCGCATGCCAGCCATTCCCAGCCAGCAGGCCGGGCCCGGCACGCCAGCGTCGCTTCCGTCACGACGGCCAGCGTCCCCTCCGACCCCACAAGCAGCCGCCGCAGATCCGGCCCGGCCGCGGACCGCGGCACTGGCCGGCAGCGCAGGATCTCACCGTGCGGAAGGACCGCGGTAAGCCCCAGCAGCACATCCTCAATCGCGCCGAATCCGGCGGACGCTTGCCCGGCGGAAGACGCCGCGATCCAGCCACCGACGGTGGAGACAGTGATCGACTGCGGATAGTGGCCTGCCGTCAGCCCATGCCCCGCCAGCGCATCCTCCAGCTGCCCCCCGCGCACACCGGCCTGAACGTGCACCGCACGTGATATCAGGTCCACGCCGATGACCTTGTCCATCCGGGACAGGTCGAGAACGACCGACCGGGCATCACCCTCGGCGCCGCCGCACACCCCAGAGCCGCCGCCCCGGGGGATCACGGCGGTGCCCGTCTCCGACGCCCAGGCCATCACGGCGGCCACATCCTCCGTGGAAGCAGGAAACACCACCGCCGCCGGCGTGGGCAGATCGTCGCCACGGGCACGCCGGAGCAACCCGAGCGCCCAGCAGTCGATCGCGCGCTCCCGCAATGTCTGGCCATCGGTCACGACCGCACCGCCAGGAAGACGCCGCGCAAGAACGTTCAGGGTATCCACGGCGCGGATAGTAGCCCAATCCGGGGAGATCGTTGTCACGCCTCCACATGGTCTCCATGGCGTCTGCGGCGCGCTTCCTCATGCCGGGGATGTGCTGATCTGGCAGCACAGCCAGGGCTAACCGCCCGTCGCGGTCACGGGGGAGCGAGCGATGGACTGTCCAGCATGCGGCGTACCGGCCCTTCCCGACGGCCCTGACGCGGTCGCCAACTCAAGCGATGGCCCGCTGCTGGTCACCCGATGGCGATGCGCAGCTAATCACTGGTGGCATATGACCACCGATGTGAGCCCGGTCCCCACCGCGGGAACCGAATCCGGCCCAGCGCGGTGGCCGGCGAACGAAATCGCCTCCGCCATCGCCCGCTTGCGCATCAGCGGGCCAGGGCCACGGCCACGCTGACACAGACATGGCGCCGGCGGGGTCGCTGGCCTCGCGTGACCGAGGCGTCAGAGTTGGCTGGCCACACTCGCTGACCGAGCGGCTTTCTCCCGCACTGTTCGCGGGGTGTCGGCCGTTATCAGCTTGCGTCTTCCCGGTGGTGCTGCTGGGCGAGGTTGGCGAGGCTGTCCGGGTCGATCTGGTCCTTGGCGGCGACAGCGATGACGCAGTTGGTGAGCGCGCGCAGGGTGGCGGTCCGGTGACCGTGCTCGAGCAGGGCGCGTTCCCCGGCGACCGCGCCGGGGCCGAGCTGGGCGGCTTGGGTGCCGTCGACCCACACGCCTAGTACCCCGTTGAGTAGCAGGTAGATGTCGTCGCCGGGCTGGCCCTGCTCGGTGAGCACCTCGCCGGTGGCGAGCTTGCGGATGACGGGCCGGGCGCCGCCGCGCATGATGGTGGCCGACAGTTGCCGCTCCAGGGCACTTTCCGCCAGGGTGATCAGTGGCGGGCTATCTTCGTCGCCCCAGGGGCTGTGCTGGCCGTGGGTGGTGGCCATCCACTGACCGAAGTCGGCCAGCCCGGATTTGGCCGATAGTTCGCCTTCCGCGCTATAGATCCAGTGGCGTGGAAATGCGCTAGCGCCGGTCATTTCCCCGCGGGCGGACCCGTCGATGCCGATGGTCAGGGCCAGGGTGGTCCAGATGGTGGGCGCAAGCCACTGGACGTAGGGCTTCCCGCTGACCGGCCGGGGGGCCGGCGCCCCGGTGCGGCCGCCGGTGGTCTGGCGGAACCGGGCCGCGGTGGCGGTGATCTCGGGTTCGGCTCTGAGCTCAGGGAACTCGGCCGGCTGGAAACTCACCTCCCGATGCAGGCCCCACCCGAACCTGGTGCAGGAGATGTACCCGCGGCCGCTGTAGCCGGCGTCTGTGATACGGCCGTCCGCCACCTCGATCCAGGCCGCGAGCCGGTTGGCGAACCGGAACCGTTCGGCGGCGAACAGCTGGTCAAGCTTCGACGGATTCTCGATCACGTCTGGCGGGGGATCGTCGGAGTGGATCGCGCCGACCTTGAACCCGGCCTTGTACAGGCCGGATGCCAACGCCGACGGAATCCACGACACGCTGGTAACCGATGATTCAAAACGCATGCCCGCTCCTTGCCGTCATGGTTCCGCCTGTATTACAGGATCTCGGCTGCCCCTTTCGTCCGGCCGCGTCTTAGGGATTCTCTACAGCGAATAGGTGCCACTGGTCGGGAACACCCCTCCGTGGGTCAATCGGCACCGGTCCGGGTCCCTCGTACCGCGCGCGGACTCTGGCTGTCACCATCCACCCCGCGCCCGGCGGCAGCCCACAGCCGAAAGTCCCGTCACGGGCAGGACCATCGTCCCTTCGCCCGCCGCCAGGCCACACCATCTTGGATGTCGCGGGCATCGGACGACAAGAAGCAACCCAGGATCCGGAGCACCCAAACGGCGATCCAGAAAGCGGATCGTCTAGCGGTTCTCCGCCACGAACTGGCTGGCGGTGAAGGACGCGCCAGCCGGATCGGCAAGGACGGCGAGTCGCACCCACGGCGCATTCTGCGGCTCGGCGAGGACCGAGCCGCCGAGCTCGCGCGCTCGCGCGGCGATCGCGTCCACGTCGTCGACGGCGAAGGTCACGCTCCAGAGCGCTGGGCCACCCGCGCGAGGCAAGATCGTCGCCACGACGTCCTCGAAGCCATCTGGCGCGCCCATCTGCTTCATCCCCGCGCGCAAGCCGGGGTTGAGCTCCTCGAGATGGTCGCCGTAGCCCGGCAGAGCCCACATCGGCGAGCCGGCGTCGATTGTCGTCCAGCCGAACACGGCGCCGT
>Ga0306923_10003492_pt1 | contig 14815 bp, 14 predicted proteins | sample sta12Can44000108_FD_203841 | JGI IMG/M metagenome (GOLD analysis project Ga0306923, IMG submission 203841) | Lab enrichment of tropical soil microbial communities from Luquillo Experimental Forest, Puerto Rico - statanox.12C.anox.44.000.108 (v2)... | ecosystem: Environmental > Terrestrial >... | reverse complement strand
TCATGGCGGACCCGCGCTTGCCGGATAGCCGGTGGCTACTCAACCTGGTCATCACCCGGGGCACCCCACCGCGGTTGGAGGGTTGCCGGCCAGCAAGCCGGGGCTTGACGCTGGCGCTCATGACCGACTTGCAGCCTATCGCATGGCGCCGAGTTGATGCCAACGGAGCGGCTCACGGCCACTTCGAACAGGGCGAATGCTGCTTGTAGGCTGGCCTCACGAGCAACCGCTCGCCCACGCTCACGACGGCTGAAGGATTCGGACGCAGATGTCCAACGAAGGCAAGATCAAGGTCAAAGGCCCGGTGGTGGAGCTCGACGGCGACGAGATGACCCGCGTCATCTGGAAGCTCATCAAGGACATGCTGATCCTGCCGCATCTCGACATCAATTTGGACTACTACGACCTGGGCATCGAGCACCGTGACCGCACCGACGACCAGGTGACGATCGACGCCGCATATGCCATCAAGAAGCACGGCGTCGGCGTCAAGTGCGCAACCATCACCCCCGACGAGGCCCGAGTCCAGGAATTCAACCTGAAGAAGATGTGGTTGTCGCCCAACGGGACGATCCGGAACATTCTGGGCGGCACCATTTTCCGCGAGCCGATCGTGATCTCAAACGTGCCGCGGTTGGTTCCGGGCTGGACCAAGCCAATCGTCATCGGCCGTCACGCGTTTGGTGACCAGTACCGGGCGACGAACTTCAAGGTCGACCAGCCGGGCACCGTCACATTGACTTTCACGCCCGCTGACGGCAGCGAGCCGATGGTGCACGAGATGGTGTCCATCCCCGAGGACGGTGGTGTCGTGATGGGGATGTACAACTTCAAGGATTCGATCCGCGATTTCGCGCGCGCCTCGTTCGCCTACGGCCTGAACGCCAGGTGGCCGGTGTATCTGTCCACCAAGAACACCATCCTCAAGGCCTACGACGGCATGTTCAAAGACGAATTCCAGCGCATCTACGAAGACGAATTCAAGGACAAGTTCGAAGCCGAAGGACTGACCTACGAGCACCGGCTGATCGACGACATGGTCGCGGCCTGCCTCAAATGGGAGGGCGGCTATGTATGGGCCTGCAAGAACTATGACGGCGACGTGCAGTCCGACACCGTCGCGCAGGGCTACGGCTCACTGGGACTGATGACGTCGGTGCTGATGACGGCTGACGGCAGGACTGTCGAGGCCGAGGCCGCGCACGGCACCGTCACCCGGCACTTCCGGCAGTATCAGGCCGGCAAACCGACCTCGACCAACCCGATCGCCTCGATCTTCGCGTGGACCCGCGGCCTGCAACACCGCGGCAAGCTGGACAAGACGCCGGAGGTCATCGGGTTCGCCCAACAACTGGAAGAGGTCGTCGTCTCCACGGTCGAGAGCGGCAAAATGACCAAGGACCTCGCAATCCTCATCGGTCCCGACCAGGACTGGCAGAACAGCGAGGAATTCCTCAATTTCATCGCCGAGAACCTGGAGAAGGCGCTCGCATCAGGGGCTAACTCTTAGCCGGTGGATTGGCGGCGGCCCGAGTCCGTCGGGCTGCACTGTTCGATGAAGTCGGCGATCACCTCGGTGATGCGTCCCGGCGCCTCGAACATCGGGACGTGCCCAACGCCCTCGAGTTTGGTGACCTTGGGGATTTCGTCCGGCAGATGGGTCGTGAAATGTCGGCTGAACCTGGGTGCGGGGAGAACCCGGTCCTTTTCGCAGATCACCAGGTGCGCCGGGACGGCGTTCAGCGCGAGCTCCCCCAGGCCGGGCATCTGCGCCGCCTTGACCAGCAGCTGGAAGTAGGCCGGGCAGTGCCCGACGTCGTCGATGATTCCGCTGAGTTGGCGGTCGCTGACCCCCTTCGGCGATGCGCTGATCGCGTAGGTGGCAAACCAGCGGCTGTACGGCAGGCGCAACAAACGCGGCCCGAACAACCAGGCCAGCACCAACAGCGGAATACCGAGGAGGAACTTGGCGATCACCTCGAACTTGACCGGGCTCCATCGCGTCCAACCGCCGCCCGGGGCGATTCCGGTGATGGAGCGCGCCCGCCCGCGTCGCTCGAGTTCGAAGGCGACCCAGCCGCCCAGGGAGTTGCCGACGATGTGGGCGGTTTTCCAGCCCAGTTCGTCCATCTGGCGCTCCACGTGGTCGGCGAGCACCGAGGACGACAGGAACCAGGTACCGGCCGGCGGCCCGCCGTTGTGGCCGGCCATCGTCGGGGCGAACACCTCATAGCGGCCGGTGTCGGCCAGCTGCTGCGCCACGTCCTCCCACACCGCCTGGGACAGCAGGAACGGATGCAGCAGCAGGACCGGTTCACCGGAGCCCAGGTGGATCGGCGCGCGAGTCGTCATGCTTTCGACACTACCAAGGTGATACCGGCGGTACCGCAATAACCGAGACCGCTGGTCGTGAGGGCGGAACCTCGCGTGAAAAGATCGGGGCACCATGAGCACCGCTACCGGATCCAGCCGGATTTTCTCCGGCGTGCAGCCCACCTCCGATTCGCTTCACCTCGGTAACGCGTTGGGTGCCATCACCCAGTGGGTCGCGCTGCAGGATGATCATGACGCGTTTTTCTGCGTGGTCGACCTGCACGCCATCACCATCCCGCAGGATCCCGAGGCGCTGCGCCGCCGAACCCTGATCACCGCCGCCCAGTACCTGGCGCTGGGTATCGACCCCGGCCGCAGCACCGTTTTCGTGCAGAGCCACGTGCCCGCGCACACGCAGTTGGCGTGGGTGCTGGGTTGCTTCACCGGCTTCGGGCAGGCATCGCGGATGACGCAGTTCAAAGACAAGTCGATGCGTCAGGGCAGCGACTCGACGACCGTGGGCCTGTTCACCTACCCCGTGCTGCAGGCCGCCGACGTGCTGGCCTACGACACTGATCTGGTGCCCGTGGGTGAGGATCAGCGCCAGCACCTCGAGCTGGCGCGCGACGTCGCGCAGCGGTTCAACAGCCGCTTTCCGGACACCTTCGTGGTTCCCGACGTGCTCATTCCCAAGGTCACCGCCAAAATCTACGACCTGCAGGACCCGACCTCGAAGATGAGCAAGTCGGCCTCCACCGATGCCGGGCTGATCAACCTGCTCGACGATCCGGCCTTGTCTGCCAAGAAGATTCGCTCGGCCGTGACCGACAGCGAGCGCGAAATCCGCTTTGACACCGACGCCAAGCCGGGGGTGTCCAACCTGCTGAGCATCCAGTCGGCGGTCACCGGCGTCGGCATCGACAAGCTCGTGGAGGGCTACGCCGGGCGCGGCTATGGCGACCTCAAGAAGGAGACCGCCGAGGCCGTCGTCGAGTTCGTCGGCCCGATCAAGGCCCGGGTCGACGAATTGCTGGCTGATCCCACGGAATTGGAGGCGGTGCTGGAGTCCGGGGCGGAGCGAGCCCGGAATGTCGCCAGCAAAACCGTTCAGCGGGTCTACGATCGGTTAGGGTTCCTTCCGCAACGGGAATAGGTTTCACATGAGCGAGCCGGCCAAGCCAGGGATCCTCGATCGGCTGCGGGCCCGGTTTGGGTGGTTCGACCATGTCATGCGCGCCTACGAGCGCTTCGACGACCGCAACGGCGGCTTTTTCGCGGCCGGCCTCACTTACTACACGATCTTCGCGTTATTTCCTTTACTGATGGTCACTTTCGCGGTGGGCGGGTTCTTGCTGTCCCGGCGGCCAGAGGCGTTGAAGACCATCGACGACCACATCCGGTCCTCGATTACCGGAGCCTTGAGCCAGCAACTGGTCGACCTGATGAATTCGGCGATCAACGCGCGAACGTCGGTGGGTGTCATTGGCCTGGCCACTGCGGCCTGGGCCGGCCTCGGCTGGATGTCACATCTGAGGGCGGCGGTGACCGAGATGTGGTCGGACCAGCATCTCGATTCACCAGGCTTCGTGCGCAACAAAATATCCGACCTGATCGAGATGGTCGCGACGTTCGCGGTGGTCATGTTTACGCTCGCCCTCACCGCGCTCGGCCATGAAGGGCCGATGCGTGCGGTACTGAGATGGCTTGGCATACCCGAGTTCCCGGCGTTTGACTGGTTCTTCTGGCTGTTGTCGATATTGATCTCGATATTTGTCCAGTGGCTGCTGTTCACCTGGATGATCGCGCGGCTGCCGCGACAGAAGGTCAGCCTGATCAATTCGGTGAAGGCCGCGTTCCTGGCGGCGATCGGCTTCGAGCTGTTCAAACAGGTGGCGTCGATCTACTTACGGGTAGTGTTGCGCAGCCCGGCGGGCGCCACGTTCGGGCCGGTTCTGGGCTTGATGGTGTTTTCCTACATCACCGCGTATCTCGTGCTGTTCGCCACCGCCGGGGCGGCCACCGCCTCCGGTGATGCGGGCCCCAAGCCCGTCGCTCCTCCGCCGCCGGCGGTCATCGCCCCCCGGGTCCAAATGGACGAGGGGCTCAGACCTCGCCAGACGCTGACCGCGATGGCTGTGGGAGCCGTTGGGGCACTGGCCTTCTCGCGGTTGACCCGTCGGATTCGCTAGCCGTCTGTCGCGACCCAGTCGCCGCGCACCATGACGGCGCAGACCTGGAAATCGCGATCCAGCACAACGAGATCGGCAGCATAGCCGGCCCGCAGACTGCCCACCCGCTCGAGGCCGAGCGTCCGGGCCGGCGTCGTCGAGGTCATCTCTACGGCGGCGGCCAGTCCGGCCTCCGGGGCCACGCTGCGGAACAGCCGATCCATGGTGGCGGTGCTGCCGGCGATCGTCGACGTCCCGCGCACCCGCGCCACGCCGGATGCGACGTCGATCGGCACCGCGCCAAGCCGAAACACACCGTCGCCGCAGCCGGCCGCGGAGATTGCGTCGGTGACGAGGGCGACCCGATCGGGCCCCACGGCCTGGACCACCGCATGCACGACGAACGGGTGTAAGTGCACGCCGTCGACGATGATTTCGACCGTCACGTTCGGGTCTTGCAGCAATGCAAGCGCGGGCCCCGGCTCGCGGTGGTGCAGGGGCGGCATCGCGTTGAACAGGTGGGTGGCGACCGTGACGCCCGCGGCGATGGCGCGCCGGGTCTGCTCGTAGGTCGCGTCGGTATGCCCCACGGCGACAACGACCCCCGCTTCGACAAAACGACGGATCGCCTCGTCGGTGCCCGGCAGTTCGGGCGCCAGCGTGACCATCCGGATCGCGCCGCCGCCGGCGACGAGGACGGCGTCGATCTCGGCGGGGTCCGGCTCGCGCATCTGGGTGGGATCGTGTGCCCCGCAACGCGCTCGGCTCAGCCACGGCCCCTCCAAATGGATGCCGGCGATGTCGCCCCGGCGGGTGGCCGCCGCGAGTGCGCCCACGCCGGCGATCAGCTCCGTGGGCGAGGTTGTGACCAGACTGGCCAGCGTCGTGGTGGTGCCATGAAGCAGGTGAAATCCTGCGGCCTCGGTGATGGCGGCGTTGGTGTAGGAGGCGTCGGTGTAGGAGGCGCCGCCTCCGCCGTGCACGTGCATGTCGATAAAGCCCGGAACCACAATGCAATCCGGGAAGTCCCCGTCGACCGGCCGCGGCGGTGAACCGGTCCCGCAGGCGACGATCCGCTCGCCGGAAGTCTCCAGCCATCCGGGCCGCCCGATCTGCCCGTCGAGGACCAGGGTTTCGGCGCTGATCAGGGCCACCGGCCACCGTTTTCCCAGAACAGGCGGATGTCCTCGAGCGGGCGGCCCTTGGTCTCCGGGGCATACCGGTAGACAAAGCCGAAGGCGATCGCCGCGAGAACCGCGAACACTGTGAAAGTCCCTGCGCCGCCGAGTGAATGCAGCATGGTCAGAAAAACGGCGGCGACGATCGCGTTGGCCACCAGGTTGGATGTGAGCATCGTGCTCGACCCGAGGGACCGTAGCCGGGTTGGGAAGCTTTCGCTGGCGTACACCCAGCCCAGGGAGCCGAATCCCATGGTGTAGCCGATGATGAAGAGCAGCACGCCGGCGAACCCGAAAACCAGTCCCGCCCCGCCGAGATGACCCCGGGAGAACACTGCCAGCAGGACGACGTCGGCGACGATCATCATGGCGATGCCGGACAACAGGATTGGGCGCCGGCCAATCCGGTCGACGAGAAGCAGTGCCGCGCACACGGCCGCCAAACCGGCGACCTGAACCAGCGCGGGCAGTGCCAGCAGTGCGAAATTGCCTTTGAAGCCCATTGCTTCGAATATTCGGGGGCTGTAATAGATGATCGCGTTGATGCCGGTGATCTGGATCAGAAAGCCGAGAACGATCACAAAGATGGTTGCCCGCAGGTATGGCCGTCGCAGCATCTCGGCGAAGCCGCCGCTACCTTCGCCCAAAGCGCGGCCGATCTCGGCAAGCTCTTCGTCGACGTTCGCATCGGGCTCCACGCGCAGGAGTGCGACGCGGGCGTCGTCGACCCGGCCCTTCAGCAGGTACCACCGTGCCGTCTCGGGCAGCCGAATCACCAACGGCAGCAGCAACGTTGCCGGCACGGCGGCAAGTCCCAGCATCCACCGCCAGCTGTGGGTGCCGGCGAGCAGGTAACCCGTGAGGTAGCCGAGGATGAGCCCGCTCACGATCGTCAGTTGATAGGTCGTCAGCAGCGCGCCGCGCACGGCCGCCGGCGCCGATTCCGCCACGTATACCGGGACGACCACCACCGTCACGCCGATGGTCAGACCCAGCAGCAGTCGTGCCGCCAGCAGCATCGGCAGGGAGACCGAGAGCGCGCCCAGCAGCGCGAACATCGCGTAGGCGATGAGGATCAGCACCATCGACTTTTTTCGCCCGATCGCGTTCGCGAGTACACCGGCACCGAGCGCTCCGGCGATCTGGCCGATCACGACCATCGTCGTCAGCAGTTCTTGTTGCCGTGTGGTGAGTCCGAAGTCCTCGGTGACGAACAGTTGCGCGCCGGCGATGATGGACAGGTCGTAGCCGTAGATGACACCGACGCTGGCGGCGGTGAGCCCGACCAGGAGCCCCCGCCGCTTCGTACCGGTCAGCTGACCGGTACCCGGGAACTCAGCAACTCGAGGACGCGGTCGTGCTCATCCAGCGTCGGGCCGGCGTCCTCGTACAGGGCTTCAGTCATGCACGGAGTCTAGTGCTGGGGTCGTCGGTTCATCGAGCGCGCGACCATGATCAATCCGACCACGATGATCATGCCGACGACGGCCACACCCACCCGCACCGGCAAGGCGTCCGCCGACGGCATGAGTCCGCCGGCCTGGGCGCCATTGCCTTGCCGGTCGGCGGCGCTGTCACGCTTGCTGGGCAACAGGGACGGGTCGGGTTCGATCAGCGTGCCCACCTGGGTGCCCATCGGCGTGCTGAACCCGTAGTCCAGCAGGTGCGCCGCCTGTTCCCACGGGGCGATCGGCTGCCGGGTGCCGTGCAGGAGCACCGCCGCGAGCCGGCGTCCGTCGTGGTTGGCCGCACCCACGAAGGTCTGGCCGGCGTCATCGGTGTAGCCGGTCTTGCCGCCCAGCGCGCCCGGGTACTTGTAGAGCAGCTGGTTGTCGTTTTCCAGCTCGTAGCCGGGGTGGTCGCCGTGGCCCGGGAAGTCGAAGGTCCGCGTCGCGACGATGTCGGCGAAAGTCGGGTTCTGCCAGGCATACCGATAGAACAGGCCGATGTCGTAGGCGGAGGTGCTCATGCCGGGCCCGTCGAGCCCGGACGGCGTCGCCACCCGGGTGTCCTGGCCGCCGAGCTTGGCGGCCAGCACGTTGATCTTCTCCACCGCTTGCTGCATCCCGCCGAGCTGCATGGCCAGCGCGTGGGCCGCGTCGTTGCCGGAGTGCATCAGCAGGCCGTGCAGTAGCTGGTTGACGGTGAACACACCGCCGGCGTTGACGCCGACCTTGGTGCCCTCGGCGGCCGCGTCCTCGTCGGTTCCCTCGACGGACTTGTTGAGGGGCAGCGCATTGATGGCTGCCATCGCGACCAGCACCTTGACGATGCTGGCCGGGCGGTGACGCCCGTGCGGGTCTTTGGCCGCGATCACGGCGCCGCTGTCCAGATCCGCCACCAGCCAGGCATCGGCGGATACGTCGTTCGGCAGCGGCGGCGTATTGGGCGCGGCGACGACGCCGCAGCTGCCCAGCGCCTCGCCGCCGACCGGCTTGGCGGGCACCGCCAGGGGGATCGGCGGGTCACCGGCCGTGGGAACCTCCGAGGAATCCACGGCGGGCGGGGTGGACACCTTGTACGGGCAGTTTGGGAGACCGGCGTCGGGACCCGGGCTGGGTTCGGCGAACGCGGTCGGCAGGCCGGGCGCGATCGGCGCAGCGATCACTAAAACCGCCGCTGCCAGGCACGATGCGGAACGTAAGAAGGTCATTGTGAGTGCAGAGTAGGCGATCAACCGCCCGATTCCCGGGAGCCGCGCTGTGACTGGTGGGACAGATGTTACAAATTGGGCTCGGCGAGCCGTCGGCGCGCCGAACCGTTACGCTGTGGGACATTCCAAGAGAACGATTGTGGTCAAAGTGGCTGCCCAACCGCGATGGCGCTGGTGATTCGCCTGATTCCGCCCCGCGATCGCTGCAACAACTGCTCAAGCAGGTCGAGAAGGGGACCCAGGTTCGGCGCTCCGGGTCCGACCGGGTGTTGGCAGAGCTGAAGCTGCACCGCGACGGCGCAGCCGATCCCGACCTGCGGTCGGCGCTCACCTGGCTGTGCAACGCGCAAACGCGGCTGGCGAACAACCCGTCCGCGGCGCATTCTCGGGAGGTTTTGCTGGCCGCCGACGCGGTGAAGCGGGCCCTCCCCGCTGTCGACTAGAGCCGCTGCCAGGCCTCGGTAAGCACGCTCCGCAGGATCGACTCGATGGTGTCGAACTCGCGTTGCCCGCTGATCAGCGGCGGCGCCAGCTGGACGACGGGGTCGCCGCGGTCATCGGTGCGGCAGTACAGCCCGGCCTCAAAGAGCGCGGGCGATACGTAGCCGTGCAGCAGCCGTTCGCATTCCTCGTCGCTGAAGGTCTGCTTGGTTGCCTTGTCCTTGACCAACTCGACGCCATAGAAGTACCCCTCGCCGCGCACGTCGCCGACGATGGGCAGGTCGTTCAACTTCTCCAGGGTGGCGCGGAAGCCGGGCGCGTGTTGTTTGACGCGATCGTTGAGCCCCTCGCGCTCGAAGATGTCGAGGTTGGCCAGCCCGACAGCCGCCGACACCGGGTGGCCGCCGAACGTGTAGCCGTGTGGGAAGACGGTTTTGCCGTCGTTGAACGGCTCGAACAACCGGTCGCTGGCGATCATCGCCCCGATCGGTGAGTAACCAGATGTCATGCCCTTGGCGCAGGTGATCATGTCGGGCACGTAGCCGACGTCCCCAATGTCACAGCAGGCGAACATCGACCCGATCCGGCCGAAGGCGCAGATCACCTCGTCGGAGACCAGCAGCACGTCGTACTCGTCGCAGATCTGGCGTACCCGTTCGAAATAGCCCGGGGGAGGGGGGATGCAGCCGCCCGCGTTTTGCACCGGTTCCAAAAAGACCGCCGCGACGGTCGCGGGCCCCTCGAACTCGATCGCCTCGGCGATCCGGTCGGCGGCCCACTGCCCGAAGCCCTTGACGTCGTTCGCAAGCGGCTCGGGAGCACGGTAGAAGTTCGTGTTGGGCACCCGGAAGCCGCCGGGTGTCACCGGCTCGAACGGCGCCTTGTACGAGGGAAGTCCGGTGATCGCCAGCGCGCCCTGGGTGGTGCCGTGGTATGCGATCGATCGCGAAATCACTTTGTGCTTACCGGGTTTGCCGGTGAGCTTGAAGTACTGCTTGGCCAATTTCCAGGCGGTCTCGACGGCCTCGGTCCCGCCCGTGGTGAAGAACACCCGGTTCAGGTCGCCCGGGGCGTAGTTCGCGAGGCGCTCGGCGAGCTCGATCGCGGTCGGGGTGGCATATCCCCACAAGGGGAAGTACGCCAGCGTGCTTGCTTGCCGGGCGGCGGTCTCGGCGAGTTCGCTACGGCCGTGCCCGACCTGCACGGTGAACAGCCCGGACAGCGCATCGAGGTAGCTCTTGCCGCGATCGTCGAAGATGGTGACGCCCTCGCCCCGCGTGATGATCGGCGGCGTGATGCCCGGGCCGTGCCGGGCGAAGTGCAGCCAAAGGTTCTGAGTCATCGTGGGAGTGAGCGTAGCGCTAGGCTCGGCGATATGACCGCAGCGCAGCAGGTCAGCGAATTTGAGTCCCTGCGGCCGCATCTCATGTCGGTCGCCTACCGGCTGACCGGCACGGTCGCCGATGCCGAGGACATCGTCCAGGATGCTTGGCTGCGCTGGGACTCGGCCGACGGCCGCGACACGATCGCCGACCTGAGGGCCTGGCTGACCACCGTGGTCAGTCGGCTGGGCCTGGACCGGTTGCGGTCGGCCGCGCATCGGCGCGAGACCTACACCGGCAACTGGCTGCCAGAGCCGGTGGTCACGGGTTTCGACGACGCGGATCCGTTGTCCGCCGTGGTGGCCCGCGAGGACGCCCGGTTCGCGGCGATGGTGGTGCTGGAACGGCTGTCGCCCGACCAGCGGGTCGCTTTCGTGCTGCACGACGGGTTCGCCGTGCCCTTCGCCGAAGTGGCCGAGGTGCTGGGAGTTAGTGAGGCGACCGCCCGGCAGCTGGCGTCGCGGGCCCGCAAGGCCGTCGCAGCGGAGCCGGCCTTCATGTCCGGAAAGCCGGATCCCTCGCACAACGAGGTGGTCGGTCTATTGATGGCCGCCATGGCCGCCGGCGACTTGGACGCCGTGGTGGCGTTGCTGCATCCCGACGTCACCTTCTCCGGCGATTCAAATGGCAAGGCGCCCACCGCGGTTCACGTGGTCAGCGGGGCGGACAAGGTCGCCCGGTTCATCTTCGGCCTGGCCCGCCGTTACGGCCCGGCGTTCTTCACGGCGAATCAGCTCGGGCTGGTCAACGGCGAACTCGGCGCCTACACGGCGGGCAGCCCCGGCGGTGACGGGCACTGGGAAATGCGTCCGCGGATTCTCGCGATCACGGTGCGGGACGGAAAGGTTTGCGCCCTTTGGGATATCGCCAACCCGGATAAGTTCACCGGTTCCCCGCTGCGGGAGCGGCATTGATTTGTGGGCGCGCAACGGCGATGGCGTGTCGCAGCGCCGCGGCGGCCTCGCCGGCGGCTTCGACGAACCGACCCCCTAGGCCGACGAAGTTTAGGTAGGCGTGGGGCAGGTCGGGCTGGCGGCTCAGCATCACCGGGACCCCGCTGGCCCGCAGTTTGTCCGCGTAGAGCACGGCATCGTCGCGCAACGGATCGAAACCGGCGCCGGCGATATAGGCCGGCGGTAGGCCGGTCACTTCGCCGTGCAGCGGTGACAGCCGCGGGTCGCTGAGCTCGGTGCCAGCCGGTACGTAGTTGTCCAGCGCCCACTGGAGATTCCGGTCGGTGAAGGTCGAGCACTGAGCGAACAGGTCGCGGGAAGGTGGTCGCGTGCTGAGGTCCGTCGGGGGATACATCAGCAGCTGAAACGCCGGGATCGCACCACCTCGTCGCACCGCTTGCTGCGCGGTGACAGCCGCGAGATTCCCGCCGGCGCTGTCGCCCCCGACCGCGATCCGGTCGGGGTCCGCACCCAGATCGGCGGCCCGGTTGTGCGCGTATTCGAACGCGGTGATCGCGTCCTCTACGGCGGCGGGGAACGGGTGCTCGGGCGCGCGTCGGTATTCGACCGACAGCACTCGCACACCGGCATGGTGTGCCATGAAACGCGCGACCGGTTCGTGGCTCATTCGTGAGCCGACGGAGAAGCCACCGCCGTGGTGATACACCAGCAGCCCGGACGGCTCGGGCGCGTCCGCGGGGGTACACAGGGTGGCCGGGATCTCGCCGTGGGTCGCGGGAATGCGGACCTCGAGCGCCGAAACGGGCTGCGGTGGCTGGTAGCCGATGATCCGGGGAAGGTCGTCGTATCGCGCCCGGGCCTCTTCCGCCAGGCCGGCGAAAACGTCGGAGCCCGAACGGTTTTTGAGGCGGATCATGAGCTGGGCGTCGAGGTCCAGTTCCTGCCCGTCGATTCGCACCGGCGGGCCAGCCATCAGCCGTCGGGCCGGCCTGGGCAGCGCGAAGACGGAGCGGACCACCGCGGCCCGAACGCGAATACTCAACGGTGCTGCCATCAGATTTTCTCCTTGTTCGCGACGAATCGCATTGCATGGCCGAGAAGTTGTTGGGCGACGGCGCGGATCACAGGCATGCCTACAAGCGTGGGTCAATCCCGAAGGGGGCGCTTGTATGGATCCGTCAGACTCGGGTTTCGCGAACCGCTTCAGCGAACTCGTGCGGGGCCGCCCCGGTCATCTCCCAGCACACCTTGTTGGCGTGCGACCCGTCGGCGAACCCGGCCAGGTGCGCGGCATCGGTGACGGAGCGGCCCTCGATGAGGTGGCCCACGGCGGTTACCAGCCGCTCCCACCGGATGGTGGCCGAGAACGAGACGCCGGTCTGCTGCTTGCACAGCCGCCCGAGGTAATCAGGCGACAGCGCAACGGCGCCCGCGACCGAAGCCACATTGATGCGGTCGGGCACGCGGCTCGAGACGACTTCGATCGCCTGCCGTAGCTGCGGGTGAACGGATCGCGGTCCGCCGGAGCGTCGGTCGTCCATCCCGCAAAGCTCGTCGACGAGGAAGTCCGCCGCGGCATGCGGGCCGTCCGCGTCCAGCGTCGCCGCGGTCGCCTCGGCCAGTCGCCTTCCGTCGTCGTTGATCCAGACACCCCGGTGACCGCGGTTGCGACTCAACGCGTTCAGCGCAACGCCCTGCGGCGTCTGCAGCCCGAAGTACAGCGTCAAGGCCCCGGATTCCGAATCTGACCGCACGGCATGGCGTGCTCCGCTGGCGACCACAACCAGTCGGCACTCGTCGTGTGCGTTGCCGTCGCGGGTGATCGTCAAAGAACCCCGGCCACCAACCGTGACCTGAACGGCGGGGTGATGGTGGACGGCAAGATCGGCGAACGCGCCGGCAACCATGAGCCGAGCAGGCCCCAGTTCCCAGACGCGCATGCCGCCACTCTAGCGCCGTCCGGCGGTTTGGCTCGTCTCGTCGGTAGCCCACGGAATGCGGCAGGCGTCACCGGAATTGAAGCCCTGCTCGGTGATGCCCAGCGTCGCGTTCACCCGCGCCCGCATGTTCTCCAATCCGATCTGGTAGGTCAGCTCGATCACTCCGGCATCGCCGAAGCGGGCTCGCAGGTCGGCGACCTGCTCGTCGGTGACGGTGTGCGGGTCGGTGGTCATCGCGTTGGCGTAGGCGATGGCGGCGCGCTCGTCGTCGTTGTAGGCCGCCGAGGTCGCGTAGCTGTCGATCTCCTTGAGTCGCTCCACGTCGAGGCCGTCCAGGCGCTGCAGCATGGAGCCGAAGTCGACGCACCACGAGCAGCCGATCTGGCGCGCGGTCCACAACACCGCGAGCTCACGCACGCTGGCCGGCAGGGTTTGCGACGCCCGCTCAACCATCGTCTCGTGGATGGCGCTGGCGACCATCAGTTTGCGGTGATGCGCGACGACGGTGAAGGGTTCGGGAACTTGGCCGTAGCGCCGCTTGGCGATCCCATACATGGCTCTGGTCAGCAGGCCGGCGCGCTTCGGGGGCAGGGGCTCGATGCGGGTTTTCTGTGTCATACCCGTCAGACGAGGCAGGTCGGCAATGTGTGACAGCCCCAATCCCCGCCCGCGCGCGTGCGTGGCGGGCGCGCTCAGCGGGAGAACATTGTCGCGCGCTTGACCTCTTGGATCGCCTTGGTGACTTCGATGCCGCGCGGGCAGGATTCGGTGCAGTTGAACGTGGTCCGGCACCGCCAGACGCCGTCGACCTCGTTGAGGATCTCGAGGCGCTCGGCGGCGGCCTCGTCGCGGCTGTCGAAGATGAACCGGTGCGCGTTGACGATCGCTGCCGGGCCGTAGTACTGGCCCTCGCTCCAGAACACCGGGCAACTGGTGGTGCAGCACGCGCACAGGATGCACTTGGTGGTGTCGTCGTAGCGGGCCCGGTCGGTCGGGCTCTGGATCCGCTCACGGGTCGGCGGGTTGCCGGTGGTGACCAGGTAGGGCTTGATCGCTCGGTAGGCGTCGAAGAACGGCTCCATGTCGACCACCAGGTCCTTCTCCACCGGCAGCCCGCGGATCGGTTCGACCGTGATCGTCAGCGACTTGCCCGGCTTCTTGGGCAGCAGATCGCGCATCAGCACCTTGCAGGCCAGCCGGTTGACGCCGTTGATGCGCATGGCGTCGGAGCCGCACACCCCGTGCGCGCAGGATCGCCGGAACGTCAGCGTCCCGTCGAGGTAGCTCTTGATGTAGATCAGCAGGTTGAGCATCCGGTCGCTGGGCAGGCACGGCACCCGAAAGCTTTGCCACCCACCGGTTTCCGCGAAAGCTTCAGGCTGTTCCGGGTTGAACCGGGCGATCTTCACGGTCACCATCACCGCGCCGTCGGGGATCGCCGGCAGCGGCGGCTCCAGCCCGACCTCTGGTTCGACGACGTCGCCTGCAGTCATCAGTACTTCCGTTCCTTGGGTTCGTAGCGGGTCTGCACGACGGGCTTGAAGTCCAGCGCGATGTCGCTCAGCAGATCGGTGCCCTGCTTGTAGGCCATGGTGTGCCGCATGTAGTTGACGTCGTCGCGGTTGGGATAGTCCTCCCGGGCGTGGCCGCCGCGGGACTCCTTGCGATTCAAGGCGCCGACCACGGTCACCTCGGCCAGCTCGAGCAAAAAGCCCAGCTCGATGGCTTCCAGCAAGTCGCTGTTGAAGCGTTTCCCCTTGTCGTGCACGGTGATTCGCGAGTAGCGCTCTTTCAATGCGTGAATGTCGGTGAGCGCCTGCTTCAGC
>Ga0306923_10003490_pt1 | contig 14818 bp, 9 predicted proteins | sample sta12Can44000108_FD_203841 | JGI IMG/M metagenome (GOLD analysis project Ga0306923, IMG submission 203841) | Lab enrichment of tropical soil microbial communities from Luquillo Experimental Forest, Puerto Rico - statanox.12C.anox.44.000.108 (v2)... | ecosystem: Environmental > Terrestrial > Soil... | reverse complement strand
CGAGATCTTGGCACCCATGAACAGGGAAGCCGAGGCGTTCGGACACATGGCGACGCAGGCACCGCAGCCGATGCAAGCGGCAGCATCCATGGCCTGCTCGGCGTTCTCCTTGGGAACCAGGATGGCGTTGCCGTCGGGTGCGCTGCCCGTGGATGCAGAAATAAAACCGCCGGCTGAGATCAGGCGGTCGAAGGCACTGCGGTCGACGACCAGGTCGCGCACGACGGGAAACGCGCGCGCCCGCCAGGGTTCCAGGTACAGTTCCTCCCCGTCGTGGAAGTGCCGCATGTGGAGCTGGCAGAGAGTGGTGCCGCGCAACGGTCCATGCGCGACGCCGTTGATCATGAAGCCGCACGTACCGCAGATACCCTCGCGGCAATCATGGTCGAAAGCCACCGGCTCTTCGCCCTTGGCGATGAGGCTTTCGTTCAGGACATCGAGCATCTCGAGAAAAGACATATCCGGGTTGACATCGGGCGCTAGGTAGCGGACCGTTCGGCCTTTTTCCTGGGCGTTTCGCTGCCGCCAGATATGGAGAAAGAGCCGCATTACTTGTAGCTCCGGTAGGTGGGATGCACGTAGTCAAAGACCAGCGGCTCCTTGTGTAGCTCGGACATCTGGCCGACGCCGCGGAATTCCCACGCGGCCACGTAGGAGTAATTCTCATCGTCGCGCGCCGCTTCGCCGTCCGGGGTTTGATATTCTTCGCGGAAATGGCCACCGCAGGATTCGTTGCGTTGGAGCGCGTCGGTCGAGATGAGTTCGGCGAGCTCGAAGAAATCGGCGACGCGGCCTGCCTTCTCGAGCGACTGGTTCAGTTCCTCGCCGCTGCCGACGACCCGCACGTCGCGCCAATACTCGTCGCGCAGTTCCGGGATCTTGGAGAGGGCGCGCTCCAGGCTTCCCGCCGTGCGCGACATGCCGCAGTTGTCCCACATGATCTTGCCCAGCTCGCGGTGGAACGAATCCACCGACCGCGTCCCGTTGGCCTCTAGAAGCCGCCGCGTGAAACGCGCCACCCCCGCCTCGGCGTCACGCACCGCGGCGTTACTGCGATCGACCGGTTCGAGCGGGTTCGCGGCCAGGTAGTCGCCGATCGTATTCGGCAGCACAAAGTAGCCGTCGGCAAGGCCCTGCATCAGCGCGCTCGCACCCAGCCGGTTGGCACCGTGGTCGGAGAAATTGGCTTCGCCAATCACATACAGGCCCGGCACGTTGGACATCAGGTTGTAGTCCACCCACAGGCCCCCCATGGTGTAGTGAATCGCCGGATAGATGCGCATGGCCACCGAGTACGGGTCCTCGCCGGTGATGCGCTGGTACATGTCGAACAGATTGCCGTAGCGCTCGTGGATCACGTGTGGTCCCAGGCGGGCGATCGCGTCGCGAAAGTCGAGGTACACCGCCAGGCTGGTCTCGCCCACGCCCCGGCCTTCGTCGCACACGGCCTTGGCGTTGCGGGAGGCAACGTCGCGCGGAACCAGGTTGCCGAAACTGGGATACCGGCGTTCCAGGTAATAGTCTCGCTCGTCGTCGGGAATCTTGCTGGGCGGCCGGCGATCACCCTTGTGGAGCGGGACCCAGACACGGCCGTCATTGCGCAAAGACTCGCTCATCAGTGTGAGCTTCGATTGATAGTGGCCGGAAACCGGAATGCAGGTGGGATGGATCTGCGTGAAGCATGGGTTGGCGAACAGCGCGCCGCGCTTGTGAGCACGCCAGATGGCGGTGGCGTTTGACCCTTTGGCGTTGGTCGACAGGTAATACACGTTGCCGTATCCGCCCGTGCCCAGCACGACCGCATCGCCGAGGTGCGACGCGATCTTTCCGGTGATCAGGTTGCGCGCTACGATGCCGCGCGCCTTGCCGTCAATCACGATCAGGTCGAGCATTTCGGTGCGCGGGAACATCGCGACAGCCCCGGCGCCGACCTGCCGTTCGAGCGCCTGGTAAGCGCCCAGCAGCAGCTGTTGGCCGGTCTGGCCGCGCGCGTAGAACGTGCGCGAGACCTGCGCGCCGCCGAATGAGCGGTTATCGAGGTATCCGGAGTACTCGCGCGCAAACGGCACGCCTTGCGCCACGCACTGATCGATTATCGCGACGCTGATCTGCGCCAGGCGGTAGACGTTGGATTCGCGCGAGCGGAAATCGCCGCCCTTGACGGTGTCGTAGAAAAGCCGGTAGATGCTGTCGCCGTCGTTGTGGTAATTCTTGGCGGCGTTGATGCCTCCCTGCGCAGCAATGCTGTGCGCGCGGCGCGGCGAATCCTGGAAGCAAAAGCACTGCACTTGATAGCCCAGTTCGGCCAGCGACGCGGCCGCGGACGCGCCCGCCAGCCCGGAGCCTACGACCAGGATGGTGTGTTTTCGTTTGTTGGCCGGATTCACCAGCTTAAGGCTGAACCGATGGCGGTCCCATCGGGTCTCGATGGGACCGGAAGGTGCTTTGGAAATCAAGTCCATTCGGATTTCATCGGGTCAGCCACCCCGCCAGCACCGCAACCGGGATCGAAATGTTCGCGAACGCGATCGCGAGCGCGCTAGCGGCCGAGAACCGCTTCAGCCAGAGCGTATACCGAGGATGGCTCACGCCGACCGACTGAAACATGCTCCACACGCCGTGGTGCAGATGCAGGCACAATAGCAGCATCGCCAGGATGTAAAACCCGGCTACTGCGGGATGCTGAAAGCCGCCGATGAGGTTGGCGCGCACGTTCGGCCGGTTCGGCCCCAGTTCTTCGAGCGGCAGGACAGTGCCCGCGGTGAGGTGCAGAATGTGGAAAATGACGAACGCCAGAATGATCGAGCCGCTCCAGATCATGGTGCGGGCGGCGTAGGCGGCGGGTACATCATCTTTCTTGACGTATCCTATGGGCCGCGCGATGCGCTTGAGGTTCCACAGCTGAAGGGCCGCGATGATGTGCAGCGCGACGGCCAATAGCAGCATCGCGCGCACACCCCACAACAATACGGCAACACTCGGATTGTGCAGCGCCGCGGCGTAGCGGTTGATCTGCTGGTGATCCGCCGAATAGACTTGCAGGTTCCCGGCGAGGTGCGCGACCACGTAGCCGAACAGAATCATGCCCGTGACGGCCATCACTACTTTTTTGCCGAGAGGCGCTTCATAGAAGCGCGCCGCCCGGCGAACGGAAGGAACGGCAACAGAACTCATCCGGCAACCCTAGTATAACCGCGGGCAGTTGCGGTGTGGCGGACGGCTAAGTAGGCGAGGATTCGAGGAGGGTGCGATGCTCACAGGATCGAGGAAGGTCCTAAGATTTAATCGAATTCATACACTTTTGTTCCGTTCACGAATTGGAATCTGCTGGCATGTACACGGTGTAAGGTAAGCAGCCCCGCGTTTTCGAAGGCTTATCTCACCCCTCGTAGTCGAATCGACCGGAAATCCCGATGGCTACCCCCACTTGGTCCACGGCCAACATCGGCCTGCCCGATCGCTTGTGCGATCTTACCCTCGGCGCACCGCTGAATCGTGCGCGGCAAGACCGTTCGTCCAACGCCGGCCGCGCTGGAATTCAGCCGCGATATCGCGAGCGAGGGGTCAGAACGGCTGGACGAGCGGGTTGTACGCATCGGCCGTGTAATCTCGTATCAGGAATTGAATGCCGACCAGCAAGCTCAACCGCCCGGCGGTGTCATGGGCGGCCGAGCACCCCCATCCTCGCCTCTGAAATTGGAGACCGCGGCGGACGGGGGCGGCAGCAACGATACAATAGAGCTTGATTTCGAGCATCCATGGTTTTGGACCCTGAGATCAGCCTGATTCTCCCCGCCTACAACGAAGCGCGCGTGATTCCAGAGACCATCGCCGAAGCAGTGCGTTATTTCGGTGGGCGGGGCCTTCGCTATCAGATCCTGGTTGCCGCTGACGGCACTGATGGCACGCGCGAGACGGTTCAAGAGATGGCCCGCGGCAACCCGGGGCTCGAAGTGATCGGCCAAGATGCGCGCCGCGGCAAAGGCCGCAGCATCCGCGAGGCGGTCGCTTTGGCGACCGGCGCGATCATCGGTTACGCGGATGCTGATAACAAAGTGCCGATTGAGGAATTTGATAAATTCCGGCCGTGGCTTGACGAGGGTATCGAGGTAGTGATCGGGACGCGCAGGAGTGGCGCCGTCATCGAGCGGTCGCAACCCCTCTATCGCCGGGCTGGCTCGCGCGCGTTTCTATGGTTTATGCAGATGACGGTCGGGCTTCCCGGCGTCAACGACAGCCAGTGCGGGTTCAAGTTCTTTCAACGCGCGGCGGCAAAGGAGCTGTTTCGGCGCCAAAAGATCGACAGCTACATGGCGGATGTGGAGATCCTGGCCATCGCGCAGAGACTGGGTTACCGGATCCGGCAGGTTCCGGTCCGCTGGCGCGACGATGCCGATAGCCGTCTGGATCTGGTGGCCGGCAACCTGCGCAACGTGCGCGATATTTTCCGGATCTCGCTCGCCCACCGTTTCGGCGGGAGGCTGTCATGAAGGTGTTGGTGACGGGGGCGGCCGGCTTCATTGGAAGCCACCTGGTGGACCGGCTTCTTGCGGCTGGCGATGAGGTGATCGGCTTCGACAACCTCTCGACTGGATGCGTGCCATTCCTGGAGGCGGCGCATCGATGTCCGCGCTTCCGCCTCGTTGAAGGCGATCTACTCGAGTTCGACGCGCTGGCGCGCGCCATGGCGGGGGCGGAGCTGGTCTTCCACCTCGCAGCCAACGCCGACGTGCGTCATGGCCCCGATCATCCTCGCAAGGACCTCGAGCAGAACGCCGTTGCCAGCTCCCATGTGCTCGAGGCGATGCGCGCTCAAGGCGTGTCGAGAATTGTATTTGCCTCCACTGGCTCGATCTACGGCGAGCCGGAAACCTTTCCCACGCCGGAGTCGGCGCCATTTCCGGTGCAGACCTCCTTTTATGGCGCTTCGAAGGTGGCTGCCGAGGGTTTGATTTCGGCGTACTCGGCGGCCTTCGGGTTCCAGGCATGGATTTTCCGCTTCGTCTCAATTCTTGGCGAAAGATACACCCACGGGCACGTCGTTGATTTCTATCGGCAGCTGCTGGCCCATCCGGATCGGCTGGACGTGTGCGGCGACGGTCACCAGCGGAAATCTTACTTGTACGTTCAAGATTGTATTAACGCGATGCTGCTGGCCATCGAAAGGGCCGTCGAACCCGTCAATATTCTGAACTTGGGGACCGATGAATTCTGCGAAGTCAACGATTCCATCCGCTGGATCACAGAGCGGCTGGGCGTCTCGCCGGCCGTTGGCTATGCGGGTGGCCGCCGCGGTTGGGTGGGCGACAGCCCCTTCATCTTTCTTGATTGCCGCCGCATGCGCGCCTTGGGCTGGAAGCCGGCACTCACGATTCGCGAGGCGATCCACAGGACGCTCGATTTTCTCGTTCATAACCGTTGGGTTTTGGAGAAATGCGCGTGAACCCCTCTCAAGACCCAGACGGGCGCTGACCACGCCGTGGTGAAGGGGCGGGCCTAAACGACGCGTGGCGGACGGTGGGTTGCCCGCTTCGCTAGACGTGGATTCCAGACGACGCGACAACCGCAACCGAAGTTTCGTTACGCCGCGTCGCAGTCGGCGTCCGGACAGCCTTTGAGAATGTCGCAGCCAAGCCCAAACTGTCCGCTAACTCACAACGCTATGATTTGGTTACAGGCGTAACCGGAATAGGGGACTCTCGGTTTGGTCTGGAGCGTCGAAAGGCGATCCGCTCATGCGTACACACTTCGTTCACCTCATTCTCGGCTCTGGCCTGCTCCTCGCGCTGGCGATCGGCGCCGATGAGTCCCTAACCGAAGCTCCTGCCGGATTCGATACGCCCACGCTCGCGGCGCGGCCGGGTTCTGAGAGCTCCAGCAACGGAATCGCAGAGCCTCCGGGCGACTCGTTTGCTCAGGATCAAAAGGCCTTCGAGACACCGCATGACGCCACGACCGGTCTGGGGCCGGTCTATAACGCCACCTCCTGCTCGGGATGCCATCAGAATCCGGTGACGGGCGGTTCCAGCCAGATTACCGAGATCCGCGCCGGCCACCGGGATGAGAATGGAAGCTTTGTCAATCCGAGTGTTTCCATCAACGACGGGGCGAACGTGATCAGCGGTCGCTCGATCGTCAACGATCGAGCGATCTGCCCTCAAGCCCAGGAACACCTGCCGGAATCAGAGAATGTCCGAAGCTTGCGGGCCGTGTTGAACACGCTGGGCGATGGTTTTGTGGAGGCGGTCGATGACTCCACGCTGCTCGCGATTGCGGGCAGCCAGCCCGACCAGAGCCATGGCTTGATTCGTGGCGAGGCCATCCAGGTGCCGATATTGGAGGCTCCGGGCCAAACTCGCGTGGGCCGGTTCGGCTGGAAGGACCAGCACGGGAGCCTGCTTTCCTTTGCCGCGGATGCCTACGTGAATGAGATGGGTGTGACGAGCCGGTTGCGGATGGTGGACCCCACTTCCGTTTGCAAGGTCACCTCCGATCCCGAAGATCGCCCCGATGCACTGGGATTGGCCGATATCGACCACTTCGCGCAGTTCGTCCGCGGCACCAAGGTGCCTCCCCGCGACACGCTCCTGGCGATTACGCCGGATGCGATGGCGGGGCAAAAGGTCTTTGAATCCATCGGCTGCAACATTTGCCACGTGGAATCGATGACGACGGCCCCTCAACGAACGCCCGTCAATGGCGGAATGTTTTTGGTGCCAGAAGCCCTGGGCAACAAGATTATCCATCCCTTCGGTGATTTCTTGCTGCACCAGATCGGCACTGGCGACGGGATTGTGCAAGTCGGTCCCGAGGATACCGCCGCCAAGCTGCGCACGGCGCCGCTGTGGGGGCTGCGCACGAAATCCCGATTCATGCACGACCTGGCGTCGCTGACGCTCGAAGACGCGATTTACCGGCACAGGGGGGAGGCGCGTCGCGTCGCAAACGATTTCCGGGAATTGCCCTGGGTTCAACACCAGCAGCTGATTCGGTTTCTCAAGTCGCTCTAGGACTCGGGATGTAGCGCCTGGTAACAGGCTTTGACGATCTCCACCGCGCCGGGCGTGTCACCATGAACGCAGATCGTTTGCGCTTTAGCTTCGCGCGCGAAACGCCCCGCTTGGGCGGCGGCTTCCTCGGGATCGGTAATCAGAGCGTCGGCGAATTGGCGCGACCGCAACGAGCCGTCGAGTTCGTAGCGCCGGTCGGCGAACGCTTCGGCCGCCACGTTCAATCTCATCCCGCGCCACACCTCAAGCGCGATCGAACCAAGTAGGCCGAACAAGGTCACTGCGGGGTCCCACGCCGCCACCGCCCGGCCGATCGCCCGAGCGATCCTTTCGTCGCGAGCGGCTACGTTATAGAGGGCGCCGTGCGGCTTCACATGGGTGATGCGCGCGCCTAACCTAGCGACGACCGCTTCCAGCCGCGCAATCTGTTGCTGGACGGTGGTCTCAATTTCGGCTGTGGTCAGAGTCATTTCCAGGCGTCCGAAGTTCGCCCGGTCGGGGTAGCTGGGATGGGCGCCGATCCGCACACCGCGCATCTGCGCCAGGCGCGCCGTGCGCTCCATGGTGGCTTCGTCGCCGGCATGGCCGCCACACGCAATGTTGGCCGAAGTAACGTACGCCATCAGCGCCGCCTCGTGCGCGGCGTCTTCTAACTCGCCCATGTCGCAGTTGAGATCCACCGTCATATCAACGTGTATATCGTACCGCCGCAGCTCGTTGATTTCTCGTTGAACCTGCGGTGCTTACGAGTGCCATTTGGTGCGTGCGAAGCGCCAATTGTCCATTTGTTGTCCATTCGAGACGAAAAAACCTAGACAAAAATAGAGACGCTTGCAGAACAACACAGATTGAAAGTCACACGAGACGAGTGCAACGCCCAAACCATTCCGGGGCGTCGAGGCCATCTGTACTTCGACGGCGCCGAGCTTTGTCCCATGGTGCTAGACTAGAACGGCGCTGATGACGCTTGAGATAATCTTCACTCCCATGGATGACCAGAACTTTAGTAAGAACGTTCGCGATCCCAGCCTCTTAGGATAGCGGGGTCGCAGCCAGAAGTGCTCACACTCGGTCAGTAAGTTGGACGCCAGCACGGGCAAGTACAGGTGGAGGTTAGTGATTCATGGAAAATCGACGGAAATGGTCATGAGACACAGATCGTTTTTCCTATCGCTGGCGATTGGTTCCCTGGGCGCAAGGCTGTGCGCCATTCCCACGGATTACCATTTGCAGAAAAGGGTAGATGTCGGCGGCACGGGAGCATGGGACTATCTAATCTACGACCCAGCCGGCCGTCGGGTCTTTGTGTCGCGTGCAACTCATGTGATAGTGCTGAATGGAGAATCGGGAGCCACGCTGGGCGACATTCCCGGCACGTTGGGCGTCCATGGCATCGCGTTGGCTCCTGAGCTAGGGAAAGGGTTCACCAGCAATGGGCGAATCAATAACGTAACGATCTTCGATTTGAAGACGCTGCGGCCCATCGGCCAAGCGAAAACAGGAAGTAACCCGGATGCGATCATCTATGATCCGGCTTCCAAGCGAGTTTTCACTTTTAACGGCGGCAGCGATAACGCTACGGCTGTCGATGCCGAAAGCGGTCAGCCGGCGGGAACAATTCCTCTCGCCGGGCGCCCTGAGTTCGCCGTTGCGGACGGCCAGGGTACGGTGTTTGTGAACATTGAAAGCAAAAACTCCCTGACTGCGATCGACTCGCGGTCACTTTCGGTCAAGGCGAATTGGAACATGCCGGGCTGCGACGGGCCCAGCGGCCTCTCCATGGATCGCCAGCACCGGCGGTTATTCTCCGTGTGCGGAAACAAAGTGATGGCAATCATGGACGCCGACTCAGGCAAGCTCGTTACCACAGTTCCGATCGGCGACGGGCCGGATGCCAGCACATTCAGCCCGAGACTGGGTATGGCATTCAGCTCCAATGGCGGTGACGGCACCCTAACGCTGGTGCATGAAGACTCCCCCGATAAATTCACGGTCGCGCAAAACGTACCGACCGAAGCCGGAGCCCGCACCATGGCCCTAGACGAAGAGACGGGAACCGTTTACTTGGTTAGCGCGACCGGCGGGCCCACCCTGATCTTGTCTTTTATTCTCGAAATATTCCATTCTATTTTGAGGCTCGCCTTAAGCGTGTTGGGCGTGATCCTGCTGCTGCTTTCGTTACTACTTCTCTTGCGCGCCCGAAAGCGAGGCTGGGCGCGAAAGCCCGCGTGGTGGGGCGGAATCCTCCTGATCCTGAGCCTCGTTTTCGTTGTATGGTCGTGGCAGTACGACGCCGTGCTAATGGCGCTGTCCCCAAAAGACTTCCACTTGACCATCTGGCAGTCAAACAACGCGCGTTAATACCAGCTGTGCCTGCAGGGGTCACAGCAGAGCCTTCAGCATTACCTAAGCGAGCTTCAGTCCCGCCCCTACGTTTACGAACTGACTGCCTTCCCTGGGGCGGTGGTACGCCGTCTCTACAGACAGGGCGGAGTATTCGCGATCAGATGATACAGCGCCGTCATATACGCTAAGCGGATCCTCTTCAGTAACGGGTGCCTAACCGATTTGGGGAATTGCCGGTTGGCAGATTATGCGGTAAAGTCGTCTTAACCTGGCAAGCCCACAGTCAGCGGCCGCCGTCTTTAGAGAGGTGGATTATAAACAGTCGCATTGCTGGAATCCTCGGAATAGTCGGCTGTGTCATCTTCTGGGTTGGAATGCTCATCCTTGGTTCGTTGCGGGAGTCGTATTCTCAAGCCATTAATGACATTAGCGAATTGGGTGCGATTGGAACGCCGAATGCAGGTCTGTGGAACGTTCTGGGGTTCATCGTCCCTGGGCTCTGCTTAGCTGTCGTCGGCAGAGCCATTGCCGACACGACCGACAGAAAGCCAGGACGATCAGGACGGGTTGCGGCTTGGTTGCTCCCTCTATTTGGCCTCGGAGTCGCTGGCCAAGGACTATTCCCAGCCCTGATGGCAAACGGCGTTCCCGTGATTACGTCGTGGCACACCAGAACGCATTTGATCATCAGCCTCATCAGCGGATTTGCTTGGCTGGTCGGCGTCCTTTTTCTCATCGCTCCGATGAGACGCAATGCTGAATGGGGTCGCTGGTATTTGATCAACATCGCTGCTGTTCTGCTCGCAATTATCGGGTCCCTTGGTCGCGGCGGTCTGCCAGACGGCTTGGTTCAACGAGTTGTGGACGCTATCGTTTTTGCTTGGTTCGTCATAATTTCGATCAAGCTTATTCGGGACAGCAGGAAACCCGCTGCGCTTTGCCATCTGAGCAAGACCCACTCTTGCTTCGACGGTTCGTGACTCTTGACCCACCGCATCGCCTCATCGTGCGGCGACCTCGCGGAAAATTCTTCGCCCGCCTACTGCACGTGGCCGAAGGCGTAGCTGATACCCGCAGTTGTCGAAAGCCACTGCTCTGTGGGACGGCCAAGGTCGCGCCATGTGCGGACCGCGAAAGTGAAGCGGGTGCGTCCTAGACGGTCGAGTGCGAACGCTATCTTGCCTGAGTACTGGAAGAGAGCCTGGTTTGGACGGTCCAGAAAATCTATAGACGGATGCCAGATGTAGCCGCCTCCCAAGCCAACCGAGAGTTCAAGGCGGGCGCCCGCGACCGGAGCCATTCCGCGAATGCCGTAATCCAGCAATTTTAAACTGTGCCGGGAATACGTGCACCCCGTACCTACCCTGTTGCAGGTATCGAGGCCAGACGGCCATCCCTCTGTGAACCCAGCTTCCGCGCCCAGATGCTTGATAAGGCGGAGTTCAGAACCACCACGCCAGCCAGGCCCCGCCGAATCGCTGAAGGTTCGGAAGCCGCTCAACGGAAACACACCAGTAGGTCCGAAATCGAGGCGGTACCGTGTGGGGCCACTTTGCGCCGCCGAAATTCCCACAAGCGTAGTGACGACAAAGCAATAAAAGTACTCTCTTCATCCTTAGAGTTCCTGTTACTTTTGAAGACCCTCCGCGCCTTAAGGTAGCTGTCATCCAAATTCTGGCAGCTCGGCCCTCAGCGGTAAACAAATAGTCTCCCTCAAGCAATCGTCCGGCCAAATTACTTTAATTAAAGCTTTCGGCCGACACGACGCTTTTTCGGAAGCGTGACGCCGGGGAAAAACCAGTCAGCGGCATTTCAGCGGTTTTCTGCGTTGCCTAGCCTGGCTCAGGGAATTCCCTGCACACTTTCCATCTCTCGCCCCATCGAGCCCAGGGGGAAACGAGTTTCTGACGGAAACCCGTTTTTCTGCTCTGCCGGATGAATCGATTTTTGCCTTCTTTAGAAACCGTAGAAACCGTGTTGAGCCAAGGGCGAAACTACTATTGTCTTGCCGTGTTTATTAGCGAAGCAGGCTGTCGGGTTCAGCCTGGCGCGTGGCCGCCGCTAAAAGCGGGACCTCTTGGCGGCCCAGGGGCCGCCCCGCTTAGGCGGCCCCATCCCCCGCGCAAAACCACAAAAGTGTTAGGTCTGGCTTCCTTGGAGTGGGCATCCAGCAGGCATCTGAGAAGGCACAGTGGCTCGGGCCGGTGGGAAAAATCGCCTCTCGTCTCCTAATTCGGCTTTCGACTGCGGGTCCTTCTCGCCTTCTACCCGAGCCCACCAGTAATTCAGAGATGCCGTTCTTCCTTATCGCGCCGAGCCACTGCTCATGATCGCGCCGAGCCACTGCTCATGCTTGGGGCCTACCCACGAATTCTGCTATAGAGCCATTTTTCTTGGGTGGTAACTCCGTGGTGTCATCGAATACGAAAGCCTCATGGTCAAAGAACTGGTAACGGGTGGCCCGTTCAATCACGACAACACCATCACAATCACTTTTAAGAGGGACGATTGCAGAAGCGTAGCAGGGGGGCCCCATGATTTGGCTCGCTGAACGGATTGCTGCGCTGGTCGTAGTCATCATCGGCAACCAGATTCTTTTTAATCCTCTCCGGGGTAGCCGTTCTAAACGGGCGCATGGCACATACTCTGCGCGCTCGCTCTGTTCTCGCTTTGTTGATCCCGATAGGATGGATGCCCTTGCTCCTGGACTGGCGAAAACGGCACATGGTCCGATAGTTTCATTCTGCGATACCGTTTCCCCTCGGTGCGAGCCTCACAATGAAAACACTGTTGTTAACCTTGGCTGCGCTATACCAGAAGCCCATTGCGGCTCGGCGAAAGGCCTCCGTCGAAGGGCTGGAGGCGCGCTTGAGCGGTAAGGTTGTCACTATGCCGGCAAGGGAGAGCGCGTGAAATCCTCCATTTGCTTCCAAATGGGCATTGATAAGAAGGGATTTAATGGTGTTTCGCTATATCAACCTATACAGCCATTCCTCTTGCGCGCGCAATAGAGTGAGCGCGTCGTCGACGGTGACGCGCTCGAATCGCACCTCATCACGCGGGCGGAGCTGCCCGATCCGCGAGAGGTCGGCGGAGATCACGTTCGCCGGCTTGGGGTAGCCGCCGGTGGTCTGGTGTTCGACAAACAGGATGATCGGCTGCCCGCCCGGCGGAATCTGCACCGCTCCGAGCGACACGCCTTCGGTGAGCATGTGGCCGGCGGGGCCGGGGATGGCGGGGCCGCGCAGCCGCAGGCCCATGCGGTTGGATTCTTCGGTGACTTGGTACGGCGCCCGATACAACTCATCGGAAAACCAATCGGCCTGCGGTCCCGCCGTGACCCGTAACGGCCCGCGCGAAAACTCCGGGGGCCGCGCCGCCTCTCGCCGTGCACGACGGACGGCGGCATCGCCGATCGGCAGCACATCGCCGGCTTCGAGCGCCTTCGGTCCCAACCCAGTCAGCAGATGCGCCGACCGACTGCCCAGAACCAATGGCACGTCGATGCCGCCTCGCACCGCCAGATAGCAGCGGGCGCCTGAGTTCGAGGCGCCGCAGCGCACCACATCGCCGGCCTGCACTTCCACGGCGCGCCAGACCGGCACCCCGGCGTTGAAGTCGGACCCGGTCAGCGCCACCACGGCGGCGGCATCGAAGGCGAAGGCGCCGCCCACCAAGGTCATCTCGAGCGCCGCCGCGTTCTCCGCGTTGCCGACTAGGAGGTTCGCCGCCCGCAGCGCGAGCGCGTCGGCGGCGCCCGAAGCCGAAACGCCCTCATGCGCGTGACCGAACCGTCCGAGGTCCTGCACGGTAGTCTGGAAACCCGGCCGGACCACGCGGATTGCTTTCAACGTGGCAGCTCCTCAACCGGTTTGAAGCGGACGCGGTCTCCTATTCGCAGCAGCGCTGGAGGATCTTTCGTGGTGTCGAACAATGGAAGCGAGGTCCGACCGATCAGCCGCCATCCCCCTGGCGATTCCATCGGATAGATGCCGGTCTGCGCGCCGCCGATGGCCACGCTCCCGGAGGGCACTCGTTTGCGCGGTGTTGCCAGACGCGGTGTGGCCAACGCCTCTGGCATGCCGCCGAGATAGGGAAAGCCAGGGGAAAATCCCAAGAAGTACACACGATACTCGACGGCCGCGTGCAACTCCACGACCCGCGCTGGCTCCAAGCCGGCGTGCCGTGCCACCTCCCCCAGATCGGGGCCTTCCGCGCCACCATAGCAAACCGGAATCTCGACCAACCGGCTCTCCCGAGTGGCGGCCGCCGGCGGCGCGGCCATCCGTTCGCGAACCAGCGCTTCGAGCTCCCGGTGACTGCGCCGCCGCGGATCGAAATCGATGAGCACTGAAGCAAAAGCGGGGTGCAGGTTTCGGATGCCGGCCGGCCGTTCGGCCAGTGCGTTCATCAGCCGCTCGACCTGCTGATGCGCATCGGGCGAGATCGCATTCCCAAATGAAACGAGAAGCGAGCCATCGCTCGCTGGCCGGATCTGCACTAGGGTGATGTTACCATTCGTAGCCGGTTTGTTCGCGCACAGATCGTTGTTCTCGCCGCCTCTCCGATTCTATTGCTCAGATTGATCGGCATGGTTCGGACAGCTAAGGAGTGCGCCCGGCTTTCGTGGATTTCACTTCGCCGAGCTCCTGGCGATCCTCTGTCGTGTTGCGCGCATGCAATCGATGGGCGCGACCGCCGGGGAACGAACGAACGCGGGGCGAGCTGATCTTGATTCTGATCCCCGCATCTCTCCGCGCGGGTAGATCCCCCGCCCGCGCCGATGCTGAACCCAGATGGCCGGTTCTCCTCGATTGTGGTTTGGGCGCTCATCATCCTGCCGATTCTTGCGTTCAGGCGTATGTGATCCGTCTGCCGCCAAGGAGGGCACGATCCTGATCGGTGACCGCATCCTGGTTCAGCCCTTTTAACGGCCTGCTGTCGGGCGCCAAGACACGTCGGTCTTTGCTTATCCGCGGCACCACCGGGAGATCTCAGTGAAACTGATCGGTGACGCCGAAGCTCCTGGGGGCGCGAAGTTGGGCCGCGAGCCTCGTGGCCGGTGTCGAAACCGGTGGGAGAGGTTCTCGAAGCGGCTCTAGACGTCAAGGCACATCGGCTCAGTTACTGAGTGGAAAGCTTTTACGGTAGTCCCACCCCTGTTTTACAATTGGTCTAGAGTGCCCCCCCAATCTGCCAGTCCCTCGGAATCCCTCAAGGTTCCGCCGCCTCCGGACCCGGTAGAATTGCTTTATCGCGATCTCGAAGCGAAGATTCGAGAATACCGCCCGAAGGACGACTTGGCGCCTTTGGAAAAGGCCTTTCGCTTCGCCCGTCAGTGCCATGAGGGGCAGATGCGCGTCTCGGGCGAGCCCTACATGGTCCATCCGGTCAAAGTGGCTCACATCTTGGCCGACATGCGCATGGATCTGGTGGGCATGCAGACCGGCCTCCTCCACGAC
>Ga0306923_10003486_pt1 | contig 14820 bp, 15 predicted proteins | sample sta12Can44000108_FD_203841 | JGI IMG/M metagenome (GOLD analysis project Ga0306923, IMG submission 203841) | Lab enrichment of tropical soil microbial communities from Luquillo Experimental Forest, Puerto Rico - statanox.12C.anox.44.000.108 (v2)... | ecosystem: Environmental > Terrestrial >... | reverse complement strand
GATAGCTGTGCTTTGTAGCGTGGTGGTATGCAAAGAGGCGTTCCGTTTCTTCGTTGACGCCGCTACCTTCGAGGTCGGCCAGTGCACGGAACAGAAAGCGCGTCATTCTGCTATTCGCTCAAATCTCGTGGCACATTTCAACTTAAACGTTGCGGTCTATTATTGCCGTCGTCGTGGGAAGCGAAAGATGAGGTCGTGGGCGAATTGTCGGCAATCCTTCCACGACCACAGCCCAAACTCAAAGCTGGGGCTCAATACCAATCCGGTCATTCGCAGCCGAATGGATTCGCTGTTTGCAGCCGAGATAGCGTTCCGTCGTTTGCACCGAGACATGCCCGAGAAGAAACTGGATCTGCTCTAGTTCGCCGCCCGAAGCATGGCAAAGGCGAGCGCACGTCCGCCGGAGATCGTGGGGCGCCAGCTTGGCGACACCGACGCGGTTCGCGGCTTCTCTTACGATGTGCCACACGGCCTTTTCCGTTAGGTCCTCTCCCCAGGCCCTTCCGGCCTTGTTGACTCTGCGGAACAACCTACCCCGGACAATAGCCGCAGCGGCAAGCCATTCGTCCAACTCGCTTTTCACCCAATCGGGAACCGGAACCGTTCGCATATGCCCTGCTTTACCGACCAGGTCAACCAGAGCCCAATGTTCTTCTCTCTGCTGCAAATGATCCAGCGTTAGCGCTACGATTTCGTGTCGTCTCAAACCACATGCAAGCAGGAGGGCCAGCAGAGCGCGATCTCGCTTTCCCTTGAGCTGCTCGCGACCAGGAGCTTGCCAAAGCGCTTGTCCCTGCTGCGCCGTCAGCCAGTTTCCAAGGCGAACGCCCAGCTTCTTCACCCCTTTCACACGACGAATGCCGGCCGCCAAATCACTGCTCAGTAAGCCGCAATCAGCCGCCTCATACGCGAGACGACGCACAGCCCCCAGTCGCAGATTGACAGTACCTGGTGCGAGTTGACGAGATTCGAGGTGAGAACGGTATCGAAGGACGACGATCCTGTTGAATGCCAAGCGTGGCTCCGAGCAATACCAATCAACAAATTCATCGATCGCGTGCCGATATCCGCGCTGCGCATCCGGGGAGGTAAGACTGTTTAATAATGCGGATTTCGCGTGTTCGAGATCGAGCAAACGCAGGACGGATTTAGTGCGGCGGTGTCCTCTTCTGAAAACTTGTCTGTGCTTCATGGTCGGTGGCCTCCTTGCCATCGACCATGATCGGAAGTCCTCGTTAGAGGCTTAGGTTCTGGCTTGGCCGCGATCCGGGCACAACGTGAAGTAAGGTGAACGCGGACACTGAACAAGACGCCGAACTCAGACTGGCTTGCCTTCGATGATCGTCATCCCCGTCGGTGATCGAGTCTCGATGACCGTGGTCAGCCTGAAGCCCGCGGCCCCGTAAAGCGCTCGATACTCCGCTTCGTTTCGCTCGCAGCCACCGGTTCGGATGACCATGTTGAGATCGGAAAGCAGGGGGTAGGAAAGTCGATTGCTGTCTCGAATCATAGTTTCGAATAGCAGCAGCCGACCGTTGGCAGGTAGCACACCGCGGACGACCTTCAGGATTGCAACCGCCTTTGCATCGTCCCAGTCGTGAATAACACGTGAAAGGATGTAGGCATCCCCGCCGCTGGGCACCGAGCGGAAGAAATCTCCACTCACAACCTCACAGCGATCGCTCAGGCCAGCCTCGGCAATCGTTTTTTGTCCGCCTTCGAAAGCGTGGGGCAGATCGTAGAGCACCCCACGCAATTTCGGGTACGCCGACAAAATCATCGACAGCAGCCGTCCGTGCGCGCCGCCCACGTCGATGACCTTGCGGATCGCCAGGAAATTGTAGGCATCGACGACGCCCACATAGTGCGCATTCGATAGAGCCGTCATGGCCGCATTGAAAACCGCAGCTCTCGCGGGTTGCCGATAATACTCGATCCAATCCGAAGTCCCAGTAGCCAGTTCGATAGCGGTCTTGCCACTCCGCACACAATCGATGAGGCGTCCTTCGAGCTCGCTTTCGCCACTAAGGAAGATGGAAGCGGCACGGACCGAATCAGGCGCATCCGATCTGAGCGGTTGACCGAGCGCCGTCAGGCGAAACCGGGCTGCCTTGTCTTCGGCGAAGACGCCCGCAGCCACAAGAGTCCTTAACACTCGATAAAGAGTGCGCGCGTGACTCCCTGTGGTTTGAGCTAGCTCATCGGCGCTCCTTGGTCCGTCTGCGAGCAGATCCGCGAGCCCCAAAACCGCAACCACATGAAGCGCCTGCGGAACGTGCCGCATCGCTATCATCTCGAGCAGTTTGCCGGCGTCTGTCAGTCTTTGTGGGCGACTGTTCCGTCGCTTTCTGGTTACCTTCACGTTGACCCTCCTTTTAGACGCGCATCGTTCGCGGGCATGAGTAGCCACGGAATAGTCTAGCCCGTCGTTGGCGCAAGGTCGCCATTTCGCAAGCGACCGCCAGGACCTGCTTTCCTTCACGAATGTCGGCAAACGAGAAACTGAGAGTAGATAACTTTAGGGTTGCCCGTGATCCACAAACAATCCAGAGAGGCAGTCTCTAACCGGCTGCAAACGAGTTCACTTCTTACGTAGAGCAGACTCGAATGTGATTGGGTAATTGCCACGGCCAACCCGATGAGAGCCTGGAGCGAGAAGAAATCAGCGTGCTGCTTGACGGGTGTAGCTTCGAGGCATAGAGTTCCCAAACCCTGTATACCTTCGGCCAGCCTTGACCGCTTCTGAAATCTTCCGGCCGGGGCAGTCTGACGCCGAGGTGAACCTTGGCCAATGAAATGGCTGCTCAAGCCATGTCTATCGAGGCGAGGACACTCCATAAAGTGCGGATTAGGATTCTGCCCTTTATTTTCGCTCTTTTCGTGGTTTGCTTTCTGGACCGGATCAACATTGCGTTTGCCGCCTTGACGATGAACAAGGAATTGGCCATCACAAATCAGCAGTTTGGGCTGCTCGTGGGAGTTTTCTTTTTCGGCTATTTCATCTTTGAAATTCCAAGCAACTTGCTGCTACACAAGATTGGTGCACGGGTCTGGATTGCTCGCATATTGGTTAGTTGGGGAATTATGGCCATGCTGACCGGGTTCGTGCACAGCGCGCACCAGTTGTACATCGTCCGCTTCCTGCTTGGAGTTGCCGAAGCCGGCTTTTTTCCAGGAATTGTCCTGTATCTGACCTACTGGTTCCGTCAGCGAGACCAGGCGCAGGCCTTTGCGCTGTTCATGGCAGCCTTGCCGGTGACCAGTATCCTCGGAGCGCCGCTTTCGGGGCTCATCCTCGATCATGTGCACTGGTTGAGTATTAGCAGTTGGCGGTGGCTGCTGGTTCTGGAGGGCATTCCAGCCGTAGCTTGCGGTGTTCTCACCTACTTCCTCCTTCCGAGCCGCCCAGCAGAAGCTGAATTTCTGACTCCGGATGAAATTAATTGGATCACGACTGAACTGGCACGCGAAGAAGAGCAGAAACGGGGGCGGTGCCAAATGTCCGCCGCGCAGGCCTTGGCCAATGGACGAGTATGGCATCTGGCCTGTACTGATTTTTCACAGCTTATCGGTATGTACTCGCTGGCTTTCTGGATGCCACAGGTGGTGAAATCATTCTCCAACCGCTACTCCAACAGCTCGGTGGGATTCCTGGTGATGATTCCCTATCTCATGGCCCTGTTGGCTATGATTCTCGTTTCGCGCAGTTCCGATCGAAAGCTAGAACGGCGATACCACGCTGCGATTCCTTTAACAATCGGGGGCATCGCTCTGATGTTCTTGGGGACAGCTGCTTCACCTGCAATCTCGATTGCTCTTCTGTCATTCGCAGCGATGGGAATCTACAGCTTTCTCGGGCCCTTCTGGACGATGCCCAGTGAGTTCCTGACGGGATACTCCGCGGCTTCGGGCATTGCATTGATTACCTCCATCGCCAACCTGGGCGGGTTTGTGGGGCCGTTGGCGATCGGCGCCATAAGCGACAGAACCGGCAGCTTATATGGAGGCCTGGCTGTTGCCGGGTTCTCTTTGTTCGTATCAGCGACACTCGTCTTGCTGGTGCCAACGAAAGAACGAGCGCTGGCAAAGCGCTGATTGCTTGCCGAGTGGTCGGCCAACCGGAAGTAATCTGTTTCATCAGCCATGCGACCCGCTGGCGGCGATTCTTCCGCTGTTCCCTCGCCGCCTCCAATTTCCGATCCCGCTCCTTGTGAATCTCCTGTTGCCGCCCGGCGAGCATGTCCTTGGGCGTGATCTACCCGATGGCACTGTTCAGACGCACGTTGTTGTAATGCTCCACGTAACCCTCCACCAGACGCCGCGCATCTTCGAGCGACAGCGGCGTTCCGGCCCTATCAGATCGGATAGGATGAACTATCCGTTCGGATATTAAAATTCGGGCTGATCTTACGGGATAATCTTATAAACCTGAAGCTCAATTATCTCCCTTTAATCGAGAGACTTGCAGTAGGAGTGAGCTGCCAATTCTGGAGCCTCCCGTCCGTGGCCCGACGAATGCTCCCCTGGTTATTTGTCATTCTCTACGAGAAGCGTCGGACAAAGGGGTGGAACGCGACATCTGACGTTTCGACGCGTGAATTTGCCATAAGTCCGGTGCACTCCCGGTGCACCGAGGGTTGCAAATGAGATCATTCAGTGCGACTGAGAACGTTGTAAATTAGTCAAAAGGCGCGAATCGTAGTGAGTACGAACAGGGCAGGTTGGATTAGCAAACCGCCGCCTTCAGCCTCTCGGCCACCTCTCCGCGGCAAATGCAGAAGAAAATTGTAGCGCAGAATGAGGCTGGTGGGACAGCCGGAAATTTCGAGGGTGATGCGAATAGCAAGCACTCAAGAATCGCGCAAAGGAGAGGTTTGAGGGATGAGAGGGGACTACATTGTGAGGCGATTGCGTGGGGCTTCCGTATGACCAAAGGCCGAGGATTAGCGTCCCAAAAGCATGGAGCCTCGATGGCCGGGCACGGGTCCGGGCGGACGGAGCAACTCTTTTTTTTACTTTGATTTGGACCTACAATAGAAAGGAAATGGGTGGCCTCAGGTCCGGCGGGAATAGGACCTTAGTCGCAAACCTGCAAAATTGAAGCCGCCTACAGAGTGGTTTCGATCCTCCCGCGAAACATTTGGCCCGATAAGGGCGTATTAAGGGTAGGCGAAAACGAAAATTCAATCTCCCAGGTTATCTCCCGCACGGGTGGTCCGCTGCGGTTTGGCGAAAGGAATGGCATGAAGACGTGGCATAAGGTGGGAATCGGTCTCGGCGGAGCCTTGGTGTTGGGCGGGATCGTGATTTTCAGCATCAATCAGGCCAACAAGGGCGTGGTGACGGTCCAGACGGCAAAAGTGGGCAAACAAGATGCTCTCGTATCCGTGGTAACCGCCTCAGGCGAAGTCAAGCCGACCACATACACAAACATTACGGCACAAGGATTCGGCCGTATCACCGACATTCTGGTTAAAGAAGGCGACCACATCAAGAAGGGCGACAGGTTGCTTCTCCAGGAAAATGTGCAGGCGAATGCCGATGTGCAGGCGCAATCCGCGACTATCAATTCGAACCAGTCCGGGGTGCAAGCCGCGGACGCCAGCTACAAAGCGGCGCAATCGGATTTGATCCAACAGCAAGCCAATCTTGAAAAAGCCAAGCTGGACTACGATCGTGGGCAGGGCCTTTATAAGGATGGCTTGATCCCCAAGCAGGATTTTGACCAGCGCAAGACGAGTTACGACGCAGCGGTGGCTCTCATGGAAGCTACCAAGGCGCGCATGCAGGCGCAAAAGGCGCAGCTCGAGCAGGTCCGTTCGCAACTCGACCAGAGCAAGGCCGTGCTAGTTCGCACGAAAGATGTGCTGTCGAAGACGACTTACGTTTCGCCGATCAATGGCATTGTAAGCTATCTGCCGGTGCGGCTGGGAGAATACGTGGTCCCCGGAATCCAGAACGCCAATGGAAGTTTTCTGATGACCCTTTCCGACATGTCGGTAGTGACGTCGGAAGTAAAAGTGGACGAAACTGACATCGTAAACGTGAAAATCGGGCAGGACGCGGGCGTCACGATTGATGCCGTTCCAGGGAAAGTGTTCAAGGGCAAAATTACCGAAATTGGTTCGCAAGCGGTTTTGCGCAGCTCGGGTCTGGCAACCACGCAAACCACGACCAGCAACCAGGAAGCGAAGGATTTCAAGGTTGTGGTCACGCTGGAAAATCCGCCGGAAAATCTGCGGCCAGGCCTTTCTACAACAGCAAAGATCAAGACCGCGGAAAAGAAGGGCGTAATCGCGATTCCGATTCAGGCGCTGGCCGTTCGCTCTCGCAAGGACCTGGAGGAAGCGGCAAAGAATGCCAAGAAGGGCGGAAATGTTACCCTTGCTGCTCCCCCGCCGGCCGCGTCCGGTGATCCAAAGAAGGACGAAGTGCAAGGCGTATTCGTGGTGAACGGAAAAAAAGCCACGTTCCGCCAAGTTGATACGGGCATTTCCGGAGTGACCGATATCGAGATCACAAAGGGCTTACAAGAGGGTGACGAGATCGTCGTGGGAAGCTACAAGGCGCTGCGCACGCTGAAGCCCGAAGCGTCTGTGAAAGTCGATAACTCCGCACCAAAGAAGACCGAAGAACAGCAATAAGCGTACAGGGAGAAGAAAATGCCCGTTGAGACAGCAGCACCGGAATCCTTTCGCCAGGACTTGGTGGATAGCGGCGTAGTGATTCGCACCGAAGGGTTGACGAAAGTTTATGAGATGAGTGCTGAACAGGTACATGCCCTGAGCGGAATTGACGTCGAAATCCGCAAGGGAGAATACGTGGCCATCATGGGTCCTTCCGGCTCCGGGAAATCCACATTGATGAACTTGATCGGGTGCCTGGACTCGCCGAGCGCGGGGCGCTACTGGCTGGCGGGAAGGCTCGTCAGCGATCTAGACGACGATGAGCTCGCCTACATCCGAAACAAGGAAATTGGCTTCGTCTTTCAAACCTTCAATCTGTTGCCGCGCGCCACGGCCCTGCACAACGTGGAATTGCCTTTGATTTACAACGGCACGCCGGCGGAAGAACGAGTGGAACGCGCGAAGCAGGCGCTGGAGCGTGTTGATCTGATTCCGCGCATGAATCACAAGCCGAACGAATTGTCTGGCGGACAGCGGCAGCGTGTGGCCATCGCGCGTGCGCTGGTGAATAACCCCTCTATTGTTCTTGCGGACGAGCCTACGGGCAACCTCGATTCCAAGACCGGCGAGGAAATTATGAGCTTGTTCGAGAATCTTCACCTCCAGGGAAACACCATCATTTTGGTGACACACGAAATGGACATCGCCCAGCACGCGCACCGCGTGATATTCATCCGCGATGGCAAAATTGCTTCCGACGAAAAAGTAGTCAAGAAAAAGCCCGAAGCCGATTGAAGCCGCGCCTCAAATCTGCCGCCTTGATTTCCGTTTACGGATTGCAAGAACTGTGGATCGCCGTGTATTTACCGTCCGGCAGTTGAATGAGATGGCTCGGTATCCACGAAAAACTCCGGAACCGTGAGATACGTGCGGGAGAGGCGATCATGCCAGGTCAGAGTGTCCTCGTCCCAAAGCGCCCATAAAAAGCCCAGGAACAGAGTGCCGGCGGAAAGAACGTAGCCCGTTGCTCGCAACAAATATTGTTGCGCAGTGGGGGTCTCACCAGAAAAGCTTGCCACCTGCAAGCCACGCATCATCATCCCTGGCGTGGTGCCGCCAAAGATCGTGAAGAGGCCAAAATACTGCAGGTAAACGAACGCAAAGGTGAAGAAGCACACTGCCGCGCTCAACTTGCTTAACGTGAAGTGCCCACCGAGCGAGCCGAAAAGGACAAGAAAACCGCCATAAGCAAACGTCAGGCAAGCCACGTCAATGATCGCTGCGCGTCTGCGTTCCACGAGTGAAGCTACGGGATAGAGGCCCGAACTTGTCGGCGCGATAGTCTCCTTGGTGACCTCGGGTTGGACCTCGCCCGCTTGCGGCGGAACGGATACGTCAATGAGCAGCCGCGTTTCAATCGCTTCCTGTCTTCGCGGAGGGCGCCCGATAGCGATACTGAACGCGAAATGATCCCCGTGCTGAGGATTTCCATTGTGCGCATCATCCACTTGGAGGGCAGCGCGGTTGGCCGCATCCGGTCCGCGGTCCACGAACGGAAGCTCGGATTGTCCCTGGCTGGGAGCAAGTTTTCGGCGCCGTGCGCGATAGGCCTCAAGACGCTGATTGAGTTCACCGCGCCATGTTTCCTCGGCCGCGTTCAGCGCCAGATTTCCTTGCGTCGTGGCAGGGATTTCCCCGGGCGAGAAAGCCTCCGGGGCTGTACAAAAAGTGCACGTGCGCGCGCCCACCAGGAGCACTGCGCCACACTCAGAACATATTTTATTCACCGGTGCGTTTTGCGCTGCGGACGCTCTCACTCCGGTGAGGGAGTAGCCTTTACAGAATACCATTCCGCGGGAAAGTTCAAACAGGGGAGAGAGTGAAGAGCAGCGAAAGAGTTAGCAGTCGCGGCTCAAAGTTCGGATTGTTGAGTGAGCAATTCGCGGCTGTAAGCGATGCGCCGATCCAGAGCAACAGCGGCGAAATACCCGCAACTGGCTTGCTCCAAGTCCGCCCAGGAACGCAGCGAGGGCACGATAGGAGCCACGGACTTCTGAAGAAACCCGAGGAGTGAATAGTAGAACGCGACAGCGCGAAGTCCGACGCGGTCTCCCTGGTGTTCTGGGCACAACTGAAGCAATTGCACAACCCGGGGAAAGTCCCTTCCCGTAGCCACGGAGCTGATACCGGTCACGTCGCGCACCTCTTCCGAGAGGGCGTGACGCGACGAAGAAGCCATCAACGAACGGCAGTAGGAGATGAAAAACATAAGCAACGTCGCCACGGAAATAACGAAAATGAGGGACGCCATCATCGGGGCACCGCCACGAGCCGGGCGGGCACAATCCGCGATTCTTCCGTATAACGCAGGAGCGTGATGCACCAGGAAAGGGGAAGAAAGCAACCCAATGCCTGGCTCAAATATTGAATCAAGCTGCCCTTATCGGCAAAATTCATCAGCGCGTAAGAAGCCGCGTAGGCGCTGAAATAGAGGCCCAGGGATAGGATAAATTGCACCACGCGCGTTCGGGTTTCCCGCAATTTCAGGACAGCGCCCCAGAGAATATAAGTGAGCACCAATCCGACAAAATAGAGATTTTGCGAAAGCTCGTAGGCAAATTTTGTGGACAGACGTTCGCTCGATTGTGCGACAACGGCGTAAGAGAAGAGAACCGTTCCGAGGAGGAGTAAGCCGGCCCCCAAGCGAATATGTTTGGCAAATCCCAGTTCTTCGAATACACGCAAAAAAAGACTGATCAACACTGCAAATAACGCAAGGGTCAACAGGGGATCCGTGTAATAGTACACATACATGTACTGATCCGAGCCGGGTCCATAAGCTGTGAAAACAACAAAACGGCCCACGCTCGTCAGCACGGACAAGATAAAATACAAATTCAGGAAGAAATATTTAAAGTACGACCCACGCGCGACGGAACACACCACAAAGACCAGCTCTAAGGCCGTTCCGAGGTACCAAATTAACATTCCAACTGAAACAGGCATAAGCTCCTTCTCGCCTGGTTCAGCTTAAAGCGCGTGAGGATTTATTGCAGCGCTTTATTGACCATGCGAGGGTCGTGGCGTCGGCGGAATTGCAGGTCCGTTAGCCACCAGGGTCCCCTTGGCGTGAGCCGTAAAGACCGTCTTCAAGCCCATTGCACCGACCAGTATACCCATTGCGAGAACTAGCGCACCCAGTCTCCGTGACATTTGTGCCTCCGTTGGAATGGAACGAACGGAGACACTTTATCCTTTATTAGGACAGTGTCAAGTAGGGCACACTACTGGCCTGTGAATAATCTGCCAACGGAAGAGGTCCCAACCTTTCGCCATTTGTTCGTATGGCGCAAGGAGGAAGCCACTCCCGCATCAGGGACACTAGCGGCCTGCACCTTAGTGGTACAACAGTACAAGAGTTCCAAAGCGGGCAGTACTAAAGTACCACGATTTTGCGGTACCCCTTCTGGTTTTCCAAAACTCGCTCCTTTGTTAAGTGCCTTTTCAATCCGCTGGGGAAATTACGATTTGAGCAGGCTTTCCGACACGTTCAGTCCGCTTGACACTTCCCACGCATACTTCGTAGCATGAAGAATTGCCTGGAAGCCGGCGTAGCTCAGTGGTAGAGCGAGGGTCTCATAATCCCTAGGCCGTGGGTTCGATTCCCCCCGCCGGCACCATTCTTGCCCTTATGAAAAGCAGCGATTGACAGCGGCACAGAGTCTCCGGCAGCATTCCCGAAACTGTGTCCCTCCCTCTGAACTCTGATCCCCGCCGGGCAGACCTTGTTCTCGTCAATCCGGCGGCTGGCGGTGGCCGTGGGGCCCGGGCTCTCCCCTTGCTCCAGAGCTTTGCCGCGGGGAAGGGCTGGAATGCAGACTTCCGTCGGACGGAAAGTCCGGAAGACTTAACTTTGCAAGCTCGCGCGGCGGCAATGGAAGGGCGGGAGCGAATTCTGGTTCTGGGCGGGGATGGGACGTTCCAGGTGCTGCTCAACGCACTTGCGGGTTGCCCTCAGGTTGTTCTCGGGATTATCCCTTGCGGTGGAGGGAACGACCTCGCCATAGCCCTGGGTTTGCCGCTGAACCCAGTTCGTGCCGCTGGGATCCTCCTCGAAGGAGAGGCCCGTTGGATGGACGCCGCCCGTGTCCGCACGGCCGACGGAACCGGGAGGCTTTATACGGGCGGCGGCGGGGTTGGCCTTGATGCCGAAGCCGCGCACCACGCCGGCGGCGTGTATCGGAATCTACGAGGGCGAACGCGCTATTTGCTCTCGGCGATCCGCGCGTTGATCGGCTTTCACGCCATGCACATGCGGGTAGAGATACGGTCCGGAAATCCCAGCATGCTAGACGAACGCGCACTCGTGGTGGCAGTTCTGAACACGCCAAGCTATGGCGCCGGGCTGCGAATTGCTCCCGAAGCGCAGACGGATGATGGGAAGCTGGATCTGATTTTGCTTGGTGACCTTAGTTTTCTGCAAATTCTCGGCGTGCTTCTCGGCCTAGCCCTTAGAGGTGAGCTCCGTACAAAGAAAGTTCAGCGTTTTCGCGTGGAACATGTGCGGATCGAGACGGAGAGGCCGTGCCCGTTTCACGGTGACGGAGAAATGATCGGAATGACGCCAGTGGAAATCGAAGTGGTTCCCCGTGCGCTACAAATCCTATGCCCACACAGGGATGCCCGTTCCCGGCAGAAAAGGGAGGCGCTAACTTTTCTTTCGGTCAATTTTTAGATTGAGCGTAATTTCCTTGCGACTATCCAGGGAAGAGGCGGTACGCACCGGAGATTTTGCCCCTTCAAATTCCGCGTGAACTTCGTAGTCGGCGTTGGGATCGAGGCCGCTGAAGCGGTAGTTGCCCTGATCGTCTGCAAAACTGCTGCGCACGCTGTTGGTTCGCGAGTTCTTGAGGAACACAATACTGCCGGGGATGGGGTTCTCGGCCTTGTCGCTGACGGTTCCGCGCACGGTGCGCAACTGGGGCTCTTTCTTGGAGTCTTGCGCATTGAGAATGCCCGCGAAAACCAGCACAGCGAAGCAAATCCAGATACTCCTCCGGTGAGTCCTCATTGTCTTGCTCCTGTGTTGTCCTGCGTCACGGGCTCCAGCTTGATGGACAGGCGCGCCTGAACATCCCCAATTTTAGTCGAGACCCTGCGCGACTGATCCTTGAAATTCTTGGCCTGTACCAGCACCTCGTAATCCTGCCCTTCGGGAACGCGAACGGCAAATTCTCCCCGGGAGTTTGTGTAGGTATCCCAGCGAAATCTCTTTTCGCTACTCTGCCGGATGCGCACGCGGACGCCTGGGAGCGAAAGCGCCTTTTCATTGAAAATCGTGCCGATAATCAAGAACGCCGGGAGCGGTTTCTTTTTGCTGCTGCTCGAGGAATCTTTCTTCTGGGTCGCTTCTCCGTTCGGAGCCTGTGACTGCTGCGGGGAAGCGGAAGGATTTGAGCTGGCAGATTGCGGTGCTGAGACGAACCGTAACGGCCCCAAGACTAGCAAGAGAAGTAAAAGGAGTGTTCGCATCAGGAAAGGTAACAATGGTCGCGTTTAATTCGATGGTCGAGCGGCAGGAGAAAATACCTCTACGGAGCGGCACGACGAATTACTCTTCCTCATCATCCTCGTCGTCGTCTTCATCGTCGGGGAGATCTCCATCCTCGTCCACATCTTCCTCGTCGTCATCTTCTTCGACTTCGTCCTCATCGTCTTCTTCATCGAGGTCGTCGGAGATGGGATTCAACGCGACCGGGTGTGTTTGCGAGACTTCCAGCTCGCTCTCGCATTCCGGGCAGCTGAGGATTTCTCCTTCTTCCACCTCGTCCTCATCCACGTCAATTTCTGCGGAACATTCTGGGCAGCGGAGCACGTCTCCATCTCCTCCGAATTAGTCTTTTCCAGTGCAGCCACCATCCTCGCGGCCCGCACCATCCGGCGTATTATATACCTCGACGTCCGAATACAACGTCAAGACTCAATCGCCGGCTTAAAGTGTAACCCAACAGCCAGCGCGAAAGACAAGAGGCTATGGCACAGGGATACCCGGAACGGCCCGTGGTCGGTGTGGGGGGCGTAGTCATCGAGAATGGGCGAGCTTTGCTGATTCGGCGCGGCACGGAACCTCTGTTGGGCCAATGGTCCATTCCCGGCGGCACCCTGGAGCTTGGGGAGTCACTGCAAGAAGGCGTGGCACGGGAATTACTCGAAGAGACTGGGCTGCAGGTTCGCGTCCTCGAAATGATCGAGACGTTCGACCGGATCTTCAGGGAGCCTTCCCCGGAGCCAGTTTTGACCGCCCGCCCCAAGTTTCATTTCGTGATTGTTGACTACCTTTGTGAACGGATTTACGGGGAAGCCCGGGCCGGCAGTGACGTCACGGATGTTGCGCATGCCCGGGAAGACGAACTAGAAAAATTCGAACTCACAGAAACGGCCACTCGGATCCTGCACAAGGCCTTCGCCATGGACCGTGAACGGCAGAAAGTTTGATGACTCACGCGGTCCACGATACCCGGAATGGCATGGCGCTTACTTGGAGTGCTTCAGGATTTCGATGTTCCCGTTGGAATTCGTCAGAGAGAGTGTGCACCCGCCGTTGCCTATTTTACCGCTAAGAGAATCCCCACCCATTTGGCCGCTGGAGGTAATCGGCAGTTCGGTGCTGATGTGCCCAAAAGAAGTGTGGGCGGTCACGTTGTAGCCTGCTCCCTCGGGAATGCGGACCTGCATGGGAGCAAACGAAGTTTTTGCCGTAATGTTCTTGCAAGCGGCGGCGGTGCGAGGCGAAGAAAGAACCACGGTGCCGTTCTGGTTGTCTACGGTGATGGTGCCGGCGATCTCTTCCAGGGTCACGGAACCAAAACTCGTTCTTGCGGCGGCATCCCCCTTCACGGAACTGGCGGTCACCGGGCCGTTTGAATTCTCAATGGTCAAGTTACCGTTCACGCGCTGCACACTGACGGAGCCAAAACTTGTTTTGGCAAATGCGTCGCCGCCGACGTCGCGCAGTTCGATATGGCCGTTGCCCGTCGTCGCCCTCACGCCCTTGGGAAGCCCGCTGGCTTCGATGGAGCCAAAAGAAGTATTAAACGTACCCTTCCCCTTAATCTCCCGGACGTTGATGTTGCCATTAGAATCCTCGACTTCCACGGCCCCGTTGATTCGCTCCAAGGCCACCTCCCCAAAGGAAGTCTTCACGTAGACTTCATCTCCGGTTGGACCGCCCTGCACCTTGCCGTTGGTCGCCGTGCATTTCACGGAGCCGTTCACGTTGCTGAAATTGATGGAGCCGAAACTCCCGTTCAGGGAAGCGGAGCCGCTCACGGTGGTCACGTCAATCGCGCCGTTGTTGTTATTCACGTTCAGCGTGCCGTGGATGTTGCGAACGTTGACCGAGCCAAAGGAATTGTTGACGGTGGAGGTGCCGGCATCGGTAAGTTCCACGCTACCGTTGCCGCCCGAAATGGTCGCGGCGCCTTGCACATTGCTTACGGTGATGGAGGCAAAACGATCTTTAACGTCCACCGCACCCTTTACCGTCGAAACAGCCACGGAACCATTGTTGTTCGCGACCGTAACACTGCCTTCGGCGCCAGATGCCTCCACCGAGCCGAACGAATTCGTCAGTTTCATGGCCCCGCCATCGCGCAGAACCAATTGGCCGTGGCTATTTTCGACGTCGGCCCATCCGTGCACTCCCCGGATGTCCACATTTCCAAAGCCATTCTTGATCCAGAGTTTTGTGTCCCCCGGAACCGCAATGTCGTAATCAACGGAATAGGACCGGCTCTTGTGGATGCGCAGAACGATGCCGGAACTGTCGTCCGGGTAGACGGTCTTCACCTTGATTCCCTGGGTGTCTTGGGAAACTTCGATGCGAATCTGATCCGCGAACTTCTCCGCTTCCGCCTGCGAGCCAGCTTGCGCGCGAATGTTGGCGTTGATTTTCACTTCCCGGCCGCCTTCGGAATGGATGCGCACTTCGCCGAACTTATGCTCGACGCTGAAAGTCTGACCCGCGCCAAGTGTCAGCGTTCTTTGAAATTCTCGCGTGGCCGTGTCCTGGCCACCAGGAGCTCCAGCGGCAGGGAGCGCCGTCGTGCACAGGGCGGTCAGGAAAAGCGTGCACCTCCGGATGGAGGTTGTGAACGGGGCGGACTTCATCGCTTGGTCTCCAGAACTTCCGTCA
>Ga0306923_10003481_pt1 | contig 14823 bp, 12 predicted proteins | sample sta12Can44000108_FD_203841 | JGI IMG/M metagenome (GOLD analysis project Ga0306923, IMG submission 203841) | Lab enrichment of tropical soil microbial communities from Luquillo Experimental Forest, Puerto Rico - statanox.12C.anox.44.000.108 (v2)... | ecosystem: Environmental > Terrestrial >... | reverse complement strand
TCCGCAGGCAATCAATTCAACGTTGTATTCTGCGTTCGGCCAGTCGCAGGTCTCCATCATCTACACGCAACTCAATCAATATTACGTGGTCCTCGAAGTCGCACCGCAGTTTTGGCAAAGCCCCGAAGGCCTCAAGCAGATTTATTTGAATACCCAGAAAGCCGGCAACGTGCCCCTGTTCGCCGTCTCCCAGGCCAGTCCCGGCACTACGGCTTTGGCGGTCAACCACTCCGGACTTTTCCCCTCGGTCACCGTGTCCTTCAACCTTGCTCCTAGCGTTTCTCTCAGCCAGGCCACTGCGGAAATTGAACGCATGAAAGTCCAGCTCAACACGCCCTCGAGCGTTCGCGGCTATTTTTCCGGCACCCTCCAGGCCTATCAACAGTCGCTTAGCACCGAACCATATCTCGTGCTCACCGCGTTGCTTGCGGTGTACATCGTACTCGGGATTCTGTACGAGAGCCTGGCGCACCCGCTCACCATCATTTCCACGCTGCCGTCCGCCAGCGTCGGTGCGATGCTTGCTCTGATGTTGTTCAAGATCGATCTGAACGTCATCTCGATTATCGGGATCGTGCTGCTCATCGGTATCGTGAAGAAAAACGCCATCATGATGATCGATTTCGCGTTGATGGCCGAGCGCGAAGAGGGCAAAACCACCCGGGACGCCATCTTCGAAGCGTGCTTGCTGCGTTTCCGTCCCATCCTGATGACCACCATGGCCGCGCTCTTCGGTGCTCTTCCTCTGGCTTTTGGCACCGGTACCGGCTCGGAACTTCGCCGTCCTCTCGGCATCACCATTGTCGGCGGTTTGATCGTGAGCCAGATGCTCACTCTTTACACCACTCCCGTTGTTTATCTGTATATGGACCGTCTCAGGCTTCGCCTCGCGGGCAAGACGCACGACGCGCTTCCCAGCTTGCCGCTGGAAGCGGATTGAAAGGCTTTGCAACCAGGATAATTGTATGCCACCTGCTCAAACACAAATTCCGAATCGTTCATCCATTGCGGTAAGGCTGTGGCTGGCCGCAGTCGGCATGCCGATGTTTTTTGCGCTGTGCGGTTGCGTGGTCGGTCCCAAATACCATACGCCGTCGGCGCCCGTCTCTAACACCTACAAAGAGAGCCCAACGAATTTTCCAGAAGACCAGCAAAACTGGAAGGTGGCCGCTCCACAAGACGCCATGCTGCGCGGCAAATGGTGGGAGATTTTCAACGACCTGGAACTGAATGCCCTCGAAGAGCAAATCGACACGAATAACCAGAACATTGCGCAGGCCTATCAGAATTACATGTCGGCGCGCTCGATCGTGCGTGAGGCACGCTCGCAATACTACCCCACGGTGTCCACCTCGCCGGTTATCACGCGCTCCCGCGCATCTTCGAACCTCGGCTCCAACGTGGGGTCGACCAATGGCGGCGGTGGCGTAACTTCAAGCGCAGCCGGTCAGGCGGTCAGCTTTTTTAGCCTTCCTTTCAGCGCTTCCTGGGAGCCGGATTTGTGGGGCCGCATTCGAAATACGGTCAACCAGGCGCGTTATAACGCCCAGGTGGGTGCTGCCGATCTCGAAAACGTTCGGCTCACGCAGCAAGCCAGCCTAGCCGAGCTGTATTTCGAGGTTCGCGGCCAGGATGCACTGCAAAAACTCTTTGACGACACGGTCGTCGCTGACAAGAAGACCGTCGATTATGCACAGGCACAATATGAAGTCGGAGTGGGTGACAGAATTTCCTATGTCGAGGCGGAAAGTGCGTTGCAAAGTGCCGAAGCCTCCGCCATCAACGTGGGACTTAGCCGCGCCCAGTTCGAACACGCCATCGCCACGCTGATCGGGAAAACACCGGCGGAGTTCGCGATCCCGAGAAAGCCGCTTGATGTTATTCCGCCACCGGTTCCCATCGGTGTTCCATCGCAATTGCTCGAGCGCCGTCCCGACGTCGCAGCCGCCGAACGCGTCATGGCTGCGGCCAACGCACAAATCGGAATCGCCTATGCTGCGTACTACCCTACCGTGACGATCGGGCCGAGCTTCGGTTTCGAGTCCTCCTCGTTTACCAAGTGGCTCACCTGGCCCAGCCGTTTTTGGTCCGTCGGTCCTACCGCCTCTGAAACGATTTATGACGCCGGACTTCGCCGCGCTACCGTTAACCAGTTCGTTGCCACCTACAACGCCGACCTCGCGGGCTATCGCCAGACCGTGCTCACCGCATTTCAACAAGTGGAAGATTTTCTCGCCGCGGAACGCATCCTGTCGCAACAAACCGACAAACAGAAGGAAGCGGTCGCTTCCGCGCAGGAGTTCTTCAACCTGGAGTACGACCGCTATCAGACCGGCATCGATCCGTACATCAACGTGCTGACCGCGCAAAACACCCTGCTGAGCGATCAGCAGTCCCTGACCAACCTGCAAATCCAGCGCATGACCTCGGTGGTGCAGTTGATCACGGCGCTCGGCGGAGGCTGGGTCCATTCGGAGTTGCCGCCCGCTTCGCAGATGTCGGAGAAGAACCCGCCGAACGCCACGACGATTCAGCAATAGACAAGCGCGGGTTAGATCGACAGCAAACGTTCGAAAAACGAGCGATACCGCCGCAAGGCGAGCCGCAGGTCCTCGGTAGATACGTCCTCACCGCGATGCCATTGCTTTTCGAGTTTCTCGCGCTCCGCGGCGAAACCCTTCGAAAGACTCTCAACCGTTTCCGTCACCAAGCGGTCGGCCTCTTCCACCGCATGGCGGGGCTCGTCTACAAAGGCCACCTGCAGGCTTTCCCACCGCGAACGCAATCCCTGCGTGTCGTGACTGGAGAAAAGCGGCATCATGGTTTCCGGCTCACGGTTGGTGGGCCCGGCCGCGGTCGTTGGCTTCCGCTCAGTATGCGAGTCGGGATCCCTTACACGCGCGGGCGCGATGCCGGCAGCGGGCCCCACTCCGCCCGCTGAGGTATCGGCGTTCGCCTCCAGATCATCAATATCCCGCTGTCCCCGAATTTCCTCGCTCATGACCGCGTCCTTTCTGTCGGCGCGAATTCGCGCTGGCCTAGCAGTTCTTCAAACAGGGTCCGGTAGTGAATCATGGCGCTCCGGAGATCTTCGGTTGTCGCTCGTCCCTGCATATTCCGGGTCGCAATGCCATGAGCTTCGCGATAGTTTTCGATGACCACCGCATGCTCCACGGAAATATCCGCCGCGCGCTCTTCGAGTTCGCGCACCGGATAGCCTTCGACGTTCATGACCTCACCGATCAAGCGGTCGGCTTCGTTCAGCGCCCGGCTGGGATCGTCGACAAAATGCGCCTGAATATCGCGCCAACCTTCCTGAAAGCGTACCCGTTCGGCCGTATCGAGTTGCCGGAGGGGCAACTTTTCTACCCGCCTCTGGCGCTCCGCTAACTGCGCTTCCGCGACGGGACGGCTGCCGGCCTCATCCACGACTCGCGAGTAATCCGGGCCAAAACGCCGCTGCAATTGTCGCGTGCGCCCTTGCTGTATCAGAACCGCGACGACTACGCCTATCGCGATTCCCACGATCAACGCGAGTGCTACTGCTGCTCCCATGCTCATCGAATTACCCCCTCGTCAAATGTTGAACTGGCCTCACAAATCAACGCCTACTTCTTCAGTGGAAACTTCTTGAACATCTTGTCGACGGCTTTGTCCAGATTCTTCTCGTTGCGTTCGGGGTTGTCCGAAAGAGTGTCGCTGGCTGTGCCGCGCCAGATCAGGTGTTTGTCGTTTGTGGTGTACAGGTCGAGCGCGAGAGTGCCGACGCGGTAGTTCTGGACCGTGGTGGTGGTTTCGCCGAGCCGCCCCAACGCCACCCACCCATGCCGTCGTAAAACGTCTGATATTCCTGTAGGTTCTGGGTGGCTCCTACCGCCATAATCACGATATCGCCGCCGTCCTGGACTTTGCGCCATCCTTTGCCGCTGAGTTCCTTGTCGACGACCTCTTCAATGCGCGGTTCCCATAGCGGGTTGCTGGTCCGCACGCGCCCCCAGGAGTAAGTGTGGAAGCGTTCGAAGACCGCGTTTTTATCCCAGTCCGTGCGGACTTCTTGTGCGGCAACGATACTGGCGAGGGCCACGGCGGCCGCGAGCATGCCAAGGTACCGAATCGCCTTCATATCCCCTCCCGGTTCGACTGCGCGACCGTGTTCCAGCTTGCGATGGCGATTTGATCGCCTCAATCAGGAACACACTTGAAAACACCGTCGGACGGAACCCGAATCCGCAAGCCACAACCATGGACACACCCGTTGTTGCAACTCGCTTTATAGGTTATAGGTCGAACTGGTGAGCTCCGTCCGCGCTCTCGGTCGGCGCTCTGTCGAGCGGCCTTAAGGTTCAACATGGTTTCTGCAATCTGCGAGAGCTTGGCGTCCGCGGCTTTCTCTTCCTTCAGTGTTGGTTCGAGCGGTGCCACGGCGTCCTGCAGGCCGAGGCGCCTGGCAAATGCCGCGAGCGAACCGTACATCGCGATTTCGTAGTGTTCGACGGTGTTGCCATTCACGATTAGCGCACAGTCGCGCAGCGGCGAATCGTCGATATTGGAAATCGAGTCTTTCGCCGCGCTCATCATCTTGTCGAGAATTTCGTTGTCCTTGGTATCGGGAGTGCTGCCGAGAGCGACAAAGACGTGTTCCAGTCGCGCCACATGACCGCGGGTTTCCGCCAGGTGATGTTCGAGCGCAGTGCGCAGTTCCGGCGAACTGGCGTTTTCAATCATCGATGGCAAGCCTTTCTTTACCAGCTTTTGCTCGCAATCGTAGGCATAACAAAGTCCGATTTCGAAGAGTTCACGAAGCGATTTCACTTTTCCAATCATGGGACAGCTCCTTGGGTAATTGGCCGAAGTCTTCGCGCCAGCTCCGCCGGGGCCTTGCGGAATATCGCGAAAAAACCGAGCCTAAGCTCATTTAGCATCAACTCGCTTTTCTCCTTGGCCGGGGGATCCCCGTATTTTTGTGAAGCGTTTGCTTCAAATCGATAAGAATCCTGCCGCCACTCTGGCTACCTCCAGCCCGAGGCCGGCGCGCTACGGAGAAGGCTGGATGGACCGCTACCCTTTAAGGGCGCATAACAGATCTAGTATCCCGGCCCGATAATTTCATCTCCGAGAGATGCCGGGAGGCGTCATGAATTGCGAGGCCTCACTTCCCATAGCTTGCCGCGAATATGAAGCGCTGCTGCATCGCTGCAATGAGTGCATGGAACAATGCCGCAAAGTACCGGAAGAAGCTTCGACCGTGAGCGGCGGAGCGAAGCGCGAAGCAATCCGGGGAAGGGAAATTCTGACAGCATTGCTGGAGGAATATGAACGGAGCTACGCCGACCTTAAAAAACACTTTGACAATTGCGTGCGCTGCCAGACCGCGCGACGCCGACTTCGCCATTCCCCTCGCGCCGTCGCGTGATGTGAATTTCCTGGCCCGGAAACATCCATGTCGTCTCACCAGGGCCAATTCCGGCATTGCGGTTTGAGACCCTCGAGAAGGTGGATCCATATACCGTCGATCCAAGAGCTGCGGCTACGCGCTTCCCGTAGCACTTCGCTGGTATTCCTTCAGCGCGTCTGGGCCGAGTGCCGCATTGCGGAAGCCATGGACATGGCGGCGCAGGTATCGTTTTATTTCGCGCTGTCGTGTTTTCCGTTCTTGCTGGTGTTGGCGGCACTGCTAGGTTGGATTCATCGCAGCGAAAATTGGTATTCCTTCTGGTATTGGCTGACGGCCTATCTACCGGCAAGCGGGCAGGACACCGTGATGACCATCATGATTAACTTGTCGAAGGGATTTAAGGGCTTCTTGTCGTTCGGCTTGATCCTAACGATATGGAGCGCTTCGACCGGTTTCCTGAGTTTGATGGACGCGTTATCGCACGTGTATCGGGTGAAGGAGAGACGGAGTTACCTGAAACGGCGCATGCTGGCGATTGTCGCCACAATGCTGGCCGCAGGATTTCTCCTGGCTTGCTTCGGGATCTGGAACGCCGGCCATCTCTTGGTCGCGTTTATCTTCCACTACTCCGTGTACTTTCAGGCGCAGTGGAAAGTGGTGCGCTGGATCATTACCCTTGCGATGATTTTGATCGGCGTAGACCTACTGAACTATTTTCTGCCGGCAAAGCACCCGCCCTGGCGCTGGATCATGCCGGGCTCGGCGTTAACGGTCGCATGTTTCATCGGGGCCAGCGCCACCTTGAAACTGTACATCAGTCATAACCAGGTGATGTCCCGCATTTACGGCGCTTTGACCGGATTTATCGCCATAATGCTCTGGATTTATCTCGTGGATCTGAGCGTCTTACTCGGCGCGCAGACCGACGCGGTACTCCTTCGGCTGAGATCGGGACGCTCCAGAATTGAGTGAATCAGGCCGCGAGGTTCTAAGGTTGTTCACCTACTCCAATGCTTGTGCGCCTTTAAGGAGCTCATGGTATTCGTGGGCATGCGGCAGCGGCTTGTAAGATGGTCTAATGTTGATCCGGGCTATCCGGTGCTTCCCGAACAGGGTCCGTGCGGAGACCGCCTTGGCGGCAGTCGTTGTGCTCGCTTTGATCCTGCCGGTTATCGGCATGCGCGCCGAGACCGGCTCTCCGGACGAGGCAGCGCTTCTCGCGCACCTGAATGCGGTCATCAATTGGTACAAAAAGCTCACCAACGACGTGCCCCCAGGCCAAGAGCCCAGTGACGCGGTGTTTGCCGCAAATGCGCAAAGCTATGGAGCACAAGTCGTGCGGTTGGCTTTCCAATCCGCCAGGGCGGAGGCTGGGCAGATTTCCCAGTCCCCTGCGAACAGCGGGGCGCCGAACACGCAGCAAAACGACTCCACCGCCCAGAAGTATGCTCAGCTTGAAGGCGAGGTGTCGCAACGGGTCGCGGACGACCAGGCCAAAATCAAGGCCTTGAAGGCTCACCGTAGCCGTGCCACGAATGTCGCAGATCCGGAACAGGCGCTGGAAGGGAAATTGGCTCTGGATCAGGCCACGCTCGACGCCGTGCGCTCCATGAAGCAGTTTGTGGAACAGAGCCATGCGGGAGGAACCGGCGCGGAACGCAACATTAATGAACTGGCCCGTTCGGTTCCGGAAATCTTCGAGTCGGAGTCCCCGGGGAAACCGGCAAATCCCACACCAGTGAAGGCTCAAGGCGGCTCACCCGCTGGCCTATTCGGGCAGTTGATGGCGTTGTATCGCGAGATGCTCAGCCTGCGGTCCATCGAACAGCGGATTTCGGAAAGCGACGACATTCAGAAGATGGCCGACGATCTGCGCACGCCGCTGCGCAAACAACTATCGGAAACCATGCAGCAGGGAAAAAATCTTGCTGCCCAATCGAACGTTCCGCGAGCCCAATACGATACGCTCGCGCAACAGTTCAAGGAACTCTCCGCGGCGTTGTTGCCCTTAAGTGAAGAAGTCCTCTTGCTCGATCAGAGCCGGTCTAACCTGTTGAACTGGCGTAGCGCTCACGCTACGGAATCGCGACGGTTGCTGGTGGCGATCGTGTTGCGCGTCGCGGTGCTCCTGATTGCATTGGGTATTATCTTTGCAGCCGCAGAAGCGTGGAAGCGGCTTACCTTCCGCTACGTGCACGACCCGCGACGTCGACGCCAATTCCTGATTCTGCGCCGATTCGTGATGGGCTTTTTCATGTTCGCCGTGATTCTCATGGGTTTCATCAGCGAGTTTAGCTCGCTTGCGACCTTTGCCGGTTTTGTAACCGCAGGAATTGCGGTGGGCTTGCAGACCATACTGTTGTCCGTGGCCGCTTACTTCTTTGTCATCGGCCGGTACGGCATTCGCGTCGGCGATCGTATATCTATCGCAGGAGTTACCGGCGACGTGGTGGACCTCGGGCTGGTGCGATTCTACGTGATGGAATACGCCGCCTCGGGCGCGGAATTGTTTCCCACTGGCAGGATTGTGGTGTTCTCAAATTCCGTGCTCTTCCAACCCACCACGCCGCTGTTTAAACAACTGCCCGGCACTCATTACACCTGGCATGAGGCCGTTCTGCCCGTGACAAACGGGGCGGACCGCCAATTGCTTCAGAAATCGGCCAAGGAAGCGGTGGAGTCCGTATTTCAGGAGTACCGGCGTCAGGCGGAATGGCAGCGGGCCTTCAATTACAGCGCGGAAATCACCATTAGGCCGCCGGCACCGGAACAGCGCTGGCAATTCGGCGATTCCGGGCCGGAATTGGTCATTCGTTACCCGGTGGACCTGCACCGCGCCCCGGAAATCGACGAGAAAGTTATTCAGGTGTTGACAGAAACCATGGCAAAAGATGGCAAAATATCCGCCGCGATTGCGGGAACGCCCAGGGTGCGTACGGCCGTCAAAGTGTAGGACTTGTTTATGTTCTGTTTGCTCCAATAGAGGATGAAGGCCTTGCTCATTTACATGAAACGCCTTAGGAGATAGAGTCGCGGGCCAAACGCACCTGCCAGTGAGGGTCAAGCGGGGGTGGGCGATGAGAGAAGCGCTGAACCACGAGTCGTTGCGCGAGCGCATTGACGCACGTAGGTCCGCACGCAAGAGGGTGGAAGGGGAAAAGTGTTTCCGTGCTCTGGTCGACCATGCTCCCGTCGGGATGGCACTGGAAACCGTCGAAGGAGAAATTCTTCATGTAAATCCCGCCTTCTGCCAGATGCTGGGTTACACCGAGGACGAATTGCGCAAAATGCACTGCTCGCAATTCAGCCATCCCGACGATGATGCCGCGGAAATGGTCCTCTTCCGGGAGCTCCGAGAAGGTTGGCGGCCCACCTACCAGATTGATAAGCGTTTTCGGCGGAAAAACGGCGAGTGGATTTGGGCGCGCGTTTCGATATCACTTCTGAAGACGGCTGCCGACTTGCCTCCATTGGTGGTCGGGATCGTTGAAGACATCCGCGAGAGGCGCCAGGCGGAAGAATATCTCAAGACCACGAAGCTTGAACTCGAGCGGCTCGCGGGCCGGTTGCTGCGCGCGCAGGAAGACGAACGTCGCCGCATCAGTTTGGAGCTTCACGATGATATCGGGCAGCGCATGACTCTGATGGGCATGGAACTCGAGAAGCTCGAGCAGGAATTGCGCGTCGAGAGCAACCCGGCGCTCGCCGAGCAAGCCTCCGCCATGAAGCACCGCCTCGAGGATCTGGCTTCGTCTATTCACGACATGTGCCGCAACCTGCATTCATCGAAGTTGGAGCTTCTGGGGCTGCGTGCGGCGCTCAAGGAACTGAGCCACGACATCCATGAGCACAGCGGGATGTGCGTTGGTGTCGAGGTGGACGAGGATGCCAACCATTTGCCGCAAGATGTTGCCCTCTGTTTCTACCGCGTCATTCAAGAAGCGCTGAACAATGTCTCCAAACACGGCAAAGTGACCGCCGCTGAAGTCGCCGCGAAACGAATCGGTGAGAATATCCGCGTGACCATTAAAGACTCTGGGAGGGGCTTCGATCTAGCCACAATGCGCAATTTTCGCGGTATTGGTCTCGCCTCAATGCGCGAGCGCCTCCGCGCCATCGACGGCACCTTGATCATCCGGTCGCGCCGCGGCGGAGGCACGGAAGTCACCGCCGAAGTAAGATGCGGGTCGGCGCATGGTCCCGCCTAGGACGGTTACTGCTTCGACGGCTCTCGGCCGCACTTTGTCATCATTCCCCGCGGGGAGGAAGCGTCAACGACTTCGACAATGTGAACGTCAATGGGGTTTCCGCCGGGATTTCGATCTGTTTGTTGCCGGTCAGAGCGCCGCCCACGAAACCGGCGCCCGCTCCCACCAGGGCCCCGATTCCCGCGCCCTTGCCGCCACCCGCAATTCCGCCGATGAGTGCACCGCCTGCGGCGCCGCCACCCGTCGTTACTGCGGTTCGTTTTCCCTTACCCTTTACCGTGCTGTCCAATGTCCCGGTATGAAGCGAGTAATTGTGTCCGTGGATCGTGATGCTGGTCAGAGCCAGTGCGAGTTGGCCCTCGCCCTTGATTTTGCCCTTTTCCTTCGCGGTCACCACCGTGCCTGTCACACTTGATCCCTTGGGTATCGCAGCTTTTCCGTCGACGGTGACTGGCTGCGCCAGCGTCGCTAGGAAGGTTTGCCCCGTTTGGCTGTTCTTCGAACTCAAGGCCTGGTCCACCGTAACGACCAGGGCCGTGCCGGACGGAACCACGATGGGTTCCGGCGCGGGCGCGGGTGCCTGTGCCGGTGGAGCTTCTACAGGGGCCGCTGCCGGCGGCGGCGTATTGGCTGCTTGATCGGTCGCAGCGCCTGCCGTCGGCGGCATTACGGCCGTTTCGTCGGCGACGTCTTTCACTCCGGGTTCGCCATGGGCGATTTGTTCGGCGCGTTGTTGCGTCACACCATCTTTGGCCGCTCCCCTCAGCGTGACCTTGCCATCCTTGGCCGTCACGGTGATGGGGGAGCCTTGTGTCACCGGGTCCGCGGCCAACTTGCTTTGGACGTCCTTGGCAAGGGCATCGTCGTTTGCGCCTTTCGAACAGCCAACCGTCAAACTCAAAAGCAAACTCGCAAGCAGAACGAAGTTTCTATTTAGATTTGTGCGCATGTCCACTCACTTTTCGGCCCTAGCGGCTACATCTTGAAACAGACACTGCCGGTTCGGTTTTTCACCTGCCGGATTGGGTACCGCAAATTAATCCTCGATCCGCGTGGCGCTGGCAATTCGCTCAGGTCCGCGTAACGAATCCGTTTCTCAATATTCTAAACGAGAATCTCCGTGGATCACTCCATTTTGTTAACGCTGAGGACATCCAGCAGATCTTGCACTAGGCGAGTCCGGTGCAACGAGACCGGGCCCCATGGGACTTCTCCGGGTCAGTTGCGTGGGAGCGGATTCCGTTCCGCTGGGAGCCAACTGTCACAATTGACAGTACACAAAACTACCGACAAGTCCTAGTTTGTCTCTTGCCGCGAGGTTATCGCCACTTGGACTAATGGAAATGCTGCTGGTTTTCCGCCCCACTCATGTCCGGTCCCTTCCAGGTGAAACGGCCCAATGTCCCCGTAGCGTCTGCCGTGAAGCGCAGGATGCACTCGGTATCGGTGCTGAGGACCTTTTGCGCAAGGCGTAGACGCAGCCGCAGGTGAACTTCCGCGCTAGGGCCGAAACGAAGCAGCAAGCAGGAAACGATTCTCAACCGGTAGGTGTTCCATGGCAAGCAACGCGACGCCAGCCGAAACCGAAAGACTCCGCCAGAGTCGCGAAAACTTGGCCGCCTGGAAAAAATGGGGGCCTTATCTCAGCGAACGGCAATGGGGCACCGTACGCGAAGACTACAGTAACGACGGGAATGCCTGGGACTATTTCCCACACGATCAGGCGCGTTCGCGAGCCTACCACTGGGGCGAGGATGGCCTCGCCGGATTCTCCGACGAGAAGCAACGGCTGTGTTTCTCCATCGCCTTGTGGAATGGCGTCGATCCGATTTTGAAGGAACGCCTTTTTGGCTTAACGAATAGCGAGGGCAATCACGGGGAGGACGTCAAGGAATACTACTTCTACTTGGATAGCTCCCCGACGCACTCCTATATGAAGTATCTGTATAAGTATCCGCAGCAGCTTTATCCCTACGATAATCTTGTGAAAACCAACAAACGCCGCAAGCGGTGGGAGCAAGAGTACGAGTTGCTGGACACTGGCGTGTTCGACGATGATCGTTACTTCGATGTATTCGTCGAGTACATCAAGAACTCTCCGGAAGATATTCTCATCGAGATCAACGTCTGGAATCGCGGGCCGGAAGCCGCTTCACTTCACCTGTTGCCCACGCTGTGGTTTCGAAACACCTGGGCCTGGTGGCCGACCGAACAGAAACCTGTGATGAGCGCGGCAAAATTGGCGCCCGGCCTCTCTGCCGTATGGGCCCACCATCCCGAACTGGGTGAGTGCTATCTCGTTACGGATCGCGAAGTCCAGCTCCTGTTCACCGAAAACGAAACAAATACCCAGCGGATCTGGAATCATCCGAATGCCACTCCTTTTGTCAAAGATGGCATCAATAACTACCTCGTGCACGGCCAGCGGAATGCTGTGAATCCCGCGCAAACCGGCACGAAATGCTCCGCCCATTACCAATTGAACGTCGAGCCGGGCAAGAGTCGGACGGTCCGGCTGCGACTTGCCGCCAGCCGGGAGGTCACTCCTTCCATGCAAGCGCTGGAGCATCAGCGGTTCTTTCAGGCGGGATTCCCTCAGGTAAAGGCGCTCCGCGAAAGGGAATGTAACGAATACTATAAGAGCATCACGCCCGCCGGCCTCGACGAGGACAGCAAGAACGTGATGCGCCAGGCGCTCGCCGGCATGCTGTGGAGCAAGCAGTATTACTATTTCGACTTGCAATTCTGGCTTCGCGAGCACGACGCCGATCCCATTACCGGCGGAAAGAATACCAACGTCCGCAACCAGCATTGGTTCCATATGCTCAACGACGATGTCATCTCCATGCCTGACAAGTGGGAATACCCGTGGTATGCCGCATGGGACCTGGCCTTCCACACCATTTCTCTGGCCATCCTGGACTGCGACTTTGCCAAGCGCCAGCTGCAATTGATGTTCGACAGTTTGTACCTTCATCCGAGCGGCCAGATTCCCGCGTATGAATGGAATTTCGGCGACGTGAATCCGCCGGTTCACGCCTTCGCGACTTTGTATCTCTACAATCTGGAGCGCGAACAGACCGGCATTGCCGATGTGGAATTCCTCAAACGCTCCTTCGACAAGCTGGTCTTCAATTTCTCCTGGTGGGTCAACCGCAAAGACCCGACCGGGAAAAACGTGTTCGAAGGCGGGTTCCTGGGTCTCGACAACATCGGCGTCTTCGACCGCAGCGCAAAACTGCCCGACGGGACGACGCTCGAACAGGCCGATGGCACTGCCTGGATGGCTTTTTTCTGCGAAACCATGCTCGAAATCAGCTTGGAATTGGCACGCTATGACGATTCCTATTCCGACTCCGCTCTAAAGTTCGGGGAACACTTTCTGTGGGTCGCCAGCGCGATGTCCCGCATCGGCGACAATTTTGCCGGTCTGTGGAACGAAAAGGATGGCTTCTTCTACGACGTGTTGCGCTTTCCCGACGGCCATGCCGAACAGATGAAGGTTCGCTCTCTCGTCGGCTTGCTCTCGCTCTGCGCCACCACCGTTATTTATCCCGACATGCTCGAAAAGGTGCCGGTCTTCCGCACCCGCATTCGCCAGTTCATCGATCGCAATCCTCACGTCGTCGAGAATTTGCGGCCTCCGACTCCCGGCTACCACGGCCGCTTCATTCTCTCGACCCTAAATGAGACCAAGTTACGGCGCCTGCTGGCTTATATGTTGGATGAAAGCGAGTTCCTTAGCCCCTACGGGGTTCGTTCTATTTCAAAATTCCATAAAGATCATCCCTTCGGTGTCCGAGCGGAAGGCAAGGATTTTACCGTCAGCTATCAACCGGCGGAATCGGAGTCGGGCCTTTTCGGTGGAAATTCCAATTGGCGCGGTCCGGTATGGTTCCCCATTAATTTCCTGATGCTTCGCGGCTTGGTGAATTTCTATTTGTTCTACGGCGACGACTTCAAGGTCGACTGTCCGACTGGCTCAGGCAAGCAGATGACGCTTATAGAAGTCGTGCAGGAACTGAATCGCAGGCTGATTAGCATCTTTCTGAAGGATCCCGCGCACGGTGGCCGGCGGCCGGTTTATGGCGCCACCAAGAAATTTCAAGAGGATCCCTATTGGCGGGACTGCCTCTGCTTCTTCGAATACTTCCACGGTGATAACGGCGCTGGTATTGGAGCGAGCCATCAAACCGGCTGGACCGGTCTCGTGGCCAGGCTAATACGTTTGTCGGTCGGTCTGGATGTTCAGGAGTTGTTGAATCGGGAGCACAAACCGGGACTCAGTCGAAACGAAGGTATTCAGGTCAGTGCCGCGGCGGCAACCGGCGATTGATGCCCGGGATCGCTTTTCGGTCGTGCCTTTGCGAAGGGAGGGGATCTGTGGCTTCAGCCCTGTGTGCTTCGCGTCGCACCCTCGACGCGTCGTTCCCGTTCCAAGAGTCTGGGAGAATTACCAGTTGTGCTTGGTGGCTCCGGCAGGAATTTGCTCGGAATCACGTCTAGCACTTGAACTCTTACGCAATCTCATGAGCCAAGCCCTCAAAGGTTCGCGTCCTCGTGTACTGATCGCTGACGACCACGCCATGTTCGCAGAGACCCTGCGCGAGTTCCTGACTGCGAAGTACGATGTCGTCGGACTGTTGCCGATGGCGCTGCTCTTCTCCTCGCGGCGGCAGAACTGACCCCAGATCTGGCCGTTGTCGACATCGGATTGACCCTACCCAACGGGCTCAACGCCAGTTGCCAGTTGCGGCAAAAATTTCCGTCGATCAAGGTGGTATGCATGACCCAGCAGCGCGAACCCACCATGGTTGCCGAGGTTTTTCGCCGTGGTGCTTCCGCGTTCCTGGTGAAGAGTTCGCCGGTAGCCGAGCTCCTCACCGCCATCGAAGAGGCCCTCTTGGAACGCGTTTACATCTCGCCGTCGGTGGCGAACAAAATCGTCAGCGATCTTCTGCATCCCTACCGGCGGAAGGAGTCCGGGGTCCGTCTGACTGCAAGACAACGGGAAGTGCTCCGCCTACTGGCCGATGGCAAATCGATGAAATTCATCGGCGAGGCCCTGGGAATCTCGGCCCGCACCGTCCAATTACACAAATACGAGATGATGAAAAACCTGCGGTTGAAAACGAACGCCGGCATCATTCAGTACGCCATTCATCACGGTATCCTCTCCGCGTGATGGCGAAAGCGCTGCCGGCCGCCGGAAAGTCACTG
>Ga0306923_10003480_pt1 | contig 14824 bp, 16 predicted proteins | sample sta12Can44000108_FD_203841 | JGI IMG/M metagenome (GOLD analysis project Ga0306923, IMG submission 203841) | Lab enrichment of tropical soil microbial communities from Luquillo Experimental Forest, Puerto Rico - statanox.12C.anox.44.000.108 (v2)... | ecosystem: Environmental > Terrestrial >... | reverse complement strand
ACAGCCGACCACCCATGAGTCACAGAAAAAGTGATTTGGGAATCCCGTGCCCGCGAAAAACTGCCAAAGTAGTGCTAGCGCCCGTACTCGCTAAACTCGGGCGGCCGAGCGAAGCGCCGCTGCAAGTCGCGGATCGCGCGGTGGACGGCGCCGGGGCCGATCTCGCCGCGCCGGCGCAGGGCGTCGGCGACGGCCTGCAGGAAGGCGTCGCGGTCGGCGACGTGCAGCGGCCGGCAGGCGTCGTAAACAGCCTCCATCTCGTCGTCGGTGAGCTTGATCGGCGGCATGGACAAGGCCTCAACTTGAAAAGAATGATCCGCTGCGCGTAAGCTGCGCGACATCGTCACGTTCTGCTGCTGATGACGCGAACTGACCCCGCGAATTCGCGGGGTTCTTCTTTGCGCTCAAGCGCCCGGCGGCTCCGGCTTCGAGAGCTCAGCCAGGCGCGCACTCAGCTTGGACCGGAGCTGCCGATAAACCAGTTCGCCGATCTCGCCGCGACGGCAATCGTGGTCGGCGAGCGTGAGCGGGCAGCAAACTTCGTAGCGGATTCATGCTCGGCGCGCGCGATCGCGAGAAAAGCCCCGACCGCTGTGGTGCCAACGACCGGGGCCGGTTTCTCAGGCTCTGATGCTGCGGCCCCTACGGCCGCACGAACCGCTTAAGCCTCCTCGCTCAAAAAAGTCCAACACGAGGATCGCATCCTAGGCGGCGGGTGGCGTCGCCGGTGAGCTTTGAGCGGCGGCATCGTCCAAGCCGACGACCGCGAGATCGCCGCAAGGTCCGCGGTGGAACCAGCAGATCAACTTCTTGTCGAGGCGAGCGCGCAGCTCGATCGCCCGCCGCCGAGCCGCGGCGTCGGCGCCGCCCTCCCGCTCCGGGTCGAGGTCGAAGTCGAGCGGGTTGACGTCCTTGGGACCGAGCCCGAGCAGCCGGCCGATTTCGGCCTTGGACCACTGATACTCGCGGTGCTGCGCCAGCACGGCGGCCGTGGCCCTAGCCCGCGCGGCCTCGTCGGCCTCGACGGCGGCCTCGAAGCCCGAGTCGAGCGCGCCCGTGCGAAGGAACCTGCGCGCGGCCCGCAGCAGGCGACCCGAGCGCGCCAGCAGCTCCTCGACCGGCTCGCCGTCGTCGATCGCCTGCTCGACCTCGCACGCGATCTCGGCGGCGCGGGCGTACAGGCGCACGACGGCGGGCGCGATCTCCATCAATCCTTCTCCTCCCAGGGCCGGCGGACGCCATCGCCGTCGGCACCATCGTCGCCGCCGCCGCCGCCGCGCTCCCACGGGCGCGGGTAGAGGCTGCGCCCAGAGTCGCGGCCGTCGAGCTTGTTCTCGCGGTTGCTGTGGGGCGTGATCCGCAGCGCCCGGGCGTAGCTCAACGCGCGCGCGGCGATCACGCCGAGCTGCTTCGATATGCGGTCGTAGTCCGACGACCCGACGTCGGCGCGAGCGAGTTCGCGCTCCAAGCGGCGACACTCGACCATGGCATTACAGTAGCGCTCAAGCTGCTCATGCGTCTCGCGGGAGAACCAGCGCGGGCGCATGGCGGAGACGACGGCACGCCAGATGGCGGCAGCGGCGGCGGACATCCCCTCCGGCGGGTCGGGGCGCTCGTCCCAGGGAACGGCGGCGGCAACACCCTGCATCGCAACCTCGCTGGCGGACTTGCGGGGCAACTGGAACCTCCTAACAGCAATCAGGCAGCTGCACCCCTGAATACACCTGAATCCGCGTCTCAGCGAGCGCATCGCCGCGCGCGTCGAAAAGAACCGCGTTCTCCGGGCGTCCTCGAGGAAAAACGTAGACAGCGAGAGAACGTGTCCAGGTTGAAGTCAGGTGAGTACAGCACCGACGCACATTGAACGACCCGCCTCGATCTGGACACCCGAAACCACGGAAAGGTAGCAAGATTCGGCTGCCGCCGCGGTCCGCGAATGTCGCAGTCGCGAAAATTTGGATGTGCCCCCCGCCCCAAAAGATGATCGAGAACTGCGAGAGCGCGCCGGCCGACGTTCCCCCCTCCCTCATATTGCGTTGAGCTATTGGAGAACGCGGGTTGCGTTGAGGCTCTTGGAGAGCGCGGGCCGAACCAGGGTTAATTTCGCAGCCCGCGCACCCCGCACCCCACGATGACAGCCGCGACGGGCTGGAAACGACACCACGACGAGACCGGCCAGCGCACGCGCAAATTGACCCTCGAACTCGACGGGGTGAATTAGTTCGCCGATTTCGAATTAGTTCGCACGGTACCCTTTTAAAAACCTCGCTTCTGCCTCCGTGTGTATACATATATATATTATATAATATTATCAAAGGCTTAGCCTCCCCCATCGTAGTCTGATTTTTTTAAAAGGGGGCGGCGCGCACTAATTCCTAATTGTTCGCCGCGCACTAATTCGGCGGGGCCATCGCGGTCTCACCGCTTGAATAGGCCCTCTAGATTGTACAGGCCGCAGGCACTGGTGCCGTTAGTTCGTCGCGATACCTTGCCGTCAGGTATGTGCGCCAGTGTCCATTTGAGGTGCGGACGTGGAACACCTCTTCGAGACCATTGGTTAGGACCTCGATTCGGCGCACCTCAAGGTCAATAGCTTGAAAAATTCCGATCATGCTAATGCGGTCGCTGTGCGATCCGGGCGTTAGGTCAGCGCGGCCAACTTTGGTCTCGAAGTCGTAAGCGAGGCTCCGAAAGAAGCCGACCATGTCGGGTAGAAAGGGTTCTGGCGGCTTGGCCATGATTGTTCTTTCCTGTTAGATCGCAAACCACATCTCGCGCGGCCGGCCCGGGCCGTTGGCTTGCTGTTTTTGACAGCGAGCCTTGCCGGCGGCTTCGAGCTTTCGCAGCGCTTGGATGATCTCGTAGGCGCGGGTGTGCCCGCCGAATACGTCGCGGATGATGTCGCGGCGGCTGATGCCGTCAGGGCGGGCGAGCTCTAGCTCGTGCATCAGCGTGTCGGCGACGTGGTCTCCGCTCGTGTCGCTGAAGATGTAGCCCGCCGACGCTTCGCAGTATCGCCACAGCGCGTGGGCGGCTTGGATGTGCGGCGCCGCGATCTGTGGCGCGCTGTCGAGCAGCGCGTAGAGCATAGACAGCCGCAACATCTGCGGCGCCGCACGCGCTGTGAGGTGGTCGATCAGTCCGGCCGTGAGCGGCGCGCCTTCGACCGCGGCATAGAGCGCCGCCCACACGGGCTTGGCCTCCTCGGCGAAGGTGATCGCATTCCGCGTCTGCGCCGTCTTGACTGCTTCGTTCGTCTTTCGCCCGAGTTCGGCGAGGACGGCGGGATCAAAATTTCCGCCGAACGGCAGCAACTTGCTGCGGTCAGTGCAGGTGTAGAGAAAGCGGTTGCCGAATCCGTCGGAGAGCGACAGCTTTTCGAGCTTTCGACGCAGCTCGTCGACGGTGATGTGAGCGGCCATCGAGATCAGCGGCTCGGTCGCGATCGACGGCTTGTGCTTGGTCCGCGTCGACAGGATCGGCGGGACGCAATCCCACGCCTCGCGCAGCACGCGGCTGACGATGTTGGTCTCCTGCTTCATCTTCGACAGCGCGGACGAGAACTCGCGTTCGTCGAGCAGCAAACGCTTGTCGGATACGCCGGGATCAACGCACACCAGCGTCTGCGTCTTCTTGTCCATCTCGTAGCGCGCGTCGCGCACCATCTCGATGATGCCTTCGCCCGAGCTGATCCCGCTTTTGATGTTCTCGCGCACCCAGTCAGGATCGGCACGTTCCATGACGGCGCGGATGTCCTGCGCCGAGGTGCCCTTGCGTGATCGCGCCGTGCGGCCGACGATGAGCGCGAAGATGTTGGGATAGTGATCGGCGTTCGCTATTCGGATGAACGGCTGACGGCCGACCATGTTGCCGAAGCAAGTTAGGTATTGCAGCAGTAGCGCCGCCGGATCGGATTCGGTGCAAGGCAGGAGTGTGTTCACTACTTCACCAGCAAGTCCGTAATAGGCGCCTGGATCGAGTTTTGGCCAAGCGCCGATCGTTGTGGTGGACGTGCCGGCAGCGCGTCCGTGCGTCTTAGCGCTGCCCGCGGACGGCGCCGTCGTTTCGCCGTCGGCAATCTCGCCGGCGCCCTCCGGGTGCTTCTCGATCCAGGTGCGGCACATGCGCCGGAGCTCGCGCTCCTCGCGCTCCCAGCTCCAGGCGCGCCCGGCGTCGCCGGCGGCGGCGCGCGTCGCCGCCAGCAGGATCTCCACCACCTGGTCGACCGGCGTGCCGCGGTTGATGAGCGCCGCGCTCACCGACAGCTGCGTCGGGTGGATGGCGCTGTCGCCGGGACCCTGGTGCCGCATCGCCGCCAGGCGCGCGTCGACGTCGACCGGCGGCCTGGGCACGTCGGCGCCGAAGGCGAGGAACGGGTTGTCCGGGCTCTGGCCGTTGCCGTCGCCGGCGAGCGGGCGCCGGTGCAGCAGCGGCTGCGCTGCGCCGTCGATCCAGTCGCGCAAATCGTCGAGCCGGTAGCGCCGCCCGGGCTCGCAGACCTCGGTCACGACCTCGACCCATCCGCCGCGCTTGCTGTTGTGTGAGCCGGGCAGGCGCAGCAGCCGCGCGACCTCGGCGGCGGCCGGGTCGGCGCCGATGAGATCGGTCAGCCGCTTGAGTAGGCGCTCGACCTCGGCGACGTTCGCGGGCGTCGCCTCGATCGCCCGATCGAGCAGCCACAGCAGGTGCAGTCCGTGCCCGCTGGCGGTGACGGTCGAGGGCGGGCGCGCCAGCGCGCGCAGGGCGCGCCGCGCCTCCTCGGGCGCGGCGGCGAGCGCGTCGAAGTCAAGGTCGGCGTGCAGGCAGTTGATCTCGGCCAGCGTGTCCTTGGCGCGGCGCCGCGCGCTCGGGCGGATCGTGGCGACGCAGAAAAAAAGCCCGCGCTTGGGCAGGTCCCACTTGGCGGCGAACGCCGCGACGTCGCCCTTGGCCCGCGTCGCGACGAAGCGCTCGCCGCCGCGCCCGTCGACCTGGTCGGCGCTGTTGATTAGCGAGCAGACGAAGACGGGGCACTCGGTCGAGCCGCCGAACACGCCGGCCAGGAACTCCGCGCCCGGGTGCGACGGCGGTTCCGCCTGCGGCGCGTCGGTTGCGGTCGGGGGCGCAACTTCGGCTCTGGAGGTCGGCGGCGCGGCGGCTGCACCGACCGTCGTGCGCGGGTGGTCGCGTTCAGGGGCCGTGCCCCGGCCGATCTGACCGGCGCTTTGCGGCGGCGTTTCGCCGGATCGAGCGGCAACGTCCGCGAATTCGACCGCCGTGCGCGGGAAGTCGCCATCTTGCGGCGGTGTTTCGCCGATGATCGACGCATCGTCGCCGCCGTCGTCACCGTCAACGCCGCCGACGTCACTGACAACATCGCTACCGACAACGCCGCTGTCGCCACCGGCAACGCCGCCGTCGTGATCCGGCAGAGGGGGCGGTGACGGCGCAACGTCCGCGAATTCGACCGGATCGTGCAGGTCGTCCGCCCCCCAGCTGCGCCCGACCTTGAAGTCGGCGTCGAGCGGCACCTTGAGTCCGTAGAACGTGCCTGCCTCCCGCGCGTGGCGGACCATGATCTCGCCGACCTCCGCGGCGATCTCCGGTCGACAGCAGCAGGCGAGCTCGTCATGAATCCACAGCGGAATGACCACGTCGCCGTCCCAGCCGTAGTGAAAGCGGGCGCATAGCTCGTCGTGGACTTGGACCAGCCAACGCTTACAGAGGATCGCTTCCGCGGAAGTCACGATGAAGTTGAGCGCAGAATGGAGCGCGCGCGCGGGCACGCGCCGCCCGTCAAGCCCGGGGAGCCATCCGTGCTGGCGCGCGTGGCTCTGCAGGCGCTGGCGCAGCTGCCGCAGTCCCGGCGTGCCGGCCTCGAACTTGTCGAGGGCTTGCCGACCGACTCGCCGCAGGGCGTTCTCGCTCGGGCGCGCTGCTCCGGCAAAAAATTTTTGGTGCAGGCTGTTGGTGGGATCGACGCGTTGGATGCTGCGGGCGATTTTATTGATGATCTGCCCGGCTCTCTTGGCCTGGCAGCCGAACAAGAAGCCGTAGCGAAAACCCTTCGCGCCCTCGCGCGCGACCTCGTGCACCTTGCTCTGCTTGTCGCGTGAAGTTCCCTCTGCGATCAGGTCGAGGATGATGGCGCCCTTCCAGTGTTGGTCGACGCCGCCCAGGAAAGCCTCGGCATAGTCGCCGCCGTCGAATTCGGTCAGGTAGTGGGCGAAGGCGCGATCTTGCAGCGTCGCCTGGTCGGCGGTGACGAACGTCCATCTCTCGGGCGCTTGGAATAAGGCCCGGCATTCGGTTGCGAGTGGCGTGCCGCGCTTCGGGTTCGGCACCTGCGCGAGGTTTGGACCGAAGTGGGCGGCGCGGCCGTGCGGTGTGCCGATGTGGACGATCCCGCCGTGAATGCGACCGTCTTCGCCGACGTGCTTGCGCCACGCCTTTTGGCCTTTGCTCAGCTGGGCGATCCGGCGCTTGAGGATGTGATAGTCGGCCAGACCGGCAAACTCCGGGTAGAGCTGCGGAATCGCTTCGAGCAATTCGTCGTCGATCTTCGCCTGCCCGGTCTTCTCGGTGCGCTCCTCCGGAATCCAACCGCGGGTCTCGAGCTGCCTCGCGACCTGCGCCCGCGAACTCGGATTCATGTCGGGAAACTGGCGTCGCAGCAGGAGCGCTAGCTCGGAGCACTCCGCCGACCATCGCCGCTCCAGGCGCCCGGCCGCGTCGTCGTCGAAGGGGACGCCGTCCGCCTCGATCCGATCGCAGACTGCTTCGGCGCGGTGCTCGAGCTCTAGCGCTTGCGCGCTGTATCCGTCCGGGCGGATAAAGTGCCAGATCGCCTTGGTAGTGTTTGCGTCGCCGACGCAGCGCGCCTGCAGCCCCGGCGTCCACACGGAAAAATCCTCGATGTCGGCGCCGACCTTAGCGACGCCGAGCCGAACGCCCCAAGCCTCGACCGAGTAGCGACCGCGCAATTTTCCCAACGCGCCTCCGCCCATGGCCGCGGCTTGATCGTCGAGGTCGCCGATGTTCGGCAGGATCAGCCGGCCGGCGACGAGCGTGTCCACGATCTCGGTGTTCGCCGACGGCGTCCAGCCGTAGAGTCGCCGCAGCAGCCGAAGGTCGTAGTTCTTGATCTTGTGGCCGGTGAGGTAGCGGGCGCGCGCGAGGTGCGCGAGCGCGTCGGCGATCTGCCCCGGGCCGTATTCGAAGATTTGGGCGCTGTCCAGGTCGACGATCACGACGCAGTGAATCACGGTGGCGGTGTCGAGCAGGTCGTCCGCCTCGACGTCGAAGACCAGCCGCAGCCCGCCGCTCTTGGTTGCGGGAGGCACGATGAAGCGGCGCGCAGGCGCTGGAACGTGGACGACATCGGCTTGCGCCATTCGGTGAAACTGCACCCCACTGCCGGCCTCGCCTCTCGGCCGGCAGTAAGCTGCAGTCCGCGGAATCAGAAGTTGCTTCCAGCGCCGGCGGGACCTTCGACTGCGGGCGCGGGGCCGAATCCTTCAATCGGCGGCAGGCTCTCGATCGGCACGTAGCCGTCGACCTTGAAGACCGGATAGCGAATCTCACCGTAGGCGCGGTTCGGGTGCGTGTAGCTGCCGCGCTCGAGCGCCACGACCGGATACTCGCCCGGGCGCGCGCGCATGTGGCGCCCGAACGCCGTCGAGAGCTGGCCGAGCGCGACCACGCCGCCCTTGCTGTTGGTGGTGAACGTGAAGAGTCCCTCGCCCGACGCCTCCTTGAGGACAATCGTGTTGGTGAACTGCCACGGATCGCGCGGGCGCCCGTCGTCGAACGACTCCCACTTGGCCTTGTCGTCGAACCCGAGCTCCGAGCGCGGCGGCGGCACGTATCCCTCGCCGACCGGCCCCATGAGCTGCTGCACCACGCGGGAGTTCTCCCAGCGCTGCCACCCGGTGCAGAGCGAGTTCATGTACGCAACCATCTTGGTGCCGAGCGGGATCTCGACGGCCTCGGCGCCGTGGATGTAGCTGCCGAACTTGTTGAACCGCGCGAGCTCGCCGATCCACGACCGACCTGCGGCGGCCTGGCCGTACTTCTCGAAGTAGTTGGTCGTCGTCGCCATCAGAACCGCTTCGCTCTTCTTGGTAACGCTACTCTTTGACATGATCTATTCCTCTCTCTTTCTCACTATCCCTGTTCGTCTTGCGCTCTTCGCTCAGATCGCGGGTCGGGATGATGCTCACGATGATCACGAGCCGATCGGTCGGTGCACCGGTCGTCTCGAATTCTGCTAGATCGATTCCCGCGGCGGCTGCCGCGGCACGGATCGCCGGCATGTCGTAGGCCGGCCGCCCTTTGATCGCGCTCCAGATCACGGACACGCCGTCGGCGGCGACGCGGCGCACGCCCTCGGCGCGCATGTTCTCCTTGATCGCGTGTTGAACCTCGCGCAGCGCGGCGGTCGCGGCGTCGAGCGCGGCCTCGCGGCGCTTCGCCTCGCGCGCGAGCGCGACAACATCGGCGACGAGCGCCCGACTCGGCTTGTTTGCCGCCGACGGAACTCGCGCCTCGGCGGCGAAGCAAGCGTTCGAGAATGGACAGCGCGCGCATTCCTTCCCGCCGGCGATCCAGCCCTCCGGCGGCAACGCCTCGGGGCAAGCGGCGGTGAGGATTCTCAGCGCACGGCGCTGCGCGTTCTCGAAAATCTTGGGGTCGCGCTTGATCGGGAACTCGTAGACCTCGTCCCAGTGAGACGCGTCGACGTAGGAGATCAATCCGCATTCAGGGCGATGCGAGGTCGATTCGTGAATCAAGCCGAGTCCGACTTGGACTTGGTAAGCGTGCTCGGGCTTAGGTCCGTCGATTTTGATGCGCGGATCGACGGTCTTGCACTCGAGCAGGAGACTGCCGTCGCCGCCGATGTCGGGGACGCCGAGATGCGCGAGTCCGTCGCGCTCGAATGCGGTGATCAATCCGTCCGGCGTGCCGGACAGAAATCCCTTGACGAAGGTCTCCTGCGCGCTGCCTGCGAACAGCAGGCGATCGCCGTAGCGGGCGCGCAAGGCCGGGACCCAAAAGTGCTTTTCGAAGACCGTTCCGCGCGTCTTCGCGCCCCAGCCGTCGACGTAGTCGGGATTGCGCGGCGCGCCGAAATCGGAATCGCCCTCGCTCTTCGCGTAGAAGACTTGACGCGCACAGCGCCCGATCTCGGACGCGCCGACGGTCTGCGCGCGCTCCTCGAACGCGCGCGCGCTGGCGGCGGCGTGGGTGGCGAGCGCCGCGGCGATCGGGCCATGGGCAGGTACCGACGTCACGGTTCAACCCCCATGATGCGGAGGTCGACCGCGTGCATGGCGTGCATGCCTCGCAAGATCAGCTTCGCGACGGCAACGGCCTCGGCGAGCTCGAGCCCGGTTGCGCTCTCGACGGCAATCACCAGCTCGGCCGGCGCGTCGAGCCCGACGCGGTCCTGCGCGATGCGCGCGGCGAGGTCGAATAGAGTGGTGGCGATCTCATCCATGGTCCGCGCCGCCCTCGCTGAATTTGTTGACCTCGTCGCCCCAACAATCCCATCCCGATCGACGCTCGCGCGCGAACAGCTCGAGGTACGGGCCGTCGCAATACCGTTCGACGCGGGTAAAGAATTCATCCGGCTTGCGCGAATGCTCGCGGCGCGGCGCGAGGATCAGCTCGCGCACGTCCTTGGCGTTGCGCCGGCAGTTGCCGCGCCGCCCCAGCAATACGAATTCAGTCTGGTGGCGAACGGTGAGGCCTAGGCCGATGTGGAAGTCGGACTCGACGAGCGGCGAGATTCTGTCCCAGGAGCGCCTGACCTTGACCCAGGTGAACGCGCGCGTGCTGTAGCGGAATCCCCACGCCTCGATCAGGTGCAGCGCGTGCAGCAGGAATGGTCCGCTGGTCCAGATGAACAGATGGCAGCCATCCGGGTGCGCGAGATCCCAGACCGGCAGCGCCGCTGTTTCCGCGAGCAGCATGGTCTTGTAATGGCGCTCGTTGTCGCGGCGGCTGCTCCAGTTCTGCGACTGGATCGCGGTGTAGCTGGAGAAGTGCGAGGCCGGGTCGGCGGTGATTGCGGCATAGTGATTGCGCCGCAGTCCTTCGAACGGTGCGGACGCTAGGGGGCGGCCGGGCGGCATCACTGGTACGGTTGCCCGGCCGCCGCCCGCGTCGGCGCGATCGCCTTTGCTCGGCATGCTCGCCGCCAGCGTCGCGCCGATTGAGCTCCTGTGTGCATCACGCCGCCCCCCGGCGCAGGAATGCAGGGACGTCGAGGCCGTCCGCGTCATCTTGGGCGGGCGGCGATGTGCTCTCATCAGAGATGCCGAAAACGCCGCCGGGTCTCGTCTCGAGCTGGCGATGCAGCCGGCGGATCGTGACATCGCGCTGCTGCAGCTCGGCCCGAAGCGCCGCGACCTGCCTATGCAGGTCGGCAATCTGATCGCAGCTCTCCCTGGCGGCGACCAGCGACCAGGCGAGCGGAATTATTTGGTCCATGCGCTTCCCGCCAACGGCATTGAAGACGCAATGACACTCCTCGACCGGGGCCGTGCTCAGCCATCCGACCACGTCGTGCCGGGTCAGCTTGAGCGCCTTTCCTGCTGGAGAACGCGGTTTCGAGCGGGAAGCCGCAGAGGGCGGCCGCGGTCGAATGCTGTCGACGGCGGCGGACACCGAGACCTCGCCCGCCTCAACGGCTTTGATTAGCTCCGGGCCACCTTGGTCACGGACGATTTTCGTCCTCGCCGGCTGCTGGCGGCCCCTGGTGTCGATCCGCGTCGAGACGTGGGGAACACTCCCCACGTCGACCCCTTTGGCCCGCGCCTTAGCGATGGTCTTATGATCGACGCCGGCTTCTTTCGCGATTTGACGGTCGGATTTCTCCGGGGCGCGCGCGATGAGCTTGATGAGTAGGTCCCGTCGCTGCTCGGCATCCAGATGGCGACGGTGAATGTTGGCGCTGATCACGTAGGCGTAGGGATCGTCCGGCGGGGAGATGTAATCAATCGCGCCCCTCCACTCGTGAACACCCTCGTCGGGGAGACCGAGGAGAAGATCGAGCCCGCACTCCATCCCCTCCCTGCGACGATGGGCGCGACCTCGGCTTCTGCCGACGGCGATCGTGCTGAAGCCAGCGAGCTCGATCGCGTCCAATCTATTGCGACCGTCGAGCAGCTGGTAAGACCACTCGCCAGCTTCTCCGCCACGCTCGCGGATGACGGTGATCGGCACCTGCAGGCCGTTCTTCTTGATGTCCTCGCTCGTCACCCGCAGCTCGTCGGGCGACATGAGCGGGAACATCTCGGCAGCGGGGTGGATCGACAGGACCGAGCGCCAGCCCGATCCCGCTCGCGCGTCGACGGTGGGTGGATAGGTTTCAGTCATCTTTCTGTCCCGCCTTCCAAAGCCGTCGATCGAGCCGGCGGCTTGGGAAGGCGGCGCCGACGGCATTTACGCCGCCGGCGCCATCAGTGCCGCTCAGCCGACGTTCGACCTGTTGAGTCGAGGCGTGTTCGCCGCCGCCGCCGGCAGCGGGATCTTGCCGGCGAGCACGTCGCAGCGAAGATCGTGAATTCCGCTGCGCTCGATGCGCATCCAGGCGTAGACGTAGGTGCGATTGCCGCCGATCAGGTGGGCGGCAGCGACCGGCGAGATACCCAGCATCTTGACGAGCCGGGCGCCGATCTTGGCCTGCTTCGCCGCCCTCCGGCGGCGGAGTCGACGACCGCGGGCGGCGCGTCCGTCGGCGTGCCCGTCACCACCATTGGGAGCGCGGGCGTGACCGTCGCGCTCGCCATCGGCGGCTTGAACGAGGGAGACAGTTTCTGTAGAGATATTCGTCATTGACTTGACCTCCTTTGACCTTGGTCTTGGGCAGACCGATTACGGGTGGGCGCCGTTTGCAGCGGCGCCCGCCGCCGTTTTGGTGGTGATTTCCGCGCTCGAAGCGACCGGCGGCGATGCCTCGACGGGTGCGGGATCGGGTTTATGTCTTGGACGCGGAGTCGGACGCCCCGGGCGCGGTCACGCTGTCGAGCAGCGCTTCCATGGCGCGCACCGGGACGAACAGCTTCTTCCCGATCTTGATCGTCGGGATCTCGCCGCGGGCGGCCGCGTCGTAGCTGCCATTCTTGCTCAGCCCGAAATAGCGCTTGCCCGCTTCGGGGATGCTCATCGTGAGCCGCGCCTCGGACACCGGCACGGTCTTCCGGCGAGGTGCCTTGCGCGCCGCTCGCGGCCGACCGGCGGTTTCGAATTCCGTATGTGACATTGTGGGATCCTATGGGACCAAAAACTGTCCCATACTATGGCTAATTTAAATTCGCCTCAAGACCACTTGCAGGACCGTGGGAAGTTGTATTAGTTTGTCCCTCCTAGTCCCACCACGTCCGAAAAGGCGATGCCATGCCCGGCAAAAAACCCCGCAGTCCTGCCGATCTCACCCATCTCAATCTGCGAATCAGGGAGAACCTGCGCCGCGAGCTCGAACAGGCGGCCAAGGCACACCAGGTATCGCTCAATTATGAGGTCACGAGCCGGCTGCAGCAGACCTTCGAGCAGTCCTATATCTTGACCCTTCACCAGCTCACCGAAAACGCGGGAAGAATGCTGCTGCCGCTGCTCGAGCGCGGCCACGAGCTCAATCTCCAGGGCGATCTCATTCGCGCCGTCGAAACGCTGATCAACAGGCACCTCCAGCCGCTCCTCGCGGCGCGGGTCATCGCCGGCCCGGAGGGGGAGGCGATCCGACAGCAGATCGAGAAGATCGCCCTGGCCATAAAGACGATCGACAGCGAACACGTGATGAAGCTTCGGCGCATGCACACGACGGGGGCGGCGCAATGAAGGGACATGTTCGCCGTCGCGGCGCCCGCAGCTGGGAATTGAAATACGACGCCGATCGCGCCGGCGGCCGGCGGCGAACCGTCTTCAAGTCCTTCAAAGGCACCCGGCGCGAGGCGCAGGCCGAGCTCGTCCGTCTGCTGGCGCAGGTCGCCGACGGCGGTCATGTCGATCCCAGCAGGCTCACCGTTGCCGAGTACATGCGCTCACGACTGCAGCACTGGCGCGCCATGAGCGCGATCTCGCCAAAAACGGCGCAGGGCTACGCCGGCTTGATCGAGAACCAGATCGTGCCCTTCCTCGGCACCAAGCTCATCCAGAAGCTCGCCACACGCGATATCGAGACATGGCACGCCACACTCCTGACCAAAGGCGCGAAGGGCCGCCACGGTCGCCCGGATGGCCAAGGCGGGGTTAGCGCCCGCACCGTCGGGCATGCCCACAGAGTCCTCGCCAAGGCGCTGCACGAAGCCACGCGGCACGAGCTCGTGCTGCGGAACGTGTGCACCGCCCAGCGCGCGCCGAAGATCGCGGCGGAGGACATGCACATCCTCAGCCCGCAGCAGGTCATCGAGTTCTCTACCCTTCTCGAGGGCCACGAACTCGGTCCCCCTGCGCTGGTCGCGCTGTTCACCGGCTTGAGACGCGGGGAAATTCTCGCGCTGCGCTGGGGCAGCGTCGATCTCGATAATGAAGTGATCCGGGTGCGTGAGAGCCTCGAGGAGACCAAGACCGGGCTGCGATTCAAGGCGCCAAAGAGCAAGGCCGGCGTTCGCGACGTTACGCTCCCCGCCATCGTCAGCGACGTTCTCGACGCGCAGCGCAAGCGCCTGCTCGAGCGGCGGTTCGCGCTCGGGCAAGGTAAGCTCAGCGACACCGATCTGGTGTTCCCGGCCTTGGACGGCTCACCGCGACCCCCCGACAGCTTCGGCTCGGCCTGGAGCAAGCTCGCCGATAAGCTTGGGCTGGAGGTGTCGTTTCACGGGCTGCGCCATACCCACGCCAGCCAGTTGATCGATGCCGGGGTGGACGTGGTGACGATCGCGCGGCGGCTCGGACACTCCTCGCCCGCGATCACGCTCAACGTCTACGCCCACCTCTTCCGCAAGGACGACGGGAAAGCAGCGGCGGCCATCGACGCCGCGCTCGGGAGATGAAGAGAGGTTGACGAACGATAAACGCAACAGGGAGGAGAGCGCCCGTGGCAGTGGACTGGGAACGCTTCAAGGCTAACAGGTATACGGAAGAGCGGCCGCCTCAGGGCTGGGGCTGGCCGGAGAATATTCGGCCCATCTCGACTGCGGGTCTCAGTCTGTTCGCGGTTGAGCCGGACACGAACAAGCTCTACTGGAACGGCAAGGAGATCGTCCTCCGGGACGCCGTCCGCCTTGAGTGGCCGGAGCGCTTGTTCACCTTCTTGATCGCCGTCGGCACCTTCGGGTTCTTCATCCTAGAGGTTGGCAAGGTGCTCAAATGGTGGGGCGGGTAGGTCGCCGTGTTGAATCCCCCACTTCTGGCGCGTCGCCGGCGCTCCCGCTAGTGGCGGGTGGCAATCGGGTGGCAGTTTTCCGGTCTGTTCCAGCTAACCCTTTGAAATATTTGAGGCGGTATGCCCTCGACCGCTGTCTTCATCACCGCAACCGGGACCGACATCGGCAAGACCTTCCTCACTGCGGGCTTGATCCGCCATATCCGCGCCGCCGGCGGCGCGGTCGCCGCCGTCAAACCGATTGTCAGCGGCTTCGATCCCCAGGCGTGGCAGCAGAGCGATCCGGCGGTTCTGCTCGCGGCGCTCGGGCGCCCCGTCGCATTGGAGGAGGTCGAGCGCATCTCGCCCTGGCGGTTCAAGGCCCCGCTCTCGCCCCACATGGCGGGCAAGCGCGAAGGCCGCGCCATCGTCTTCCAGGACGTCGTCGAGTTTTGCCGCCGTTCGATGGCTGCAAACCGCGGCGTGCTTTTGATCGAGGGCGTCGGCGGCATCATGGTGCCGTTCGACGACCGCCGC
>Ga0306923_10003477_pt1 | contig 14830 bp, 13 predicted proteins | sample sta12Can44000108_FD_203841 | JGI IMG/M metagenome (GOLD analysis project Ga0306923, IMG submission 203841) | Lab enrichment of tropical soil microbial communities from Luquillo Experimental Forest, Puerto Rico - statanox.12C.anox.44.000.108 (v2)... | ecosystem: Environmental > Terrestrial >... | reverse complement strand
GTGCGCGAGGAACGCCTGGAACTGGTGCGTGCGCCCCTTCGCGATGGTGACGTCGGCGCCGATGGAGAGCGTGGCCGTGCTGGACCCGGCGGTCTGGGTGCCGCCGCCGGGCGTGGTGCCATCTCCGCCGGTCCCGTTCGTGTTGCCGCCGCCCGGGATCCCCGAGGTGGAGCCGTGCTTGCCGCCGCCGCAGCCGCCGGCGACGAGGGCGATCAGCAGAAGCGAGGCGGTTCGGTTGCGGTGCAGCATGAGGTCCCCCTCCGGATTCGACTGTCCGTGAATGACCTCAGCCTCTCGCTTCCTTGGAAATTTCGCCGTCCCGTCACCGAGGTAGACACCAATTCGGTACAACCCCGGTTGGGAATCCCTGTTCGAGGGATCAATCATCCCCTTAGGAGGGAGCAATCCCTCTTCGAGGTGCAAGCCTGACCCACGCGCGCGGGACATCGCCGCTCAAGGCTGGATCGGTCGGACTCCGGCCTCGAGGCTCCAGCGCCCGCGCAAGGTGGGCGCCTGGAGCGCGAGATCGAGCCGGGCCAGGAAGTCGTCGCGCGGGATCTCTCGGGCCCCGAAACGGGCGAGGTGCTCGGTGGCCACCTGGCAGTCGACGAGCCGGATCCCCTTCGCCTCGAGCCACCGCACCGCCTCGACGAACGCGACCTTGGAGGCGTCCGGCCGGTCCGCGAACATCGACTCGCCGAAGAAGGCGGCGCCGAGCGACACCCCGTAGAGCCCACCGGCGAGCTCGCCGCCTTCCCACGACTCGAACGAGTGGGCGTAGCCGAGCCGGTGAAGCTCCTCGTAGGCGGTCACCATCTCCTCGGTGATCCAGGTGCCGCTCTGACCCGGACGCGGCTTCTCCGCGCAGCGGCGGATGACCCGCGAGAAGGCGGCGTCGGCGCGGACCTCGTACCGGCCGCGCCGGATGGTCCGCTCGAGCGAGCGAGGCACGTGGAGCGCCCCCGGCTCGAGCACGAGCCGTGGGTCCGGCGACCACCACAGGATCGGGGTGTCGTCCGAGTACCAGGGAAAGATCCCCTCCGCGTACGCGGTGAGCAGGCGCCGGGGCGAGAGGTCTCCGCCCACGGCGAGCAGGCCGTCGGGCTCCGCGTGGCGCGGCTCCGGGAAGATCGGATCGCGCGGGAGGCGGAAGATGGGCACGGAGTCGGAGTGTAGCCTGCCTCCGGCCCGCACTCATCACCAGTGGAGCCCGAGCTCCGTGACCCGCGCCCGGCGTGACGGATCACGCCGAGGCCGGCGCGCACGGGCGAGGAGCCGTGCTCCTGCGCGAGCGCCGGCAGCGCGAGCGCGGAGCGGAGCGACGAGGATCTCCCTGTGCGCGAGGGCGATCCGCGCGCGCGCCGCCGCGGGTGGCGAGCGCCGCGCGGCGGCCGCGAGAGAGGACCTTCACTAATAGAGAACGTGCTCCGACCCAAAAGAGCGCTGCCGCTGCACGTGATCAGAACCAATTTCCGCAGCGAGCCCAAGCGGGCGACCGAGCCTGCCGGAGGCCCGACCCGCGCCCCGTTCACCGCATGCGACCCATCTTCCGTCCCCGGTCGAACACCATCTTCCGTGTGGCCCTCGTGCTCCTCCTCGGCGGCGTGGTCGGCGCGCTGGGCGGGCTCATGGTCTGGGCGCGCGTGCCCGCCGGGACCGGGCAGCTCGAGGAGATCGTGCAGCCGGTGCTGTTCGACCACCGGCACCACGTCCTCGACGACGCGATCGACTGCCGCTACTGCCATCAGACCGTCGAGCGCGCCGCGAGCGCGGGCATCCCGTCCACCTCGGTGTGCATGAACTGCCACTCGCAGGTCTGGAACCGGAGCACGAAGCTCGAGCCGGTCCGGCAGAGCTACTTCACGGGTCAGCCCATCCCGTGGGTCCGCGTGCACCAGGTCCCCGACTTCGTCTACTTCAACCACTCCATCCATGTCTCGAAGGGCATCGGCTGCGAGACCTGCCACGGCCGCGTCGACCAGATGCCGGCCATCCAGCAGGTGGCGCCGCTCACGATGGGCTGGTGCCTCGAATGCCACCGGAACCCGACGCCGCACCTGCGGCCGCAGGAGGCGATCACGGCGATGGGCTGGGTGCCCGACGGCGACCCGGTCGCGCTCGGGAAGGAACTCGCGAAGCACTACGACGTTCACACGCGGACCAGCTGCACCACATGCCACCGATGAAAAAGTCGCTCCCCATCGTCGGCCAGAACCCCCCCGAGCCCGGTCACGCCTGGCGCAGCCTCGCGGAGCTCGAGCGCGATCCCGCGTCCGGAGCCGAGTTCCCGCGCGGCGCCGCGTTCTGGCCCGAGGGGCTCTCGCGCCGCGACTTCCTCCAGGTGCTCGGCGCCTCGGCGGCGCTCGCCGGCCTCGCGGCCTGCCGCCCTCCGCGCCACCAGATCCACGCCTTCGTGCGGCAGCCCGAACGGGCGCTCGCCCCCGGCAACCCCGTCTCGTACGCCACCGCGTTCGAGCTGGGAGGCTTCGCGCAGGGGCTCCTCGTCACCACGAACGACGGGCGGCCGACGAAGGTGGAGGGGAACCCCGATCACCCGGCGAGCCTCGGCGCCACCGGCCGCTTCGAGCAGGCCGTCCTCCTCGACCTCTACGACCCCCGCCGCCTGAAGGGCTTCACGCGGAAGGGCCAGGCATTCGCCCATCGCGCCGCGCTCCGCGAGCTCGAGGCGCTCGCGGCCACGCACGACCCGGATCAGGGCGCGCGGCTGCGGTTCCTCACCGGCGCCACCGGCTCGCCGCTCCTCCTCGATCTGCGCCGCCGGATCCTCGAGCGCTTCCCGAAGGCCCGCTTCGTCGCCTGGGAGAGCCTCTCGTCCGACGGTGCGCGCGACGGCGCCCGGCTCGCGTTCGGGCGTCCGCTCGCCGTGCGCCACCGGCTCGAGCGCGCGTCGGTGATCCTCTCGCTCGACGCCGACTTCCTCGACCGCGGCCCCGAGGCGACGCGCCTCGCCCGCGAGTTCGCGGCGCGCCGGGTGCCGCGCGCCACGCACGGCGTCGCCGACCCCGAGCTGAACCGGCTGTACGTGTGCGAGACGCACCTCTCGCTCACCGGCTCGAACGCCGACCACCGGTTCCGGATGCGGCCCTCGGAGGTGCTCGGGTTCGGCCGCCAGGTGGCGGCGCAGCTCGCCCGCAAGCACGGCCTCGCGCAGCTCGCGCCGCTGGGGGAGGGCGCCGAGCCGTCGAGGGAGGCCGCCGCCGTGGCCGACGACCTCGCCCGGGCGAAGGGCACCGCGGTGGTGATGGCGGGTGAGCGGCAGCCTCCGGCGGTCCACGCCCTCGCGCACGCCCTGAACGCCGCGCTCGGCGCGACGGGCACGACGGTGGAGTACGCGGCGCCCGTGGTGGACGAGAGCACCGGGCCGGCGGGCCTCGTCGCGCTCGCGCGCGAGCTCGCCGCCGGCGCCGTGGATACGCTCGTCATCACGGCGTTCGACCCGGTGTTCACCGGGCCGGGCGACCTCGATCTCGAGGCGCTGCTCGTGAAGGTCCCGAACGCGATCTACCTCGCGTATCGCGCCGACGAGACCTCCGCGCGCGCGGGCTGGGTGCTCGCCCGCTCCCATCCGTTCGAGACGTGGGGCGACGCGCGCGCGTACGACGGCACCATCAGCATCGCGCAGCCGCTCCTCTCGCCGCTCTTCGAGAGCCTCTCCGAGGCCGAGCTCCTGGCGTCGTTCCTGCCCGGCGAGGCGGCCACGGGGAGTCATGGCCTCGCCCAGTCGTTCTGGCGGCGCCGGAGCCCGGAGCCGGGCTTCGAGGCGCGCTGGGGGCAGTGGCTCGCGAAGGGGCTCGTGGCGGGGAGCGCCTTCCCTGCGGAGCCGGCACGGCCCGACCTCGGCGCGATCGCGCAGGCGGTGAAGGCGGCGCGGCCTCCGGCCGAAGGCCTCGAGGCGAGCTTCGTGGCGGACTCGAAGCTCCTCGACGGCCGCTTCTCGGAGAACGCCTGGCTCCAGGAGCTGCCCGACCCCATCACCAAGGTCACCTGGGACAACGCCGCGCTCATGTCGGTGAACACCGCGCGCGGCCTCGGCCTCACCACGGGCTCGCGGGTGGAGCTGAGGCTCCGCGGTCGGAAGGTGGACGCGCCGGTGATGCTCACCCCAGGTCACGCGGATGGCGCGGTGACGGTCGCGCTCGGCTACGGGCGCAAGGCGTCGGGGCCGGTGGGCACGAACGTGGGCTTCGACGCGGGCGCGCTGCGCGGCGCCGAGCACCCCTGGTTCGAGGGCGGCCTCGCGGTGGCGCTCATCGGGAAGCGCCGCCACAAGTTCGCGCAGACGCAGGAGCACTTCTCGATGGAGGGACGCGGCCACGCGCTCGCCTTCGCGTTCCCCGAGTTCGAGAAGCACGGGAAGGAGATGGCGGACGAGCGGCGCGGACCGCTGCCCACCATCCAGGCTCCGGTCGACTACAGCCAGCAGACCTACAAGTGGGGCATGTCGATCGACCTGTCGAAGTGCATCGGCTGCGCCGCCTGCACCGTCGCCTGCCAGGCCGAGAACAACATCCCGGTGGTCGGCAAGGAGCAGGTGCTGCGCAGCCGCGAGATGCACTGGCTCCGGGTGGACCGTTACTTCGAGGGCACGGCGGACGAGCCGACGACGATCGCGCAGCCGCTGATGTGCCAGCACTGCGAGACGGCGCCCTGCGAGTACGTCTGCCCGGTGAACGCCACCGTCCACTCGGACGAGGGGCTGAACGAGATGGTCTACAACCGCTGCGTCGGCACCCGGTACTGCTCGAACAACTGCCCGTACAAGGTGCGGCGCTTCAACTTCCTCGACTTCACGAGCGGGAAGGCGCCCACCGAGAAGATGCTCATGAACCCCGACGTCACGGTGCGCGCGCGCGGCGTGATGGAGAAGTGCACCTACTGCGTGCAGCGCATCGAGCGCGCGCGCATCGGCGAGCGGGTGCGGGGCGAGAAGGGCAAGGCGGCCGACACCTTCACCACCGCGTGCGCGCAGGCCTGCCCGGCGCAGGCGATCACCTTCGGCAACCTGAACGATCCGAGCTCGCGCGTCACCCGGGAGCACCGCGACGAGCGCCGCTACGACCTGCTCCACTCCCTCGGCACGCGGCCACGCACCGCGTACCTCGTCCGCATCCGGAACCCGAACCCGGCCCTCGAGTCATGAGCGTCGACACCCGCCACCTCGCTTCGAACGTCGAGCGCGCCGATCCGCTCGAGCCGATGCCGGTCCTCGTCGGCCGCCCGAGCGACCGGGAGCTGAACGATCAGCTCATGGGGTTCTGGGCGCAGACCCGCCGCGGCTGGCTCGCGCTGTTCGGGATCGCCTCTTCGCTCACCGGCCTCCTGTTCCTCGCGATCGGCTACACGTTCGCGAAGGGGATCGGCGCCTGGGGCAACAACGTCCCGGTGGCGTGGGCCTACGACATCATCAACTTCGTCTGGTGGATCGGCATCGGCCACGCCGGCACGCTCATCAGCGCGATCCTCCTCCTCTTCCAGCAGAAGTGGCGCACGTCGATCAACCGCTTCGCCGAGGCGATGACGCTCTTCGCGGTGATGCAGGCGCTCATCTTCCCGGTGATCCACCTCGGGCGGCCCTGGTTCGCGTTCTGGCTCTTCCCGTACCCGAACACGATGCAGATGTGGCCCAACTTCAAGAGCCCGCTGCTCTGGGACGTGTTCGCGGTCTCCACCTACTTCACCGCCTCGCTCCTCTTCTGGTACGTGGGGCTCCTCCCCGACCTCGCCGCGCTCCGCGACAGTGCCCGCAGCCGCGCCTCGCGCATCGTCTACGGGATCTTCTCGCTCGGGTGGCGCGGCTCCGCGCGCCACTGGCGGCACTACCGCATCGCCTACCTCCTGCTCGCCGGCCTCTGCACGCCGCTCGTGCTGTCGGTGCACACGATCGTCTCGTTCGACTTCGCCGTGTCGCAGCTGCCCGGCTGGCACACCACCATCTTCCCGCCCTACTTCGTCGCCGGCGCCATCTTCAGCGGCTTCGCGATGGTGCTCACGCTCCTCATCCCGGCGCGCGTGGTGTTCGGCCTCAAGAACGTCGTCACCGAGCGGCACCTCGACAACATGGCGAAGGTGATGCTCGCCACGGGGATGATGGTCTCGTACGGCTACGCGTGCGAGCACTTCATCGCCTGGTACTCGGGCAATCCCTACGAGGCCTTCGTCTTCTTCAACACGCGCGCAACCGGTCCGTTCGCGCCGGTCTACTGGCTCATGATGACCTGCAACGTGCTCGTGCCGCAGGCGCTCTGGTTCCCGAGCGTGCGCCGGAACACGATCGTCCTCTGGGTGATCTCGATCCTGGTGAACGTGGGGATGTGGTGCGAGCGCTTCATCATCATCGTCACGAGCCTCCACCGCGACTTCCTCCCGTCGTCGTGGGCGATGTACCGGCCGACCTGGGTCGACTGGAGCATCCTCGCCGGAACGATCGGCTTCTTCGGCGGGCTCTTCCTCCTGTTCCTCCGCTTCGTGCCCTCGATCTCCGCGAGCGAGGTGAAGGAGCTGCGGCGCGAGCTCGAGCACGAGGCCGCGCCGCACGCCGCGGAGGCGGGGCACGGAGGCGCGCGATGAAGGACTTCGTGCTCGCGGAGTTCAACGACGAGGTGGCGCTCTGCGCGGCGGCGCGACGCCTGCGGGCGCTCGGCCACGGCGACCTCGACACGCACTCGCCGGTACCGCTCCACGGCGTGGACGAGGCGCTCGGGCTCAAGAGGAGCGTCGTGCCGGCGATCGCCTTCGTGGGCGGGCTCCTCGGCGCCATCGGCGGCTACGCGATGCAGTGGTGGATGAACGCGGTGGACTTCCCGATCAACGTCGCGAACCGCGGCTTCCACGCGCCGCCCGCGAACGTCCCCATCACCTTCGAGTGCACGGTCCTGCTCTCCACGCTGTCCATCGTGTTCGGCCTGTTCGCGCTGTGCGGCTTCCCGCGGCCGCACCACCCCGTCTTCGACGTGGAGGCGTTCCGCACCGCGTCGATCGACGCGCTGTGGCTCTCGGCGCGCGTCAACGCCGCGGGCGCGGAGGAGGTCGCGGAGGAGCTCCGGCGGCTCGGCGCGGTGCAGGTGGCCCGCGTGCCGGAGGAGGAGCGCCGATGAGGCGGCCGGTCCTCCTCGCGCTGTGTCTCGCGCTCTCGGCACTCGCCGGCTGCGACGTGCTGAACCCGATGATGTCGCAGCAGAAGCTGAAGCCCTACCGCCCGAGCGACTTCTTCCCGGACGGCATCTCGATGCGCCCGCCGCCGGCGGGCGCGGTCCCGGCAGGCGGCTGGCAGCCGTCGAGCCTGGCCGCCGGCACCGGCGACGACGGCCAGCTCGTGGAGCGCATGCCGGTGAGGCCCACGCCCGAGCTGCTCGCCCTCGGGCGCAAGAGGTTCGACGTGAACTGCGCGGTGTGCCACGGCCTGCTCGCCGACGGCGACAGCCTCGTCGCACGGAACATGTCGCAGCGGCCGCCGCCCTCGCTGCACCAGCGGGTGCGCGCGGACGACGGCTTCTACTTCAACGTCATCAGCCGCGGGTTCGGCGTGATGCCGAGCTACGCCGCCACGCTCACCCCCGAGGAGCGCTGGGCGGTGGTCGCCTACGTGCGCGCGCTGCAGCTCGGGCACCAGGCGAAGCTCGAGCAGGTGCCGCCGGAGCAGCGGGCGAAGCTGGAGCGCGAGCGGAGGGAGACGCCTCGATGAACGCCAGCCCGTTCACGGGAGGGGAGCGAGCGCTGCGCCGCGCGGGCGGCGCGGCGGTGGGGCTGCTCCTCCTCACGGCCCTCGGCGCCGTGCTCGACCCCCGCCGCACGCTGTGGGCCTACCACGTCGCGTTCGTCTACTGGGCAGGCATCGCGCTCGCCGCGCTCATCCTGCTCATGAGCCTGCACGCCATGAAGGCGCGCTGGGCCACGATCCTCCGGCGCGTGCTCGAGACCATCCCGCTCTCGGCCACGCTGTTCGTCGTGCTGTTCGTCCCCATCGCGCTCGGCGCGCGGTCGCTGTTCGCCTGGGCCCGCCCGGAGCAGCTCCACGGCGAGCTCGCGGAGCTCGCGCAGCACCGGGCGCCGTGGCTGAACCTGCCCTTCTTCCTCGTCCGCGCCTTCGTCTACCTCGCGATCTGGGCGGTCGTGGCGGGAGCGCTCTACCGCTGGTCCACGCGGCAGGATCACGAGAAAGGGGTCGCGCTCACCACGTCCCAGCGCCGGCTCGCCGCCGGTGGGCTGCCGCTCATCGCGGTGGTGATGACGCTCGCGGCGTTCGACTGGCAGATGTCGCTCGACCTGCACCTCGCCTCCACGATCTTCGGCGTCTACTGGTTCGCCGGATCCTTCCTCGCGGCGGTGGCGGTGCTCATCCTCGCCGTGACCGCGGCCGACCACGCAGGGATCCTGCGCGGCCTCGTGCGGCCCTCGCACTATCACTCGCTCGGCAAGCTCCTCCTCGCGTTCGTCGTGTTCTGGGCCTACATCGCCATCTCGCAGTACCTGCTCATCTGGATCGCGAACCTTCCGGAGGAGGTGCCTTGGTACATCTTCCGCGGCCAGGGCGGCTGGCGCCCGTTCGGCGCGTTCCTCACGGTGTTCCAGTTCGTCGTCCCGTTCCTGATCCTCCTCTCGCGTGACCTGAAGCGGAACCCGCGCGCGCTCTCCGCGGTCGCCATCTACCTGCTCGTCATGCACTACGTCGACCTGTACTGGGTGGTCATGCCGACGCTCACGCCCGAGGGCCCGCGCCCGCACCTCACCGACCTCACCGCCGTCCTCGGCGTGGGGGCCGCGGGGCTGGCCTTCGTCCTCTGGCGCCTGCGCGGCCGCGCCGCGATCCCGGTCGGCGACCCCTACCTCGAGGACTCGCTGAGGTACGACCCGTCATGAGCGACCAGCGGGAAGAGATCCGCGAGACCATCGAGCACGCGCCCCACGGGCAGGCCGGCGCGCACCCGCCGGCCGAGGAAGATCGGATCCAGTCGGGGACCATCGTCTTCGTCGGCGTCGGCGCGCTGGTCGTCTTCTTCGCCGCCTCGCTGCTCGTGATCAGCTCGGCGAAGCACCAGCAGCGCGAGCTCCTCCCACAGGGGCCGGCGCCGCTGCCCGCCGAGCTCGGCAGCCCGAAGATCGGCCTCCTCGAGCAGCGGATGTTCGAGAACTCCAACCAGGCCCAGTCCTGGCGCGAGGGGCAGCAGCGGAAGCTCGGGAGCTACGGCTGGGTCGACCCGGCGCAGGGGATCGTGCGGCTCCCGATCGACCGCGCGATGGAGCTCGTGATCGAGGGCGCGCGGCCCGAGGCCTCGCCGCCACCGCGCGGCGGCGCCGCGGATCTCGGCCGCCCCGAGACCGGAGGGCGCCTGTGACCCGTGCGCTTTCCGCCATCGGCGCCGCGCTCGCGCTCATGCTCGGCCTGGCCGCGCCGGCGCGCGCCATGTTCCCGCCCAACGCGCCGAAGTCGAAGCCGGCCGACTCGACGCCGCAGCCCTCGGTGCTCGACAACGTCCGGATCGTCGAGAAGCTCGGCGAGGCGGTGCCGCTCGACGCTGCCTTCACCGGCCCCGACGGCAAGCTCGTCCGGCTCCGCGACGCCGCCGGCCGCGGCCGGCCGGTGGTGCTCGCGCTCGTCTACTACGAGTGCCCGATGCTCTGTGGGCTCGTGCTCGGCGGGCTCGCCACGTCGATGCGGCAGGCGGGCCTCGAGCTCGGCAAGGACTACGACTCGGTGACGCTGAGCTTCGATCCGCGCGAGACCTCGCGCCTCGCCGCCGAGCGGCAGCGCACCTACGTCCAGAAGGCCGGGATGTCGGGGAAGGAGCCGTACTGGACGTTCCTCACCGGCACCGAGCCCGAGATCCACAAGGTCACCGAGGCGGTCGGGTTCGAGTACGCCTACGACGAGGAGTCGAAGCAGTACGCCCACGCCGCTGCGCTCGTGCTCCTCACGCCCGACGGCAAGGTCTCCCGCTACCTGTACGGCATCGACTACCCGGCCCGCGACCTGCGCCTTGGCCTCGTCGAGGCGGGGGAGGGGCGCGTGGGGACGAGCTTCGACAAGCTCCTCCTCACCTGCTTCCGCTACGACCCGGCGAGCCGCCGCTACCAGCCGTACGTCATCGGGTTCATCAAGCTCGGCTCGCTCGCCGTGCTGGGCGCGCTCGCGGCGACGCTCGGCGTCTTCTGGCGGCGCGAGTGGAAGGCGCGGAAGGGGAGCGCGCGATGAACGAGCTGATGCGCCGCATGCTGTTCCTGCCCGAGCAGGGGACGTCGTACGCCGCCGACGTCGATCACCTCCACTTCTTCGTCATCTCGGTGACGATGCTCGCGGCGGCCGGCGTCGCGATCACTGCGCTCTGGTTCTTCGTCCGCTACCGGCGCCGCTCGGAGCGCGAGGCCACGCCGCGCGTCGAGCCCACCGCGTTGCACGAGGTGATCTTCGTCGGCGTGCCGCTCGGCCTCTTCCTGCTCTGGTTCGCGATCGGCTTCACGCAGTTCGTGCGGCTCAAGACCCCGCCCCGCGACGCGATGGACGTGTACGTGCAGGGGAAGAAGTGGATGTGGAAGTTCGCGTACCCGGGTGGCCCGAACGGCGCCGACGTGCTGAAGGTGCCGGCCGGCCGGCCGGTGCGGCTCCTCATGACGAGCCAGGACGTGATCCACTCCTTCTTCGTGCCGGCGTTCCGGCTGAAGCAGGACGTGCTGCCCGGCCGCTACGCCGAGACCTGGTTCGAGGCGAAGGCGCCGGGGCGGTATCCCATCTTCTGCGCGGAGTACTGCGGCCTCGGCCACTCGGCGATGCTGGGAGAGGTGGAGGTGCTCCCGCAGGCCGACTTCGACGCCTGGGTGGCGCAGGCGCGCGCGTCGACGGTGGCCCACGCACAGGACATGGGCACCGAGCGCATCGACGTGCGGGCGTCGCTCGTGGAGCAGGGGCGCACGCTCGCCGCCGAGTACGGCTGCCTGAAGTGCCACTCCGTCGACGGCACGCCGCACATCGGGCCCACCTGGCTCGACCTCTACCGGAAGAAGGAGCGGCTCATCGACGGCTCGACCATCGTGGCCGACGAGGCCTACCTCACCGAGTCGATGATGGACCCCGGCGCGCGGATCGTCGCCGGCTACAAGAACGTGATGCCTACCTTCCAGGGGAAGATCCCCGGACCGGAGATCGCCGCCATCCTCGAGTTCATCAAGTCGCTGCGCTCGGACGCCGTGCGCACCGAACCGTCGAAGGGCCCCGTGTATGTCCCCGTCCCCGGCTACGATCCCGCCAAGCACTGAGGTCCCGCTCTTCAACGAGCGGAACTACCTGAACGACAAGGCCGGCGTCTGGTCCTGGCTCACGACCGTCGATCACAAGCGGATCGGCGTGATGTACCTCGTGCTCACCACGATCGCCTTCGCGCTCGGTGGGCTCTTCGCGATGCTCATCCGGATCGAGCTGCTCACGCCCGGTCCCACCATCATGAGCGCCGCCACCTACAACCGGATGTTCACGCTGCACGGCGTGATCATGATCTTCCTGTTCATGATCCCGGCCATCCCGAACATCTTCGGCAACTTCTTCCTGCCGATCATGATCGGCGCGCGCGACGTGGCCTTCCCGCGGCTGAACCTCGCCTCGGTCTACATCTACCTGCTCGGCGCGGGTGTGGCGCTCTACGGGATGATCCACGGCGGCGCCGACACCGGCTGGACCTTCTACGTCCCGTACTCCACGACCACCGCCACCAAGGTGGTCCCGATCCTGCTTGGCGCCTTCATCCTCGGCATGAGCTCGATCGTCACCGGGATCAACTTCATCGCGACCGTGCACACGCTGCGGGCGCCCGGCCTCGGCTGGATGAAGCTGCCGCTCTTCGTCTGGTCCATCTACGCGACCGCGATCATCCAGGTGCTCGCCACGCCGGTGCTCGGGATCACGCTCCTCCTCGTGGCGGTGGAGGCGGGCCTGGGTTTCGGGATCTTCGACCCCGCGCGCGGCGGCGATCCGATCCTCTTCCAGCACCTGTTCTGGTTCTACTCGCACCCCGCCGTCTACATCATGATCCTGCCGGCGATGGCGGTGATCTCGGAGGTGGTCTGCACCTTCGCCCGCAAGAACATGTTCGGCTACAAGGCCGTCGCGTTCTCGTCCCTCGGCATCGCGTTCGTGGGCTTCTTCACCTGGGGGCACCACCTCTTCACGAGCGGCCAGTCCACGCTCGACGCCGGCGTCTTCGGTGTCCTCTCGATGTTCGTGGGCATCTTCACGGCCATCAAGGTCTTCAACTGGACGGCGACGCTGTACAAGGGATCGGTCGCGTTCCGAACGCCGTTCGCCTACTTCTGCGGCTTCCTCTTCTTCCTCGTCTTCGGCGGCATGACCGGCATCGCGCTCGCGACCGTGTCGCTCGACGTGCACTGGCAGGACACGTACTTCGTCGTCGCGCACTTCCACTTCATCATGGTGGGCGGGACGATCATGGCCTACCTGGCGGCCCTCCACTACTGGTGGCCCAAGATGTTCGGCCGGACGTACCCGGAGGGCTGGGGGCTCGTCTCCGCGGTGCTCATCATCCTCGGCTTCAACGCCACGTTCATCCCGCAGTTCCTGCTCGGGAACATGGGGATGCCGCGGCGCTATTACTCGTATCCGCCGGAGTTCTGGCCGCTGAACGTCGCCTCCACCGCCGGCTCCACGCTGCTCGCCTTTGGCTTCGGGATCATCCTCATCTACCTGCTCATCAGCCTGAAGCACGGCGCGCTCGCGGGGCCGAACCCGTGGCACTCGCGCGGCTTCGAGTGGATCACGCTCTCGCCGCCGCCGGCCGACAACTTCGGCCCGGTGAACCCGGTCTACATCCACCAGCCGCACGACTACCAGCACCCGGAGCCGGGGCCGGTGCCCGCGCCTGGGCCGGAGGTGCCGCATGCGAGCTGAGGCGCGCGTGGCGGCCGAGGCCCACCTCGCGCACCACTTCCCGAACCTCGAGCAGCAGGCCCACGCCGCGCGGCTGGGCATGTGGCTCTTCCTCGCCACCGAGATCCTCCTGTTCGGAGGCCTCTTCGTGGCCTACGGCGTCTACCGGTTCCTCTACGCCGACACGTTCAAGGCGGCGTCCACGCTCATCGAGACGCACTGGGGCGCGCTGAACACGGTGGTGCTCATCTCGTCCTCGCTCACCGTGGCGCTCGCGCACCACGAGGCGGAGCACGGGAGCATGAAGAAGGCCGGGTTGCTGCTCCTCGTCTCGGTGGCCGCGGGGGCCGTGTTCCTCGGAGTGAAGAGCATCGAGTATGGCCACCACTTCCACGAGGGCCACCTGCCCGGCCGCTTCTACACCTACGCCGGGCTGCAGGCGCCGGGCGCGTCGATGTTCTGGACGCTCTACTTCCTCATGACGGGTCTGCACGGCCTCCACGTGATCATCGGGATGGGCGTGCTGGGCCTCTTCGGCGTGCTGTGCCTGCGCGGGAAGTTCAACGAGGGCTATTCGACGCCGGTCGAGCTCGGCGGGCTCTACTGGCACCTCGTCGACCTCATCTGGATCTTCCTGTTCCCGCTCTTCTATCTGATCTGACCATGGCCATGGCCCACGTCCCGTCCGCGGAAGAAGAGCGCGCGTCGCGCCGGATCCCGACCTCGCGCTACTACATCGTGTGGATCGCGCTGCTCGCGCTCACGGCGATCACGATCCTGGTCGCGCGCATGCATCTCGGCCACGGCTTCGGGCTCGTGGTCGCGCTCCTCATCGCGATCACGAAGGGGTCGCTCGTCGCGCTCTTCTTCATGCACCTGTGGGATCACGGAGGCGCGAACCGGCTCGTGCTCGTGACGAGCCTGTTCTTCCTCTGCCTGCTGCTCGGGATCACGTTGCTCGACAACGCCAGCCGGTTCCCGCTCACGAACCCGCCGAACACCGAGACGTTGCGATGGTCGCCGCCGGGCCCCGACATCCTCTCGCCCGGCGTCGGCGCGCACGGCACGAGCTCGCGGCACGAGCCGCCGCGCGAGCACGCTCCGCAGGAGCAGCAGTAGCGGCCGGTCCACCGATCGCGCCGGCCGCTGACCATTCACTATCTCCAGAGATAGCTCGGTTGGGGCGTGTCGGGATTGCGCTTGACGGCATTCCGGCGCAATCACGCTCTCGCTGCGCGCGAGGGGCTCTGCCGGCCGCCATTGCGCGCGCCTCGCACCTTCCGAGTGCGCGCGGTGCTTCGGAATGCGTCCGCGCGGAACGCCGCCCGATCTCGCGCCCAGCGCGGTCCCGGGCGTTTCCAGAGAGCCCCGAGAACCGGCTGTAAGGTGGTGCATCGAACGAGGTGCACCCATGCACGCGACCACGCTCTCCAGCCTCGACGCCCACGCCCTCTCGGATCGCCTTCGCGCGCTCGCCGGTGAGGAACGGGACCTCCAGGCCGACTTTCTCCTCCATCTCGACGAGCTGGACCGCCGCCGGTCGTTCGCCGAGCTGGGCTATCCGTCGCTCTGGGAGTACTGCCTCCGCGCGCTTCATCTTCGCGAAGGCGCGGCCGGGCGGCGCATCGACGCGATGCGCGTCCTGCGGCGATTTCCCCAGCTCGAGGCGGCGCTGCGTGACGGGCGCCTCTGTCTCTCCACGCTGTGTCAGCTCGGCCCGGTGCTCGACGCCGCCAACGTCGCCGACCTCTCGGATCGCGCCGCGTTCAAGACCAAGGGCGAGGTGGACGCGATCGTCGCGTCGGTGAGGCCCCGGCGTGCGCCTGCCGACGGCGTCCGGCTCCTCGCGCAGCCGGCTTCGCCGTTCGCACCGCTGATCGAGCAGCAGCCGGCCGCCCTCGACTCAGAGGAAAACACCGTGCCGAACACGCCGGCCTTGCA
>Ga0306923_10003475_pt1 | contig 14833 bp, 17 predicted proteins | sample sta12Can44000108_FD_203841 | JGI IMG/M metagenome (GOLD analysis project Ga0306923, IMG submission 203841) | Lab enrichment of tropical soil microbial communities from Luquillo Experimental Forest, Puerto Rico - statanox.12C.anox.44.000.108 (v2)... | ecosystem: Environmental > Terrestrial >... | reverse complement strand
TGCCGCTTTTCATCATCTTTTAGTTCGTGCGCGGAAGTCACTTCCGCATCGACGATTCCGAGCCGCTCGTTCAGCTCCGAAAGAAATGCCTGCTCGATTTCAGGAAGGATTTCCGTGCGGCGGTGGTCCACCACAAGGTAAATGAAATTCCGCACGGCGCCGTCGAGGCCCATCTTCCCCGCTACCTCGGCGATCACTCTGCGTTTCACTTCGGCATTGATCGCGGGACTTTCCAGCGCGTTGCGCAGATCCGCTACCGAAGAGAAAGCCTCGACAAAAGCCGCAAGATTCCGTTTTATCGTTTCGCTATTGCCGCGCTCCACCGCAACATCCGCCAAAGCAGCCGCGTACCTTTCTGCCACTGCGCTCAATTAACGCTCCTCTCCAGCTCAGCAACGAATGTCGCAAATAATTTTTGCTCGGCTTTCGCATTCAGCTGCTGCCGCAATAGCGTCTCCGCCTTGTCCACAGCCATCCGCGCCGCCTGGGCTTTCACCTCGAGACGCGCCGCCCGCTCAGCCGCGGCAATTTCCGCCAGCGCCGATTTTTCGATCTTTTGCGCTTCTTCCTTGGCCTGATCCCGCAGGCGTTGCGCTTCCGCTGCGGTATCGCGTTTGGCCTCGGCTTTCATCGCCGCAATTTCTTGTGGCAGGTTGGCGAGCTTGGCTTCTATTTCTTTCTTTTGTTTCTCGGCCTCTTCGCGCGCTCGCGCTCCCTCTTCAATTTTCTTAGCGGTCTCCTCGGCCGTCGCGCGGAACACCGGGCCGCCGAACTTCACTGCGCAATACCCGATCGCGCCAAACACGATCGCGAAATTCAGCCAGCGGAACGCCCAACCGGTCGGAGTATCTGCCGGTGAACTCTCTCCTTCTTGCGCCAGCACCGGAATCACGGTGATCAGCAGGAACGCCCCAAGGAAGCTTATCCGCAGGACGAGTTTCATTATCTTGGCCAGCCTCCCGCGGGCGGCGCTGGCCTCTCCAGGATCATGTGCGCGATTTCGGCGGCGATCGTCGGAACAGTGAGTTCAAGCTCAGCCAATGCCGCCTGGCTTTCGGCGGCAATTTTCTTCTTGGCGTTCGCCACATCTTCTTGCGCGCGCGCACGCATCGCTTTCAGCAAGCGATGGCGTTCATCGAGGACGGCTTGACGCGCCGCTTCCTGCTCGGTATAGATTCCACCACGCGCAGTTCGAATCGCTTGGTTATAATTCTCGAGCTCCCTCTTCGCTTCTTCCCGCGCCTTAGCCGCCTCGGCCTGTGCTCCTTCGATGCGGGCCTTTCGCTCATCCATCGCTTTCAGAATGGGCGTAAAAAAAGACCAGCGCACGAAGAAGTAGAAAAGAAAGACGATGATAACCGTAGGCACAGCTTGGAGAAACAACTCGCCGAGTTGATGAAGAATTTCCATTTCCGATTAGTCTAACGCTGGGCGCCGCGCTCCGGGACAGTCTGTCTTCTTGGGTATTCCGTTTCCCCGACGGAACACACTTCTAGGGCTGCAAACAAAGCCCGTGATTATCGCATCCACTTCGCGCGTCCGTCAACGCTTGGCTATTCTGAGTCAATTTGAACTTATAATGCTCGCGATGTCCGAAATCATCTTGCACTATACCAGCGTCCCGGAGGATACCCGCCTCTCGCAGCATTGGGGTCAGCTCGAGTTTGCTCGAACGCAGGAACTCATACTTCGCCATCTGCCCGCAGCTCCCGGCAGGATTCTTGACATAGGAGGGGGCTCGGGAGCATACGCTGCCTGGCTCGGTTCGCTCGGATACGAGACTCACTTGGTTGATCTTGTGCCCGTTCACGTAGAGCGCGCTCGCGCGATACCCCAAATTCGATCCGCGGAGGTAGGCGATGCGCGAAAGCTCGCTCACCAGGACGCGTCTTTCGATGTGGCCCTGTTGCTCGGCCCTCTTTATCATCTGACCGAGTCTCATGAACGCCTCGATGCGCTTCGGGAGGCTTTCCGCATGCTCAGGCGCGGCGGCCTGATCTTTGCGGCGGCGATCAACCGCTTCGCATCCTTGTACGACGGTTTGAGCCGGGGCGTGATCGATGATTCCCGATTTGTGGGCATCATCAAACAGGACCTCCAGAATGGCCAGCACCGCAACCCCACGGACAATCCCACTTATTTCACGAAGGCCTTTTTTCATCGCCATGAAGATCTGCGCGAAGAAGTCGCGGCATCCGGTTTCAAGCTGCTCGAGTTGGCGCCAATCGAGGGTCCCGGCTGGCTTGCCTCGGATTTTGAGCAGCGCTGGTTCGATCCCGGCCGTCGCGCAACGCTGCTTGAATTGATCCGCCTTGTCGAGAATGACTCAGCCATGCTGGCCTTGAGTCTTCATATTCTCGCTATCGCGCAAAAGCCTTCTGGCATGCCGGTCACCTCCTCGACTCTAGCCTCCAGCTTGGGGAATCGCTAGAATCTCTTGCTGCTGCTGCGGCGAGTCACGCTTCCGATGTCCGCCCCGCAGTCGAGCACTAAGGAGAAATTCGAATGCCATCGTTTCCCGGAGTCGATTACCTCGACTTCGATTCCGTCCTTACTGACGAAGATAAACTCGCTCGCAACACCGCGCGACAGTTTGTCGACGCTGAAATCATGCCCATCATCGAGCAGTACAACCGCGAAGGAAAGTTCCCCGTGCAACTTGTTCCGCAGATGGCCGAACTGGGGCTTTTCGGCGCCAGCCTGAAGGGCTACGGCTGCGCGGGCATGTCCAATGTTGAATACGGTCTCGTCACCCAGGAACTCGAACGCGGCGATTCCGGATTGCGCAGCTTCGTTTCCGTGCAGTCGGCGCTCGTGATGTATCCAATTCACGCCTTTGGTTCCGACGCGCAGAAAGACAAGTGGCTGCCTCTCTTGCAACAGGGCAAAGCCATTGGCTGCTTCGGCCTCACCGAGCCGCAGTTCGGCTCGAACCCCGGCGCCATGCTCACCCGCGCGGTGAAAAAAGGAAACGAATACATTCTCAACGGCGAAAAAATGTGGATCACCAGCGGCTCGCTCGCCGACGTCGCGGTCATATGGGCAAAGTGTGAGGACGATAAGATCCGCGGCTTCCTCGTCGAAAAAGGTACGCCTGGATTCAAAGCCTGGGACGTCCACGGAAAATATTCGCTGCGCGCATCAGTCACTTCGGGCTTGGCGATGAACGACTGCAAGATCCCGGCGGCGAATCTAATGCCCGGCGTCGAAGGCCTGAAGGGGCCGCTTTCCTGCCTGAATCAAGCCCGCTACGGCATCGGCTGGGGCGCCATCGGTGCAGCCATGGCCTGCTACGACTGCGCGCTGAATTATTCCAAGCAGCGCAAGCAGTTCGACAACAAGCCCATCGCGTCGCACCAGCTCGTGCAGGAAAAGCTTGTCTGGATGATCACGGAAATCACCAAGGCGCAATTTCTCGCCCTGCAGGTGGGCCGTTTGAAAGATCAAGGCAAAGTCCATCCGTCGCACATTTCGATGCTCAAGATGAACAACGTCTGGATGGCGCTCGAAACCGCCCGTAGCGCCCGCTCGATCCTCGGCGCCAACGGCATCGTCGACGATTACCCCATTATGCGCCACATGAACAATCTGGAATCCGTAATCACCTATGAAGGCACCCACGACATCCACAAACTCATCATCGGTGAACGCATCACCGGCATCGGGGCGTTCTCATGATTCGCTCCCCTTGGAGTGCGAGGGCTTGCCCGCGCTATCGGAAAAATCGCGAGCGAAACTCAAACCCCTCACGCGAGGCTCGCCTCGCAGGGCGCAAACCTCCCAGCCTCCTCGCATGGGTTGTCGTTTCTGCGTTCTTGATTTTCTTCGCGCTTCCGAGCTCCTCCCGTCCCGCAGAGTCCCCGTCCAAGCCAATAATCCGCGCCCTCACGGCCTTCATCCGCCTCGACCGCGCCAAATACGAACTTCAAATCCAGGAAACTCTGAAATTCCTCCGCACCGCCAAATCCACACTCGAAAAATCAGGCTACGAAGTCCAAACCATCCGCATCACCACGCAACCGTTCCCTGAGTACACTCAGGGCATGTCCCCGGCTGATGCCCTGGCTCTCTTCCACGCCTACGACGCGCTCGCCGTCAAAGAAGGGTTCGACGCCTCGATCGGCCCAGCTATGACGAAAGACTCCGACGACCCGCGCAATGTTGAGCTTCTCGCTCAAGTTCTCGCTTCCGCGAAGACGCTCGAAGGCAGCGTCAGCATCGCCGGCGAAGACGGCATCCACTGGAAATCAATTCGCGCCACTGCCGCTGCAATGCAATACCTCGCGGCACATACCACTCACAGCCAGGGCAATTTCAATTTCACCGCCGCCGCTCTGGTTCCACCCAACACGCCGTTCTACCCAGCATCCTTCACAGGTGAAGAAAAGCATTTCGCCATCGGGTTGCAATCCGCCAACGTCGTCGCGGATGTCTTCAGCTCCGTTCATTCTCCCGACGAAGCTGTATCGCGCCTCCGCGATTCGCTGGGACGTTACGCGCAGGAAATCGAAGCCACTGCAAAACAAATCAACGCGCAGACCGGCTGGAAATACGGCGGCATCGATCTTTCACCCGCACCGCTTAAAGAAATCTCCATAGGCGGCGCCATCGAGAAATTCTACGGCGCCCCGCTCGGCTCGAGCGGCACGCTAACCGTCGCGGCGATCGTCACACGCGCGCTGAAAGAAATCCCGGTCACCCACGCTGGCTATTCCGGGCTCATGCTGCCGGTCCTTGAAGATTCCGTTATCGCACAACGCTGGAGCGAAGGCCGGCTTTCAATGGATTCCCTGCTCTCCTATTCCACGGTCTGCGGTATGGGCCTCGACACGATCCCGCTTCCCGGCAATATCTCCGAAGACCAGCTCGCCCGCATCCTGGGCGATGTGGCCAGCCTCGCGGTGAAATGGCACAAACCGCTTTCCGCGCGCCTGCTGCCGATTGCCGGCAAAACAACAGGCGATATGACCGAACTCGATGACCCTTTCCTCGTCAACGCCAAGATCCAACCGCTGCCATGACCACTCTGCACTCGACAACCATCGCTGCCTTTGGATATAAGATAACGGCAAAGGGACGGGTCCCTGCTCGCGCTACCCTCGCACCCCGGGAGACATAATGGAAAAAGCGCTTAGCCTGGAATTTCTGCGCGTCGTCGAACGCGCCGCCATCGCCTCCGCACACACAATGGGTCTGGGCGATCGCCACAAATCGGACCAGGTGGCTGTCGAAGCGATGCGAGCGGAGATGGATACCGTAGGCATGGACGGCACCATCGTTATCGGCGAAGGAGAGCGCGATGAAGCTCCCATGCTGTTTATCGGCGAAAAAGTCGGCGCCGCCGTGAAGAACAAGAACGGCAAGTACCCCGAAGTCGTAATTGCCGTTGATCCGCTCGAAGGCACCAACCTGTGCGCCACCGGCGAGCCAAACGCCATCGTCGTCCTCGCCGCGAGCGAGCCGGGCGGCTTGCTCCACGCGCCCGATCTCTACATGGAAAAGATTATCGTCGGCCCGTCCTGCAAAGGCGCCGTGGAACTCGATGCTCCCGTTGCCGATAACCTCAAGGCAATCGCCAAGCGATTGAACCGAAGGGTTGAGGATCTCGTCATCATCGTTCTTGACCGGCCGCGCCACGAAAAACTCATCGCCGATATCCGCGCCACCGGCGCTCGCATTCGCCTGATTTCCGATGGTGATCTCTCCGCCGGCATCAGCGCCGCCGTGATCGGCACAGGCGTCCACGCGGTAATGGGAACCGGCGGCGCCCCCGAAGGTGTCCTCACCGCCGCCGCGCTACGCTGCCTCAATGGCGAAATTCTCGCGCGCCTCGTCGTCTCCAAACCCGAGCATCACGAGCGTATCGGGCAGATGGGAATCAAGGATCCCAAGAGGATCTACAAGACCGACGAACTAGCCCCCGGCAAGAAAATCATTTTCGCCTGCACCGGCGTCACGGGCGGCAACCTGCTGCGCGGCGTGCGTTTCTTCGGCGAGGGCACTCGCACGCACTCCCTGATTCTCACCTACGACGACCGCCAGGTGCGCTTCATTGATACCGTCCATCTCTACAAGCGCGACGACATCAAGGTGGTCTTCTACTAACCCTCTCGACGGGGACATTTTAGACATTTCACGCCTATCTCGAATCCTCCGTAGCTCAGGTCCCGTTCCGGCTGCTCAAGCCGGAATTGACCTGAGGCCAAGCCACCAACCTACATGCCATCGTCCGCGACAACTGCTCCCGTGCTGAACGGCGCACCGGATTCAGCCACCGACTACCAAGGAAACTTTTCACCCCCTTTTCGCGTATCCTCGAGAGAGAAACACGCAAGGGGTGAAGTATGTCAACCGCACCAATCGGACCGCCCGGCAGCACATCTGTCCCGCCACCAACTCCTCCTCCAAAACGCAATGACGCAGTCCTCTGGATTCTCGCCATCGTAGGCGGCGGCTTCGTTGTCCTTGTCCTCGGCGGCTTGCTGGTTGTCAGCATGTTCATCCGCCGTGTCCACGTGAACCAAAGCGGCAAGCAAGTCGAAATTGAAACGCCTGCTGGCGCTCTGCGCGTGAATGGCGACCAGACCCATCCGACCGGCCTACCAATCTATCCCGGCGCGCAACCGGACAAATCGGAAGGCTCGACGGTTGAGTTATCCGCAATCAGCGGTGCTGGACTTGGACTCTCTGCGGAAAAGTACGTTACCTCGGACGGTCTCGACGAAGTCGCCGTCTGGTACAAGCAGCAGCTCGGCTCCAGCTACAGACGCGAAGAGCACGGCTCCGCCACGCATCGCGATCACGTCAGTTCAGACGCAGACATCGCCTACGTCTACGAAAAGGGCGATACCACGCGCCTGGTAGCCCTCACGAAAAAGCCGGGCGGGGTGGAAATCCAGCTCCTCCGCGTCGGAAAAAAAGAAGTCCAATAAGATTTGTAGGATTTCTTCAAGGGAAGGACTGCGGGGTATTCGCCGTTCGAGACTCGTGCCGGCGATTCGAGTCGCCCGGCTCTTCGCCGGCGGAGCCAAGCATCATCCGCCGTACGGGTTGGGCCGGGCTGACCCAGATCTCGTTGTCGCCTATTTCTCTTTGAAACTCAACTACCGATGAATCGCGGCCGCAAGGTGCCCAGGGCTCTGTCTTCGCGGCATCGAATGCGCCGAATGCGGCATCCGGTCCGAAGCCTGCGCCATCAGCGGCCGCGAATGACTCGTATTCACGTGTTCGCTGATCGCTTGCAGCCTCTTCAGAATCCCCTGCCACTGTGCCCAATCCAGCTGGCGCAGGAAGGGCCGAAGACCCTGAATGAACGGATCCTCGAGCACTGTCTCGCCATTCGTCTCCGGCACGAAGAACCGGTTCAGGCCCACTCCCAGCGCTTCGGCAATCTTTTCGAGCGTGCCGAGGCTGGGCGTCATCTGCCCGCTCTCGATTCGGGACAAATACGAGCGCGATACGCGTGAGCGCGCCTGCAGCTGGCTCTGCGTCATCCCGCGCGACTCCCGCAGCTGCCGGATTCGCTGGCCGATGTTCTCGACAGTCTCGCGATTCGGCCAGTTCTCGAACAGTTGGCGGTCGTCACCCGGTAGATCCTGCGGCGTCGGCGTCGGAATGACGAACGCCACCTTAGGAGGCATTAAGCGCAGGCAACGACGGCAATTGCCTGTGCGAGTGCGGTATTGCACCAGTCCGCATACCTGACAGCGAATCACTTCTCGATCGAGTTCCATGCTGGTTGCCACTGCATCTTTATCTGCCACCGGATCTCCTCGCAGACTATTCCGGCGATGCGAAAGGGAGGAACGTCACAACAGTGGGAAGGCAGGACTGGCGCGCGAGTGATTCTCCCCATCGTGCCACTTCTTGTCAAGCGATATTTATTCCCCGGACTGCCCGTACAGTCTAGCCATCCCGCCCACGGCCCACAAACAAAATGACTTCGCATCCGCTCGCCGTGCTTGGATCGGTTCTAAATTTCTTCGCCTGACATTTCTCGTCTTCCCGTCCCCGCCAAAAACTGACTCTCTCTTTCCTGTGTGACAATTTCCGTACCGAAACTCATTCGACATCAGCCTTGCTCATCCCGTTAATGCAATCGTCATGCCACGCATTTTTCTGAATTTCTAACCCACTTTTTTTCGACCGCTTCGCCCCCGCTTGCCCTGCATTTTCCGTCCGATAGCCTCCAAATCGCACCCCAAACCCCCTGTGTTCAATACATGACGAGAATAAACGCCGAAAATCAATTTGCGACAGTTCCATCGGATTCCGTCTCAAAATGGTACGCTGCGTCTCATTGGGCGCTTCCACGTCTCAACCATCCTTGCCTAGTCCTTGCCTCGCCGCGGGCCCCTGTTCCGGTTCTGTGTCTGCCGTAGAACACCCTGCGAAGTTGCATTAAACTGCTTTGCGAGGAAAAAATGCCGAATCGAGACGATGCCTGGAACCTGCTCTGCGAATACACTCAAAGCGAAAGCCTCCGAAAGCACGCCCTTGCCGTCGAAGCCTGCGTACGCGCCTACGCCCGCAAGCTCGGCGGAGATGAAAACACCTGGAGCCTTACCGGTCTGCTTCACGATTTCGATTACGAGCGCTGGCCCAACGAAGAACATCACCCCGCCAAAGAGCACCCCTACGAAGGCTCGCAGATTCTCCGCGAGCACGGCTACTCGGACGAGATCGTTCATGCGATCCTCGGCCATGCCAGCTATTCCGGGGTTCCGCGCGTTTCGCCGCTCGACCGCACCCTCTTCGCTTGCGACGAACTGGCCGGTTTCCTCACCGCCTGCGCGCTCATCAAACCCTCCAAAAGCATCCACGAGGTGGAAACCGCATCCGTAAAGAAAAAACTCAAAGACAAAGCCTTCGCTCGCGGCGTCAGTCGCGACGATGTCTACAACGGCGCGCAAGAACTCGGCGTCCTGCTCGACGATCACATCGCATTCTGCATCGAAGCCCTTCGCGGCATCGCTCCGCAGCTCGGCCTCAATGGTCCTGCCAGTTCCTGATTTGCAGCATGCCGCAGCCGCTGCGCGCCACCCGCGGGCACGCGTCTTCTTGTCCACCGAGTGGCGCGATCTCCTGATGCTCGATTATGAGATCGATCCGGCTTTGCTTCAGCCATTCGTCCCGCGCGGCACGGAACTCGATTCCTTCGAAGGCACGCACTACATCAGCCTCGTCGGCCTTCGCTTCGCTCGCACAAAACTCTTCGGCTCCATTTCGATTCCCTTCCACACCGATTTCGACGAGGTGAATCTCCGCATCTACGTCCACCGCCGCGAAGGCACCGAAATAGGCCGCGGCGTAGTGTTCCTGCGCGAAATTGTCTCCCTCCCCGTCGTAACTTCGTGGCGAGCCTGTCACACGCAGAAAATTACACGACGCTGCCGCTTCGTCACTCGATCCATCTCACCGAAGCGGGGGGTTCCGTCGAATACAGCTGGGAGATTCAGCGCCAGCGGTTTAGCCTTCACGCTCATCCAGACGGCAGCTCCTCTCTCGCCGCTGATGGCAGCCTCGAACAATTTATTTCCGAGCACTATTGGGGCTATTCGCAACGCGGCAACCGCACCTCGCTCGAATATCATGACGGCGCCGCCCTTTACGGATCTCGCTTCGCCAGCATTCTTTCGCAGCCGCGCTCCGCGTTCATCGCCGATGGTTCTGCCGTTCTTGTTTACCCCACGCGCCGCATCACGTAAGCCTCTCCGGCCAAAAAATAATCACTGGAAAATTTTCCACGCTCACTTGTGCTAGAATCCGCAAACTCTATGGACAAGGCCGGACAAGTTCTCGGCGGTGCTCTCCGCCGCCTTCACCGACCCGAAGCCGCCCTCGCCTGGCTCGTCAGCTCGTGGCCCAAGATCGTCGGCAAAGCTCTCGCCGCTCGCACTCGTCCTTTGCGCTGTGAGAAAGGCTCCCTCGAAATCGCCGCCGAAAATAAAGCCTGGCGCAAGCAGCTCGAAGATATGAAGCCGGAATTCTGCGCGCGCATCAATGAAGCATGGGGTGGGAAACTGATCCGCGAAGTAAAATTCGTCGCCGCCAAGCCTGGCCCCAAACGCATCCCGCGCGAACTCGACAACGAGCACACCCCCTTCGTCCGCCACGGCAAGCGCTAGAATTTCTCCCGCAGCTTCGATACCCTCAAATCATGCCGCAGCGAATCGTTCTGATCGCAGGCGCCACCGGACTCGTTGGCTCGCACTGTCTGAAGCAGCTGCTCGACGATCCCGCCTACGCGCAGGTGATTTCCATTTCGCGCCGGCCTGCGTCCGAATCGCACCCCAAGCTCGTCCAAAAACTCGTCGACTTCGATCATCTCAGCCAGTTGGCTCCGATTGCCGCGAGCGATGCCTTCTGCACCCTGGGAACCACGATCGCGAAAGCCGGCTCGCAGGAAGCATTTCGTAAGATTGACTTCGCGTACGCGAAAGCCTTCGCGGAACTTGCTCTGACATGCGGCACGCAACAATTCGCGCTGATTTCATCCATCGGCGCGAACGCCCGCTCCAAAAATTTCTATCTGCGCACGAAAGGGGAACTCGAAGAAGCGCTCACAACGCTGCGCTTCCATTCTGTTCACATCTTTCAACCGACCTTTCTAATGGGCGCGCGCGCCGAACAGCGTGCGGGTGAGAGTATCGGGCTAACGCTCGTAAGAGTGCTGCAATTTGCGTTCATCGGCGGGTTCCGCAAATATCGTGCAATCGAAGCTTCCACACTGGCTCGTGCGATGATCGCTGCCGTCGGGCGCGGCGAGCCGGGCCGCCACATCTACCGATTCGACGAAATCCAAGCCCTCGCGAAACAGTCGGCGCTGAATCCTCAGTAAGTTCTCAGCGCCGCTTCAACTAGAATTTCGCCTCAAATTGCGCGAACTCCTTCTCTTCCTTCCATTGCAATCGTGCCTTCTCGCTTCCCGCCAGAAACTCCCGGCACGCCGCATCGCGAGGCTCATCACCCAATCCCTCGTTCGCGCACGCCGCCACCATCCTGAAATCTTCCGGCGCGACCCACACGCTCGCGCCCGGCAAAAACGCATGCTCCAGGCTGTCGCGCACCATCCGCTTCAGCGTCGGATACTCGACGTTGTAACCCTCCACCGCCCGCCGGAAATACCAGCTCAGCTCCGACCGCACAATCGCCTCGTCATCCGTCGCCAGCGACACCGGAACGCCCCCGCGCAAATACGTCGGCAGCACGTTCTCCGCTCCCTTCATATCGCGCACCACTTCGTGGCTGTAGAGGCAGTCTTCCACCAGGATGTGCTTCCGCGCCATCAACGCGACCAGTTCCACCGGATCCCGCTCGTAAATCACATCGAGTCCGTGCCCGATTCGCTCCGCGTGCCCGATCTCAATCGATTTTCGAATGTGCGACGCGTACAGCTCCTCTGGCTTCACCTCGCCCGGCGTCAATTCCCCTGCATGCAGCGTGATGTGCACCTTCGGATAGACGCCATGCAGATAATCCAGCATCCGCATCTGCAAGTCGAAATCTTTCAGCGCGTTGTATTCGTCCTGCGACTGCACCAGATTGATTCCCACCACGCGCGGATCAACGCTCGCAATCTCGAACCCCGCCACCATCTGCGCGAATACTTGCTCCTTCGGAAACGCGCGCAACACCTGATTCAAGTAGCGCAGCGTCACCTTACATCCCACATCCGGGTGTACGTCAGAATGTGCGTCCGGTCGTGCCTCCGATGGCCCACTCGCCTGCGCCGCATCGCACCCCAACACCTGCCGCATTTTCCTTTCCGCCTCGTCTAGGTTCTTCCGTCCATCCGCTACGACTTTCGCCATTCCGCCTGCCAGCATCTCGGAACGGATCGCGCCGAAATCCTCGTTCCACGCAATTTCCTTCCCGAGCTGCAGCGCTTCGCCCTGGTCCGGCGTAAGCATCGTCTCGAGATACACCTCCTTCTGCGCTCCCGCCCGGTGCGCCACCTCCGCCAGCATTTCTCCCCAGTGCTTGTTCGTCACCAGATCGAATTTCCCGAACGTCGCAAAAAAATGCAGCCGCACGTCGCGGTCTTCAGCGGTCGGATGAAAATTCCGGATCGACAGTGCGTCTATCACCAGGTTGCGAAACACGAAATCGCTGATCGCCTGCGACGCCGGCAACAATCCCCGAGACGCATCGCAAGGTGGCGGCAATATCTTGAACGTCGTGTGGTCGATGCAGTCTCCGTCTTCCACCGCATAGTTGATGTAACTCTCCGCGTACACCGCGCCCGTCAGGTGATTGTGCAGGTCCCCGCCCTTCGGCATCCGCTCGAGAAAGCCCATCAGCTCGAGCGGCTTTTCCCGCACAGAAGCCAAATATTTTGCCGTGCGTTCTTCCGCCGCCGGCGCGCCCGGCGCCTTCGCAACAGCCACTCGCGGCGGCTTCCGCGTGTCCGCCGCACCCGCCGCGAATGCCGCCGCCGTGCACACAAATGCCCACAAGAATCTAAGGAATGGATGTCTCACGGATTTGAACTCAGCTCCTCAGCATCCACGAGCGCCAACGATCGCCCATCATCGCCCGCTATCTCTTGATCACCACAATCGACGGGTCCGCCTCATACCCCTCATCTTGCAGTGTCTGCATCGCCGCCGCCTTCAACGATGCGTCGTCCGCATTTTTCCCCGCGTGGCAATGCCGCCTCACCACCTCTTCGCCCACCACAATCCGCACCAGCCACTTCGACTTCGCCGAATCCCACGACACTTCCACCCCATCTGCCCGCATGGTGCCTCCTGTGTGCCCTCGGCGCATTGTAATCCACACCACGCCGCTCACGACACCTCTCGCTCCCCTCGCAGCCCGTTTTTTCCATTTTGAGCGCTTTACGTCGTCTTCACGCGTCGGTAGAATCCGATAGAAAATGTATCCTAGGCAAGCCACGCCAACGTAATAATTAGAAACCGCGATACCAATCCTATCGCGACAGTTCCCTCCCGTTCATCTGGCCGCAACTGGAGTTCTTCAACGTAGCTCAGGTCCCTCCCGGCCGCCTTATGGCCGGGATGACCTGAGGCCGTTGATGTGTCCTTCTCGTGCTGGACGCGTGCTCAAGCACGACGGTCATCCTGCCGGCCGTTTCTTCGCCTTAGGTTTCAGTAGGGGCACGGCATGCCGTGCCCGGCGTTAGAACTTGGCGGGGCTGAGCCATCGCATACGGCGCGGTTTAGGTAGCGAAGGCATCATTCTGAACGAAGCAGAATCTCGAACTGCGCACGCTTGGCTTAGTGCACAATCAGGACGCAAAACACGCCGCAGGAAATCAAATGATCAAAATCGTTTACTGCATCACAAAAAAACCAAACCTGTCCGACGCCGAATTCGTCCACCACTGGCAAGACATCCACGGCCCCAAAGGCGCCCGCACACCCAAACTCCGCAAATTGGTCCAAAGCCACCGCATCAACATCCGGGGCGATAAATATCCACCCGCCTACGACGGACTCGCTGAACTCTGGTTCGACAGCATCGAAGACCTGCTCTTCGCCCGCCACTCCCCTGAATGGCAAGACTCAACCGAAGACGAAGCCAACTTCATAGACTTTACCAAAGTCGCCTACTTTGTCACCGAAGAGCACATCATCATGTAGCCCGTTCTCCAACACTCCTAGGTCGCTTGCACTGAGTGATACATCTCCCTAGAATCTACACGCGTCTAAATAAGTAAGAAGTTGGGCGCCATCCGCGTCAAACGGCTGCCAAGGCCACGCGGACGGCAGATGCGGCGATGAAGTCGCCTGCCGTTGAATCCTGGCCAGACTGCTTTTGCCGGCCAGGCCGCGAACACTGCGGTCTTAATCTAGGGTGGCGCGATTAAAAACTCGGGCCAAACGGCTCGTTTTCAATAACATAAGAATTTCTAATCGGCGGTAAAACGGGCACCCTAAGCCGTTACGCCTCGAAGTGAAGGCGCGGAGGAACGAGTGAAGATCAGCTGTGAAGATGTTCTGCGAGTCGCCGAGCTGGCGCACCTCGAACTGACTCCCGAGGAAATCGAGCTTTATCGCGGCCAGCTCGACGGGATTCTCTCGTACATCGGTAAACTCGAGAAGCTCGACGTCTCAAACGTCGAACCTATGGCGCAAGTCCTCTTCCCCGCGCCAGGTAACGACCAGCCGGAACTCCGCGACGATACGTTAGCTCCCTGCGACATCGCCGAAGCCGTCCTGGCGCAAGCCCCCGACGCCGCCAAGCCCTTTTTCCGCGTCCCCAGGGTGATCGAGCGATGAGCGCGGAATCGAGCGGCGGAATTCGATGAGCGCAACCTCCGCCTGGACGATCACCAGCGTCCGCGACGCGCTGCGAACCAAGCAGGTTTCCGCCCGCGAGCTAACCGAAGAGTTCTTCGCCCGCATCGAGAACCGCAACCGCGAGCTGAACGCCTACCTCGCGCTTTCGCACGACCGTGCCTACGCGCAAGCAGACCGCATCGACGCAATGATCGCCAAGGGCGAGTCGCTCCCGGCCCTCGCCGGCGTTCCCATCGCCATAAAGGACGTCATCAGCACCCGCGACGTCACCACCACCTGTGGCTCCAGGATCCTTGAGACATATGTCCCGCCCTATGACGCCACGGCTGTCGAAAGGCTCGAGTGCGCCGGCGCCGTGCTCCTCGGCAAGACCAACTGCGACGAGTTTGCCATGGGCAGCTCGAACGAGAACTCGGCATACGGTCCAGTACGGAACCCGGTTGCCTTGGATAGGGTTCCCGGAGGTTCCAGCGGGGGCTCCGCCGCCGTTGTAGCGGTCGGTTTGGCGGTGGCAGCATTGGGGACTGATACAGGAGGCTCGATTCGCCAGCCGGGAGCCTGCTGCG
>Ga0306923_10003473_pt1 | contig 14835 bp, 11 predicted proteins | sample sta12Can44000108_FD_203841 | JGI IMG/M metagenome (GOLD analysis project Ga0306923, IMG submission 203841) | Lab enrichment of tropical soil microbial communities from Luquillo Experimental Forest, Puerto Rico - statanox.12C.anox.44.000.108 (v2)... | ecosystem: Environmental > Terrestrial >... | reverse complement strand
TTTCGGGTCAAGAAGCGTTGATGTCGGCTCCATGACGACAATCAGAACATTGCGAAAATCTGCGCATAAATTGTTTACCAGCTGGATTGCGCGCACGCTGGCCGTGCAACCGCCGTTTCCGAGGTCCATCTGCATCGCGGTCCGGCCGATCAGACTTGGCAGCTTGGCGGCAGTCCGTTCTGCGATTCCAGGCAGAAGCTGGCCCTCACTCGAAACGCCGAATACTGCGTCAAAAGGCTGTTGAGGAGGTTGCGCAAGAATCTCGGCGGCGATCGCCGAAGTCGACTCTTCAACTGCACGGGAAAAGGCGGCCGCATGCTCTGCGAATCCATCCACCCACAGAAACTTCTCACCCGCCTGGTTGTAACGCTGCCGATTCCCGATTAAAAGCAAACGAACAAAATCAAACAGAGCGGTCTTTTCGGCATCATCGGCTTGCAATTTTTCGAACCACGAAGAGATAGCGTCGAGCATTTCCTGATTACTAAAACGCAACCCAACGAGGGGCGCATAAATGGCGCGTATGTAACGACTCACAAGATCAGATTCAGTGAAAACACACTAGAATCCTTGAAAAGCAAAATCGATTGCAAATGAGTCAAGTTTTTTCCGTTTTCATGCATCGATGATCAAATGGGCGTTGCTTTTCAAGGATTCTATGAGCGGGACCGAGGAACGGGTAAAGTTACTGGATGCCCACACCAATTGTAAATGCATGCATACATCCAAAAATCAAGCGCTGCCCGCAATGAGCGCGCCGCTTTTTACAGCGCGTGATTTTTGCGGGCTAGATGCCTACTCTCCATTCCTCAAGAAGGTCTGCCGGTATCTCCTTCAGGAAACGGGACGGACGCTGAATCTGATTGTCAAGCGAACCGCTCAGCCAAAAGGCCGGAAAAGAGAGATAAAGTTCGTCCTTGGCTCTAGTGATCGCGACATAAAATAACCGTCGTTCTTCTTCGACGGCCTCAAGGGATTCGAGCGAACGCGAACTCGGGAACATTCCGTCCGCCAACCAAACTACGAAGACCGCTCTCCATTCCAATCCTTTAGCCTGGTGAATTGTCGATAGCGTGACCTTCTCAGTCTCCTGTTCCTGATCGCCAACCCTTTCTGTGTCGCTGGTTGCCAAGAGCGACAATTGAGTTAGAAACTCGATTGGATCCTGAAACGTCCCGGCAAACGACTCAAGCGTCGTCAGATCGTCGCGGCGCTGCTCATAGTTCGCATACTTAGCCTGCAGATAATCATCGTACATTGCTTCCAGGATGACATGTATCATCCGAGCAGGTGCAATGGGCTGTCGCTGAGGCGCAATTTCCTCGAGAGTATGACAGAGTTGCCACCATGCCTTCTCCGATTTCGGCGCGAGCCGACACCGACTCAGCCAGGTTTTAAAGTTTCCGCGTTCCGGATCCGGCGCCGTGGAAACTTGTTCCCAAAGTTTCTCCGCTGTTTTCACTGCGACGCCGGGCAACAGTCGTGCGATGCGTTTGAACGCAACTTCATCGGCGGGATTGACGACAAACTTCATGAACGCGGCGACATCCTTAATGTGGGCCTGCTCGAAAAATCTGAGCCCGCTGGTGATCGAAAAGGGGATTCCGGCTCGGGTTAACGAAAGTTGCAGCTCCAACGACTGGAAGTGGGCCCGATACAGGACTGCTATCTCGTTGAGGTCAACCCCTTCGTCCCTTAATTCGAGAATACGCTGGCAAACGAACAAGGCCTGCTGGTTATTGTCAATCAGCGGAACCAAAGCAGGCCTGGTGGCAAAACCCTCACGTTGAGCTCGCAGCGTTTTTGAGAATTGTTTCGTATTCGCTTTGATCGCTGCATTTGCGACTGCCAGAACTTCGGGGACGCTGCGATAGTTCGTCTCTATACGATAAATCATTGCGTCGGGATAACGCTTCGGGAAATCAAGAATGTTCTGATAATTAGCTCCCCGCCAGGAATAGATTGACTGGGCGTCGTCGCCCACGACCATCAGGCTCTTGTGATGCATTGCCAGCAGGTCGATGAAGCGCGACTGAAGTTTGTTCGTATCCTGGTATTCGTCCACCAGAATAAACTGAAAATATCGCTGATAAAATTCAGCTGCGCCTGGATGCTCTTCGAAAAGCTGGACACACTTTGAGAGTAGATCGTCAAAGTCCACGGTGTTCGCGCCGCGCTTTCGTTCTTCGTACTTTTTTTGGATGAATTCGATCTGATTCGTCAGCGGCAGAAATCTTTTGTACTTTTCTCCAATCACTTTCGCTAATGGCCGATCCGTGTTGAGCGAGAAGCTGAAAATGTCACTCAGCACTTCGGCGGTAGGAAATCGGATTTGTTTGGTGTCAATGCCCGAAGAGGCGAGCACTGAAGCGATCAAATCCTCCTGGTCTTCTCGATCCATAATAGAAAAGCCGGGCTGGAAACCAATTTCGCGAGCATGCCTGCGTAGAAGTCGATTCCCGATCGAATGAAAGGTCCCGCCCCAGATTCCTCGCGTTTCCAAGGGGAGAAGCGCAGAAACCCTTGCCAGCATCTCGCGCGCAGCTCTGTTTGTAAAGGTAAGCAACAGGATCGATTGGGGTTCGACTCCGTTGTCCAGGAGCCAGGCGACTCGGTAGATAAGGGTCCGCGTTTTTCCGCTTCCAGCGCCCGCCAAAACCAGGGCTGGACCAGGTTCGGAAGTAACAGCGGCGTACTGTTGATCATTCAACCCGGCGCGATAATCGATGCGGCTCGATGCCTGGGGCGCGATTTTCTTGAGTTGATATTCACGAGGCATGCAGCTGGACAACCCGATCGGTTTTGCTTTTCAAGGATTCTAGCTCGCTCATTGAACACTCGAAAGCTGGAGAACTCAATCTTTCCGAACGTGGCGTAGCCGCAACCAAAGACTGTTTCGGATGCTGACCCAACCTGCGCATACGTCAGCGCTTGGGTCCGCTCGGAGATCGGACCCTACCGTTCCGATAAAAAGGGCTATCTCGCGTTGCCACAAATAATTAGCCAAGCCGCTCTACCGCAACCCTCGCCGGTTCCAACCGACCATGCTACCTCTGGATCTTGCTGACGAAAACACTTGCGTGCCGTAGGATATCTCCTATGTTCACACCTTTTTAGACATATGGCATCGAGTGACAATATTGATCTGAGTGCGTTTCGCCTGCACGAAAAGGATACTGGCAGTGCGGATGTTCAGATCGCCTTGCTGACCCGTCGAATTAATCAGTTAACTGATCATCTAAAGGCTTTTCGAAAAGATCATTCGTCGCGTCGAGGTCTGCTCAAGCTTGTGGCAACACGTAGGAGTCTGCTCGATTACCTCAAGCGTACCTCACAGGATCGCTACAAGTCCGTCATTGAGAAGCTAAACTTGCGGAGGTAGTTGAAGCGAGGGCGCGTCTCAGACCCGTGAGAGGTCAGGATCTCAAGGTCGTTTCTGAGCAGCATCGATCGAGTGTGTGCCTCTCCTCCTGGGCTTTTTGGATTGGACCTTGTGTCATTGGAAGCTATGGTTTCAAAACCTGCTCCATGGATGTTTTACCTTTCGGATCGAGTATACGGAATAGAAACTTTCGGAAGAGCGAAACCGCCTGGGAGCCGAACATAATTAATACCCTAACCCTTACCTCTGAGATCCAATAGGCGGCCTTGGTCTTAGGTCCGAGCCCCGAGGATCCTTCGGAATTCGGACCTACGAGCAAGGGCCAGTGCCTTTGGTTACACTCCGAGGCTCATTCCATGGAAAAAAGAGTCTCAAAAATCATCGGTTCCTCCGATCTCACGATCGAGACCGGAAAACTCGCTAAACTTGCCGACGGCTCAGTCACTGTGCGTTCTGGCGACACGATCATTCTGGTTGCCGCAGTGTCTGCCAGCTCAATTAAGGAAGGACAAGATTTCTTTCCGCTTACCGTAGATTATCGGGAAAAGGCTGCGGCAGCGGGCAAATTCCCTGGCGGCTATTTTAAGCGCGAAGGTCGCCCGTCAGAAAAGGAAACCCTCACTTCGCGCATGACCGATCGCCCGTTGCGACCGCTCTTTCCCAAAGGCTACTTTTATGACACACAGGTTATCAGCGTACTGTTAAGCGCCGACGGAGAGAATGATCCGGATATACTAAGCATTAACGGGGCGTCAGCCGCCCTCTGTGTTTCTGATATTCCCTTTGCTGGGCCGATTGGTGCGGTTCGAATCGGGCAAGTCAACGGGGAATTTGTTGTTAATCCAACCCATTCCGAACGTCAGCACAGCAAACTCGATCTTGTTTTTGTCGCTACCTCGGACGACGTCGTGATGATCGAGGGAGCCGCCGACGAATTGCCCGAAGAAGATTTCATTCGTGCCCTGGAATTTGCGCATCCATTTGTCCGCGAAATCATCGAAATGCAGAAGGAACTTGCTTCCGTCGCTGGCAAACCCAAACGGGAAGCTGCCCTTTTGAATGTTCGCGACGATCTTTTGGAGGTTGCGTACCAGGTCGCTGGAGATCGAATTGAAGCCGCCCTCTACACCGCCGGAAAGATCGCCCGGAGTAAGGCTGTTGATGCCCTGAGGAGCGAAGTCCAAGCAGCCGTTCTTTCGCATTATCCGGACGCAACTCCATTCGAAATCTCGCAGGCATTCGACTACCTCCAGAAAAAGGCGTTTCGGATAAGCGTTCTTGATCGGCAAAAGCGCTGTGACGGGCGGGGGTTCTTTGAGATTCGTCCGCTGAGTGCGGAAGTTGGCCTCTTGCCACGTTCCCACGGTTCGGCGCTTTTTGCACGGGGTGAGACCCAAGCCGTTGCTCTCGCAACGCTCGCCTCGGTCGAAGAAGCGCAGATGATCGACGGCTACACCGGTGGAGAACAATCCAAGCGCTTTATTCTGCACTATAACTTTCCGCCGTTCAGTGTCGGTGAAACCGGCCGCATCGGGAGCGCCAGTCGACGCGAAATCGGCCATGGTGCCCTGGCCGAAAGGTCGATTGAGCCGGTCATCCCGCGTGAAAGCGAGTTTCCCTACGCGATCCGAGTCAGTAGCGAGGTGATGGAGTCAAATGGCTCGACTTCGATGGCTAGTGTTTGCGCAGGTGTGATGGCGCTGATGGACGCCGGGGTTCCGATCCGAAAACCTGTGGCTGGTATTTCCGTGGGACTGGTCACTGAATATGAAGCTGAGCAACTGAAGCGCTATGCCACGCTTACGGATATCATCGGGTCGGAGGACCATTTCGGCGATATGGACTTCAAGCTTTGCGGTACTAGAGAGGGTATTACCGGTTTTCAACTGGACCTGAAGCTTCCCGGCATTTCGCATAGTATTATGGCGGAAGCGATTCACCAGGCCAGGGATGCGCGAATGAAAGTACTCGATGTCATGACCGTCGCGATCACCGCGCCACGCAAGGAGTTGAGTCAATATGCGCCCCGAATCGAAACCGTAAAGATTCATCCCGATAAGATCGGTCTCTTGATCGGTCCTGGGGGCAAGACAATCAAGGGTATCGTGGCCGAGACGGGAGCCGAGATTAATATAGACGATGATGGCTCGGTCCACATCTATTCAGCCAACCGCGACAGCCTGAATCGCGCAAAAGAAATCATCATCGGGATGACTAAGGAGATTGAGGTAGGCGAGACGTATCAGGGCCGGGTTGTATCGATCAAGGATTTCGGCGCGTTCGTTGAGGTCTTGCCCGGAAAAGATGGACTGGTCCACATTTCCGAACTGGCGGACTTTCGTGTAAAGAGCGTTGAAGATGTGGTGAAGATCGGAGACCTAATATGGGTAAAATGCATCGGAATCGATGACAAGGGGCGCGTAAAGCTCAGTCGCAAAGTGGCTATGCGCGAGCGCAATGCCGAAGCCGAGAACGCTTTGCAGGAACCGTAATTCGCATTGTTTTTGGGTTCTTAATTTTTAATGAGTGCCAAGTAATTATTCTCCGTGCCCGGCCAAAATTCCCGTTGCGATTGCAAAAAGTAATACTAGCCTCACCTTCTGTCGGAGAACGGTCGGAATGCACAGAGATTTTGATTGCCTAAGTCATCGAAGCCCCTATTCTCGGGCTCTTCAAAAAGCCTGAGGTGTTGCTTGAACTCGAATCTGTTAACCCCAGAGCAGTGCAGCCAGTTCAGTTCTATTGGTCGTGTCGCGGTCAGCGTTCACCGATCCTTAACCCGATTTGTGACGTTGCATGGCTAATATCTTTCCGCGCTGGACCAATTACCTGCCCATAAAGATCGTTTTCTGCCTGCTCGTACTGAGTTGTGCAGCTTCAGCCGCCTACTGGTACTACTGCACGCCGGAGTATATGCGCGGGGGCTATCAGCCAGTCCAGCCGGTCCCGTTTTCTCATGACATCCATGTCACTCAGCTCGGAATGGATTGCAGATATTGCCATTCCTATGTGGAAACCTCGTCTCACTCGAATGTGCCGACAACTCAGACCTGTATGAATTGTCACACCCAGATCCAGTCCACCAATCCAAAATTAGCTGCGGTTCGCGAAAGCTGGCAGACCGGGCAGCCGGTCAATTGGGTAAAAATTCATCAGGTGCCGGACTTTGCTTATTTCAATCATTCGGTACATGTGAACCGCGGCATCAGCTGCGTGAGTTGCCATGGTCAAGTGAATCACATGGAGGTGGTCTTCCAGCAGGAAGCTCTGTCGATGGGCTGGTGTTTGAAATGCCATCGGCACCCGGAGGACAATCTGCGACCGGTAAATCAGGTCTTTAACCTCGATTGGAAGCCGGGTAGTCAGGAGTCGCAGCAGCAGATCGGTTTGGAACTTAAGGAAAAATGGAATATCAACCCCCCGCAGAATTGCTCGGGTTGCCATCGGTAATGAAAACAGTTTTTCGACATCCTCCCGAAGATCTCACCGGCAAACGTTATTGGCGGAGTTTGGAAGAATTAGCCGATACGCCGGAGTTTCGGTCCTGGCTCGAGCGCGAATTCCCGGCAGGCGCAGCGGACTTGCAAGTAGATGGCGTGTCTCGTCGCAATTTCCTTCGTCTGATGGGCGCGTCGATGGCGCTGGCTGGGATCGGTCTGAGCGGTTGTCGCAGACCGGAAGGTTTTATCACTCCTTATACCAAGAGTGTCGAATGGCTCGTGCCCGGAAAGGCTGTCCTGTATACAACATCGATGCCCGGACCGAAGGGCGGCGTACCGCTGATCGCAACGACATTCGAAGGGCGTCCCACGAAACTCGAGGGCAACCCGCTCGTTCCTTCAAGCAACGGAGGAACTGACCTGTTTGCTCAGGCGTCGGTGCTGGATCTCTACGATCCTGGGCGGGCTCGCACGTTCGTTCGAGACGGCGAAGAGGTAGGCGCTCAACAGTTTGATGCCTTTCTCGCCAGTGTTGCAAAGGATCTGGAGACTACCAAGGGTGTCGGACTTGCCATCCTGATGGAAGAGCAAGTTTCTCCGACACGCGACCGCTTTCTAAGAAAGCTTAAGGAACGATTTCCTGAAGTTGGCTTGTACACCTACAATCCGATCGGATTCCAGGAGCATGACCTGGCGGTGGCCGCCCTGTTTGGTCCTGATATCGCTCTGAGAGCGGACTTTGGGGCAGCTGACATCATTGTCTCGCTGGATAGCGATTTTCTGGGCGCAGAGCAGACGGTGCAATCAATCCGGGACTTCAGCCGGCGCCGCCGGGTGCAGGGCTTGGGACAAGACATGAACCGGCTCTATGCCGTCGAGAATCGCTATACGATCACCGGTGGAATGGCTGACCATCGCTACCGTTGCGCGGCCTCGCAGATTCCTGCGTTTGCGATGAAGTTGGCAAAGGAAGTTGCGGCTTCGACCAATGACCGGGTTTTAATTGGAGTCTTGGAGGAGTTGAAGGATGGCGGTACGCCATTTGATGAGGTCTGGATTAAGGAGTGTGCCGCCGATCTTGTTGCAAGGAAAGGAAAGAGCCTGGTGCTGGTCGGGGATCGATTTCCGGCATGGGTTCATGGAGTTGTGCTTGCGATAAACAACGCCCTTGGCGCCTACGGTTCGACGCTCCGGGCGTTTAGCGCGCCGCGCGTTAAGACCGCGAACTTGCATGATCTTGTTGCAGCCACGAAGGCTGGGGCGATCAAGAGGCTTTTTATTTTCGGCGGAAATCCTGTTTATACAGCGCCGGCGGATTTTGAATGGGGCGAACTTCAGCGTTCGATTCCTGAGGTGGTGCGGCTTGGTTACTGGTTTGACGAGACGTCCGGGCTTTCCAAGTGGCAGGTGCCGGAGGCGCATTATCTCGAATCGTGGGGCGATCAGCGCGCTCCGGACGGAACCTACCTTCCGATTCAGCCGATGATTCTCCCCTTGTTCGGCGGCTTGTCGCAACTTGATCTGCTGGCCAGATTGGTCGGACTTCCTGGCGGCGTTGAGGCGATTCGCGAAACCTTCAAGACATTTAACCAGGAGAGCGATTTCGAGTCGGCCTGGACAAGATTCTTGCGGCAAGGGTTTGCCGAGTCGAGCAGCTATCAGACTGCAAAAATTGAATTTAACCCGAATGCACTACCGGACCTCCTGAAGACGGCAGGACCTTCCCCGGGACCTGTATCCCCGGGTGCGATCGAAATCGTATTTCCGGCCGATTACAAGGTCTATGACGGCAGGTACGCCAATAACGGCTGGTTGCAGGAATTGCCGGATCCCATAACAAAGATCACGTGGGATAACGCGATTTCGTTGAGCAAATCGACTGCGAAAGCCCTCCAGTTGGATGACGGCGACCTTGTCGAGATCGGTGTCAATGGCAAAAAGTTGCAGGCGGCCGTGATGATCGCCCCCGGCCATGCTGACTATTCGTTTAGTCTGCCGCTCGGGTATGGACGTTGGGCAGTCGGAAAGGTGGGGCAGGGGACAGGTTTCAACGCCTACGCGCTGCGGACGTCCGACTCGCCATACTTCGCGACGGGAGCCACGGTAAGTCTCGTTCAGAAGAATGGATATCGGCTCGTCCAGACGCAAAACCACTACAGCATGGAAGGTCGGGCCCTGGTCCGAGAAGCCACCATCGAAGAATTCAAGAGAAATCCTGGCTTTGCGAAAACCGTCTGGATGGATGCGGATATTCCGCCGAACATATCGTTGTACAGCCATCCGCCCCTCGACGCTCCAAACCAGTGGGGTATGGTTGTCGACTTGAATACTTGCATTGGTTGCGCGGCTTGCGTGATCGCCTGCCAGGCGGAAAACAACATCCCGATCGTCGGTAAAGATCAGGTAAATAGAGGCAGGGAAATGCACTGGATCCGCGTCGACCGATACTTCGCCAGCGCGGAGGGGGACAAGAACAATCCGCATCTGGAAGAGGATCCGGAAATGGTCATGGAACCGATGATGTGCCAGCACTGCGAAAATGCGCCGTGCGAAACCGTTTGCCCGGTCAATGCAACGGTGCATAGCGAAGAGGGGCTCAATGTGATGGTTTACAACAGGTGCATTGGAACCCGCTACTGCTCAAATAACTGCCCCTTCAAGGTTCGCCGTTTCAACTTCTTTAACTACAATGACAGACCGGTGATGGATCGCATCGAAAAGGGCTTGCCGGGATTTCAAGGCAAACAGCAGCTGTACCTTGGGCCGTTGGGCCCCTGGGGTATGGACGAACTGTCGCAGATGCAGAAAAATCCCAACGTTACGGTTCGATCCAGAGGTGTGATGGAGAAATGCACCTACTGCCTGCAAAGGATCGAAACCGCAAAGATATCTCAACGCGTGAAAGCAGGGGTAAAAGGCGATCTGAGCCTTCCGACCGATAGTGTAAGATCGGCCTGCCAGCAGGCATGCCCTGCCGAAGCAATTGTCTTCGGTGATATCAAGGACCCGAAAAGTAAGGTTTCACAGCTTCGTACCCTGCCTCAGAACTATCATCTTCTTGAGTATCTGAACATTCAGACTCGAACGACTTATCTGGCTCGGATCCGCAACCCAAATCCAAAAATGCCGGGTGCAGGAAGGGTCGGCAACATTAACGTAGATGAACACGGCGATCAGAGACATGGTCTACCGCGGGCAGAAACCCAAACGGATGGAGGAAATGCCTGATGGCTGAATCCGATGCATCAACGGTCGCTTTCGTGGAGCGGATGCCAAGGAACCCGCTCGTCCTGAACAACCATTCGATGGCCTGGATCTCGGATCGGATCTCCGGGATCGTAGAGAACAGAGCGCCGCTTTGGTGGTGGGTTACCATCAGCATCACGGGTTCCTTCGCGGCTTTCGGGACGTTCTGCATTCTGTATCTCCTCTTCACTGGCGTTGGCGTTTGGGGCAACAACATTCCGGTTGGCTGGGCTTGGGGCATCACGAACTTCGTATTCTGGATTGGCATCGGTCACGCCGGCACCCTGATTTCGGCGATTTTACATCTCTGTCGCCAAAAATGGCGCACTTCGATCAATCGCTCGGCGGAAGCGATGACATTGTTTGCCGTCATGTGCGCCGGGATCTTCCCGGCCATTCACGTCGGGCGCATCTGGATGATCTGGTTTGTGGCTCCGGTTCCGAACCCAAATTGGATCTGGCCCAATTTCCGCAGCCCCTTGATGTGGGATGTCTTTGCGGTTTCCACCTATTTCACCGTCTCGGTCTTATTCTGGTACCTTGGATTAGTCCCGGATTTAGCTACACTGCGGGATCGGGCAAAAGGAAAAGTATCGCAGATTGTCTACGCAACACTCGCCTTAGGATGGCGTGGCGGAAATCGACAGTGGCGCCATTACGAGATGGCGTATCTTGTGCTGGCCGGTATTTCGACGCCGCTGGTTTTGTCGGTGCACTCGACGGTTTCATTTGATTTCGCGACGTCGGTGTTGCCGGGCTGGCACACCACAATTTTTCCTCCGTACTTTGTCGCTGGAGCTATCTACGGCGGATTCGCGATGGTGCTGACGCTGTTGCTCCCTGCTCGATCCCTTTACAAGCTCCAGGATGTTATCACCTGGGATCACATCGACGTGATGTGCAAACTGCTTCTGCTGACCGGGTCGATCGTCGGATATGCTTACTGCATGGAGTTTTTTGTCGCCTTCTATGGAGCAAATCCGTTCGAGCGCTTCGCCTTTTTGAACCGCTATTTTGGTCCCTATTGGTGCTTTTCCTGGACAATGTTCTTCTGTAACGTGATCGCGCCGCAGCTTATGTGGGTCCGTGCCTTCCGCCGCAACTGGGCAATCGTTTACTTCTGTGCAATGTGCGCGAACGCCGGGATGTGGTTTGAACGCTTTGTGATATTTGTGATTTCACTGCACCGCGATTTCCTGCCGTCCGCCTGGCGCATGTATTATCCGACCTGGGTGGATATATTCACTTTCGTTGGAACACTCGGCATCTTTTTTACCCTCTTTCTGTTATTCATCCGCTTCCTTCCTATGGTGGCGATGTCGGAGGTCAAGAGTGTGCTTCCGGAGGCTGATCCCCATTATCATCCACCTGTTCCGGCCGGGGAGGAACCCGCTAAGGAGGCTCGTGCATGAGTGCCGCAATGGACACTAAACCGGTCTTTGGAGTAATCGCAGAGTTTCCGAGTGCGAGGGCTCTTTATCAGGCCGCGGAAAAAGTTCGCGATCAGGGATACACGTTCTGGGATGTTCATTCCCCTTTCCCGATCCATGGTATGAGCAAGGCAATGGGACTAGGGCACTCAACTCTGGGGTATATCATCTTTTGGGGAGGCTTCCTCGGATTCACGACTGCCGTTTTGCTCGAGTATATTCCTTCCTCATTTCTTTTCCCGTTAATCGTACATGGTAAGCCGGTGAACTTTTTCACCGTCCCGCCCTTCTTTCCGATCATGTTCGAGCTGACGATTTTATTTTCGGCTTTCACCGCCTTTTTTGGCGTCTTCGTGATGAATCGCCTGCCTCGATTGCATCATCCCCTTTTCGATTTCGAGCCCTTTAAGCGTGTTACGAACGACGCCTTTTTCCTGGCAATAGAAGCTGCGGATCCAAAATTCTCCGAAACAGCGACTCGAGAATTTCTCGAAGAGATCGGCGGTCAAGGCGTCACGTTGCTGCACGAGAATGATTAGGAATTTCTTGATTGGCTTTGCTTTGCTGACCTGCATGGTGATCGCTTTGCTGGGGTTCCAGGGACAACATCGGCAAGTGACCCCCATCGAGTTTTTCGGTGACATGAAGCGGCAGAGCAAACTGAAGTTCCAAAGACCGAGCTTCTTCTTTGCCGATGGTCGCGGAGCTCGTCCCCCAGTCGATGGAACCATTCCGATGGGATACGATATTCCGGGTCATCCGATGCAAAATTCCGGCGTTGCGGCGGACGACATCAGTTCGCCCCTCGGAGAGTTTTCGGTAGGCACTGATTATATGAACACCGGAAAGATGGGCGACCAGTGGGGAACCGGTATGCCGCTTCCCGTTACGCCGGAGCTTCTGGAGCGAGGGCGAAAGGTCTTTACGATCAACTGTGCGGTTTGCCACGGAGCGACGGGTCAAGGGAACGGGATCACTTCCAAATACGGCCTGCTGGGTATCGCGAACTACCACCAGGACAAATATCGCCAGATGGCCGATGGACAGATCTTTAATACCATCACCCATGGTTTCAATACGATGATGGCCTACGGCGACAAAGTTACTGTAAAGGATCGGTGGGCAATTATTGCCTATATGCGGGCCCTTCAAAAGAGCCAGAATGCACGCCTCGACGACGTTCCTGCCGATGGCCGGGCTGCGCTGGAAGCGGAGCTGAAAACCGGAAATCCGCCTCCTGCGGGACCAGCACAGCAACCGGCTCAGCCTCCCCAATCAACGACGCGATAAACAAGATGAGTCACGACCAGCTTAGAGTTCCAAGACCCGAGACTTTTGATGGCAGGAACACGAACAGAATCCTCCTGGCGCTTCTCTTGGTCGGAGCCGGTGCGCTTTTGGTCGCCTTGGTCATTGGGTTTGCTGCGCCGGCAGGCAGCGAATTGAGGAGGCAGTTCGCATTTTCCTGGCTGTTCAGCTTCCTGGCTTTTTTCACAGCCCTGATTGGATGCTTCTTCTGGATCTTGGTGCATCATTCGACGGATTCGGGCTGGGGTATTGTTGTCCGCCGACAAATGGAAAACCTGGCATGCCTTTTGCCTTGGATGATCCTGTTCTTTTTGCCGGTTTTCGTCTTCCGTCGAGATATCTGGAATTGGATCAGTGCAAAGGAGGCTCCGGTGCTCGATCCGCATCTGGGAGAGAAGCTAGCATATTTCGAGCTTCATTTCGGTTCCGTCGTGGTTCCGTTTTTTTGGCTGCGAGCCATTCTCTACTTTGGGTTCTTCGGCTTCGCAGCTCAGTATTTTCGTCGCACCTCCATTCGTCAAGATAGCGACGGCGATCCTCGGTGGTCTATCCAGATGCGGGGCGTTTCTTTTCCGGGCATTCCGGTTTTTGCCGCCTGCACGACTGCCATATCCTTTGATTGGTTCTCATCTCCGGACTATCGCTGGGCCTCTACCTTGTGGGGCGTTTATATCTTTGCCGGGGCTGCAGGCGCTGGAATGGCCCTGATAATCGTCGTCGTCAACGCGCTGCAAAACGGCGGTTACCTGCGCTTTGTGAACGAGGAGCACTATCACATCATGGGGAAGCTCCTGTTCACCTTCTCCATCTTCTGGGGCTATATCGGCTTTGCTCAATATATGTTGATCTGGTACGCGAACATCCCTGAAGAAACCGAATGGTTTCTGCTCAGGAACATTGAATCCTGGAACATCCTCAACACGTTTCTTGTCATCGGGCGATTCTTCGTGCCCTTTCTTTACCTCCTTTTCGAGTTTACGAAACGCAGCCCGAAGCTTCTCGTGGCAATTTCCTTTTGGGTGCTGGGCATGCACCTTCTTGACATTTATGTGATCGTTTTGCCCTTCGTTCATCCCCGCGGATTCCAGGTTGATATTCTCGATTTCCTGTGCCCCTTGGCGATTGGGTGCCTGCTTGCGTTTCTATTTCTGCGGCGCTTGGGTACAGCTTCTCTTTTTCCAGCGCGCGACCCTCGATTGGCAGAGTCGCTCAAACTGAGTAATTGAGTTGATGAAAAGGACTATCCAAAAGAATCGAGTTTCGACTTCAATGATAATCACCGCCGTGGTGATGATTCTTTTGTTTGTTGGTTTGGTCGCATTACTCGTTGTGCAGCGCCAACATGTCCAAACCTTTGATGAAGCTCGCAAGGAACAACGTCTGAAGAACCTTGCTGAGCTCAACGCGGAAAACGAAAAAATCCTCACGCAATATCACTGGGTGGATAAGGCGAAGGGAGTGGTGGGAATTCCGATCGACCGAGCCATGAGTCTGGTGTTGAATGAATTGCAATCCGTTCGACCGCACGCAGCGGGTCCGATCACCAATCCGTCGCCGGCCGCAAGTCCCTCGCCGGGTGCAATTGCTACGCCGGCTCCAGCCGCTACGCCCGGTGCAAGCCCAGCACCGGCTCCAGCCACTGCCCCTGCGCCCTCGCAGAGCAGTGCGACAAATCCCTGAATTCTTTCAAGACCAATGAATCAGCCCGCCATTTCAGAAGCCATTCCGCCAGACAATCTTTCGAGTGATCGCGACAATCGGCAGAGCATCGAGCACGCGCTCCGGGCGCCCGTTCTGGCCTTTCTTATCTCAGCTGTCTTTTGGTTGCTGGTTTCCTCCTGCTTTGGGCTCCTGGCTTCCGCCCAATGCCACCGGCCGGGCTCCCTGACTATACTCGCAAATCTCCCGTGGCTGACTTTCGGCAGGGTTTTTTCGGCTTTTCAGAATGCCCTTGTCTATGGCTGGCTGTCCTCGGCTGGAATCGGAGTGGCGATCTGGTTGCTTTCGCGGCTTTGCAATACGACATATC
>Ga0306923_10003470_pt1 | contig 14837 bp, 15 predicted proteins | sample sta12Can44000108_FD_203841 | JGI IMG/M metagenome (GOLD analysis project Ga0306923, IMG submission 203841) | Lab enrichment of tropical soil microbial communities from Luquillo Experimental Forest, Puerto Rico - statanox.12C.anox.44.000.108 (v2)... | ecosystem: Environmental > Terrestrial >... | reverse complement strand
AGCCGCCCGGGTCAATCACAGCGTGACGGCGCGGATGGCCGACGCCACGATGTCCTCGAGCCTCTGGCCGTGTGCGCCGTGCCAGTACACCCGGCCGCAGGCCGTACAGCGGGCGAACGCCTGATAGGTGCGCCGGGTGCCGGGCCGGAGCTGCGCCTCGACGTCGGACTTGCGGGCCGGCTCCAGCCAGCCGTTGCACGCGGTGCACCGGGTCCACGGCGCCAGCGGCGGGCCGAACCGGCCCAGGACGTCGCGCATCTGGTCGTCGGGCCGCGCGCCGCGGACGTAGGCCCCGAGCCACAGCCGGTGCCGGCGCAGCAGGCCGCGATCCTGGGTCAGCAGCACCCGCCGTTCCGCGTTCGCTCGATCGATCAGGACGTCGTCGTCGAGGTCGTTGGCATAGGCGGTGTCCAGGCCGACCAGCCGGAGCCGGCGAGCCAGCGCCCCCAGGTGGACATCGAGGATGAACCGCGCGGTCGGCAGCGGCTGCGGCCGTTCCACCTCACCAGCCTCGGCCACATCCCCGCCGGCGAGCCGGTACCCGGGTATCACCGCGGCGCCGTTGACCGCCAGGCCGCCGACCTCGGTCAGCGGCACCCCGAGCGACTCGACCACGTGCCCGAGCGAGGACACCCCGTCACACGCCACCCGCACCAGTCCGCGCCGGTGCCGGGGGGCCAGGAACATCCGCAGTTCGGCCGCAAACCGCACCTCTGCCTCCGGCCCGGTCATCCCGGCCGCATCCCGTCAGCCGACCGCCGTCCCGCGCCGCGGCGGGACGGGTATCCGGTCCAGGTCGCGGGCCAGCACGACCTCGCCGCCGAAGGCCGCGGCCGCCTCGTCGGCCAGCCGCTTGCCGCCCTCGGACCCGGACTCATATCGCTGCGAGAAGTGGGTGAGGACGAGCAGCCGCGCCCCGGCCTGCGCCGCGATCTGCCCGGCCTGCCCGGCGGTCAGGTGCCCGTAGTCACGGGCTAGACCGGCCTCGGCATTGGCGAAGGTGGACTCGCAGACCAGCATGTCCGCCCGGTCCGCCAGTGCGAAGGCCGCGTCGCACAGCCGGGTGTCCATGACGAACGCGAAGCGCTGTCCCGGCCGCGGCTCGCTCACCTGCTCGACCGTCACCACCCGGCCGCCGGCCTCCAGGCGGCCCTCGTGCTGCAGGCGCCCGATGTCGGGACCGGCGACGCCCAGCGCGGCGAGACGGCCGGGGAGCATCCGCCGCCCGTCCGGCTCGGTCAGCCGGTAGCCGACCGTCGGCACGCTGTGCGACAGCGCCCGCGCCTCCAGCCGGAACGGCGACGTGCCGATGACCGCTTCCGCCCCCCTGACCCGCCGTTCGCGCAGGTCCAGCACGTCGCGGAACAGCGAGGCGTGGCGCAGGTGCCCGAACACCTCCCGGCTGCCCGCCGGATAGCTGACCTCCACCGGGTGCGGCACCCGGTCCAGCGACATCCGCGCCAGCACGCCCGGCAGGCCGAGGCAGTGATCGCCGTGCAGGTGCGTGATGCAGATGCGGGTGACCTGGCTGGCCGTGACCCCCGCGAACAGCATCTGCCGCTGGGTTCCCTCGCCCGGGTCGAACAGCAGGCCCTCGTCGTCCCAGCGCAGGAAGTAGCCGTTGTGATTGCGGCTCCGGGTGGGCGCCTGGCTCGCCGTGCCGAGAACCACCAGCTCACGATTGGACACGACATCCCACAATATGCCGCGTTCCGTCGGCCGGTCACCTAACTGCCCTCGCACGAACCTCACCAGCCACCCCCTCACCAGCCCTCCGGCCCCCCATACGATGTGGATGCCACATCCACGTCGTATGAACAACATGGCTGGGACATCCACGCCTTATCCACCGGGCGGCTTACCTGTCCGAGGCCCTCGCCTACCCGATCATCGAGGGCAGCAATATCGGCATCCGCCGCCGCCAGCTCCAGGATCTGTTCCGCACCCCCGGATACAACCCGCTCGGCGCCTCGGGGAATGGCCTGAGCCCCAGGGACCTCACCGGCGCGTGTAGTGCGCGATGATGACACCCGTGGTGGTGGTGACACTGCGGCTGAGGTCGAACTCGGTCAGGGGGCCGGGCCCTTCGAACAGCCGGGTGCCGCTGCCCAGGGTCAGCGGGCAGATCAGCAGCGTGTAGCGGTCGATCAGGCCGGCGGCGTGCAGGCTTCGCACCAGCGACGCGCTGCCGATGATCCCCAGATCCCCACCCGGCTCGGCCTTCAGTTCGGCCACCGCGCTGGCCGCGTCGCCACGCAGCAGGATCGAGTTCGGCCAGGCGCCCGCGTCCTCCAGGGTCCTCGAGACGACGTATTTGGTGGCCGCGTTCATCTGCGTGGTGAACGGGTTGCCGTCGGTCCGGCGTCCCCACGCGGTGATGAAGTCCTGCCAGGTGCGGCGGCCGAACAGCATGTCCCCCGGCCTGGCCATGGCCGTGGCCATCTCGCGGCCCATCACCTCGTCGTTGTACCGCTGGCCCCAGCCGCCGTGCGTGAAGCCGCCGCGGGTGTCCTCGTCCGGACGGCCGAGGCTCTGCACGACGCCGTCGAGGGTGACCCACATCGTGACCGTGATCGAACGCATGGACCTGCTCCCTTCCGTGCCGCGGGCCGCCTGCCGCGGCCCTCACCCCTACACGAACGACCGCCGGCGGGATCGACACGGCCGCACGTCACGCACGACCGCGACCGGCGCCAGGGTCAGACCGGGCCGTCTTCCGCCGCGGAGTCCTCTAGCTTGACCTCATCGCGAAGCACGCTGTAAATGACCTGGTCATGCCACCGCCCTTGGCGGAACGCGGTGCCGCGCAGGATGCCCTCGCGGGTGAACCCGGCCTTCTCCAGGGCCCGCTGCTCAGCCACGTTGGTGATCTCCGTGGTGGCCTCGATCCGGTTGACCTGCGTATGCGCGAACAAGTAGCGCACCAGCAGTCGCTGCGCCGCGGTACCGTAGCCGCGGCCCCTGAACTCCGGCGCCAGCCCGACGCCGAGCGCCCAGCCGGTCGCGGCCGGCCCGGTCGTGACCCGGCGCCAGGAAACGTGGCCTACGCGATCGGTGCCGTTCAGCACGATCAGCGTCCCGCCGTTGTCGCTGAGCAACCCCGACTCGGCCCATTGCCTGCGCTTCCGCTGGGGATCACTCCAGCCATGCCATTCGTGCACGCCCGAACCGGCCGGGCTATTTTTCAGGCTGGCGAGCCAGGACAGATCATCTTCGGCCACCGGACGGAGGGTCACCAGGTCGTCCATGTGCGCGAGCTTACAACCGGCAGCGGCGGCGCAAGCCGCGCCGCATCATCGCGAGATAGGCTCGCCATAGCGCGGGCCGTTCCTGTACCGCGGACCGAGGAGCGCCAGATGAGCGTGTTCACCGTGGAACTGAAGAATCAGCCCGGCGAGCTTGCCCGCTTGTGTGAGGCGATGGCCGGCCGCGGAGTCAACCTGATCCTGTGCGTGACCACCCGCGGGGAAGACGGCACGGCGGCGTTCATCGCCGATGACGAGGCCGGCGCCGAGACAGCGCTGGCGGCCGCCGGCATCGGGTACGCGAGGCGTCCGGCGCTGACCATCAGGATGGAAAACCAGCCCGGCGCTGGCGCCGCCACGTTTCGCAAGCTCGCCGCCGCCGGCGTCAACACCGACCTGCTGGTGCCGGTCCGCGTCTCCGATGACCTGTTCTTCGCCGTGATCTGCGTCGACGATCCGGACAAGGCCCGCCTAGCGCTCGGCGTGCAGGTAATCAGCGAGCACGACTTCGTGCTGTGAGCGGTGGCGCTCGCCGGACCTCTGGCCCTGGTCAACTGGCCCTGGTCAACGGCGGGCTTCCTGCGGGAGCATTAGTGCCGTGGCTGAGCTGGCCCGGCAAGACGGCGCCGCGATCGAGGTACGCGGCCTTTCCAAGTCCTACGGCGACGTGCAGGCGGTCCGCGGGATCGACCTCACCGTGAAGCGCGGGCAGATCTTCGCGCTTCTCGGCCCGAACGGCGCCGGGAAAACCACCACGGTCGAGATCCTCGAGGGCTACCGGTCGCGTGACGGCGGCACGGTCAAGATCCTGGGATACGACCCGGGGCGGCAGCGGCAGCGGCTGAAGAGCCAGATCGGGATCGTCCTGCAGTCGACCGGAGTGGACCGTTACCTGACCGTGGGAGAGACGGTTGCGATGTACGCGGGGTTCTATCCGCATCCGCGCCCGGTGGATGAGGTGATCGACCTCGTGGGCCTGACCGCCAAGCGCGATACCCGGGTGCTGAAGCTGTCCGGCGGCCAGCAGCGGCGGCTGGACGTCGCGATCGCCCTGGCCGGGAACCCGGACCTGCTGTTCCTGGACGAACCCACGACCGGATTCGACCCCTCGGCCCGGCATGAGGCCTGGGAGGTGATCAAGAACCTAGCGGCGCTGGGCAAGACGGTGCTGCTGACCACCCACTACATGGACGAGGCGCAGTACCTGGCCGACCAGGTCGCGGTGATCAGCAGCGGCCGGATCGTCGCCGAAGGCCCGCCGACCACCATCGGGCACCGCGACCAGGCGAGGGCCCGGATCCGCTACCGGCTGACCGGCGGGGCCACGCCGCCCGCCGGCCTGTCCGCGCCGCCCGGCCCGGACGGGCTGATCGAGCTGGCGCCCGACGACCTGACCGCCGCGTTGCACCGGCTCACCGGCTGGGCCCTGGAGCAGCACGTCGAGCTCAACGGGCTGGAGGTCATCCGGCCCTCCCTGGAGGATGTCTACTTGCAGCTGACCGACGACCCAGCGGTACAGCCCGGCGCGGAACCGGCCTCCACGACGTCGGCCGACGGAAAGGGACGGCGCAGGTCATGAACACCGCGGAGCTGACGCTGTCGCAGGTCCGGTACACGAACAAGACGTTCTGGCGCAACCCAGCCTCGGCGTTCTTCATATTCGCCTTCCCGCTGATGTTCCTGGTGATCTTCACGGCGCTGCTCGGCCACGGCACGATACGCGTCTCGCCGGTCAAGGTGGTGGACATCTCCACGTACTACGTGGCGGCCATGGCGTCCTTCGGGGTGATCTCGGCGTGCTACACCAACATCGCGATCAGCGTGTCCTTCCAGCGCGATACCGGCGTCCTGAAGCGCATGAACGGCACCCCACTCCCAAGCTCGGCCTACTTCGGCGCGCGGATGCTGCACGCGCTGAGCGTCGCCGTCCTGCTGGTGGTGATCACCGCCGGGTTCGGCCGGCTGCTGTACAGCGCCAGCATCCCGACCGGCCTCACTCTGCTGCGGTTCCTGGTCATGCTGCTGGTCGGGGCGGCCAGCTTCTGCGCGCTCGGGTTTGCGATCACCGCGGTCATCCCGAACGCCGATGCGTCGCCCGCGATCGTCAACGCGTCGATCCTGCCGCTGCTGTTCCTGTCCGGGGTCTTCATCCCGCTGGGCAGCAACGCGCCAGCGTGGATCGTGTGGATCGCCCGGATCTTCCCGGTCTGGCACTTCGCCCAGGGCATGCAGGCCGGATTCCTCGGCACCGCGTTCAGCTGGACCGACGTGCTGGTCGTCGCCGCCTGGGGCCTGGCCGGCCTGCTGGCCTCGGTCCGCTTCTTCAGCTGGGAGCCGCGCACCTGAACGGTTCCCCTCGCGGGCCGAGGATGACCGGCAGTTCGGTCAGGCCTCGCAGCACGAGCCCGTCGCCGTGGCCCCAGCGCAGCGCCGACCGTGGGACGGCCAGCCGCATGGCGGGGAAGCGGTCATGCAGGGTGGTGAAGGCGATCACGCCCTCGAGCCGGGCCAGCCGGGCCCCCAGGCAGTGGTGAATGCCGTGGCCGAAGGCCAGGTGGCTGGTGTCCGCCCTGGCGATGTCGAGGGTTTCCGGGTTGCCGTACCGGGCCGGGTCCCGGTTGGCCGCGGCCAGCGAGATGATGACCTGGGCGAAGGCTGGGATGACGGTCCCGCCGAGGGCGACGTCCTGGGTGGTGTACCTGAACGTCGAGTGTGGCACCGGTGCGTCCCATCGCAGGATTTCCTCGATCGCGTGCGGCACCAGAGCCGGGTCGGCGACGAGGGCGTCGCGCTGTTCCGGGTGCAGCAGCAGGGCGACGGTTCCGTTGCCGATCAGGCTGGTCGTGGTGTCGTGCCCGGCGACCACCAGCTGGAAGATCGTCGAGAGCATCTCCTGCTCGGACAGCGCGCCGTCCTGATCGGCCGCACGCACCAGATCGGTGACCAGATCTTCGCCCGGGGCGGCGCGTTTGGCCGCGAGGAGCTCGGTCAGATACCGCACGATGTTCGCCGAGGCCGCCACGGCCCTGGCCGGCGGCTCGGGCGCCGACGACGGTGTGAGCAGCGTGGTGAACCAGTTCCCGAGCTGGTCCCGGTCTGGTTCCGGAACGCCGAGCAGCTCGCTGATCACGGTGAACGGCAGCGGGAAGGCGAAGCCCTTGACCAGGTCGACGACGACCTCGCCGCGCGCCTCGAGGTCGTCAAGCAGCCGGTCGACGATCGCCTGGACCCGTGGCCGAAGGGTTGCGATCCGCGGCCGGCTGAATGCCGCCGAGGTCAGCCGGCGCAGCCGGGTGTGGTCGGGCGGGTCGACGCTGAGCATGTGCCGGGCGAAGGCGGGACCGGGCAGGCCCTCGGCGACCACCGCCCCGTCGCGGGCGAGTGCGGCGTGCATGTCCTTGGACAGGCCGGCGTGGTTGAGCGCGGCCCTCGCCTCCTCGTGGCGGACGATCAGCCAGGCGCGGTGCCCGTCGGCCAGCGTGACCTCGTGCACCGGACCGTCGGCCTGGACCTGCGCGAACAGCGGGTACGGGTCGTCTCGGTCGTAGTCGCCCCACGCGTCGAGTACCGGGTTGCGCATCTCGACCACCCCTAGATCTCGCGGAAGCCCGAGCAGAGCAGATCGATGGTGGCCACCCGGCCGTCGTCGATCTTGCAGATCGAGGTCTGCGTGCAGGCCCAGCGGGTGCCGCGCTGGGCCAGGTCTAGCCGGTAGTGGATCAGGAGCCGGTCGGCCACGGCCTCGCCTGCCGATTCCACCAGGTCGACGGTGTCCATATCGGCGAACCATCGGCCGAAGCGGGCCACGACGGCATCGCGGCCGTGCTCTTCGATCGGGCCGCCGGGCAGCAACGCCCGCAGCCGGACGGTGTCGGTGAGCGCAGCGGCCAGCTGGACGCCGTCCCGGTCGGCCACGGCCGCGGCGATCGCCGTGGCCTGGGGATGGGAGTTCATCACGCGCTCCTTTCGCGGCGGCCGGCCAGCGCGTCGAGATGGCCGGCGAGATGCGTGGTCAGCTCGGCGGCGTCGGCCGCCGCCCCGTCTATCAGGCTCGATTTACGGCGGCGCAGGAACGGCAGGCCGATCAGGTACAGGCCCGGGCAGGCGGTGACACCGCCGTCGTGGACGACCCGGCCCCTCCGGTCGGTCACCGGGACGTCGAGCCAGGACAGATCGGGCCGGTATCCGGTCGCCCATACGATCGTGCTGATCTCCCCGGACCGGAGGTCCAGGCCCAGCGGCGCGGTGCGCACGATGGTCGGCGCGAACCGCTCCCCAGCCGACCCCGCCCAGGCGTCGATCGTGTCCAGCAGCCGTCCCAGCTTCAGGTCGGCCAGCGCGCACACGTTGGGCAGGGAACCGGAGAACTGGGCGACCCCGCCGGCGATCCCGGCCAGCCGCCCGGCCAGTCGCACCCCGGCCGACGTCAGTGCGTTCAGGTCGACCGTTCGGCCCCGTGAGCCAACCAGCTGCATGGACGGCACGTTCCGCGCCCGCACCAGATCGTCCACCTCGTCGTAGCGCTGGTCCAGCACTCCCGAGGCGTCCAGCCACCACAGGATGTCCCGGCCGCGATAGGTGCGTGGCATGCGGACGTGCTCGCCGACGGCCAGCGTGACCGGGCGCCCGGAGCGGTGCAGCTCGTCGGCGAGCTGGATCCCGCTGGCCGATGCGCCGACCACCAGTACGCCGCCCTGGGGCAGCTGGCCCGGATGACGGTAGGCCGCCGGGGTGATGCAGGTGATCCCGGCCGGCACCAGCCGCGCCAACGACGGCGCCGCGGGCAGCGTCGCCGCCCCGCAGGCCAGCACCACCGTCGGCGCGCGCCAGGTGTCCCGGTCGGTCCGCACCACGTATCCGCCTCCGGCCTTCCGCACCGAGGTCACCGTCGTGCCGGTCAGTACCGGAGCGGCGGACGCGTCGGCGTAGCCCTTGAGCATCGCCGTGACCTGCCGGGCGCTGAGGTAGCCGTCCGGGTCGGCACCGCGGTAGGCGTAACCGGGCAGCCGGGTCATCCAGTTCGGGGTGAGCAGGCGCAGCGAGTCCCACCGCTGCGTGCGCCACGAGTTCGCTACCTCTCCGCGTTCGAGGACGACGTGGTCGACCGAACGAGCGGCCAGGCAGTGGCTCATGGCCAGCCCGCAGTGGCCGGCCCCGATGATCACGGTGGTCGTATCCGGCACGGCTGCGCCTCCTCCTCACCCGGACCGATCAGGAGACGTCGACGATGACGCTGGTCGGGTTGGTGAGGATGTCGTAGACGGCCGAGCGCTTCTGCGACTGCGCGACCAGCGCCCTGATCTCCTCGGCGGTGGCGTCGGCGTCGATCTGGTAGCTGACCCTGACGGCGCTGAAGCCGTTACGGACGTCCGGGTCGGCGCCGAGAATCCCGTGCAGGTCCATCTCGGCGGCCACGGTGGCCCGGACCGACCGCAGCTGGATCGACCGTTGCTGGGCGACGGCGGCCACCCCCGCGGTCAGGCAGCCGCCGAGGGCGACCAGGACATACTCCACCGGCGTGACCCCGTTGTCCTGCGCGGCGAACTGAAGCGGGTGGTCGATGTCGTAGCTGAACGTCGTGTGGTGCTGCTGCTCGTCACCGAAGCCGTAGAACGTCTCTACGTCCGAACGGCTGTGCGTGCCGTTGACCCAGGACACCGTGGAGCGCCATTGGAACTGGGCGATCTCCGGGGTGTCGGCCAGGGCGTCGCGGACACCGAGCAGCGCTGCGACGTTGACGCCGTTGTCGGCTGGGATCTCGGTTGTGGTCATCTGGTGCCTCCTTGATGTGACGACGGTCTTCATTCGGTCGACCGACCTATTATTCGGAGCCGGACTTGGGTCCGGTGATACATGGCGTTTACTGTTAGATGAGTTCGGCTATGAGCCGGGCGGCGCGGGCCGCGCCGTCGGTCTCGACGTCGCGGTAGCTGACGGGCTGGCCGGCCAGCTCGCCGATGCGGGTGGCGATCAGGTCGGGGTCTGCCGCCAGGTAGTCCATGCAGGTGCCGGCGCCGTAGCGGTCGAGCCGGTGCCGGACGTGGAAGTTCTGCTCGAAGTGGTGCCCGAGCGGGAAGTACAGGAACGGGCGCTTGGCGGCGGTCAGCTCCATGGTCGTGGTCAGCCCGCCCTGGACGACGGCGAGGTCGCAGGCGCACAGGTGCTGGTAGAGCCGGTGGACGTAGCCGCGCAGCTCGAGGCCGGCTCGCTGGGGGTAGCTGGCCGGGTCGATGCGGGGGCCGGTGACCACGATCATCCGCAGCTCGGGCACGGCCTTGTTGGCCAGCGGGTAGGCGGCGACGACCTTGTCGATGAGGGCCCGGCCGACGCCGCTGCCGCCGACGGCGACCACGCAGACCAGTTCGTCGTCGCGGTACCCCAGCTGGGAGCGGAGCGAGGCCACCTGGTCGGGCTCGGGTGGGGTGAAGCCCGTGATGTAGCCGGAGTAGGAGAAATTCCGCGTGGTCCAGTCCCGGATGGCCGGCAGGTTCTCGCCGAAGGTGTCCGGCACGATGTCGTCGTCGTTCCCGACGAAGATGGCCCGGTCCCGGATCCAGGGGTAGCGGTCGATGTGCTCGATCATCTCGGCGTTGTAGTCGGTGGTCAGGAAGGCCTCCCGCTCCCCGCCGTCGGGCATCGGCAGGTAGCCGACGAAATCGGTGAGCCACACGTTCTGGCCCCGTTTCAGCTCCGGGTTCTCGTGCCAGTAGTAGTCGACGTCCCAGGCTTCGTCGCCGATGACCAGGTCGTAGTGGCCCTCCTCGAGAACCTCCTGGAACACCATGAAGTTGGCGACCAGGATCTCGTCCATCCGGCGCAGCGCCTGGAAGCAGTGCAGGTCGTGCCCGGCGGCCTCCGAGGTCATGTGGCCCGACTCGCTGGCCAGCCAGTGGCTGGCCGGATGGATGTGCTCGCCTTCGGCCTCCAGCACCGTGGTCACCGGGTGCTGGGCCAGCCAGTCGATCTCCAGCTCGGGGCAGAGCCGCTTCAGTTCCCTGGCGACGGCCACGTCGCGGCGGGCGTGGCCGAGCCCGATGGGCGAGGACAGGTACAGGGCCCGCCTCGGGCGGCACGGGCCGCGAGTCCAGGTTGTCGTGGGCATGGACGCTCCAGTGATCCTGTCAACGAATCCGGTGATGAGCCGGGTGACCTGCACCGGGTCCCGGGCATGGGGCAGGTGGCCGGCGCCGTCGAGCACGATCAGGTCGCCGCCGGTCAGCCCGGCCACCCGCCGTCCCCGGGCCACCGGCTGGCAGCGGTCGTCGGAGCCGTGCAGGACGCGCACCGGGCACCGGACCCGTCGGCACAGCGCCTCGGCCTCGGGGCCGGCCGGCGCGGCCCGTCCTTCGCGCTCGGCGATCATCGCCTCGGCGTCGGTGTCCAGCGCCCAGCCCACCGCGTCCTCGTACTGCTTGGTGGAATGCGGCTCGGGCAGTTGCTGGCCGAAGAAGAACTCCACCCACCCGTGGTAGCCGCCGTCCTGCCGCCAGAAGTGCCGGTTGCGCATGCTCCAGCCGGCCGGAGTGTCCACCGGGTCGGCCCACCGCCGCTCCGCCTTCGCCGCATAGGGATAGGGTGGCGCGACCCCGATCCCGGGGGCGATCGCGACGACGCCGATGGCGCGCCCGGGGTGGTCCGCGGCCAGCCGCAGCGCCCAGGGCACCGCGTGACAGTGAGCGACCAGGACGGCGCGGCCCACGCCGGCCGCGTCCAGCACCGCCAGCAGGTCGGCCACCACCTCGGCCGGCGCGTAGCACCCCGGCGTGTGGGGTCGGTCGGATCGGCCGGTCCCCCGGCCATCGGTCGTGACGACGGTGAACCGTCGCGCCAGGGCCGGAACGATCCCCTTCCACGACCGGGCGTGCGTGATCGGCGACGCCGGGATGAGCAGCAGCGCCGGTTCCCCATCGCCGAAGACCTCGAAGGCGACACGGACGCCGCCGCGCGAGACGCTGACCAGGACCGCGCCGCCGATTCCAGCGGCGTCCATCACTGCCAGCGCGTCCAGGGCGAACGCGGCGTCGCTGTAGGCGCTCGCGTCGGCCGGCCTGCCGGAGCCACCGCTGCCCCGCCCGTCGAAACACACCACCGTAAATTGCCGTGCCAGATACGGGACCTGCATCTTCCAGTGCCGGGAATGCACCAGCGACCAGGCTGGCAGCAGCAGGATCGCCGGCCAGCCCTGCCCGTAACGTTCGTAGCGGATCCCGATGCCGTCGCGTACGACGATCCCCTCGCAATCGGGGTACCGGGCCCTCATCGCTGCCCCCCCGGCTTCATTTACTGCCCCTTTGGCTCCGGCGGTTCCTCGGCCAACCGCAGCAATTCACCGATCTTGCGCAGCGCGGGGAGCGCCGCGATCTTCGACTCGTCCAGGCCGAGCAGGATCACCGCTTCCGCTCCCAGGAACGGCAGGCCCGCCAGCGCGGCCACCTCCTGCGGGGTGAACGGGCCCAGCGAGCCGAACCGCTCAGCCGCCCGCCTCGCCACCTCGGCCAGAAGATCAAACCAGCCCTGTACCTGGGTGGATACCGCCCCGGCGATCTCCCGGTTCGTCCATCCTGCCGCCGTCATTTCCATCAGCACCCGGACATAACCCGACTCGAGGTCTTCGTCGAAGAAGTCGCAGGCCTGCCGCCACTGTTTCCACAGCGGCAAGTTGGACTGGTACATGGTCGCCTGCCGGGCCAGCCGCTGCTGGTTCTCCAGGTCCAGCACCGCGAGCATCAGGTTCTGCTTCGACCCGAAGTGGTAGTGAATCTGGCTCAGTGGCACTCCGGCGGCCTCCGCGATGCCCCGCGTCGACAGGTTCGCGTAGCCGACCTCCAGCAGCGCGCCCTTGGCCGCGGCCAGAATCCGCGACCGGGTGTCCTGCTCCACTGCCACCGAGCCTCCTGCCTTCTATCCGCCTATCCGGGGTATCCGGGCTATCCGGTTGCCTCGTTCGGTCGATCGACCGATATCCTAGATCCGGCCATGCGCGCCGTCAAGACCCCATGCCGCCTAGCCGTATGTACCCGTGGCGCGTCACTCGGGCGCGGAATCGGTATGCCTGGTCAGCTCGAGCTCGTCCTGGGCCGGGCGGGGCGCGATCGCGCCCATGCCTTCTGGTGTTGTTGTGCTTCCAGTGTAGTGTCGTGACTGGTGATACGCGCCCGCTGCCCCGGTCCGCCCAGCGGATAAGGCGTGGATGTCCCAGCCATGCTGTTCATACGACGTAGATGTGGCATCCACGCCTTACGCCCTGGTACGGGAGGAGCCAGGGTGACTGGTGTCCGTTTTCGCGTACGCGGCGCGGGCGCTGCGGCAACTTTCGCGTACGCGGCGGGGGCGCTGCGGCAACTTTCGCGTCCGCGGCGCGTACGCGGCGCGGGCGCTGCGGCAAAAAGCCGCGGCCACTGGCCAATCCGCCCGCCGCCGGGCGCCGAACTACCGGGCAGACCGCCCAGCGAAACACGTCCAGGCCCGGAGTGCCCGCCATGCCAGCCCGGCGCATAAGAGCGACATCGCCTGTATCTGGCCGTGGGCGTCCGTGCTCCGTATCCGTATCTCCTTGGCCGCCTCGCGGCAGGGAGTGCCACAGATTGCGGGGGAAATTAGGTGAGACACATGCGCGACCAGACGTTGCTGTGGATCGGGTGTGGTGGATGTTCCGGAGAAACCCAGGCTCTGCTGGGGGTGGAGGGGCAGGCGTCGGACCTGCTCGACTTGATCGATGTCGACGGGTTGCGGCTGCTGTGGCATCCGTCTCTGGCCGAACACGATCTGCGGCCCGTCCATCAGGCGCTGACGGATGGCCGGGAGGATCTGACCGTGCTATGCGTGGAAGGATCGATTGCCCTGGCCGAGGACGGGATGTTCGACATGGCCGACGGCGCGGGGAAGTTCCGCATCGTGCGATCGCTGTGCGAGCAGGCCGACTATGTCCTGGCCATGGGCGCGTGCGCGAGCTACGGGGGCTGGCAGGCCCAGCCCCCTAACCCCAGCGGCGCCGTCGGGCTGCAGTACACCCTGGACACCGCCGGTGGGCTCCTGCCCTCGGGGTGGCGCTCAGGGAAAGGCCTGCCGGTGATCGCCGTCGCCGGATGTCCCGTCCCGGCCGAGACCCAGGTATCGGCCATCCGATGGGCGCTCGAGGGCGCTCCCGGAGGGCTGGACCGGCACGGCCGGGCGCCGATGGTGCAGCCGTGCCTGCCCAGCGTGGAGTACCGGGGGTGCGGGACACCACGCCGCATCGGCATGCGCTGTACCGGCTGCACCGGCCCGAAGTTCCCCAACTTCGCGGACAGGCCGATGGTGCGGTGGGCGTCATGAGCGGCGGGCGGCAGCACGAGGAAGTGCCGCGCAGCGAGGGTGACCTGCGCATCTACTGGGACGAGAACGACGGGCGCATCGCCGAGGCGTGGTGCCAGGGAACCATGTACCGCGGCTACGAGATGATCCTGATCGGGCGCCATCCCGATGATGCACTGGCCACCACGGCGCGGCTGTGCGGAATCTGCTCGACCAGCCACGTGGTGGCCGCCACCCACGCTCTGGAGAATGCCTGGAACATCACCCCGCCACCCCAGGCGGTACGCCTGCGGAACCTGTTCCTGGCGGCCGAATCGGTCATGTCCGATGCGCGGCAGGGAGCGCTGTTCTTCGGGCCGGGCCTGTGCCACGAGTCTTTTTCCTGGCACGCCCTCTACCCGGAGATCACCGACGCCTTCCAGCCGCCGTTTAAAGGCTGGCTGACGCGGGCAGGTGCGTGAGTTCTCGAAGCGAATCCTGGGTGTCATCACCGCGTTCACCCGCCAGTGGCCGCATTCGGTCCCCTTCCGCCCCGGCGGTGCGACCTGCCCGATAGGGGCGGACGAGATCCGCCGCGCCCGCGCGGCGGTGGACGACTACGCGGCCTGGTACGCGCCCACCGTCCTGGGCGGCGATCTCGATCAATGGGCCCAGCTCACCACGGCCGGGCAACTGGAAGCGTGGCTGGAACAGCACCCGCACAGCGTGATCGCGCTGTTCTCCCGGTTCGCCACGGCCGCGGCTGGGCTGCACCGCGTCGGGCGTGGCAGCCAGAACCTGCTCAGCGGCGGGCTCTATCGCGATCCCGGCACGCCGGCCAGCCCGCTGATCGGCGGCGGTGTCCTGCTCGATGGTCACCGCCACGAGCTCGACCACGCGCTGGTCCGCGAACACACCCGATTCTCCTGGTTCAGCGACGTGGGCCCGCAACACCCCTGGCAGACGGTGGTACAACCGGACCGGAGCCGAGCGGAGTCCTACAGCTGGGCCACCGCCCCGCGCTACGGCGACGATGACCGGGTCCTGCAGCTAGGGCCCCTACCCGAGCTGCTGATCGCCGGCGACCCGCTGGCCGCCGGCCTTGTAGCGGTCCACGGCACCAGCGCCTACGTCCGGCAACTCGTTCGCTGGACCCGTACCGCGGCCAGCCTGCGCCTGATGCGCCAGTGGCTGGACGACCTGGAGTCCTGCCTCGGCGAGCCAGCACTCCAGCCTCCGCGGCCCGTGGACCTCGACCGCGACGCGCAAGGATTCGGCCACGCCAACGCCACCCGCGGCACCCTGATGCACTGGGTCAAG
>Ga0306923_10003469_pt1 | contig 14837 bp, 13 predicted proteins | sample sta12Can44000108_FD_203841 | JGI IMG/M metagenome (GOLD analysis project Ga0306923, IMG submission 203841) | Lab enrichment of tropical soil microbial communities from Luquillo Experimental Forest, Puerto Rico - statanox.12C.anox.44.000.108 (v2)... | ecosystem: Environmental > Terrestrial >... | reverse complement strand
GGGGTCGGGTGGGTCCGGTAGCACGACGCGAAGCTTCACATATTGGTCGCCCTGGGCGCCATCGCTGCTGCGGATGCCCTTGCCCTTGAGGCGCAAGGTCGATCCGCTATTCGAGCCGCGCGGCACCTTGACGGCGACGCTGCCGTGAATGGTCGGCACCGTCACCGTGGCGCCCAGCACTGCTTCGCTGAGCGTCACCGGCAGGTCGAGATGGATGTCGCGCTCCTTGCGCTGCCAGAAAGCGTGCGGGTCGACCTCGATCTCGAGGTAGACGTCGCCCTGGCGGGCGCCGCGCGGCCCGCGCGCCCCCTGCCCCTTGAGGCGCAGGCTCTGGCCGCTGTCGATGCCGGCGGGGATGGCGATCTCGATGGTGCGGCCGCCGGGCAGCTCGATGCGCCGTTTGCCACCGAGCGCCGCCTCGAGAAATCCCAAGCGCAGCCTGAGGTTGGTGTCGCCGACGCGCTCCTCGGCCTCGCGCCGGCCGCGCCCCAGGATCTCGGAAATGATGTCGTCGAACGAGAAGCTTGCGCCGCCACCGGCACTGCCGCTCCGGTACTGCGGGTGGCCGCCGCCATGCGCCTGGAAGCCGCGCTCGCGGCCGCTGGCGTCGATCTCGCCGCGATCGTACCGCCCGCGCTTTGCCGGATCGGACAGCAGATCGTAAGCGGCCGTTACCTCTTTGAACTGCTGCTCGTTGGCGCGATTGCCGGGGCTCAGATCGGGATGAAGCTTCTTGGCGAGGCGGCGATAGGCTTTCTTGATGTCGTCCTCGGAAGCGTCCCGCGCTACGCCGAGCACGGCATAGGGATCTCTCATGGGAAAAGTCCGGTCACCGGCATCGCCACCGCCCATCTTGACGGCATGATCCGGGCGAGGCAACCCGCTGCTTCGAAAACGCCGTCCATCCGTCTATGGTGGATTGAAGGAGGGTCCGTGGACGTCATTCCCTACCACCAGCCGTTTGACGAATTCGCCGCCTGGTTCGCCGAGGCGCAGGCGAAAGAGCCGCGCGATGCCAACGCCATGACGGTGGCGACGGCGACGCCGGACGGCACGCCGTCGGCGCGTATGATCCTGCTCAAGGGCGTCGACGATCGGGGCTTCGTCTTCTACAGCAATCTCGATAGCCGCAAAGGCAACGAGCTCGCGGCCAATCCGCGCGTCGCCTTGTGCTTTCATTGGAAGTCGTTGGCTCGCCAAGTGCGTATCGAAGGCACGGTGGAGTCGGTTACCGCGGCGGAGGCGGACGCCTACTTCGCGACACGGCACCGCCAAAGTCAGATCGGGGCGTGGGCGTCGGATCAATCGCGCCCGGTGGCAAGCCGCGAGGCGCTCGAGGCGCGCTTTGCCGAGGTGGCCCACCGCTTCGGCGACGCGCCCATTCCGCGCCCGCCGCGCTGGTCGGGCTGGCGCGTCGTGCCGGCGCGGATCGAGTTCTGGCAGGACCGCCCGTTCCGGCTCCATGACCGGCTCGTCTATCGCCGTGACGGAGCGGGCTGGCGCGCGGAGCGCCTCTGCCCATGAGCGGCGGCGATACGTTGGAGCGCGCCGGCACGCTGATGCGGCGCGCAACCTACGCCTCGATTGCGGTTGCCGGCGTCATGATCGTGGTGAAGCTCGCGGCCTGGCTCGCCACCGACTCGGTGAGCCTGCTCTCGAGCCTGCTCGATTCGCTGCTCGATGGCGCGGCCTCGCTGGTCAATCTCGTCGCCGTGCGCCAGGCGCTGGTGCCGGCCGATCGCGAGCACCGTTTCGGCCATGGCAAGGCGGAACCGCTGGCGAGTCTCGGCCAAGCCGCGTTCATCGCCGGCTCGGCCGTGCTGCTGCTCATCGAAGCGCTGCAGCATGCGCTGAGGCCCGTGCCGATCAGCAATACCGGGATCGGCATCGCCGTGATGGTGGTTGCCATCATCGTCACCGTCGCCCTGGTGCTCTATCAGCAATCGGTGGTGCGCCGCACCCGCTCGCTCGCGGTAAGCGCCGATGAGCTCCACTACCGCGCCGATCTCGTGCTCAACGGCAGCGTCGTCGTCTCGCTTGTCGCCAGTTCGATCCTCGGCTGGGTCTATATCGACCCGCTCTTCGGCGCGGCGATCGCCCTTTGGATTCTCTGGGGCGCTTGGCGGGTCGCCAACAAGGCGATCGTGCAGCTCATGGACCGCGAGCTGCCCGACGAGGAGCGCGCGCGCATTCGCGCCATTGCGCTGGAGCATCCCGAGGTGCGGGCGGTGCACGACCTGCGCACGCGTGCCGCCGGTCCCACCGCCTTCATCCAAATTCATCTCGAGATGGATGGCGGGCTGACGCTCAGCGAAGCGCACCGCATCTCCGACACGGTCGAGGCGCAGCTGCTCGCCGCGTTTCCGCGCGCGGAGGTGATGATCCATCAAGATCCTGAAGGGATCGAGGAACCGCGCCGAACCTTCCCGCCGGCGCGACCCTCCTCTAAACTCGCCTCATGAGCGGCACCCCGAAGACGCTGCTTCTCACGGGCGCGAGCCGCGGCATTGGCCACGCCACGGTGCGGCGTTTCAGCGAAACCGGTTGGCGCATCATCACCGCCTCGCGGGAAGCCGTGCCGCCCGAATGCAAGCGCGATCCCAACTGGACGCATCACGTCACCGCTGATCTCGCCGATGCCCATGCGGCCGCGCACTTTATCGACGAGGTGCACGCCATTCTCGGCGCCGACGCGCTCCACGCGCTCGTCAACAACGCCGGCGTCTCGCCGAAGACGCCGTTCCGCGAGCGGCTCGGTTGTCTCAACGGCGACCTTGCCGCCTGGCACGACGTCTTCCAGCTCAATTTCTTCACCCCCTTGACCTTGGCGCGTGGGTTTGCCGCGGCGCTGGCGCGCGGCAAGGGCGCGATCGTCAACGTCACCTCGATCGCGGGACACGCGGTTCATCCGTTCGCAGGCTCGGCCTACTCGACCTCGAAGGCGGCGCTCTCGGCGTTGACGCGGGAGATGGCGGTCGAGTTCGCGCAGCTTGGCGTGCGCGTCAACGCGGTGGCGCCGGGCGAGATCGAGACGGCGATGCTCTCGCCTGAGACGGAGGTGCTCATTCCGCGCATTCCGCTGCAGCGCCTCGGCGCGCCCGAGGATGTCGCCGCCACCATCTTTTATCTCTGCAGCGATCAATCGGCCTATGTCACGGGGACGGAGATTTTCGTCACCGGCGGCCAGCATCTCTTCTAAGGGAGAGCGGGTCGTGGCATCGGTCGCCTTGGTGTCGATTCTCTGCGGTGACGGCGTCGGGCTTGTCGCCGCGATCGCCGACTGCCTCTTCGCCGGAGGCGTCAATCTCCGCGACACTACCTTCGCGGTGCTCGGCAAGGGCGCCGAGTTCACCTCGGTCTGCGAGTTGCCCGAAGAGCTTCGCCCCGAGGCGCTCGCGGCTCTGCTCGCCGACCTTCCTGAACTCGCGGAGGCGCAGATCCGAGTGACGCCCTACGGCTTCGATCACCGGTCGGGTCCCACCGCACGGATCACGCATCGCGTCGCGGTGAGTGGCGGCGATCAGCTGGGGTTGATCGCCAGGCTCGCGGAAATCTTTGCCCAGAACGGCGCCAACATCGTCCGTCTCGAGGCGCAGAAGCTCTCCGACGCGGAGGGCGGCCGCTACGTCACCCGCTTTGCGGTGTGGCTCCCGCCCGAGCGCGCGCAGCTCTGCCTCGCCGCCGTTCAAAACACCGCGGGGACCTTGGGGCTTGAGAGCCGCGTGGAAGAAGTTTCGGAGAGCCGCTGAGAGCTGTTTCCGAGCGATCCGCCTCGTCAAATCTCGACGATCTTGCCGTCTTCGGCCGTTTCGACGTTGATCTCGTCAAGGTGGGCGAGCATTCCCGCACTGAAATGGGTGAGGATGATCCGCTTCGCCTTGACCTTCGGCAGGTGTGAGCGAAGGGTCGGCCAGTCGAGGTGGTACCACGCGCTCTTTTCGTAGAAATAGGCCTCGCAGACGAAGAGATCGGCACCCTTTGCGGCGTCGATCAGCGCCTCCGTCCACTCGGTGTCGCCGGAATATGTGACCACCTTGCCGTCGGCGTCGAAGCGGAGCGAAAACGGCGGCGCGCCGCATTCATGCTTGACGAGATGCGGGGTGACGCCGACGCCATCCACCATCTGCCGCTTGCCGGGCTCGAGCTCGACGAGGTTCAGCGTGAATTTGCAGGCTAGCGTCGACGAACCGGGAAAGAGCACCTCCTGTGTCGCCTTGAGCCGCGCCTTGAGCCCTGGCGGCCCGGCGATCGTAAGCGGCGTGGTGCGGCGGCTGGCGAACTGCGCGTCGAGGATGAAGAAGGGCAAGCCGCCGAAATGATCGCCGTGGAGATGGGTGATGAAAATCGTCGGGATGCTGTTGGGCTCGACACCCAATTTGCGCATCGCCACCAGCGAGGACGCACCGCAATCGATGAGGAAATTGGTCGCCGACGTGGTCACGCCAAAACACGTGTTGAAGCGGCCGCCGCTGCCGAAGGCGTCGCCGCAGCCAATGAATTGCAGCTGCATGGCCTAAGCGCCGTCGCCGCGCAACCAGACGATGCGCTCGTCGAGCAGCGCGATATCGCGAGCGAGCCACTCGCTGAAGAGCGGCGGCGCGCCAGGGCGCCGGCGGAGCTCGTCGAGGCGGGCGCGCTCGCTCTCGAGCGCCTCGGCAATGAGCCCGCGCTGCGCCATCTGCTCGGCGGCGGGAAGATGATGAAGGAAGCGCAGCTTGAGGAACAGCGCCAGCCGGTTCACATCGGCGAGGGGGCTGCGGAGCTGCGCACTGAGCAACGCCAGGAGCGCGGCCTTTCCCGCGGATGTCGGCTGCAGCATGGCGTTGTCCGACATGCCTTCGCCATCGACTGCCTCGATTAAGCCCTCATAGCGCAAGAGCTCGAGCGAGGTACCCATGAGATCAAGCGAAGGCCCGACAAGGCGGCCAGTGAAATGCCGGATCTCCGCTGCGAGATCGCCATAGCGGCGTGGAACCTCGGCGAGGAGGCCCAAGGCGGCGAGCCGCACGGCTTCGGCAGGGATGAGGGACTTGTCGCGGAACATGGCGCTCAGGCGACGCGACGGTTATGAAACCGCGCCCAGACGTCGCTCAAGGCGGCGACCAGACGGTCGATGTCCTCATCGCTGTGCTGCGGCGAGGGCGTCAGCCGGAGGCGCTCGGCGCCGCGGGGCACCGTCGGGTAGTTGATCGGCTGGACGTAGATGCGGTGGCGCTCGAGAAGATCGTCGCTCGCCTCTTTGCAGAGCCGTGCATCGCCCACCAACACCGGGACGATGTGGCTCGGCGCGGGCATCACTGGCAACCCTGCCTCGAGGAGGCGGCGCTTCAGGCGCTGAGCCCGCTCCTGGTGCCGCTCGCGCAGGTCATTCGCCCCGCGCACATGGCGAATGCTGGCGACCGCACCCGCCGCGATCGCCGGTGGTAGCGACGTCGTGAAGATGAAACCCGGCGCGAAGCTGCGGATGAAGTCGATCATCGTCGCCGAGCCCGCGACATAACCGCCGATGAGACCGAACGCTTTTGCCAACGTGCCCTGGATCACCGTCATCCGCGGGGCGACACGGTCGCGGTCGGAAATTCCGCCGCCACCCGTGCCGTAGAGCCCGACTGCATGGACCTCATCGAGATAGGTCATCGCACCATACCGCTCGGCGACATCGCAAAGCGCGGCCAAAGGCGCGATGTCGCCATCCATGGAGTAAACGCTCTCAAAGGCAACAAGCTTCGGCCGCTGCGGATCGGCGGCGGCGAGGCGACGCTCCAAATCGACGGGATCGTTGTGGGCGAAAATGTGCTTTTCAGCGCCGCTATGGCGGATGCCCTGGATCATCGAGGCGTGGTTCAGCGCATCGGAGAAGATGAGGCAGCCGGGAATTTGGCTGCCAAGCGTGGCGAGCGCCGTCTCGTTGGCGACATAACCGGAGGTGAAGACGAGGGCCGCTTCCTTGCCATGGAGATCGGCGAGCTCGCGCTCGAGCTCCACGTGGTAATGCGAGGTGCCGGCGATGTTGCGGGTGCCGCCCGCGCCCGCGCCCGCCTTGTCGAGCGCGGCATGGATGGCTGCGAGCACGGCTGGATGCTGTCCCATCCCGAGATAGTCATTGGAGCACCAGACCGTCACGTCTTCACTGAGATGGTGATGGAACGCGCGGGGAAAAGCGCCGGCGCGCCGCTCGATGTCGGCGAAGACGCGATAGCGCCCTTCGGCGCGGAGGCCGTCGAGGCGGCTCTTGAAGAAGGTCTCGTAGTCCATGACCGCTCGGTTTCTACGGCACGTTTATACCCGAGAACCGCCCCCTAGGCCACGGGTGCGAGGCTCGCCACACCGATCGCCGCCGCAGTCTCGTCGAGCGCCTTCCCGAACCGGCGCAGCATCTCGTCGATCTCGTCGGCGGTGATGACGAGCGGCGGACACAGCGCCACAGTGTCCATGAGGGCGCGGACGATGAGGCCGTTCTCCTGCGCACGTGCCGCCACCATCGGGCCCACCCCCATCTTGAGGTCGAAGGGTGTCTTCGTCGCCTTGTCCTTCACCAGCTCGAGCCCGGCGACGAGCCCCACGCCGCGCACCTCGCCCACCAGCGGGTGGTTGGCAAATCGGCGCAAGCCCTCGAGGAACCGTGGCGCCACGCGCCGGACATGCGCGAGTATGTCGCGCTCTTCGTAAATTTTGAGTGTCTCGAGCGCCACGGCGCAGCAGACGGGATGGGCGGAATAGGTGTAGCCGTGGGCGAAGGTGCCGATCTTCTCGCTCTGCGCCACGAAGGCTTGATAGAGCTCGTCGCTGATGATGGTGGCGGAGATCGGCAGATAGGCGGAGGAGAGCGCCTTCGCCATGGTGATGATGTCGGGCTTGAGCCCGAACGTCTCGGTGCCGAACATGTTGCCGGTCCGGCCGAAGCCGCAAATCACCTCGTCGGCGATGAAGAGCACGTCGTGCTTCTTCAACACCTGTTGGATTTTTTCGAAATAGGTGCGCGGCGGCACGATGACGCCGCCCGCGCCCATCACCGGCTCGGCGATGAAGGCGGCCACCGTATCCGGGTCCTCGCGCATGATCTGCGCATCGAGGCTTTCCGCAAGCCGTGTGGCAAAGTCCTCCTCGCTCTCGCGCGGCTTCGCATAGCGGTAGTGGTGCGGGCAATCGGCGTGCCGGATATTGGCGATCGGCAGGTCGAAGTCGCGGTGATTGGCGGGAAGGCCGGTGAGGCTCGCCGACGCGACGGTGACGCCGTGATATCCGCGCATGCGGGCGATGACCTTCTTCTTGCGGTGCCGGCCGCGCGCATTGTTGTAGTACCAGACCATCTTGACCGCGGTGTCGTTCGCCTCGGAGCCGGAGTTGTTGAAGAACACCTTCGACATCTTCACCGGCATGAGGGCGATGAGGCGCTCCGCAAGCTCGACCGAAATGTCATGGGATTTGTGGTTGAAAACATGATAGTAGGGGAGCTTCTTCAGCTGACGTGTCGCCGCCTCGACAAGCCGCTCCTCGCCGAAGCCCAGCGAGGTGCACCACAAGCCCGCCAACCCCTCGATATATTCCTTGCCCGTCTCGTCGTAGACGTAGACGCCCTTGCCTTCGGTGATGACGAGCGGGCCGTCGCTCTCATGCTTCTTGAGATTGGTGTAGGGATGGAGCTGATAGGCGATATCCCGGCTCGCCGCCGAATTGCCGCGCTGCATGATATTGTTCCCTCGCTGGTGCCGGTCTCTACTATCCGTCCGCGCCATATTGCAAGTCAAACAAGCCTGGCAGGGCCTGCGTCGCTAGCCGCGCGCGCGGAGGGCCGCGACAACCGGTCGCAGCCTCTGTCGGCAAGGGATTGTAGCCGCAGGATGATCAAAGGGTCGTCCGCAAGCTGCCCGCCGCCTATCAACAAGCTTGTCCCCAAGCGGTGAGTTCTTAACCAATGATTTCTTTGTTCTTGAGTGGCGCAACTCATACTCTACGCCCGCCGCGTGTCGGGGAGGCGAAGCGTGGGTGAGGAAACTGGCGAGGACTCCGGCGAGTTCCGCATCGATTTGGAGCGCGTGATCGTCGACCCCGATTATCGGCAGCGCGTCTTGGCGCAGCTGCGGGCAGAGGCTCATGCGGGTGCGCGTGCTGCTCCGTCCAGCGAGGCAGAGCTCCCGCCATCCGTTGACTCCGCCGCCCTCCGCCCTATGCTCGGTCGAGGGCGCGCGTGCTGAACGAAAATATCAAGACCGGCAGGTAAATTGGCGCGCTGCCCCACAAAGGCAGACACAATGGGGCAGGGACGAGCACCGTTTAGCGCTGGGCTCTCGGCGGTCGTGAGAGCTGTCGAGCGTGGCCTTTCGCACCATCCATGATCGCTTTCGTGCTTCGCCGATTGGTGCAGTCGGTGGCGGTGATGCTGACCGTCGCCCTCATCGCCTTCGCGCTTTTCCGCTTCGTCGGCGATCCCATCAACAACATGGTCGGGCAGGACACCTCACAGGCCGATCGCGCGCTGCTCCGCCAGCAGCTCGGCCTCAACGACCCTTTCTTCGTGCAGTTTGGCCGGTTCGTCGCGAATGCGAGCCGCGGACGCTTCGGGATCTCCTATCAATATGCGCGTCCCGTCGGTGAAATCATCGCCGAGCGCTTGCCGGCGACGCTCGAGCTGAGCGTCACCGCGGCACTTCTCGCGCTCCTCATCGGCGTGCCGATGGGCGTCTATACCGGGCTCCACCCCAACAGCGCGCTTTCGCGATTGTTTCTGGCGCTGTCGCTGGTTGGCGTCTCGCTGCCGACCTTCCTCATCGGCATTCTCCTCATCCTGGTCTTTTCCGTGATCCTTGGCTGGTTTCCTTCTTTCGGCCGCGGCGAGGTGGTGTCGCTCGGCTGGTGGAGCACCGGCCTTCTCACCATTTCCGGCATCAAGGCGCTCGTCCTCCCCGCGATCACCCTGCAGCTCTTCCAGATGACGCTCATCATGCGCCTCGTGCGCGCCGAGATGCTGGAAGTGCTGCGCACCGACTACATCAAGTTCGCCCGCGCCCGCGGCTTGCCCGACCGCGTCGTCAATTTCGGCCACGCGCTCAAGAACACGCTGGTGCCGGTGATCACCATCACCGGCTTGCAGCTCGGCTCGATTATCGCCTTTGCCATCATCACGGAGACGGTCTTCCAATGGCCGGGCATGGGCTTCCTCATTGTCCAGGCCATCAATTTCGCCGACATTCCCGTGATGGCGGCCTACCTTGTGCTCGTCGCCTTCTTCTTCGTCGTCATCAACCTCGTCGTCGACCTTCTTTATTACGTCGTCGATCCGCGCCTGCGGCTCGAGCGCGATGCGGCGGCACATGGCTGAGCAGACCGCCGACCGGCCGCTGTTGCGCCGGCTCGGCGACAGCGACCTCTTTTGGAGCTTCCGTCGCTCACCCGTGACCATCGGCGCGGGCGCCGTCACCGCGCTTCTGGTGCTGGGCGCGCTGCTGGCGCCGCTCCTCGCGCCGCACAACCCCTATGATCTCGCCAGCCTCAACCTGCTCGACGCCCGTAACCCGCCGGCTTGGCAGGAAGGCGGAAGCTGGGACTTTCCGCTCGGCACCGATGGTCAGGGCCGGGACGTGCTTTCAGCCATTCTCTACGGCATGCGGCTTTCGCTCTTTGTCGGCGCCGGGGCGGTGTTGCTGGCGCTGGTCGTTGGCGTGGGTCTCGGCCTTCTCGCCGGCTATGCAGGTGGTTGGGTCGATGTCATCGTTATGCGCATCGCCGACGTCCAGCTCTCGTTTCCCGCCATCCTCGTGGCTCTCTTCGTCGACGGCGTGGCGCGAAGCCTCCTGCCCCGCGACCAGCAAGACAACATCGCGCTTCCCGTTGTCATCCTGGCGATTGCCAGCTCGATCTGGGTGCAGTTCGCCCGCACCGTGCGCGGCTCGACGCTGGTGGAGCGACACAAGGAATATGTCCAGGCCGCGCGCATTATCGGTGTCCGCCCCATGCGGATCGCGCTCGGCCATGTCCTGCCCAACGCCATGGGCCCGGTTCTGGTGATCGCGACGATCAATCTCGCGCTCGCCATCATCACCGAGGCGACGCTGTCCTTTCTCGGGATCGGGATTCCGCTCACGCAGCCGTCGCTCGGCACACTCATCCGCCTCGGCCGCGATTTCCTCCTTTCGGGCGAATGGTGGATTCTTCTCTTCCCGGCAGCGGCGCTGGCGAGCCTCGCGCTCGCCGTCAATCTGCTCGGCGATTGGCTGCGCGACGCGCTCAATCCGAAGCTCCGCTGAGATGGCCGAGCCGCTGCCCAATCGCCGTCCGCTGCTCGAGGTCGAGCATCTGCGCATCGAGATTCCGACGCGACGCGGCGTGCTCGCCGCCATCGACGACGTCTCGTTCTCGATCGGGGAAGGCGAGGTGCTGGGTCTCGTCGGCGAATCGGGTGCCGGCAAATCGATCACCGGCTCGGCGATCATCGGCCTTTTGGAGCCACCGAGCCACGTCGCCGGCGGGCGCATCGTCTTCGGCGGGTACCGCATCGACAATCGCAGCCCCGGGGAGATGCGGCGCATCCGCGGCAAGGAGATCGGCGCGATCTTCCAGGACCCGCTGACCAGCCTCAATCCGCTTTACACGGTGGGGCAACAGCTCGCCGAGACCGTTCGCGTCCATTTGGGCCTCGATCGCGGCGCGGCGCGGCGGCGTGCGATCGCGCTGTTGCAGGAGGTCGGCATTCCCGCCGCCGCCGAGCGCGTCGACCACTATCCGCACCAATTCTCGGGCGGCATGCGCCAGCGCGTCGTCATTGCCTTGGCGCTCGCGGCCAATCCGCGGCTCGTCATCGCCGACGAACCGACGACCGCGCTCGATGTCTCGATCCAGGCGCAGATCATTGCCCTCTTGAAGCGTCTGACGCGCGAGCACGCCATGGCCGTGCTGCTGGTGACGCATGACATGGGCGTCATCGCCGAGACCGCCGACCGCGTCGCCGTGATGTATGCCGGACGCATTGCCGAGATCGGTCCGGTGCACGAGGTCGTGAAGAACCCGCAGCATCCTTATACCGCGGGGCTCATGGGAGCGATTCCGGCGATCGGCGCGCGCCGCGACCGGCTGCTGCAGATCGACGGAGCGATGCCGCGGCTCGCCGCCATGCCGGGTGGCTGTCCCTTTCACCCCCGCTGTCCCGAGGTTTTCGCACCCTGCCGGAGCGCGCGTCCGGAACTGAAGCCCGCCGGCCGGAGCGAGGCGGCGTGTTGGCTCCATGACCGGGCCACAGCGGGAGCGGTCCATGGCTGAGGCGGCGCCCCTCGTCGAGGTCAGCGATCTCGCGCGCTATTTCGACATTTCGCCGCCGCTCCTCAACCGCGTCATCGAGCGGCGCCATCGCGCCATCTTGAAGGCGGTGGACGGCGTCGATTTCACCATCAGCCGCGGCGAGACATTTTCGCTCGTCGGCGAAAGCGGCTGCGGCAAGTCGACGGTGGCGCGCGTGCTGGTGGGACTTTATGCGCCGTCGCGCGGCCGCGTCGTCTTTGACGGCATCGATATCGGCAGGATGGACGATGCCGCGCGTCAGCCCATCCGCCGGCGCATCCAGATGATCTTTCAGGACCCCTATGCCAGCCTCAATCCGCGCTGGCGCGTGCGCGACATCATCGCCGAGCCCTTGCGCACGCATCGGCTTTGCGCGGGCGAGCGCGAACTCGACGCGCGCATCGACGAGCTCCTGGTCAAGGTCGGGTTAGCGCCGGCCGATGGCGAGAAATATCCGCATGAATTCTCGGGCGGCCAGCGTCAGCGCGTCTCGGTCGCGCGTGCGCTCGCCGGCACGCCCGACTTCATCGTCTGCGACGAGCCGACCTCGGCGCTCGACGTCTCGGTGCAGGCGCAAATCCTCAACCTCATGAAAGACCTGCAGCGCGCGCTCGGTCTCACCTACCTCTTCATCTCGCACAATCTCGCGGTGGTCTATCACCTCTCGACGCGGGTGGGCGTCATGTATTTGGGCCGGCTCGTCGAGATCGCCGACACGGCGCGGCTCTTTGCCCATCCGCTCCATCCCTATACGCGCCTTTTGCTCGCGACCTTGCCGGATATGTCGATGTCCGGCCGCAAGCGCGAGCCGGTGGCGGGCGAGGTGCCCAATCCCATCGATCCACCTGCCGGCTGCGCCTTCCATCCGCGCTGTCCCTACGCCAACGACCGCTGCCGGCAAGAGCGGCCCGTACTCATCGAGCATCAATGGGCCCGCGTCGCCTGCCACGCGGTGGCGGAGGGGCGGCTCGCATAACAGGGTCGTTGCCGTGAGAGCGCAGCGGTTGAAACCGGCGCACCTCGCCCGCTAGCATCTCGGGCAATCCGCCCGCGCGGCCATAAATTTCGGGAGAGCCCATGCCCATCGTCAATCGCATCGCCGATTTCCATGCTGATCTCGCCACTTGGCGTCACGAGATTCACGCCCATCCCGAGACCGCGTTCGAGGAAAAGCGCACGTCCGATTTCGTCGCGGCTCGGCTTCAAGAATTTGGCATCGAGGTGCATCGCGGCCTCGCTGGTACCGGCGTCGTCGGCACGCTCAAGGGCTCGCGCCCGGGCAACCGCGCCATTGCGCTTCGCGCCGACATGGACGCGCTCCATATCCACGAGCGCAACGGCCACGACTATGTCTCGCAAAATCCGGGCAAGATGCATGCCTGCGGCCATGACGGGCACACCACCATGCTGCTGGGCGCCGCCCGCTATCTCGCCGAGACCCGCAATTTCACCGGCACCGTGCATTTCGTCTTTCAGCCGGCTGAGGAGAACGAAGGCGGCGGCCGCGTCATGGTCGCCGACGGGCTCTTCGATAAATTTCCGGTCGAGGCGGTTTACGGCATGCACAATTGGCCGGGCATGCCCGTCGGCACCTTTGCCATGCGCGCCGGGCCGATGATGGCCTCCTTTGACATTTTCGAGATCACCGTCAAAGGCAAGGGCACGCATGCGGCGCTGCCGCATCTGGGCCATGATCCCATGATCGCCGCGGCGCATATCGTCACGGGCTTGCAGACGCTGGTGAGCCGCAACACGCATCCGCTCGAAAGCGCTGTGGTGAGCGTGACGCAAATCCACGGCGGCGACACCTGGAACGTCATTCCCGACGAGGTCGTGCTGCGCGGCACCGTGCGCTCGTTCAAGACCGAACTGCAAGATGCGATCGAGGCCGGCATTCGCCGCGTTGCCGCCGGCGTCGCCAGCGCCTTGGGCACGAGCGCCGAGGTCCGCTACGAGCGGCGCTATCCGCCCACGGTCAACAGCGAGAGGGAGACGGAGATCGCCGCCGCCATCGCCGCCGAGGTGGTTGGCGACGGCAACGTCAACCGTAGCCTCACGCCAACCATGGGATCGGAGGACTTCGCCTTCATGCTGCAGGCGAAACCGGGTTGCTACGTGTTCATCGGCAACGGCACGGGCGACAAGGCGATCGGGCTGCACAATCCGCATTACGACTTCAACGACGAGATCCTGCCGATCGGCGCCAGCTACTGGGCCCGCCTCGTCGAGCGCACGCTGGTCAAGGCGGCCTAGTGCGTGGGATCACGATGGTGTGACACTTCCCCCTCACCCTGTCCCTCTCCCCGCTGGGGAGAGGGGACGCGCGGCGTCGTCCTGTTCCTCTCCCCTCGGGGAGAGGAAGGCGCCTGCCGCGCAGCGGCGGGAGGGTGAGGGGGCGCGCCGAGTTTACAAATTCGCCGTCCCAGGACGCGCTGATCCTTCTGCTTTTTCCACGCTGTTCCTCTTCTTGCTGCTGCTCTGCCTGCTGCCGCCCGACGGCGTGCTCAGCGACAACGAGGAGAACTATTTCCAGCTCGGCGCACATTTTGTCTTGGCCGCGCCGATCTCGCCTTATACCGCAGTTGTCGACGGCGCTTGGCACCGTGTCGTCAATGATTTTCTGCTTGGCGGGCTCGTTCACGTCGTCGGCTTCGGCGCCGCACAAATCATCGCCCGCGCGCTCGCCGCGCTCGCCTATGCCGCGGCGCTCCGCGCGCTTTTTCGCCGCTTCGGCTTATCGACGATCGATGCAATTCTGGCGGTGGTGATCTTCGCGCTGATGGGACAGGCGCTCATCGGCGGCGAATGGCTCTTCAACGGCTATGAAGCGAAGGTCGCCGCCTACGCCTTGGTGCTCGCCGGCCTCGCCATGGTGCTCGACGGCCGGAGCTATGTCGCGGCGCTGCTTTTCGCTGCCGCGATATACTTTCATTTTCTCGTGGGAGTTTTCTGGTTTTTCGCAGCGGTGGTCTTCACGCTTATCGCGGAGCGCGGGCAATGGCGCCGCCTCCTGCCGCCGATGCTCCTCTTCGGCGCGCTCGTCGCGCCCATCCTCGCGCTGATCGCGGCGACACGAATGCGCGGAGGGCAGCCAACCCTTGATCCGACCCTGCCCACGCCCGATGTCATCTACTCCTTTATTCGCGCGCCGCACCACACCGCACCCTTCCTGAGCCTCGACAATTTCCTCTCACAATGGCTTTCGGGCTTGATGCTGGCGGCGGGGATGCTTGCCATTTGCCTGGCCGTTCGTGCCAGCGCGCGCGAGGCTCGGCTGACCAATCTCGCGACTTGGCTCGCGCTGCTTCTTGCTTATCTCTTTCTCGCCCTCGTGCCTTCGTTCTTGGACCGGCACACGGGCATGCTCGGCAAATTCTATCTCTTTCGTCCTTCGTCCCTCATTCTCCTGCTGTGGCTCGCGCTGCTCTTGGCGTGGCTCAATCGCCTTGCGCTGCCGCATGAAACGACGCTCAAATCGCTCGCCCTGCTGCTGGTTCTTCCGCCCTTTCTGCTCAATGCCGGCAATCGCGTCGCCGGCGATCTCGCTCGCGGTGGCGATCTCGGCA
>Ga0306923_10003467_pt1 | contig 14841 bp, 17 predicted proteins | sample sta12Can44000108_FD_203841 | JGI IMG/M metagenome (GOLD analysis project Ga0306923, IMG submission 203841) | Lab enrichment of tropical soil microbial communities from Luquillo Experimental Forest, Puerto Rico - statanox.12C.anox.44.000.108 (v2)... | ecosystem: Environmental > Terrestrial >... | reverse complement strand
GCTCAAGGATGTCTGCACGCGCGCGCTAGCCGCAATCCCCCTAGACGACGACGGCGCCAAAAAATTCTTCGAGGATAATTTTCGCCCGATCCGGATCGATAAAATCGGCGACGCGCAGGGCTTTCTCACCGGCTACTATGAGCCGATCATCGAAGGCTCGCGGGTGCCGACAGGCGATTTTACGGCGCCCCTTTATCGCCGGCCGCCCAATCTCGTCGTCTCCGGCCGCCGCAAGCTCGGCGATGCATTTCCCTCCAAGGGCGTGAAAGTCGGCCGTCGCGTCGGCCGCCGTAAGATTGTGCCGTACTACGACCGCGGCGAGATCGAAGACGGCGCGCTCGACGGCTGGCACGTGGAAATCTGTTGGCTGCACGATCCGGTCGACGTGCTGTTCGCGCAGATCCAGGGCTCGGCGCGGGTCAGGCTGGAAGACGGCACCATCCTCCGCGTCAATTACGACTCGCACAACGGCTGGCCTTATACGCCGATCGGCCGCGTGCTGATCGATCGCAATCTCATTCCGAAGGACGAAATGTCCATGCAGAGCATTCGCGCATGGATGCAAGCCAATCCCGACGCAGCCAAGAACGTGCGGCGGCAAAACAAGTCTTACGTGTTCTTTCGCATCACCGATCTTGCCACCGAGGACGAAGCGATCGGCGCCGGCGGCGCGCCGCTCGTTCCTGGGCGCTCGATTGCCGTCGATCACGCGCTGCACGTTTATGGCACGCCGTTCTTCATCAGCGCCGACCTGCCCATCGCCAACGACAAGGGCGGCACCAAATTTCGCCGCCTGATGATCGCGCAAGATACCGGCTCGGCTATCGTCGGCCCGGCGCGCGCCGATATCTATTTCGGCGCCGGCGACGAGGCGGCGCGCATGGCGGGGCGGATCAAGAATGCAGGCGATTTCTACATGCTGCTGCCGCGGCAGCTCGATCCGGTCGGGGCCGGACAGGATACGCCATTGCCGCCGGAGCGGCCGACCTCGTTCGGCATGTCGACGGTGACCAACACCATGGACGATCCGACGGCGGTCGAGGACGTGCCGGAGACGAAGCCCGCCACGGCGTCGGCGGCGAAGCCGGCGGCGTCGGCGCAGAGACGAAAAAGATAATCATGAGCCAGCGCCGGCAGCTGAGCGATGAGGAAGCGGCGCTGTGGGCCGGCTTCGCGCGCTCCATCACGCCGTTGCGCTCCGCGCGGAAATCGACGAAGCCTGCCGCCAGCGCGTCGGCGAGCAAGCCTGCCGCCAAGGAAGTGGTCAAGGCAGCGGTCGCGCGTGAGCCCGCGCCGCCGGCGGCTGGCTCGCGTGCCGCGACTGCACCGCCGCCGCTTGCTCCGCTTCCTCGGCGACTCAAGCAGCGCGTGGCGCGCGGCCGCGAGCCGATCGACGACCGCATCGATCTGCACGGCATGACCCAGACGCGGGCTCACGCAGCCTTGGTCGGCTTTCTGCATCGCGCCCAGGCCGCCGGCGCCAAGACCGTTCTTGTCGTCACCGGCAAAGGCGGACGTTCATCGAGCAATGCCGAGCGCGGCGTGCTCAAGCGGCAAGTGCCTTTGTGGCTGGGGCTGCCGGAATTCCGCCCGCTTGTCGTCGGTTTCGACGACGCCCATGTCGGCCACGGCGGCGAAGGCGCGCTTTATGTGCGCCTGCGGCGGCCGCGCTGAAAGTTCCGGTTAACCATAGCGCCGGGAATTCCATAGATCGGGCCGGGATTGGTCACCGTCGTCTGCGACAACGGCGTCGTTCGCCAGCACGCAGTATCCGGAGTACGACCGATCATGTCCGACACCGTCGCCTTAGTCCCCAAGCCGAAGACACAAACGATGCAAAGCGGCTCCGACGACGAACGTGCGCTTGTCCAGGTCGAGAAGTGGATGGCGATGATCCGCGAGATCGCCCGCGAAGAGCCTAATCGATCTTCAGCCCCGTCGTCTTGATGACGGACTCCCATTGCTGGGTGTCCGTCTTGAGGAATTTTGCCAGCGCTTCCGGCGACGAGCTTTCCGCCGTGTAGGCGGTGTTGGTGAGCTTCTCGACCGTCGCTTTGTCGGTGAGCGCTTTGACGACCGCGGCATTGAGGGTGCGCACGATCTGCGGCGGTGTCTTCGCCGGCGCAAACACCGCCTGCCACGATTCGACGACGTAGCCGGGCACGCCGGATTCGGTGATGGTCGGCACGTCGGGTGCCGCCGGCGATCGTTTTACTCCGGTCGACGCCAGCACGCGCACCTGGCCAGATCGTGAATAAGTCAAAAGCTCGCCGCTGCCGAAATAGCAGTGCACGCGTCCGGGAATGAGATCGATGAAGGCTGGCGCCGCGCCGCGGTAGGGCGCATGCGTCATCTGGATCTTGGCCATCTGCATGAACAGCACTTCGGCCAAATGCGGCCCGCTGCCAGTGCCGGGCGAAGCGATGATCAGCTTACCGTCGCGCTCGTTGGCATAAGCGATAAGCTCTTTGATCGTCTTGGCCGGCGACGAGTTCGGCACGAACACGAAGAACGGAAATTTCGCGACCAGCGAAACCGGCGTGAAATCGGTCTCCGGATCGTAGTCGAGCGAGCGATACAGTGCGGTATTGGCCGCAAGCGACGACGTGCCGAAAAGCAGCGTATAGCCGTCCGCATCGGCATGGGCGACGAAGGCGCTGCCGATATTGGTGCCGGCGCCAGGCTTGTTATCGACGACGACCTGCTGACCGAGAATGTTCGACAGCTGATCGGCGAGAAGGCGCGCGTTAGTATCGGTCGGCCCGCCCGCCGCGATCGGCACGATCAGATGCACCGGCCGGTCGGGCCAGCTTGCCGCCCGCGCCACGCGTAAGACATGCGGCGCAAACACCGTTGCGGCGGAAACTGCAATCAGCCGGCGACGCGTCAGCACGGCCGTTCCCCGGGGCTGTTTCGCCTGAAGTCTAGCCGCAAACGCATGCCCGCGCCACGGACCGCGGCTGCGTCATGCTGACCCGAGGATGGATGAGGCCCCGAGGCGCTACAGAATGAAGCGGCTCAGATCGGCGTTCCTGGCGAGATCGCCAATGTGCTTGTGGACGTAGGCCGCATCGATCTTCACAGTTTCGCCTGTCCGGTCCGGCGCCGCGAACGAGACATCGTCGAGCACCCGCTCCATCACCGTCTGCAGCCGCCGCGCGCCGATATTTTCCACGCTGGAGTTCACCGCCACCGCGACGTCGGCGACCGCATCAATGGCGTCCTCGGAAAATTCCAGCGTCACGCCTTCGGTCGCCATCAGCGCGATATATTGCTTGATCAATGAGGCTTCCGGTTCCGTAAGAATGCGCCGGAAGTCGTCGCGGGTCAGCGGCTTGAGCTCGACCCGGATCGGCAGCCGGCCCTGCAGCTCGGGCAGCAGATCCGACGGCTTGGAAATGTGGAACGCGCCCGAGGCGATGAACAGGATGTGGTCGGTCTTCACCGGACCATGCTTGGTCGAAACCGTGGTGCCTTCGATCAGCGGCAGCAAATCGCGCTGCACGCCTTCGCGCGACACGTCGGCGCCGATGCGGCCTTCGCGGGCGCAGATCTTGTCGATCTCGTCGAGGAACACGATGCCGTTGTTCTCGACCACTTTGATCGCTTCCTGGGTGAGTTGATCGGCATCGAGCAGCTTGTCGGATTCCTCGTTGATCAGAATTTGGTAGGAGTCGTGCACCGTGACGCGGCGCGTCTTGGTCCGTCCGCCGCCGAGCTTGCCGAAAATATCGCCGATCGAGATCGCGCCCATTTGCGCGCCCGGCATGCCGGGAATGTCGAACAGCGGCATGCCACTGCCGGCCGACTGCACCTCGATTTCGATTTCCTTGTCGTCTAGCTCGTTGGCGCGGAGCTTCTTGCGAAACGTTTCCTTGGTTGAGGTGCTGGCATTGGCGCCGACCAGTGCATCGAGCACGCGATCCTCGGCGGCCTTCTGCGCGCGCGCCTGGACGTCCTTGCGCTTTCTTTCGCGGGTCAGCGCGATGGCGACCTCGACCAGGTCGCGGACGATCTGCTCGACGTCGCGGCCGACATAGCCGACCTCGGTGAATTTGGTCGCCTCAACCTTGAGAAACGGCGCGCCGGCAAGCTTGGCGAGCCGCCGCGAAATCTCGGTCTTGCCAACGCCGGTCGGCCCGATCATCAGAATGTTCTTCGGCAGCACTTCCTCGCGCAGCCGGTCGTCGAGCTGCAGCCGACGCCAGCGGTTGCGCAGCGCGATCGCCACGGCGCGCTTGGCGTCGGCCTGGCCGACGATGAAGCGGTCGAGCTCGGAAACGATCTCGCGCGGTGAAAAGTCGGTCATGCGTTGCGTACCATCAAGAGCGCACTGCCGTCGGGCGTATCGACGAGGCGGATTTTTTCGAAGCCGGCTTTTTCATAAGCCCTGACGGCGCGGCTATTAGCGGGATCGGGATCGGTCACGACACGTGGCGTTCCCGCCTTGAGGAGGTCGTCGACAAAATCGCGAATCAGCGCAGAACCGTGACCGCGATTGATCATGTCGGGCTCGCCGATGAACTGATCAATGCCGCGGGTGCCGGCGGGGTGCTCGCCGAGCCCGCCCTCGGGCCACGCTTTGGGATCGTAGCACTGCAGATAGGCGAATGGGCGGTCACGCCTTGAAGCAATGAATTGATCCATCGCCGGATCATCGAGGTCTCCGCTCACCAGGGCGAACTGGACATCCGGATCGCGCCACCATTGCGCGACATGGGGCGCGCCAAGCCAGCGGTGGACGAGCGGCAAATCCTGAACCGACATCGGGCGGAACTGATACTGTGGCGCCATCACTCAGGCGCCCTTCAATGTCTCGATGGTGACGTTGCGGTTGGTGTAGACGCAGATGTCGGCGGCAATGTCGAGCGAGCGCCGGACGATCGCCTCGGCGTCGCGCGGCCCGTCGGCGAGCGCGCGGGCCGCGGCCAGCGCGTAGTTGCCGCCGGAGCCAATGCCGGCAATGCCGGCTTCGGGCTCGAGCACGTCGCCGGTGCCGGTGAGCACCAGCGATACCTCCTTGTCGGCGACGACCATCATGGCTTCGAGCCGCCGCAGGTAGCGGTCCGTGCGCCAATCCTTGGCGAGTTCGACTGCGGCGCGGGTAAGTTGGCCGGGATATTGCTCGAGTTTGGATTCGAGCCGCTCGAACAAGGTAAAGGCGTCGGCGGTGGCGCCGGCAAAGCCGCCGATGACGTCGCCCTTGCCGAGTCGGCGCACCTTCTTGGCATTGGCCTTGACGATGGTCTGGCCGATGGAGACTTGGCCGTCGCCGCCCACTGCCACGACGCCGCCCTTGCGGACGGTCAGGATGGTGGTGCCGTGCCAAGGGGTGGATGGGCCGGATTCTGAGGATTGCATGGGCTGAAAGGGCCTTTGTTCAGGCCAAGATTTAAGAGTTGGACCCCGGCAATGCAAATGCACGGGGACGTTGGCGAAAGGCGCCAGCCCCTGATAAAAGGCGCGCAACTTAGCGAGAATCGTCATGCGCAAGGCGTCCGCGAAACGGACCACTAAGGAAACTGACGTCGAGGTCGCGGTCGATCTCGACGGCGAAGGCCGCGCGTCGATCGCGACCGGCATCGGCTTCCTCGACCACATGCTCGAGCTGTTCGCCCGGCACGCGCGTATCGATCTCACGATCAAGGCCAAGGGCGACCTACATATCGACCAGCATCACACCACCGAGGATGTCGGCATCTCGCTCGGTCAGGCGATCAAGCAGGCGCTCGGCGATATGAAGGGCATCAACCGCTATGCCGACGTGCATCTGCCCATGGACGAGGCGCTGACCCGCGTCGCGATCGACATTTCCGGCCGGCCGTTCCTGGTGTTTCAGGTGCCATTCGTGCGTGCCAAGATTGGCGCCTTCGATACCGCGCTGGTCCAGGAGTGGTTCCAGGCCTTCGCCATGAACGCGGGCGTGACGCTTCACGTCGCCACGCTCTACGGCAGCAACGACCATCATATCGCCGAGTCCTGTTTCAAAGGCTTGGCACGGGCGTTGCGGGCGGCGGTTGCCATCGATCCGCGCGCCGTGGGCGAGGTGCCATCGACCAAGGGTACGCTCGGCAATTGATTGTGGCGTTCCTCGCCCTACCTGAAGGGCGAGGCTGAAAAGCGAGACCGGCTATGTCCGTCTATACCGTCCACGAGCCGCCGCCGCGCCGTGGCGCCGTCGCGCCCGAAGCCGAGCGCTTTGTGTTCGTGCGCGATGGGTTTTCGCTGTGGGCGCTCCTGCTCGCGCCGCTATGGATGCTGCGGCACCGGATGTGGCTGGTGCTCGTCGGCTATATCGTGATTGCGGCCGGGCTCCAGATTGGCGTCCGTGTGTTGGGCGGATGGGCGCCCGCTGGCGCCGCGATCGGAATTCTCCTCGGGCTCCTGGTCGGGCTCGAGGCCGGCACGTTGCGCCGTTTCACGCTCGGCCGCCGCGGCTGGAAGAATATCGGCGTCGTCAGCGGCGACGATGTCGAGGATGCCGAGCGGCGTTTCTTCGACGTGTGGGTCCAGCAGCGCGCCGCCCCAGCCTCCGCTTCGACCGCAGCGACGTCGCCTCCCGCAAGAGCGCCGTTGGCGCCTGTCCAGCGCATGCCCCAGGCGCCAGCCGTCGTCGGGCTTTTCCCCGAGCCGGGAGCGCCGCGATGAGCGTCGCCATCGTCAATTACGGCTCCGGCAATTTGCATTCGGCGGCGAAGGCGTTCGAGCGCGTCGCCCGCGATGGCGGTCGCGGCCAGGAGATCGTCGTGACCAGCGATCCCGCCGCCGTGACCGGCGCCGACCGCGTCGTGCTGCCGGGCGTCGGCGCGTTTGCCGATTGCCGGCGCGGGCTTGATGCTATCGACGGCATGGTCGAGGCGCTGGACGAGGCGGTGCGGAAAAAGGGCCGGCCGTTGTTCGGCATCTGCGTCGGGATGCAGCTTTTGGCCGAGCGCGGCCGCGAATACGAAGTCACCGAAGGGCTCGGCTGGATCGCCGGCGAGGTCGACCGCATCGTGCCGAACGATCCGAACTTGAAAATTCCCCACATGGGCTGGAACACGCTCAATGTCGCGCGAGCGCACCCGGTGCTGGAAGGCCTGTCGTTCGGCCCGCAGGGCCGGCATGCCTATTTCGTGCACTCCTTTCAGCTCAACGTCGCGCAGCGTGCCGATCTGGTGGCGGACGCCGACTATGGCGGACCCGTCACCGCGATCGTGGCGCGTGACAATATTTTTGGCACCCAATTCCATCCGGAGAAGAGCCAGAAGTTCGGGCTGGCGCTGATTGGAAATTTCCTGCGATGGACCCCGTGATGTTGTTGTTTGTGCCGTGATCCTGTTTCCCGCCATCGATCTGAAGGACGGTCTCGCCGTGCGATTGCAACAGGGCGACATGGCGCGCGCCACCGTGTTCAACCGCGATCCGGCGGCGCAGGCCGCCGCCTTCGAGCGGCAGGGCTTCGACTATCTCCACATCGTCGATCTCGACGGCGCCTTTGCCGGCCGGCCGATGAATGCCGCCGCCGTCGAGGGCATCCTCGCCGCGGTGAAAATTCCGCTGCAGCTCGGCGGCGGCATTCGCAATCGCGCCACCATCGACGGTTGGCTCGGCAAGGGTGTCGCCCGGGTCATCATCGGCACCGCGGCGGTGCGCGATCCGACTTTGGTGAAAGAGGCGGCGCGACAATATCCGGGCCGCATCGCCGTCGGGCTCGACGCCCGCGACGGCAAGGTTGCGGTCGAAGGCTGGGCGGCGACGTCGGAGCTCTCCGCGCTCGACATCGCGCGGCGCTTCGAAGACTCCGGTGTAGCCGCGATCGTCTACACCGACGCGGCGCGCGACGGCATGCTCAAGGGCCTCAATCTAGACGCCACCATCGTGCTCTCCGACGCCGTATCCATTCCGGTCATCGCCTCGGGCGGACTTGCCTCGATCGACGATGTCCGGGCGTTGCTTTTGCCGCGCGCCAAGAAACTCGCCGGCGCCATCGCCGGTCGCGCGCTCTATGACGGCCGGCTCGATGCAGCGGAAGCGCTCGCCCTTCTGCGCGGCGCGCGAGCGACGGCGTGACATGTTCAAGGTGCGCGTCATTCCCTGCCTCGACGTCAAGGACGGCCGCATCGTCAAGGGCGTCAACTTCGTCAATCTGCGTGACGCCGGCGATCCGGTCGCCGCAGCCATCGCCTACGACGAGGCCGGCGCCGACGAACTGACTTTCCTCGACATCACCGCGAGCCACGAGAACCGCGGCATCATGCTCGACGTGGTGCGGCGCACGGCCGAGGCTTGCTTCATGCCGCTCACGGTCGGCGGCGGCGTGCGTACCATCGAGGATATCCGCGCGCTGCTGACCTCGGGCGCCGACAAGGTGTCGATCAACACCGCGGCAGCGGCGCGCCGTGCCTTCGTCAAGGAGGCGGCCGAGAAATTCGGCGACCAATGCATCGTGGTCGCCATCGACGCCAAGAATGTCTCGAAATCAGGCGAACCCGACCGTTGGGAGATCTTCACCCATGGCGGCCGCAACCCCACCGGCATCGATGCCGTCGTCTATGCGCGCGAAGTCGTCACGCTCGGCGCCGGCGAGATTTTGCTCACCTCCATGGACCGTGACGGCACCCGACAAGGTTTCGACATTGCGCTGACCCGTGCCATCGCCGATGCGGTCACGGTGCCGGTCATCGCCTCCGGCGGCGTCGGCAATCTCGATCATCTGGTCGAGGGCATCCGCGACGGCCATGCCACCGCCGTGCTCGCGGCCTCGATCTTTCATTTCGGCGAGTTTTCGGTGCGCGACGCCAAGGAGTACATGGCCAAGGCGGGCCTGCCGGTGCGGCTCGACTCGTGACCGCCTCTCCCCGCCTCGGCGCAGAGGTGCTAAGAAACCGCCAAGGAATGTCGAATTAATGCCAATGGCCCAATCGTTCACCCTCAACGACCTGGAAAAGCGCGTGCAGGCGCGGGCTTTGGCCAGCGCCGAGGAGTCTTATACCCGCAAGCTTCTGGATCGCGGGGTGGCGCAGTGCGCCAAGAAACTCGGCGAGGAGGCGGTCGAAGCCGCCATCGCCGCCGTCGGCGAGGACCGCCAGCGCATGATCGGCGAGGCGGCCGACGTGCTCTACCATCTGCTGGTGGTGCTGCATGCCCGCGGCATCGCGCTGGCCGAAGTCGAGGCCGAGCTTGGCGCGCGCACCAGGCAATCGGGCCTCGACGAAAAGGCCGCGCGCAAGCGCGGCTGAAGGTCATTCCGCATGGAGCAGCGCGCCGAGCAGGACGTCTCGCCATACCGCGTGTTCTCGCGCGCCGAGTGGGCGATGCTGCGTCAGGACACGCCGATGACGCTCGATCCGTCGGAGGTGACGCGGCTGCGCTCCATGCACGACCGGCTCGACATGTCCGAGGTGGCGGAGATCTATCTGCCGCTGTCGCGGTTGCTGTCGCTCTATGTGGCGGCGACGCAGAATCTGTTCCGCGCCCAGCAGGGCTTCCTCGGCACCGAAGACGCCAAGATGCCCTACATCATCGGCGTCGGCGGCTCGGTCGCGGTTGGCAAGTCGACCACGGCGCGCGTGCTGCAAGCTCTGCTGGCGCGCTGGCCCAATGTGCCCAAGGTCGACCTCCTCACCACCGACGGCTTTCTCTATCCCAACGCGGTGCTCGACCGCGAAGGCTTGATGGAGAAAAAGGGCTTTCCGGAAAGCTACGACCTGCCGGCGCTGCTGCGCTTTCTCTCCGACATCAAGGCCGGGCGCCGGCCGGTGCGGGCGCCGGTCTATTCGCACCTGATCTACGACGTGATCCCGAACCGGTGGATCGAGATCGACCGGCCGGACATTCTGATCGTCGAAGGCCTCAACGTGCTGCAGGCCGGGCGGCTGCCCAAGGGCGGCAAGGCGGTGCCGTTCGTGTCCGACTTCTTCGATTTCTCAGTCTATCTCGACGCCGAGGAGGACGTGCTGCTGTCGTGGTATGTCAGCCGCTTCCTCGCCTTGCGCGGCACTGCGTTCGCCGATCCGAAATCGTATTTTCACCGCTACGCGAAGCTGTCCGATCAGGAAGCGATCGCCACCGCGACCTCGATCTGGAATCGGATCAACCTCGTCAACCTGCACGAAAATATCTTGCCGACGCGGCCGCGCGCCGACCTGATCCTGAAAAAGGGCGAAAGCCACGAGGTCGAGGAAGTGGCGCTGCGACGGTTGTAGGCGCTACGCCGCAAGCGGTGCGGCGCTGGCCATGGCGAGCGCCGTCGCCAGCCGCTCGCGGTCGAGCGGCTTCACCAGAAAACCATTCATGCCGGCGGCGAGACAAGCGTCGCGATCGTCGGCCGAGGCGTTGGCGGTGAGCGCGACGATCGGCGTACGCGCGCCGTTGTCTTCGGCTTCGGCGGCGCGGATGCGCCGCGTTGCTTCGAGGCCATCCATCCCCGGCATGTGCAGGTCCATGAGCACGCAGTCATAGGGCATGCCGGCGGCGCGCGCCGCGAGCCAGCTCTCGATCGCGGCGGCGCCACTGTCGGTCATGGTCGGACGGTGGCCGAGCTTGATCAGCAGCGCGCGGGCAAGGAGCGCGTTGATCTCGTTGTCTTCGGCGACCAGGATCGACAGCCCGGCGCCGGCGCGCGGTTCGCGCGGCGCTTCGGCCGGCTCGGTCGCGGCACCGCGCTCGAATGCATCGTCCGGCGCGAAGCGTGCGGCAAGTGAGGCGGCGCGCACTGGCTTGATCAGATAGCCGGTGAAGCCCGCGTCCTTCAGCCCCGAAAGCTCGTTGCGCATGGCGGGCGTGACCAGCACGATGCGGCGCGGCGCGGCGGCGGCCAGTTGCGCGAGCGAAGCGCTGACCGCGGTGTCGAGCGCGTGATCGACTAACACCGCGTTCCAAATCCGCTCCGGCAGAATCGCCGCCGCGACGCGCTCATCGGGCACGATGGTGGTGCGCGCGCCCCAGCGTTGCAGGCGCCGCGCCAGCAGCGAGGCTTCGATCGCCGCCGACGCGACGATAAGGACATCGTCGCCGGTGAGGTTCGGGATGGCGATGGGCGCCTCGTCCTCGTCGCCGAGGCGCGGCAGCGGCAGCTTGACTCGGAACGTCGAGCCCGCGCCCGGCGCACTCTCAGCCGCGATAATACCGCCCATGCGCTCGACGATGCGCTTCGAAATGGTCAGCCCGAGCCCGGTGCCGCCGAAGCGGCGCGTCGAACCGCCCTCGGCTTGCTCGAATTCCAGGAAGATGCGCGCCTGATCCTCGGCAGAAATCCCGATGCCGGTGTCGCGCACGGCGATGGCAATCATCTCGGGCTCTGCGTCCGGCTCGACGATGATCGAAACGCCGCCCTGTTCGGTGAACTTGATGGCGTTGCCGGCGAGATTGAACAGCACCTGGCGCAGCCGCACCGCGTCGCCAATGACGCGCGTCGGCAGGCGCTCGTCGACATAGCAGCAAATCTCCAAGCCCTTGGCCTGGGCGCGCGGGCCGAGCAGCTCGACCGCTTCCTCGACGAAGGCGGCAAGCGCAAACGGCCGCGCCGCAAGATCGAGCCGTCCGGCTTCGATCTTCGCAAGATCGAGCATTTCCTCGATGAACGACAGCAAGGTGTCGCCCGAAGTCTTCATCGCGCTGAGATAGGTCGTTTGCTCCGGCGATAACGGCGTGTCGCCGAGCAAATCCGCCATACCGAGGATGCCGTTGAGCGGCGTGCGGATCTCGTGGGACACCATGGCGAGGAAGCGCGACTTGGCGCGGCTCGCCGCTTCGGCCTGATCGCGCGCGTCGGCGAGCGCGCGCTCGGCCACAATCCGATCGGTCATGTCGCGGCCGACGCTCTGCACTTCGCTGCCGCCGTCGGTGCGGACCGAGACCTCGCGCCAGGCGATCCAGCGTGCCCCGCCCGGGGTGGCGATCTTCTGATCGTGCATGCGGGTGCCGTCCGGCAACGTCACGATCTCGCCCTGCTCCTCGACCGGCAGTGCAAAGATAGTCGCGAGCAGATCTTGCCGCGAGCAGCCGGCGAGTGCGCAGAACGCTTCGTTGGCGTAGGTGATGGCACCGCTTGCGTCGCGGCGCACGATGACGTCGCCCTGGGCCTCGAAGAAGCTCTTGGCGCGCTCCTGCGCCTCGCTGATTTCCCAGTTGCGGTCGGACGCCTCCTCGAGACGCGCCTCAAGGCGGCGCAACTCCGCCTTCATCTGCCGGACGCGGGAGAGCAGGATGCCCATGGCGCCGCATGCGGCGCCGAACAGCGCGGCGACGCCGATCGCGAACGCGTTCGGGTCGTAGTGCGCGCCCTGCGACAGCGTGCCCGACAGAAAGCCGAACGCGACGCCGAACGACATCGTGGTGACGACGATGGCGCGGACGATCAGGTTAAACAGCCGGCGGCTTATGATGGCAGGTTGCAGACGCGTGATGCGCGGGAGCATGGTCGAATCCCTGCCCGGCGCATGGGCAGCGGCCATCGGTCGAACCGCACCTTGGCCCCGGTTTTTGTCGTTGTGACGGGCCGATTTTGGCCTATGAACGTTGCGCATCCCTTGCATTCGGCCGCCAACGGCACCGGCCGATTGGAGCGAAGGTTGATGCTTTGTTAACATCGGAACGGGCATGACGCCGGCTACCGTTCATGACCCGCTGCCGGAGAGAAACGAGATGGATAAAGTCGCGAGCTCCAAGAATGCGCGGACCAAGAATTCGGGCATCAAGTCCGGCGGGTCAGCCCGGCCGACGCGCGCCGATGCCGAAGGCGCGATCCGTACGCTCATCCGCTGGGCAGGCGACGATCCCGACCGCGAAGGCCTGCGCGCCACGCCGGCCCGCGTCGCCCGCGCCTACGAGGAATGGTTCTCCGGCTACAACGACGATCCGCGCGAATATCTCAAGCGCACCTTCGAGGAGACCGGCGGCTACGACGAGGTCGTCGTGCTGCGCGACATTCGCTTCGAGTCGCACTGCGAGCATCATATCGCGCCGATCATCGGTCGCGTGCATATCGGCTATCTGCCGCGCAATCGCGTGGTCGGCATTTCCAAGTTGGCGCGGCTGGTCGAGGTCTTTGCGCGGCGCTTACAGATTCAGGAGAAGATGACGGCGGAGATCGCCGCCTGTCTCGACGCCGTGCTCAAGCCCCATGGCGTCGCGGTGGTCACCGAAGGAACGCACCAATGCATGACCACGCGCGGCGTGCACAAGACCGGTGTCACCATGGTGACGAGCCGCATGCTCGGCGTGTTCCGCGACCACGCCGAGACGCGGCAGGAATTCCTGTCGGCGATCGGCATGCGCGGCGGCATCAGCGTCGTCAACGGCGCGGGGTAAAGGCTTAGCTGTTCCCCAGCGCCGTAAAGCCTGCAAGAACATTTAGAGAACATTGGCGGTCAGCGCCGCGATTTTGGCGCGGGGCGAAGGCTGGCGGCCGCCGTCGGGGTGCCTACATCAAAGCGCCCACCGGAACTGTCGCTTGCCTCAGACCACGGCCACCACCCAGACCAGCTACCGGAAATTCGAGCCATGCTGTCATCCAACCTCGCTGCGACGCTCAAGCGCCACAACATCCATTACGGCTGGGCCATCGTCGGCGTCACCTTCCTCACCACCATCGTCACCGCCGCGGCGATGAGCACGCCTGGTGTACTGATCGTCCCGCTGGAGAAGGAATTCGGCTGGGCCAACGACCAGATTTCTTCGGCGCTGGCAATCCGCCTGATGCTGTTCGGATTGCTCGGTCCGTTCGCCGCCGCCTTCGTGAATCGCTTCGGCTTGCGCGCCGTGATGGTCGCCGCCGTGATTTTGATCTCGACCGGCTTGCTGGCGTCGCTCGCGATGACGCAAGTGTGGCAGCTCGTCTTGCTGTGGGGCATCGTGGTCGGCATCGGCTCCGGGCTTACCGCCATGGTGCTCGCGGTGACGGTAGCGACGCGCTGGTTCAGTGCGCGCCGCGGCCTGGTCATGGGCCTGTTCTCGGCCAGCAATGCCACCGGCCAGCTCGTTTTCCTGCCGCTGATCGCACATCTGCAGACGAGTTACGGTTGGCGCATGGCGCTAGTCTTCGTCTGCGGCATGCTCACCGTCGCCGGCGTCGTGGCGCTGACCTTCATGCGCGACCGGCCGAGCGATGTCGGGCTGCCGCTCTATGGCGAGGTGGCGGTGTCACCGCCGCCGCCGACCGGCGTCGGCTTGGTCTCGCTCTTGATGTCGCCGCTCCTGGTGCTGAAAGAAGCCGCCGGGGTGCCGATCTTTTGGGTGCTGTTCGGGACGTTCTTCGTCTGCGGCTGCTCGACCAACGGCTTGATCCAGAGCCACTTCGTCACGCTGTGCCACGATTACGGCCTGCCGGCGGTCACGGCGGCGAGAGTGTTGGCGATGATGGGCATCTTCGACTTCATCGGCACCATCGGCTCGGGCTGGCTGTCCGACCGCTTCGACAATCGCTGGCTCTTGTTCTGGTATTACGGCTTGCGCGGCCTGTCGCTGCTATATCTGCCGTTCACCGACTTCACGTTCTATGGACTGTCGCTGTTCGCGGTGTTCTACGGCCTCGACTGGATCGCCACCGTGCCGCCGACGGTGAAGCTCACCGCCGACAGGTTCGGCCGCGAAAAGGCTGGTATCGTGTTCGGCTGGATTTTTGCCGGCCACCAGATCGGCGCCGCGACCGCCGCCTTCGGTGCCGGCCTGACGCGGACGCTGTACGACACCTATCTGCCGGCCTTCTTCGTTGCCGGCGTGCTCTGCATCATCGCCGCGCTCGCGGTGCTAACGGTGCGGAAATCGTCGGGATTGCTGGTGGGCGTTGCCGCGCCGGCGCGGGGTTAGGTTTTCGGTTCCGGCATCGGCACGGAATCGAGCAATCCGTCGACGATGCCG
>Ga0306923_10003465_pt1 | contig 14844 bp, 14 predicted proteins | sample sta12Can44000108_FD_203841 | JGI IMG/M metagenome (GOLD analysis project Ga0306923, IMG submission 203841) | Lab enrichment of tropical soil microbial communities from Luquillo Experimental Forest, Puerto Rico - statanox.12C.anox.44.000.108 (v2)... | ecosystem: Environmental > Terrestrial >... | reverse complement strand
CTCGAAACCGAGCTGGAAAACAGCCGTTTCGCCGCAGCGGCCGAGTAGCTTCCACTGGCTCGGGTCGAACGCATTTCCTTGCGGGAGAGCAGGCCCTATCCCGGCGCGGGCAGAGAGAGAGAGAGAGAAAGCCGGCGCCGGAGCGAACGAAGAAGCGGAAGCAGGTGATCCGAACCAGGTCGCGTACTCATAAACTGAGGACCGCCGCGGATGTCCGCTCACACTCCAAAAGCGGCGCAAGAGCGGACATGCGCTGACTTCGCCTGTGGGCCAATTGCAGACCTGAGCAGGTGCAGCGAAGACCCAGCGTTTACTCGATGACCTCGTCGGCCGTAGCGAGCAGCGTATCAGGCACAGTGAGGCCGAGGGACTTCGCCGTTTTGAGGTCGATCAACAGTTCGTATTTGGTTGGCGCCTGCACCGCAAGATCGGCGGGCTTCTCGCCCCTCAGGAGGCGATCGACATATCTCGCGGCCCCCCGCCATTGGTCGATCTGATCGGGTCCGTAGGACATCAGCCCGCCTTCGGTCGCGAAATATCGGACTGCATAGATTGCTGGAAGGCGATGACGGGCGGCTAAGGCGATGATCAAATCTCGATTGGCCGCGAAAATCGGATGTGATGTTACGATCAGGCCACCATCCGGTTTACTGGCGAACGTGACGATGGCGCGCTCAATCTCGACTCCGTCACGGAAGCGAGCGGCGGTCACCTGGACACCAAGCGATGGCGCTGCCGCCTCAATGGCGCGACCTCCTTGAGTAGTCCTAGCCATTTACCGCTCATCTCCGGTTCAAAGTTGGTGAAGCCCGTGATGTTGCCCCCAGGCCGGTCCAGTCCGGTGACGAAGCCACTTCCAACCGGATCGGATACTTGAACGAACACGACCGGCAGGGTCCGGGTCGCCTGGTGCAAGATCGTTGCCGCAGATACCCCCATGCACAGGATCACATCCGGCGTCATGCCAATCAGCTCTGCCGCGAATGCCCGGAGGCGGTCGGGGTCCCCTGCAGCCCAACGCGACTCGATCCGAACGTTGCGTCCGACTGTCCACCCCAATTTCTGAAAGGTTTCTTGAAACGCGCCGAAACGAGATTGACCTTCAGCGTCACCCACTTCGTAAATGTCCATCAGTATGCCAACGTGCCGCACTCGATCGCCAAGCTGCGCGCGCGCCGCGAGCGGCCATGCCGCCGCCCCGCCCAGCAATAAGATGAAATTGCGCCGCCTCACTGTACCCTCAAGTCTCGACGGGCCAACGTACCACATCGTCGAGGGGTCGAAACGGCGTTGTGCAGCACAACAAAGTCTGCGACCGACTGCCCGCTTCGGATCAATTCTGAGCGCGCTCGCCGAGGCCCACGACGACGCCGTGCAGATGATCGACACATCCATTGTGCGCGTGCATCAGCATGGGGCGTGCATGACACGAAACCGGCGACAATCGATGGGGCGGTCCCGAGGTGGATTGACCAGCAAGATTCATGCGTTGGTTGATACCAATGGCCTGCCGGTTCGGCTCGCACTAACAGCCGGTGAGGCACACGACAACCGTCTCGCCGGAAGGCTCCTGTCTCGGTTGAGGTCGGGAGCGATGCTGCTCGCGCACCGGGGCTATGATGCGGACTGGATCAGAACGCTTGCCACCCAGAAAGGAGCGTGGGCCAACATCCCACAGCGCTCCAATCGCAACGATCCGATCTGCTTCAGCCCGTATCTTTATCGAGCCCGGAATAGGGTCGAGCGGTTCTTCAACAAGATCAAGCACTGTCGTCGCGTAGCGACGCGCTACGACAAACTCGCTGCCAACTACCTCGCGTTCGTCCAACTCGCTCAATCAGGCTGTGGCTCCGCGCTAATGAGTCCACGAACTAATCCGTTCAAGCTTTTGGACGGGTTCGGATCATGAAGGTTTCGAACGAGTATTCCGCCACCTGCAACCAGAGATTCGCGTCGTTGCGGAACTCCGTTTGCGAGGCCAGAATCTTCTTGAAGTCCGGGTTGACGGTGGAGGTCTCAGCGTTGACCTCATTTGACGCCCTCAGGCAGGCGTCCATGATGGCTTGGCTGAAGGGGCGCAACTGCGTCCCGTTCGCCACCAGGCGCTTGATCGCCTGTGGATTGCGCGCGTCATATCGCGCCTGAACATCCATATTGGCGTAGCCGCAGGCGATCGTAAGCAGTGACCTGTACGCCTTCGGCAAGGCGTCCCATTTTTCCGTATTGATGAAGAAGTGCAGCGCCGTGCCGCCCTCCCACCAACCCGGATAGTAATAGTACTTGACGATTTTGTAGAAGCCGAGCTTCTCGTCGTCATAAGGGCCGACCCATTCGGTCGCATCGATCGTGCCTTTCTCCAAAGCTGGATAGATATCGCCGCCCGCGATCTGCTGGGGCACCGTGCCGAGCTTGGCAAGCGTCTTGCCGGCCCATCCACCGATCCGCATCTTGAGACCGTTGAGGTCATCGACGGTGTTGATCTCCTTGCGGAACCAGCCGCCCATCTGAGTGCCAGTGTTGCCGCCGGAGATACCGTACAGCTTGAATTTCTTGCCGAACTCATTGAGCATGTCCTGGCCGCCGTGATCCTGGAACCAGGCATTCTGCTGGCGCGAATTCAGCCCGAAAGGTATCGAGCAATAAAGCGCGAAGGTCGGATCCTTGCCGATGAAGTAGTAGGCAGCCGTGTGACACATCTCGACGGTGCCATTTTCCACTGCATCGACCGCCTGCAAGGCAGGAACGATTTCGCCGGCGGCGAAGCTTTGAATCTGAAATTTGTTGTCGGTTGCTTCCGCAACATATTTCGAAATCGTTTCCGACGCGCTGTACGGGACATCGAGCGATTTCGGCCAGCTCGTCGTGCAGCGCCATTTCAGCTCCGGCATCGACTGCGCGATGGCCGGCGCGGCAACAGTGGTGGACGCGGCAAGCCCGGCGCCCGCGGTTTTGAGAAATTCCCGACGTTTCATGACCTTTCCCTCCACTACCGCCATGCGGCAGCTTTGAGCCAGCGTCCCCGTTTTTGATTGATGCCGGCAATCTTTTCCGCAGACAACATAGCAAAAAGTTGCGCATTGGAGTGAACGCGGCCTTGGCGGCGGCCCGAGATTCCCCTTGCCAGCATGTGAAAGCAGGAGCAACCTGTAGTTGCCCGTCATCGCGTGGAAAACCAGTCCGCCCGGGGCAGCCTCAAGCCTCATAATCCAACAAAATCAGTGGAGGAAGACCCATGACGTCGAATGTTTCGCGAAGGTCCCTGCTCGCCCTCGGGGCTGGCCTTGGCGCATCCACCGTGCTCGGTGGCAGCGCTCTGGCGAAGGCACCCAAGCTTGGAACCCAACCGGCCTATTTCTATCGCTTCGGTCTCGGCGATGCCGAAGTCACCGTCGTCTCCGACGGTCCTTTGCCACTCGGCCCTCCCAAAGGCACCTTTGTCGGCGTACCGGACGACGAAGTAAAGAAAATGCTGTCGGACAATTTTCTTTCTCCCGAAAACGTCGTGCTGGAACAGAATTCGCCGATCGTAAACACCGGCGACAAGCTGATCCTGTTCGACACCGGCATGGGCACTGCGAAGAACTTCGGCCCGGCTACCGGCCGCCAGCAGAAGAGCATGAAGGAAGCCGGCATCAAGCCAGAGGATATCGACGCGGTGGTGTTCTCGCACGGCCATATCGACCACATCGGTGGCGTGGTGGACGAGAGCGGCAAGGTCCTCTTCCCCAATGCGCAGTTCTATATTGCCCAAAGCGATTTCGACTTCTGGACCGATGAGAGCAAGGCCAGCGGTCCGCTGAAGGATTTCATCGTCCACGCCCGCAAGAACCTCATGCCCGTGCGCGATCGCCTTGTGTTCTACAAGGACGGCCAGGAATTCCTGCCGGGCGTGCAGGCCATAGCGGCTCCAGGCCATACCGTGGGTCACACCATTTTCATGGTGACATCGAACGGGAAATCCTTCGCCTTCCTCGCCGACCTCTCGCACCACCCGATATTGCTTCTGGAGAAGCCGCGGATGCAGTTCTCCTACGACTCCGACCCGATGCAGGCCGCCGAAACCCGGGTGAAGCTGCTGGACATGATCGCCGCAAACAAGATTCCGGTCATGGCGTACCACTATGCATGGCCGGGCCTCGGCCATATCGCCAAGACCGCAGAGGGGTTCCATTATTACCCTGAGGCGATGAACCTGAGCCTCTGATTGGACGCTGGCTTGCCGTTATGGCGCGGGCAACCGCGCCATCGGCTTGCGCTCGAGGGGGTGAATGTCGAATGCCCGCAGGCGGCCGAGGCGAAGCACCTCCATCGCCAACGTCCGGCCGATGCGGTCGCGGTCGAGCACGCGGATCAGGTCGTCGACACCGTTGATGTCGATGCCGTCGAGCTTGATCACAACGTCGCCCGGTAGCAGCCCCGCTTGCGCGGCGGGACTGTCCGGCTCGATCTGCATCAACAATGCGCCCATCTTGTTTTCGACGCCGGCGACCACGGCGTGCCGTCGCGGGATCGGCGCGGTCTGGCCGGACACGCCGATATAGGCGCGCCGGACATAGCCGTGGCGAATGATCTCCGACAGCACGAATTGCGCGGTGTTGCTGGCGACCGCAAAGCAGATGCCCTGCGCGCCATTGATGATCGCGGTGTTGATGCCGATCACCTCGGCGTTGCTGGAAGCCAGAGCTCCGCCGGAGTTGCCAGGATTGAGCGCAGCGTCGGTCTGAATCACGTCCTCGATGGTTCGCCCGCTGACCGAGCGGATCGAGCGTCCGAGCGCCGACACGACGCCTGCGGTGACCGTCGATTCGAAGCCGAGCGGATTGCCGATTGCGACCACAAGCTGGCCACGGCGGAGTTTTTTGGAATTGCCAAGCGCGGCATAACGGAGCTCCCGCGCACCGTCAGCGCGCAGCAGCGCCAAATCCGTGTCGGGGTCGACACCCAGCACATGGGCATCGGTGACAAAGCCCTCAACGTCTCGCAGGCGGATTTCTTTTGACGATCCGACCACATGGCTGTTGGTCACCACCAGGCCGTCAGGCGAGATGACGATGCCGGAGCCGAGCCCGCCCCGTTCACGCGGGGTACGCTGCTTCGGCCCGGTTTCGACGCGCACCACAGCCGGCCCGACGCGTTCGGTCACGTCGATCACGGCGCTTGAATAGGCGTCAAGCAGTGCTTGGTCGCTGGCGGGGGCTGTTTCGGTTGCTTGGGACGAGGCCTGTTCGTCGAGGCGGTCGGTGGCAAGATCCAACATGGCAAGATTCCTCTGGGCCTGTCAGATGGTTATGGCTGCCCGCTCGTGCAAGATCGCAGCGGTTGGGGATGCCCTGCCCGACCGGCTAGGTCGCCCGCCGCAGCTTCGCCGGCCGCGCCTTCACGGGGTCCAGCAGCGACCAGTCGCCGTCGGGCAATATGTGGCCTTTTGGAAACGGCGGACGCAGCTCGAGTCCGAGCGAGCGCAGCACGCGATCGTCGCGGTAGTAGCATTGCAGCACCACGCGGATCAGCGTTGCCGCGGCCACGCCGCCGCTTGCACGAAACTCGCGCGCCACCGCCTCGCGCCTCTCCGCATCGAGAGCGGCAAGCGGCCCGTCGGCAAGACGCGCGAGGTAATCAAGCGCGGCTGCAACCCGTTTCGTGTCCCGCCCGAGCGTCGCCAGAATATCGGCCTGGATCGCCGCATCGTCGGCGCCAGGGACTTTGTATTCCTCGCTGGCGGGAATCATCATGGCGGCAACGGTGCGAAGGTCGGCGCGCTGGGGCGGAGTCAGAGGCTCGGTCATTGCGTCCTCAATCGAACAAATTGGCTAGCCGGCTCTTCATCTGATCAGCGATGTAGAGCGCAATGGCCTGGATGGTGGATGTCGGATTGACCCCGCCCGCGGTGACAAAGACACTGCCGTCGATGATGAAGAGATTCTTCACGTCATGCGAACGGCCCCATTCGTTCACCACGGAACGCGCGGGATCGGTGCCCATGCGCGCGGTGCCGAGCAAATGCCAGCCGCCCCAAGGGATCGGCGAATTGAAGCAGATGTCGGTGGCGCCAGCGGTTTCGAGAATCTTGCGGCCGCTCGCCAGCCCATGCTCCATCATCGCCTTCGAGTTCTCGCTGATGGTGTAGTCGATCTTCGGCGCCGGGATTCCGTGGCTGTCCTTCAGCACGGGATCGAGCGTGACACGGTTGTGCTCCTCGGGAAGGTCCTCGCAGATCGCAGAGACGTGCAGGCGATGGCCGTTAAGCCTGCGGAACACGCGGTGATGGTCCTTGCCCCACGGCAGGATGCCCTTCTGCTCGCTCGCGACCGCCTCGAACACCGGCCCCGCGCCGCGGCCGAACTGAATGCCGTAGCCGCGCACGAACCCGCGCGAGAGATCGGTGTCATAAAATTGCTTGCTCCACAGGCAGGTCGGCGGCGCGCGATTGCTGTCGGTCGGCTCCTTCACAAAACCGTAGATCTGCGCATAGGGATGGAACATCAGGTTCTTGCCGACCAGGCCCGATGAATTGGCGAGCCCGTTCGGAAACTTGCCAGACGCGGAGTTCAGCAAGAGTCTAGGGGTGCCGACGCCGTTGCAGGCGATGATGACAACCTCGGCGCCCTGGAACTGTTCGACGCCGTCCTTGTCGTAATAGACCACGCCAGAGGCCATGCCGTGCTCGTTGGTCGTGATCTCGCGCACGCGGCAGTGAGGCTTGAGCTCGACGCCGGCGCGGATCGCGTGCGGCCAATAGGTGATGTCGGTCGATGCTTTTGCTCCTTGCGCGCAAGCCGGCGTGCAATGGCCGAGATTGATGCAACGCGCGCGGCCCTCGTAATCGGTGGTTGCGACCGTCGTGTCCGACGGCCACCAGTGCCAACCGAGCCTGTTCATGGCCTTGGCGATCAGCGGGCCCGAGAGTCCGAGCGGCTGCGGCGGCATGGGCGGATGGGTCAAAGGCGACAGCGGATCGCCCGACAAGCCCGAAACGCCCATCATCCGGTCATTCTCTTCAAAGAATGGGACGAGAGTGTCGTAATCGATCGGCCAGTCGTCGGCAACGCCATCGAGCGTCTTGACCTTGAAGTCGGACGGATGCAGCCGCGGCCAATGCGCGGTGTACATGACGGTCGAGCCGCCGACGCCGTTGAAGTTCACAACCTTGATCGGCGAGTTGTCGTCGTTGATCGGATAGTCTTCAGCCCGTCCCCGAATATTCGGGCTGGTCGACCACTCGCCATAGAATTTTGCCTCCCAGTCGCGCCCAGTGCTCGGATATTCGGAAGGGTTCATCCACCCGCCCTGTTCGAGGCAGAGAATGTGCATTTTGGTTTCGGCAAGCGACCACGCAACAGCGGCGCCGGATGCGCCGGCGCCGATGATCAGGACGTCTACGGGCTCGTTCATTCCTGTTCTTTCTTATGAAGCGATCCTGACCGGCAGCGAGCGGATGCCGCGGATGAAATTCGAATAGAGCCTTTTGGCTGGACCCGCGATCTCGAAACGCAGGTCGCGTTTGAGAATCTCCTCCCAGAGGATGCGCAATTGCTGCTCGGCAAGCCGGTCGCCGACACAGCGATGAATGCCGGCGCCAAAGGCAAGATGCTGCCGCGGCTTGGTGCGATCGACGATGAACTCGTCGGCACGTTCGATCTTGTCTTCGTCGCGGTTGCCGGAGATGTACCACATCACGACCTTGTCGCCCGCCCTGACCTTGCGGCCGGAGAGTTCGACATCGCGCCGCGCGGTGCGACGCATGTGCAGCACTGGCGTGTGGTAGCGGATGATCTCGGAGACGAGGCTTGGAACCAGCTCCGGCCTCGTCCGCAGCAGTTCGAACTGCCCGGGATTTTCGGCCAGTGCCATTAGTCCGCCGCTCATGGAATTACGCGTGGTGTCGTTGCCGCCGACGATCAGGAGCCCGATCGTGCCGATAAATTCGCGCGCGTCGAGGTTTCGTGTCGCTTCCGAATGTGCCAGCATCGAGATCAGATCGAAGGTCGGCGCGACATCTATCCGCTGGTCCCACAACTTGCGAAAATACTGGCCCATCCCAATCATTTCTGCCGAACGCTCCTCCTCCGAACGCACCACGGCATCCGGAGAGTTGACGTTGGCAATCGCAACATCCGACCACCAGGTCAGCTTCATGCGGTCTTCCCAGGGAAAATCGAAGAGGGTCGCCAGCATCATGTTGGTAAGATCGACCGAGACACGCTCCGCCCAATCGAAAACTTCGTGACGCGGCAGCGCGTCGAGCACATCGGCGGTGCGGCGGCGGATCAACGGTTCGAAATTGGCAAGGTTGGATGGCGCCACGATCGGCGCGACGGTACGGCGCTGCGCGGTGTGGCCCGGCGGGTCCATGCGGATGAAGTTGGGACGCTCCTGTCCCTTGGGCTGATCGGCGATCTGGATGCCGCCGAGTTCGGATGCGGACGAGTAGGTCTCGTGGTCAAGCTCGACCGCCAGAATGTCGTCATATCGCGTGACCGACCAATAGGGTCCGAACGGCGAGGAAACGCAATAGTGCACGGGATCGTTGCGGCGCAGATGCGCAAACAGCGGCCGCCAGGTGTCGTCCTGATAGAGTTTGGGGTCGCTGACGTCGATCGAATCAAGCCGGCGAGGCTGCGCCTGGGCCATCGTTTCATTTCCCTCCGTCGCCGCTTGGCGGGCGATTGGCGAATGGTACGATAGGCAAAGATCGGGTGATCAGTCAAAGGTCGCACCTTCGCGGCCGGGCAATCCTGCAACCCTGCCGCGCGCAGATGCCCACTTTGTTCGCTGGCAGCAGACCGGATAGTTTCAATCAACTCGAGACGTCAGGAGCAAGCATTCGTGGCCGTCGCCCGCCCGGAACAGAGCCAAACCCAGCAGAGTCCGGCCACGGAGGTGGCAGCCGATCCGGACTTCGACGTCCTCATTGTCGGCGCCGGGATGTCCGGCATGTACCAGCTCTACCGGATGCGCGAGCTGGGGTTGCGGGTGCGGGTTTTCGAGGCCGGCACCGATGTCGGCGGGACCTGGTACTGGAATCGCTATCCCGGCGCGCGCTTCGATTCTGAAAGCTATTCCTACGGCTACTCGTTTTCGCCGGAGCTTTTGCAGGAATGGGAGTGGTCGGAGCATTTCGCCGGCCAGCCGGAAACGCTGCGTTATCTCAACTACGTTGCGGACAAGTTCGACCTGCGGCGCGATATTCAGTTTCGCAGTCGGGTTACGGCTGCAACCTACCAGGAGGAGGCGCGAAACTGGGCGATCACGCTCGAAGACGGTAGCCGCTTCCATACGCGCTTTTTGATTACCGCGATCGGACCGCTCTCTACCCCCACGCTGCCCCGGATCGAGGGGCGCGAGAGCTTTGCCGGGCAGGCCTTCCACACCGCACGCTGGCCGAAGCAGCCGGTAGATCTCGCCGGAAAGCGAGTTGCGGTCATCGGCACCGGCGCGACCGGCGTGCAGACCATCCAGACCATCGCAAGCCAGGTTGGCCATCTCACCGTCTTCCAGCGCACACCGAACTGGTGCGCGCCGCTTCATAACGGCAAGATCGACGCTGACACGCAGAAGAAGATCAAGGCGGGCTACGGCGAAATGTTCGCGCGTTGCCAGGAAACCTTTGCCTGCTTCATCCACACGCCCGACCCGCGCTCGGCGTTCGAGGTCACCGATGAAGAGCGCCAGGCGTTCTATGAAAAGCTCTATGCGCAGCGCGGCTTTGGCATCTGGCAGGGCAATTTCCGCGATATCCTGACCGACCGCAAGGCCAACGCGACCATCAGCGACTTCGTCGCGCGCAAGATACGCGAGCGCGTCAGGGATCCGCGGGTTGCGGAAAAGCTGATCCCGAAGAACCACGGGTTTGGAACAAGACGTCTGCCGTTGGAGACCTTCTATTACGAGGCCTATAACCGCGATAATGTCGAGCTCGTCGACATCATGGAGACGCCGATCGAGAAAATCACCCCGAACGGCATCAAGACCAGCGATAAGAAATACCCCTTCGACATCATTATTTTTGCCACCGGATTCGACGCGATCACGGGCGCCTTCGACAGGATCGATTTGTGCGGCGCGGGCGGCGTGCGGCTGAAAGACAAATGGAAGCACGGACCGGAGACCTATCTCGGCCTGATGATCGACGGCTTCCCCAACTTGATGATGCTGATGGGGCCGCATACCGCGCTCGGCAACATCCCGCGCAGCATCGAATACAGCGTGGATTGGGTGACCAGTCTGATCCGATTTGCGCGGGCGAAAGGCCTGACGCGGCTGGAAGCCACGACCGCAGGCGCGGCGTCATGGACCGATCACGTCAAGGCCCTGGGCGTCGGTCTCTTGTCCAACGAGGTTGATTCCTGGATGACCGGCATCAACCGGAACGTCGAGGGGAAGCAAACGCGCATCGTCGCGCGCTATAGCGGCAGCGCGCCCGCCTATCGCGCCAGATGCGACGAGGTTGCGGCAAAGGGATATGACGAGCTCAAGCTGGCATAATGCCGACATCCGGTTATGCTGGGCGTCCTTTGGGTACATTGCGAGCAGATATGCGTTTACGTGTTTCTTTGATCGGTTCGATCGTTCTCCTTGCAACCTTTTTTTCGGCTAGTCCCGGTTGGGCCGCGACCGCCGTCGTCCGCGACGGCGATACCATCCAGCTTGGAGACATGATCTATCGGCTCGACGGCATCGATGCCCCCGAGTTCGACCAGATTTGCATCGACGATCATGCCGATCCATGGACCTGCGGGGTCGAAGCGCGCGAGCAGCTCACGAAACTGATCGGCGGGCGCGAAGTCAGCTGCGACGGTCTTGGCCCTGACCCGACCTACCGGAAAAGACACGTCGGAATCTGCACCGTCGAAGGCGAGACCTCGAGCCTGAACCAGCAGCTTGTCCGCCAGGGTTTTGCGATCAGCCCCCGCGCCTTCGTGAAGGCGGCATTCGTGAGCGACCAGGCGGCTGCGCAGGGCGAACGGCGCGGTCTTTGGAAAGGCTGTTTCGCAGACCCGCATGATTTCCGCATTGGAAAGAAGGACGGGACCTTGCTCGGCGGCGCCTGCAGGGCCGATCGCGACAGCGAAATCCGCGCCGTGCTGTTCCCCAATGATCCTGCGATGCCGCCAAGCTGCAACATCAAAGGCAAGTTTGCGGCGCGTGCGCGCGTGACCGGCAATATCGGCATCTATCACCTGCGGGGTTGCCCCAGCTATGCAGGGCTAACCGGGCCGGATCGCTGGTTCTGCTCCGAGGACGATGCGAAGGCGGCCGGATTTCGCGCGGCCTATAATTGCCGCGCAGGCCGCAGCAAGTGACGGGGATTGCCGGAAGTCGGTCCCTTACTGAAATCTCAAATTCCAACCGATCCATTCGCAAAGACCCCGTCCCATCACGTCCTCGAGCTCCCTTCCCTTCAACCAGGACAGCTCCTCGGTGAAGAAGGTCACGCATTGGCGATAGCTGCAGGGCATGCGGGTGATGTCGGTGCCCCAGAAGAAGCGCTTTGGACCGAACGCGTCGAAAATACGATGCAGCCCGTCCTGAATGTTGCGGAACGGATAAGGCTGCGTCGAATAATGCGGCGCGCCGGTGGCCTTGACCGCGACATTGGGCAACCTCGCAAGGTGCACCAATTCGTCGAGATGAACAAAGGCCTCGGCGTCGCGGCCGTGCCGGTTGAGCCCGCAGTGATCGATTATCATCTTCAGACGCGGATGATGCTCGGCGATCTCGCGAAACCTTTGCAGGAACAGGCCGCCCATCATGGCAATAGGGAGGCCTTCCTGCTCCGCCGCCGGCCACAGCCAGTCCAGCGAACTGTCATGCAGCCACTTCTGCTGCTCCTCCGACAACAACGGCCAGCGCAAGCCCATCATACCCGGCTGGTTGCGCCAGCCCCGGATCAGCTTGCGATTGGTAGGGTCGTTGAGCGGGAACTGCCCCATCACGGCGAAGCGATCAGGATACTTTGCCGCCGCCCGGATCGCCAGTGCGTTGGAATTGGGGTCCCAACTGAAGGGCGGATGGATCAGGGCCGCATCGACGCCGGCCGCGTCCATCTCGGTCAAGAGTTCCTCGGCGGTGAATGTCGCGACCTTGCGGTGCAGACCGAATGTCGGCACCACCGCCTGCGACCAGATATGCACCTGCGCGTCGATGATTTTCATGGCGTTTCTCCGACCTAGTTCTTCCAACGTGTCGATCATGCAGGACGAACCTTAAGAGCTGCAAGTGCGGCTAACCGCATCAGGGAGTGCAGACATGCTCAAAGCTGGTCTAGGCGCGGTTTGGCGAAGCTGGTAACGGTCTCACGCAGAGATAGATTTTGAGACCGGGAGCCGAGGATGGACAATCGCAGCGAGATCTGGCGTGGCGTAGACACGGTCAAGCCGCGCTTTATTGCCCTGAGCGACAGGGTCTGGGCGATACCCGAGGTCTGCTACACGGAGGCGCGCTCCTCGGCCGAGCATCTGGCGGAATTGCGTCATCAGGGGTTCCGTATCACCGAGAATGTCGCGGATATTCCGACGGCCCTGATGGGCGAGTGGGGTGAAGGTGGCCCCGTCATCGCCTTCCTTGGCGAATACGACGCCCTGCCCGGCCTCAGCCAGGAAGCGGGTGTCGCCGAGCCCCGCCCGCTGGAGGCGGGAGGTCATGGCCATGGCTGCGGCCACAATCTGCTCGGCTCGGCCGCTCTGCTCGCCGCCACCGCACTGAAGGATTGGCTGGCCGCGCACAAGGTGCCCGGGCGCGTGCGCTATTACGGCTGTCCCGCGGAGGAAGGTGGCGCCGCCAAGGCCTTCATGGTGCGCTCCGGCGCGTTCGATGATGTCGACATCGCCATCACCTGGCACCCCCACAGCTTCTGGGAAGTGGTGGTGACGCCCTCGCTTGCCAACACGCGCGCCGATTTCATCTTCACCGGGCGCACCTCGCACGCCGCCGCCTCGCCGCATCTCGGCCGCAGCGCGCTCGATGCGGTGGAGTTGATGAATGTCGGCGTGAACTACATGCGCGAGCACATGCCAAGCGACGCCCGCGTCCACTATGCCTTGCTCGATGCCGGCGGGATTGCCCCCAACGTGGTGCAGGCCCATGCCCGCGTGCGCTATTCGATCCGCGCCCGCGACTTGCCCGGCATGAACGAGCTGGTGGAGCGCGTGCACAAGATCGCGCAAGGGGCGGCGCTGATGACCGAAACCAAGGTGGAGATGCGGATCATCTCCGCCGTCTCCAACGTCTTGCGCAACACCCCGCTCGAGCTCGCCCTTCATCAAGTCATGGAAGAGCTCGGCCCTCCACATTTCGACGAAGCCGACAAGGATTTCGCCGGGAAGATCCGCGCCACGCTGACCGAGAAGGACATCGCCAGCGTCTATCACGCCATCGGCATGGATCCCACGGACCGGCCGCTTGCCGATTTCACCGTGCCACTGGACGCCAAGCGCAATCCGCTGGTCGGCTCGACCGATGTCGGCGATGTGAGCTGGGTGGTGCCGACCGTCCAGGTCCATTCCCCGACGGTTGCCATCGGCACCCCGTTCCACACCTGGCAGGTGGTGGCCCAGGGCAAGAGCCCGGCGGCCCACAAGGCGATGGTGCAGGCCGCCAAGGCGATGGCCGGGCTTGGCGTCAAGGCGCTGACGGAACAAGAGCTGATCGTTGCTGCGAAGGCCGATCTCAAGAAGCGCACGGCCCGCACGCCCTATGTCAGCCCGTTGCCGGAAAATGTTTCGCCCCCGCTCGACATGTCATTGACCTGATGGCGCGAGCGGATTTCCGATGGGCGCAGATACCAATGGTCCCCGACAGGGAGGAAACAAACGATGAAGGGGCCCGAGGACGACGCCGGCCTTGCCGGCAAGGTTGCGCTGATCTCCGGTGGCGGCGCGGCGGGTGACGGCATCGGCAATGGGCGCGCAGCCGCCCTCTTGCTGGCGCGCGCCGGCACCAAAGTGATGGTGGCCGATCGCGAATTGAAGCTTGCCGAACGCACCGTCGCCATGATCGCGGAAGAAGGCGGCACGGCGGTAGCGCTTGGCTGCGACGTCACCGATGAGGCGGATTGCCGCCGCCTGGTCGAGGCAACGGTCGACCGCTTCGGTCGCCTCGATTTCCTCGACAACAATGTCGGCATCGGCAGCCGCGGCAGCGTAGTCGAGGAGAAGGCGGAAACCTACCGTCGCGTGATGCAGGTCAACGTCGAGACCATGTTCCTGCTCTCCAAATACGCCATCCCCGCCATGATCAAGACCGCCCGCGGCGGCGCCATCGTCAACATCTCCTCGATCTCGGCGCTGCGGCCGCGGGGACTGACCACCTATACGACATCGAAGGCGGCGATCATTGGACTGACCCGCGCCATGGCGGTCGATCACGGCCGCGACAATATCCGCGTCAACTGCATCTGCCCGGGCCCGATGTATACGCCGATGGTCTACGCGCGCGGCATGAGCGAGACCGCGCGTACGCAGCGCGTCAAGGCCTCGGTGCTCAAGCTCGAAGGCACCGGCTGGGACATCGGTCACGCCGTCAAATTCCTGCTCAGCGATTTCGCGCGCTACATCACCGGCCAGGTGCTGGTGGTCGATGGCGGTGTTACGCTGCAGGCGCCCGAGCGCGAGTCGCAAGCAAACTGAAGGAAGAGGAACCGACAATGGCCCGCCTGCCGTACCTCGAGGCCGACCAGGTCGCGCCCGAATATCGCGACATGCTCAAGCGCAATACCAACCTGCACAAGCTCCTGGTCAACTCACCGGACATGGCGCGTGCCTTCAACGGCGTCGGCGGCTATATCCGCTTCAAGAGCAAGCTCGATCCGCGCTTGCGCGAGCTTGCCATTCTTCAGGTCGGCTG